>VFQN01002968.1_pt1 | contig 25177 bp, 25 predicted proteins | sample 3512371 | NCBI WGS metagenome assembly VFQN01 (sample SAMN10412370, study PRJNA504923) | tailings metagenome | isolation source: Replicate 2 from Balatoc abandoned mine | place: Philippines: Itogon, Benguet | collected 2017-08-28 | reverse complement strand
CCCGCGAGGCAGAACAGATGCTCCACGGCCCAGCCTTGATGCTGCGTGCAGTGGCCCGCATGGGGCGCCCCGTGTTCACTAGACGCCGGAAGGGGGTGGGCGACGGCGAGGCCCGAGCTCCATACCAGCAGGAGCCCCGCGAATGCCGCCGCGAGTGACCGCCGTGTCACGTGCGTGACCACCGGCGCCTCCTCGCCCACCAGGCGATGGATGCGTCGGTCGAGCAGCGCATCACGCTGGATGCCGATGACGACGCCCGATCCGCTCGACAGCACGCGCCCGCCCAACTCGGGATCCTGACCGGGGACCCGCCACGCTGCCAGCTTCAGGATCGCGGAGGCCAGCACCAGCGGCTGCCCCCGCACTGCCCTGTCGTCCGCCGCGATCTCGGCGTCGTCTGCCGCATCGGCCGCGAGGCGCCGCAATGCGGGCAGCCAGAACAACGCGCAGCCGACGAATCGCAGCACCGAGAGTCGGGCGGGATCGCGCCGACGTACATGTGCGTGCTCATGCGCGAGCACCGCGGTCAGCTCCTCATCGGAGAGCGCCTCAGGGAGACGGGACGCGACGTAAATGTGCGGCCGCACCCACCCAACCGTGAACGCGGGATTCGGCAGACCGTCGACGACGCGCAGCAACGTCGGCGGCACCCCGGCCGCCGCCGCCGCCGTCCAGAACGCATCGCGGTCTCGTGGTCGCACGGCCTCGACGGTGCCGAGCAACCGCCGAACGACCAGCCACGCTCGGCCGCGATCCCACACCGCATAGGTGAGCCCGGCGATCAGCAGTCCGTGAAACACCTCATGGACTGGCGCGAGCAGCTGATGCACTGCGATGACGCAGATCACCCAGACATGATCACGCCCTGCCAGCAACTGATCGAGGCGGGACCCAACATGATGCGCCAGCACCGGACTCGTAGCGAGCAGAATGAGGACGCCCGTCGCGAAGAGGACGAGTCGGCGATGGCGGCCCTCATGCGCGCCGGTGGCTTGGGCGGGACTGTCGCGGTGTGGCATGTCTCCTCCTGCGCTCGCTGCGAGGAATGGCGGCCGACCGAGGTCGCGTCGCCCTGCGTCGCCGCAGCTCAGCCCTTGAGCCGGCGCCGAATGAGGCGCGCGAGGTCTTCGAGCTGCTGGGGATCCTGCTCCGCGAGCACGTCGACCAGCGAGGAGGCCACCGCCTGCGGACCGAAAGAGAGAATGCCCTCGACCACACGCCGGGACGCATGCGCCATGAAATCGGCCTCCGTCATCACCGCCTCGAAATGCAACAGGCCATCGCGAGTCTTGCGGCGCAGCAAACGCTTGGCGACGAGCTTGTTGAGCACCGTGATCACGGTGAGCGCTGCGATGGCATGTGTTCGTGCCACGCGCTCGTGCACCACGCGCGCCGGCGACGGCACCCCCAATGCCCAGACGGCGGTCATCACCCGCGCTTCGAGGTCGCCCAAGACCTTCGCGAGGCCGTCCGCCGAGAGTCGAACGGTGTCCTGCAGCCGCAGCTCGGACGCGCGTGGCGCGCCCAACCCCCGGCGCTTCGTGGCCCCCGGCGCTTCCAACGTTGATGACTTACGTGGCTTGGACACGAACGACCCTCTGGCGGAAGAATGCTACTGCTGCCAACCTACCTGACGCTTTACCCGCCGTAAAGAGGCACCGGCTCTCGCGTGCTCCGGCGGTACCCCACCCTCGCCGTCCCGCCCCGTGGCTTACGACGCATCGCCCGCTCCGCGTTCATGAACACCGCCCATCGGCCCGCGCCATCGTCGCCCCCAGACATGGTCAATGATGACCCGATGCGTGTCCTGCTGCAACGCTGGCGGCACGATGCAGGAGGAACGTATCGCACGTGGTTCCTCTGGGAAGAGCGCATCAAGAACTTCCGGTCGATCCGGCGCGGTTTGCAGGAGGTGGTCGCCGAGATCGAGGCAGGCACCTTCGGCAACGCCTATCGCGGTTCATCACTCGAGACGGTGGTGCACTCCATCGCCGAGCAGCGCCAAATGTTCAAGGGGGCCGACCATGCGTGGCTGTGGAAGCCGAAGCTGCGCATCCCCGACATCTACGAGAGTCCGGCCAACCAACGTGCCTTCGGACGCTTCCTCGACACGTGTGTCTGCTGTCAGACGGAGGAGCACCTACTGGCGGCCATTCGGCAGCTCGACGCGCAGGGCATCAAGGGCCTGGGCCCGACGGCGGCGAACCTCCTGTACTTCCTGCACCCCACGATTGCGCCCCCCTTCAACACCGCCATCGTGAACGGCTACAACATCCTCAGCGGCGCGAACGTCAAGCTTGGCCGCTGGGAGGGCTACCTCGCGATGCGGCGCGGGCTGCTGGCGATGAACGCCCGGTACCGGGATCTGCTCTCCAACGATCTCGGGGCGCTCGCCGGCTTCGTGTTCGATGTGGGGCGGGGCCGATACCCTGCTCCCCCGCGCGCCGACGACGCTGCCGCGCGCACCGCATGGGCGGCTGACCTGGCGCTCGTGCGCGAGGAGTCGGTGCAGGACCGGCGACTGCGGACGGCCGGGCAGGAGCACGACCGTACCCACACGGAGGTGCAAGCCTGGCTCCGAGACCTCGGGCACGCTCTCGACTATGACGTCTGGATCGCGTCCAATGATCGCGCGCGGCCCTGGCAGCAGGGCCGGCTCGGCGACGGATGCCTGGAGTGCTTGCCGGTGGGCTTGGCGACCGCACCCGGGGCCGACGCGGTGCGACTGATCGACGTGTTGTGGCTGCACCGCGCCGGCAACGCCCCGGCGAACGCACGTGTCGCCGCCGCGTTCGAGGTCGAGCACACGACGTCGATCTATTCCGGGATCGTGCGCCTCCTCGATCTCGCGCTTGGGGCGCCGGAACAGGCGGTCGCCGAGCTGTTCCTCGTTGCGCCCGACGCGCGAGAAGCCGACGTGCGCGCGCAACTCGCGCGCCCGGCGTTCAGTCGCGTCGCGGACCTCCGGGTCCGCTTCCTCGCGTACGGCGATCTTGCGCAGCATCGCGAGACGATGGCCCGGTTCGGGACCGGGCTCAAGTCCGTCGAGGCCATCGCGCGCACGCTGTCGTGACTGGTCAGCACCGCGTTCTCCTTCCCTCTCCTTTCACACCACATCATCCATGAAGCGATCACCTACGGTTGTGCTGCTGCTGTCCGCCGCGTTTGCATCGGTTGGAGACGCACAACGTCCCACGAGTGCTCCTGCCGCGCGGCAGCGAAGCGAGGAGGCGGCCGCCACGGCGACGCTGCGCGCCGTGTTCGCGGCGTCCGAGCGCAACGACATGAAAGCGCTAGATACGCTGTACGCCGGCGACAGCCTCACGGTCGTCGAGGGCGCCGGGATCAATCGCGGCTGGACGGACTACCGCGATCATCACCTGGCGCCCGAGCTGAAAGAGATGAAGAACTTCCATTACCGCCCGGTGGACATCGAGATGCACGTGTCCGGGAACGTCGCCTGGGCGATCTTCCGATACAACCTCAAGGGCGAGATGGGCGCTCGCACGCTGGACAACGTCGGCCGCGGCACTGCGATCCTCGAGCGCCGTGGATCGGGCGCGGCGACGCGGTGGGTCGTGCGCCACACGCAGACGAGTTCGCGCGCGCGCCGGCCGAACGATTCGCCGGCCGGATGAAACCCAAGGCGCGCTGAATGCAGATCGAGCCGGTCATCGTGATGCAGCGATGACCGGCTCGATTTGTGTGTCAGCCGCGGTGACGATGCGGCAACATCGGACGACAGCGAAGCGCCGTCCCGCCTAGTGCTTCGTGCCGACGTTGAACACGAACGTCGTACGCGAGACGTCCCACTCCCCCGCGGCGCCGCCCGCCTTCCGGCTGGCGTACGCGGACCGCAGCATGACCGGACCGGCCTTCGCCAGCGGGATGTGCACGACGCCCTTCGCGTCCGCCGTGAAGGCGACGCGGGTGACCGAGGTCGTCGCGGCTCCGGCGCTGTCGAGGCCCGTCGCGAGCTCGATGCCGATGCCGGCGACGGGGCTTCCGTTCCCGAGCATCCGCACATGCAGCGTGTCACCGACGTGCACGTGGGACGGGTCGTTCACCGGCACGAACTCAAGGCGTATCCCGGCTGGCTTGGCGAAGGCGCGCGGTCCGCCCGTGCCGATCTCCACAATGGTGGCGGCGTAGCCGCCGTGCGTGAAGATGACGCTGTCGAGACCCGCAAACGCGTTCTCCCGCTCCAGGCGCGCGGCTTCGAGCGCCCCACCCTCGGCCTTGAGAAACCGAATGACGCCGGCTGGCGTCTCACGAAACACGCGCGGGGCCAGCCCGATCACGATCAGGTACTGGCCGGCGGCCGCGGGTTTGTGATGCAACTGGAGCGAGGTGCCCTGAACTCCCATCTCCGTGATCTTGGCCGACGAGGACGCGCCGATGATTCGTGCGTCGACGATGCGCTCCGCCGGCACCGCGGTCCCCGCCGGAAACTTCGTTCCGCCTTGTCGCACGTTGAAGTGCATCGTGGCATTCGCCGCGAAGGCGACGAGGTCGGGAATGATCCAGGTGTCGTGTGCCAACGCGGTCGAGGCGAGGGATACCATCGCGGCCGCCGCAGCAACGAGCGTGCGAGCGGTGGGCGCTGACGTGTGCTTCCGGCGGGTGGTGCGCATAGGGAAAGCCTTGGGCGGGGGTCTGACGGCTGTCGATGGTTGCTCGACTGACTTGCAGGATACGACGGGTTTTACGAGGTGTAAAGGCGGCGCGTCGGGAATCGCACTCCCCGGTGCACACGTACTCGGCGAACTGGGGCTCGTGCCGCTCGCGCGGAAGGCGTACTTTACCCACGGTAAAGAGTGCACCACTCCCGTCACTTCCCGCCCGGCGATCCCATGCACCCCGTCCTGCGCCTTGGCGCGCTCCCTGTCGCGCTGGGAGTCTGCCTCCTCGCTTCCCCGGTCGCCGCCCAGGCCACCCGCGCCGACTCCAGTGCCGCCGTGGCTGTAGTCGAGCAGTTCCACGCCGCCCTGACCGCCGGAGATTCTGCCCGTGCGGTGGCCGCCCTGGCCAGTGACGTGCTCGTCCTTGAGAGCGGCGCGATCCAGACCCGGACCGAGTATCTCGGCCACCACCTTGGCGCGGACATGAAGGCGAGCAAGGGATCCAAGGCGACGCGCACCGTGGTGCAGGTGCGGGTGATGGGAGACGCTGCGTACGTGGTCTCGAAGACCGTCTCGCCACCAACGGGTGCGGAGGGTTCGACGGGCTCGGAGATGGCAGAGCTGATGGTGCTTTCCAAGACAGCATCGGGCTGGAGCATCCGGGCCGTGCACTGGTCCTCGCGCCGGCGCCGCGCGTGACGCGCAGTGGAGCAACCGCGGGCAGACGCAGTGCTCAAGGCCGCATACTTCGGGCAGCCGCCGTCGTCGCGGCATTGCTCGCAGGTTCGACGTCACTCCTGACCGCGCACGATTTCTGGCTGGTGCCTGATGCGTTCGCTGTGACCCCGGGCGGGCGCATCGCGCTGCGTGGTCAGACGTCGAGCCTGTTCCCGAGCAGTCTGTCGGCCGTCACGCCGGATCGCATCGTGGCCGCGCGCGTGGTCACGGCCAACACGGCCGTTACGGTACGCGATGTCTCGGTGCTCGGGACATCGCTTCGACTTGCGCACCCGGCAGCAGCGGCTGGACAGCATCTGGTCGGCGTGCAGCTCGCGCCGCGGAACGTCCGCGAATCCCCTGCCAGCTTTCGTCGGTATCTCGATCTGGAGGGGGCGCCGGAGGCACGGGAGCGCTATGAGCGTGAGGGGCTGCTCCCCCGCGTGGGCGGGGACAGCATCACGCGCCGCTATGCCAAGTACGCGAAGACCGTGGTCGAAGTCGGCCGCGGGCCGCGCGCCTTTCAGCGGTTGCTGGATCACCCGCTGGAGTTCGTGCCGCTCTCCGATCCGTCGGCGCTCCGCGTCGGCGACACCTTGCGGATTCGGCTCGTGTTGCTCGGCAAACCGGCGACGTCGGCGCATCTCCATGCGGGCTCTATACCGGCCGGACCAACCGCGCTCACCGACACCGCCGCGGCACGCCGCGCCGCCGCGCGTGACGTGAAGCTGGAGACCGACGCGGGTGGCGTCGCCGCCATCGTGGTGACACAGCCCGGTCTCTGGAACATCCGTACCCTGCAGATCGTGCCCGCCGCGAAGGGCTCCGGGGCCGACTGGGATGTGCATTGGGCCACGTTGGTCTTCTCGGTCGCACGACGCTGACCGCCGACGCTCGCCTTCCCTTCAACCATAGGCATCCGATGAAGCGTCGTCTGCTTGTTGTGTGCACTGCGCTCGGCGCAGTGGCCGTCAGTATGGGCAATCGCGCCCCCGCGGATGCTCCGTCCGGCGCTACGGAGCATGGATCGTCTGGACGCGTGCTCCCGGCGCGCATCGACAGCATCGGGAGTCCCGCGGCCCCCGGAAGCGCGGAGCCGTACCTCACGGTGGGGCCAGACGGCCGGGTATACATGTCGTGGCTCGAGCCCGCGAATCCCGGCTACGCGCTTCGCTTCGCGGTGCACGATGGCACGCGCTGGTCGCCGGCCCAGACCATCGTCACGCGCAGCGACTTCTTCGTGAACTGGGCGGACTTCCCGTCGCTCGAAGTGCTCGGCGGCAACCGCCTCGCGGCGCACTGGCTGCAGCGCAATGGCACCGGCACGTATGCCTACGGGGTGCGCATCGCGCAGTCCGCCGACGGTGGCAAGACGTGGGGAGCGCCCGTCATCCCGCATCGCGACACCTCCCAGACCGAGCATGGCTTCGTCGCCATGTGGAACGAGGGTGGCACGCTCGGCGCGGTGTGGCTCGACGGCCGGAAGTTCAAGCAGCCAGGCCACGGCACGCCGGCGTCCGGCGGGCATGACGCCGGCAACGAGATGATGCTGGTGTCGACCACGTTGGACGCGAAGGGAGTGCGGGGGCCCGAGGTCCGACTGGATGAGCGCACCTGCGACTGCTGCCAGAACGCCGCCGTGATGACGAGCAGCGGGCCGATTGTCGCCTACCGCAACCGAACGACCGACGAGATCCGCGACATCTATGTCACCCGTCGAGTCGGCGCGAAATGGGTCGCCGGTGCCCCTGTTCACAACGACAACTGGAAGATTGCGGCGTGTCCGGTGAACGGGCCGGCACTCGCCGCGAGCGGCGCTCGCGTCGCCATTGCGTGGTTCACCGCCCCCGGGGACAGCGGCCGCGTCAACGTCGCCTTCTCCGACAACGCCGGCGCGACGTTCAGCGCCCCGGTGCGCGTCGACGGCGGGAGCCCCGCAGGGCGCGTGGACGTGGCGCTACTTCCTGATGGCGCCGCGCTCGTAACCTGGGTGGAGCGCGTCGGCGGCGACGTCGCCGCGGTGCGGTCCCGGCGCGTCGGGCGCGACGGCAAGGTCGGTGCGCCAATGACCATCGCCTCCAGCTCCGCGGCGCGCGCCAGCGGCTTTCCGCGCGCCGCGATCACTGGATCGAACGTGCTCTTTGCGTGGACGGTGCCCGGCCGGCCGTCGGCGCTGCGTGTTGCCCGTGCCTCGCTCGCGGAGTTTCGATGAGTTGTGGGGACCCAACGCGCCGGGCCACGGCGCTGTTCACGTTCGCATTGCTCGCGATCAGCGGCTGCACGTCAGCGGAGCGCAGCGGGAACGCCGCGGCGGGCGACGGCCGAGTGGAGGTTGGCTTTGCAGCTCCGGCGTACGCCACGGTGTCGCTTGACGGCGATTCGGTTTCGCTCGCCGGGCAGCGTGGCAAGGTCGTGCTGCTCAACGTGTGGGCGACGTGGTGTCACCCGTGCCGCACGGAGATCCCGGAGCTGCGCGCGATCCATGCGAAGTATCAGGCGCAGGGCCTGGAACTCATCGGCGTCAGCGTCGATACGGACGGCACCGACGAGGCCATCCGCACCTTCATGCGCGACTTCCAGATGACCTTCCCAATCTGGCGCGATCCGGACGAGCGGGTGTCGACACAGTTCCTCGTGGTGGGTGTGCCGGCGACGTTCCTGATCGACAAGGCAGGCGTCCTCCGCTGGCGAAAGACCGGCCCGATTGCGCCGGGCGATACGTCGCTCACGGCGGCTATCGAACGCGCGCTGGGCTCGTAGTGCAGTCCGCGTCCATTGGCGTCACCATCAGCTTCACCGCCGGCGTCCTGAGCTTCCTCTCGCCGTGCGTGCTGCCGCTCATCCCGAGCTACGTGAGCTTCATCACGGGCATGAGCCTCGACGACGTGCAGCGCTCTCGCCGGACGACGCTGCTCCACGCGCTGCTCTTCGTCGCTGGCTTCACCATCGTCTTCATGGCGCTGGGCGCCACGGCCACGGTGCTCGGCCGCCTGTTCCATCAGGAGCGCGATTGGGTGGGCCGCGTGGGCGGCGTGCTGGTGATCGTGCTCGGGCTCTACTTGCTGGGCGTCTTCAACATCGGCGCGTTCTCCCGCGAACGTCGCGTGCACATCGCGAACAAACCCCTGGGCTACCTCGGCACGGTGCTCGTGGGGATGGCGTTCGCCGCCGGGTGGACCCCGTGCATCGGCCCGATCCTGGGCGGCGTGCTCACCTACACGGCAAGTTCGGCGGACCTGAACCGCGGGCTGTTGCTGCTCTTCGCGTACTCGCTCGGGCTGGCGCTCCCGTTCCTGCTCGCCGCGCTCATGATCGACAAGTTCATGGCAGTCTTTCAGCGCTACAAAGGGGCGCTCGTGTGGATGTCGCGCGCGTCCGGGGTGTTGTTGATCGGGATCGGCATCCTGATGATCACCGGCAGCATGACCGTCCTCACGACGTGGCTGCAGCAGTGGACGCCGGACGCACTCCGCAACCGCATCTAGGGATCGGCGCGTCGAGCCGCTGACCGGCGTGGTGTCGCCTCCCTTCGCGGCTCGCGTTGCGCCTCAGCGCAACGTCTCAGGTGCGATCCGCTCCGCCCGAAGGGTGCGCTGCCCATAGGGCGTCAGGCCGCGGGGCTTGTAGATCGAGAGAACGGTGGTCACCAGCAACACGAACAGCGCGGCGCCCGCGTTCGCGATCAGTTGGATACGCACCTGCCGCTCGTCGCCTGCGGCGAGCACCCGCGTCGAGGCCACGTCGGCCAGGTAGCTGATCGGACGCATGCGCAGGAGCAGGATCGCGCTTGCCGGCACGGTGAGGACCAGCTTGGCAATCACCCAGTAGTGCCGGACCAGCCCCCACAGCGTCCCGAGTGACTGGACAAGGCCGGTCACCAAGGTAGCGATGCACAGTGGGACGATCACGGCCCACGCCGTCGTGTCCATCGACAGGTAGGCAGCGCGAACGCTCAGGGGGTCAGGGCTGCGGATGCCGGCGACCGCCAGCGCCAGAAAGGCGGCGACCGCGCCGAACCAGCCGAGCGAGGAGGTCACGTGCGCGGTGAGGGCGGCCTTCCGGAGCCACGGACCCATGGGAGCGAGGCGCATCACGATCCGTGACCGCGGAAGCCACCGCCGGCGAGGTGCATGACGACGAAGGCGAGCAGCAGCACGGCCAGCACCGCGGCGAACACCTTCACCCAGCGTGGCATGGGTGCGATGGATTCGTCTCCCCCGTCCTGGCGGGGGCGCTCAGTAGGCTCCGTGTTCGGACGCAGTGCAGCCATGGAAGCACTCCAGCGAGTGTTAATTGCGCGATGGCGCCACAGCGGGCGGGCGGCCGTCGGTCCCGGCCGGCACACAACACCCGGCACCCTGCTGAACCGGCGGACAGCGTACCGACCCGTACGAGCAGAACACGCAACAGTCGCCCGCCTTTGGGCGGAGCAGCGTCTGGCATCCGGCGCACGGGTGGAAGAAAACACAGGCGTCCGTTGGCATCTGCAGGACGTCGTGGTGTCGGCAGATCGGGCACCACATCGTTGACTCCAGAATGGTCGGTGGCATCGAGAAACCTACCACGGGCGTCGCCACCGAAAGCGCCCTCCGGGGCGGCCGGATCGCCACAGCAGGAAGGCGGACGGGAGACGACCCCGAAGGCGGCGCCTAGATTCTCAGGTGGCACGGCACATCGACGCCGTGCAGCAGCGGTGGACCAGGCGGCGGCGCGCTTCCTACCCACGGCGACATTCCACGAACCCACGGCGTTGATGACCACAGCATCGATGGATGAGGCGGAGGATTTCGCGTACCACTACCCACCAGAACTGTTGGCGCTGCTGATCGAGGTGATCCCGCGCCTCAGCCGCGCCAAGCGCGACGTGCTCCTGTTCTTCCGCGGTGCCGGGACGCCCGAACGGCTCTTTGCCGATCTCGCTGACCAACTCGCCACCGCGCCGGACGGCGTCCGCAAGGCGGATCTCGCGCGGACCGTGTTGACGCGGGTCAATGACGGCGGGGATCCTCTGCTCCGCGTCCGCAGCGAAATCGTCAAGCGCGTGTGCGAGTGCACCGACTTCAGCCGATGCTGGCCGGACGACCAACTCATCGCGCACGGGCTCGTGGCTCGGGTCCAGCACGTGGTGAACGTCAAGGACACCTTCACGCGCATCAACCTCGAGCGGCAGCGCGAACAGCAACTGCGGCGCGAGGGCATTGAGCGGACCGCCGCCGAGCAGGCCGACGCCCTGCGACAGCGCGCGATGGTCCAGCAGGCGTTCTTCGCGCTCTTCGGCGAGCCGGATGCGCACCGGCGGGGCAAAGCACTCGAAGGCGTGCTGAACGCGCTGTTCGCGCTCGATGGCCTGCTGGTGCGCGAGGCCTTCACCCTGCGCGGCAAGCCCGGCGATGGCATCATCGAGCAGATCGATGGCGTCGTCCAGCTCGACAGCCATCTCTACCTCGTGGAGATGAAGTGGTTGAACGCGCCCCTCGGGGCCGGTGACGTGGCCCAGCATCTGGTCCGCCTCTACCATCGCGGGGATATGCGCGGGCTGTTCCTGAGCTATACCCCGTTCACCCCGGCCGCCCTCGACGCGTGCCGGGATGCCCTGCACCAGCGCGTCGTGTCACTCGTGCTCCTCGAAGAGTTCGTCGGCGTGCTGAACCGCGGCGACAACCTCGCGGCCATGCTCCGCGCGAAGGTCACGGCCGCCATGATCGAGAAGCGCCCCTTCCTCCCGGTGTAGCGGCTCCCATCGCGTAGAGCCGGAGCACCGAACGACCGCTGTCGTGCCCGGGACGTCGTCTGCGTGAGGCGCGAACGTGTGCTGAGGGGCCGGGCGACCGCGGCGCAGTGGGCCGCCGAGACCTGAACTGAGAGCGCACACCCTTGGCGAGCAGTCCCCCTCGGCGCGCGCGCCCGAGGCAGGCGCCGACCTGCAGGGCCGCGTGGTGTCGGCTGCTACCTGTCCCTGCGATGTGTGACATCCAACCCGGCTCACCACAGCATCTACGCCCAACACGGGGCAACGCCGTGCTGTCCACCGAACACGCACGCGACCGCCTCGGACCGGACGCGGCCGAACCAAGTCCATACAACGGATCCTGGCACTGAAGGAGTCCGTCCGTTCCGTATCTGCGCCCCGTCCACCGCATACGGGCAGCGCCGTGCCGACGCACTGTGTCTCACGACCTCGTGCAGAGGCCGTGTTTCGCCGTCTCATCACAAATCGCCGTGTCCAAACCAGCTAAGCTATTGATTTGACATGCCTTCCTTGGGCGATTTGGACACGCGACATGGACACGCCCGGATATAACGGCAACGGCGGCAAGGTGGATGTGAACGGTGACCGGGCGAAGCGCGCCAAGCAGATCCAGGCCGGTGACACGGTACGCCTGAGGCAGGGCCCGATCGAATGGGTGCTGGTGGTGCGCGAAGCGGCGGGCCGGCGCGGGTCGGCGGACATCGCGCGTGGCCTCTACGACGAGACTGACGACGGACGCCGCAAACGCGAGACTGTGACAGAGCAACTGCGCAGCATGCCCACGGCGTTCTCCCATGGTGACGGCAAACCCGGCAAGCGCGACCGTCGGGCTCTGAGGCGCCTCAAAGGCGACGAAGCGTGGTAATCGGCTGCGGACCGTCACACTTCATGAATTGTGCGTCACAGTGGATGCGCGGGGGCCGTTTTTGGTTAGTGTTGGGCGCTGACGGACTCTTCCTCTTCTCTCTCCCTTCGCATGCGGATACTCGTCATCGAAGATGACCACCTCGTCGCGGATCTGATGCGGCAGGTGCTGGTGGACGACGGCTACACGGTGGACGTGGCGGCAGCGGCCGAAGAAGGTCGGCAGTTGGTGGCGGCGCAGCCCTACGACGCCATCGTGCTGGACCTCGAGCTGCCCGATCGCCACGGCATTCAGTTGTTGCAGGACTTCCGTCGGGAAGGCAGTACGATTCCCATCGTGGTGGCCACAGCGCACGACAGCAACGCGGATGTGGTCCGCGCTCTCGATGCAGGCGCCGATGACTACCTGCCCAAGCCATTTGCGAACGAAGTCCTCGCCGCGCGCGTGCGTGCCGCGGTGCGACGTGGCGGCGCGCGCAGCATGGAGAAGGTGCAGGTCGGTGATCTGACTCTGCACCGCGTGAATCACGAAGTGCAGTGTCACGGTCAGCTGCTCAATCTCACGGCGCGGCAGTACGCGCTGCTCGAGTACCTGGCCATGCGCGCCGGCGAAACCGTGCGACGCTCGGCGCTGCTCGAGCACGTCTGGCACCTCAAGTTCGACCCCGGCTCGAACGTGGTCGACGTGCACGTGGCGCAGTTGCGCAAGCGGCTGCGCGATGCCAACAGCACGGTGGACATTCGCACCGTGCGCGGCGAAGGCTACGCGCTCGACGTGACCTGATCGTCACCTGATTCGCTGACGCGACCGGGGTCGAATCAGGACTCCGACAACGCCCGGGAGACGAATTGCGTCATCGTCTCGCCGGGCGTTCGTGTGTGATGGGCCGTGGGCACGGTGAGCAGCGGGTCCAGCACGCACACACGCACGCTGCCGTCTCCCGTGGCTTTGGCCAATTCGGCCGGTCGGCTGGCCAGCCGCACCCGCCAGCCCGCCGCCCGCGCAAGGCGGTCAGCGTCGCGCCGCTCCTGGGGGCTGCCGCCGTAGAACACCACCACCAGCGGCAGGCCGTGCACGGCGAGGCTCACCCGGCTGCCTGTGGCACGGCCTGAGGCAGCACCGCAATGGCGGCGATCTCCACCAGAATGCCGCGCAACGACGCACCCACCACGGCGCGTGTGGGGAACGGCGCCGTGAACACCGTACGATATACCGCGTCGAAGGTGCCCCAGTCCTTTTCGTCGGCGAGATACACGGTCACGCTTACCACATCGCGCAACGTGGCGCCACCAGCCAGAAGAATGCGCTCCAGGTTGGCGAGCGTCACGCGTGTCTGTTCTTCCACCGTGCTGCCCTCGATCTGCCCGGTGGCGGGATTGCGAGGGGTTTGTCCCGACACGAACAACAGCCCATTTGCGGTGCGGACGCCCGGCGAGTAGGCTCCCGCAGGCGGCGGCAGGTCCGGCAGCACCACCGGAGTCCAACTCCGGGTGGTGTCAGAGTTCGCAGGCCGGGCAGGGACAGCGTTCTGGTCTGGCGTCATTATCTCGGGTGGTGGAGGATAGCGGTGGGAACATATCTCGAGCAGCTCGAGACGCCGGTACCGATCGTTGATCTCGATCGGCTCACGACCAATCTGGACCGGATGGCGGCCTACGTCACCCTCCACGGTCTGCAAGTGCGTCCGCACGTCAAGACGCACAAGTCGCCGCGCATTGCCGCCGAGCAGTTGCGACTGGGCGCGGTAGGCCTCACCTGCGCCACGCTGCACGAGGCGGAAGTCATGAGTGAGGTCTGCGACGACCTGCTGATCGCCTATCCCCCCGTGGGGGCCGCGCGCCTCGAGCGGCTCATGCGTCTGCCCGACCATGTGCGGGTGCGCGTGGCGGCAGACGATCCGGCCTCACTGGACGCGCTGGGCGTGGCCGCCAAACTCGGACGCCGCATTGTCGATGTGCTGGTGGAAGTGGACCTCGGCATGCACCGCGTGGGCGCCACCTCGCCAGCCAAGGCTCTGGCGGTGGCGCAACAGGTGGAGCGGGCTTCGGCGCTGCGTTTTGCGGGGCTGCAATTTTATCCGGGCCACATTCGCGCGCATGTCGATGAGCAGGCGCCGCTGCTGCGGCAATTGTCGCAGGATCTCGCGCAGTACATCGAGGTACTCACCGACGCCGGTCTCGCGCCGCCCACGGTGAGTGGCGGCTCCACTCCAGCTGCGTGGCGCATGCACGAAATTGCCGGCGTCACCGAGCTCCGTCCTGGCACCTACGTGTACAATGACCGCACGACGGCGCAGATCGGGGCCTGTGACTGGGAAGACTGTGCGCTCACCGTGCTGGCCACGGTCATCAGCACGACGGTCAAGGGTCAGGTGGTCATCGATGCCGGCACCAAAGCGCTTGGGCGCGAGCCACTGCGCGCCGAAGGCGAGGGCTACGGCGCGGTGCTCGAGCATCCGGATGTCGTGGTCTCGCGCATGTCCGAAGAACACGGCATTCTCGACCTGTCCAAGTCCTCCTGGCGACCGCGTCTTGGCGAACAGGTGCGCATCGTGCCCAATCACGTGTGCATCGTGGTGCATCAGTTCGACGAAATCATTGGCGTGCGCGGGCATGCGGTGGAGACGCGCTGGCCGGTGGCCGCGCGCGGGCGCGCATCCAATCAGACGCTCGAATCGCCCGCAGGCCGTCCGCGGGCGGTCTGAGTGCACGACCGCGTGAACGTCTGAGCAACGCGGGCATGACGGCGCGTCGCATTCTGCTCGTGGACGCCGACGCGTTTTTCGTGGCCGTGGCGCGGCAGGTGGATCCGGAGGGCGCGGGCAAGGCGCCGCTGCTCATCGTGGGCGGGCGTCCGGGGTCACGCGGTGTGGTCTGCTCGGCGTCCTACGAATGCCGTGCCTACGGCGTGCGCTCGGCCATGCCCATTCAGCGCGCCCTCAAGCTGTGCCCGGAGGCCACCTGCGTGCCGGTTCCGCGTCAGGCCTGCAGCGCGCGCAGTCGTGACATCCAGGCCGTGCTGGCTCGCTTTGCGCCGGTCGTGCAGGCATCGAGCATCGACGAGTGGTACTGCGATCTGGGCGGCACGGAGGCGCTCTACGGCCACGAGCCACTCGAGGTCACGGCGCATCGCATGCGGGACGCGGTGTTCGAGGCCACGGGACTGCGCGTGTCGATTGGCGGCGCCACCTCACGCTTGGTGGCCAAGATGGCCGTCGAGGTGGCCAAGCCCAAGCCGGGAACGGGCGCCAGCGGCGTGCACTGCGTGCCTCCGGGCACGGAAAGGGCCTTTCTGGCCCGTTTCCGCCTGTCGGACATCCCGGGAGTCGGTCCGCGCTTCGCGGAGCGTCTGGCGCGCATGGGGTTGGTCACGGTGCCCGATGCCCAGGCCTGGCCCGAGGAAGCCCTGGTCCAGCGCCTGGGAGAGCGCGGCGGGCACTGGCTGGCGCGCCGGGTCCGCGGCGAGGACGAAAGCGTGGTGTCGTCGCGCGATCGGCAGAAGCAGGTGAGCCGAGAGAGCACGTATGGCCGCAATCTGGAGGACGACGAAACCATACAGCGCGAGCTGCTGCGGCTGGCGGTGCGGGTCAGCGCCGACCTGCGGCGTCAGGCGCTACGGGCGCGCACGGTTACCGTCAAGCTGCGCACCCCCGACTTCGTGACCCGCACGGCGCAGCGCTCGCTGACCCGTTTTGTGGACTCCGAACGGGCCGTGTCCCGGGTAGCCAGCGAACTGCTGGGCCAGTTGCGCGCCGGACGGGGTGGGCCGGTGCGTCTCCTGGGGATTGCCCTCTCCCACTTTGACGACGAAGACGTCCCGCTGCCGCCAGCCCTGGCCCAGTTGGGCCTCTTTCAGGACCCGAAGGCCGCCGCCGCCCCGGAGGCGGTGCCTGACGAGGCCAGGGAGCAGGCCCTGACCCGGGCACTGGACCGAATCCGCGGGCGTTTTGGCAGCGACGCCATTCTTCCTGCCCGCCTGGTGGATCGGGCACCCGATGCCGGGCCAAGGGTGGAAGAATGACCGGACAGGCTTTACCTTGCGCGTGCTGCGGCGGACCCAGTGGTCTGGCCGCCCTCTCCATCAAGCCGGATGTTCCTCGGGGTTCCAGATGAGTGCTACTCAGTACGATCCGAACAAGTTGGGTTGGGGCGCGGCCCTCGTGACCTGTGTGCTGACCGCAGCGCTCGGGTTCGGCGCGTACACGATCCACAACAACACCTACCGTCATCCGCGCGATCCGATGGCCAAGCAGGTGTATTATGAGCGCGACAACGCCAAGCGCGCCGGCGGTGGGGAGCATGCGGAGGCGGGGCATGATGCGAAGGGCGCGGACTCGCACGCGGCCGAAGCGGCGCCCAAGGCCGAGGGGGCCGCGCACTAACGCGCCGAGCCGCCGTTCTTGTTGCTGAGCGACGCCGCGGTCTGTTGATCGCGGCGTTTTCTTTTTCCCAACCATGTCTCGCGATCCCCATTCGTTGCTGGCTGCACTTTATGCCGGCAACCAGCGCTTCGTGTCCGGAGCCATCGAGTCACCCAACCGCCATGCGGGGCGCGTCCGGGAAGTCGCCGCGTCGCAGCGCCCCATCGCGGCGTTTCTTGGCTGCGCCGATTCGCGCGTCCCCATCGAGATCATCTTTGATCAGGGGTTTGGCGATCTGTTCGTGACGCGCATTGCCGGCAACGTGGCGGAGCCGGCGATCATTGGTTCCCTCGAATTCGGTACGGAAGTACTCGGGGCCGAAGTCCTGTTTGTGCTGGGGCACACGCGCTGCGGTGCGGTCACGGCCACCATGCAGGGCGCGGATGTGCCGGGACAGATCTCCACGTTGTATCAGCACATCCGTCGGGCCACACGCGAAAGCGGGGGTGATATCGATGTCGCCGTGCGTCGCAACGTGGAGATTCAGGCCGAAGTACTGCGCGAAGCATCGCCGGTGATTGCGCGGCGATTGAAAGCCGGCTCGCTGATCATTGCAGGCGGGGTATACGATCTGGATACTGGCCTGGTGGTGCCGGTCGACGTTTGAGCGTCGGCAAGCTGTGGTTTCGATGGGAGGCACGCCATCCACAGCGCTGGGCCGTGCGACGTGGGCTGTGAGTGGGAGTGGTGTGGAGGCTACATCTCGTGATCCACAAGTTCCGGATCGCGTGATGCGGCAGCATGAACCACGCACACCCAGAACCCATAGCTCACGGCCCAGAGCAGTGGACGGGGGCAGTTCACGCCGTTTACAGAACTCAGCCCACCACCACCCCCTATCTGACCGGCAACGTAAACCAGAACATCGCCCCCTTCCCCGGCTCCGATTCCACGCCAATCTCGCCGCCGTGCGCTTCCACAATGCCTTTGACGATATACAACCCGAGCCCCGACCCCGCCCGCAACAACCGCGGCGCCTGCCAGTAGCGTTCGAACAGCCGCGGCACGTCATCGGGCGCCACCCCAGGCCCCGTGTCACTCACCGCCACACGCACCGCGTCATCGTGCAATGTGGCCGACAACACGATCCGGCCACCTGACGGCGTGAAGCGCACCGCGTTGCCCAACAGATTGGACAACACCTGTTGCAGTCGCTGGCGATCACAGAGCAGTTGCGGAAACGGTCTGTCGAAATCGCGCACCAGCGTGAGCCCCGCATCCGCAATGACAGGTTCAAACAGGTCCGCCGACTCCTTGAGCAACGTGGCCAGCATGACCGGACGCTGCTCCACGCGCAGTCGTCCGGCTGAAATGCGCGTCACATCCTGCAGGTCCTGTATGAGACCATCGGCCTGACGGGCTGCGGCGCGAATGGCCTCCACCTCATCGCGCGCCATGAGCGGCACGTCCTCCTGCAGCGCATCGGCATCGCGGCCAAGCACGGCGCCCGTGAGCATGACGATGGCGTTGACCGGATTGCGCAAGTCGTGCGACACGATGGCCAGCATTTCGTCGCGCTCCCGCACCGCACGTCGCGACTCCTGATACAGCCGCGCATTCTCCAACGCGAGAGCCGCAAGACCGGCGAACTGATCGCCCACGTGCAGTTCGTCGATCGCATGCGACGCACCGGGCCGCGTACGCACGAGATGCAGCGCGCCAATGGCGCGGCCACCGGCACGGAGCGGCACCAGCAACACCGCGCTTGCCCCCAGCGATTCGGCGCGCGCACGTGCCTCGGCGTCCGGGAAATTCGCCTGCAACCACGCGCCGATATCGGTGACCCGTTGCGCTTCCATTTCGTGCGCAACCCGCGCACCACTGGCAATGCGCGGTTCATCGGGCACGGGCTCGGCATGACGCATGACCAGCGCCGCTGTGTCCTCGTGGCGATGCGGATCCATGTGCGTGGCGGCGGCACGCCTGATGGCCCCATCGGGCGTGAGCAGCTCCAGCAGGCTCCAATCGCCCAGCAGCGGCACCGGCAGTTCGGCAATCGTGGCCATGGTGGACTCCACGTCGAGCGAGGCGGCCAGCACCCATCCGGCCGTGGCCAGCAACTTCTGGCGATCCTCCCAGCGGCGGCGCTCACTCACATCACGCAGCGTGACCATGAACGTGCGCTCGCCGTTGATCGTCACGCGCGCAATGGACGCCTCGGCGGGAAACTGCTCGCCGTTCTTGCGCAGCCCGGCAATCTGCCGACGATCAGCCATCGTGCGTGCGTCGCTGGGTCCCTCGGCGAACGTGCGCATGTGGCCACGATGTACCGCGCGGGAGGCCATGGGCAGCAGGCGATCGAGCGCCTGCCCCAGCATCTCGGCCTCCAGCCAACCGAAGATCTGTTCCGCGCCCCGGTTGAAGCGCACGATGCGGAAATTGTCGTCCAGCGCGATGATGGCGTCAGATGCGATATTGACGACGGCCGCGAGCGCTGCATGCGAGTGCGAATCGGTCATGGACGACAAACAGGCTGAGGGGAAGGCGTTTTGCCAGTCGTCCGCCACGATCTTCATCGTGCAGGATCAACCAGCAATCACATGCCACGATCCATTTTACGAGGTCTGTCTCCGCTTCCGCCAGCCGCACTGGCCTTTCTTCTCGTGGGCGGCGTGCTGTGGTTGTTGGACCGCGGCAGCGTGTGGAGTCATCACGTGTGGTTGGCTGGCCTTGTGCTCACGGGATTGCCGGTGGCCTGGCGCACCCTGCGAGGCATGTTGCGCGGCGAATTTGCGGCCGATGTCGTGGCCATGCTGGCCATCGTGGGCGCGGTGCTGCTGGATCAGCCGCTGGCGGGTCTGGTGGTGGTGCTCATGCAGACGGGCGGTGAAGCGCTCGATGCCTACGCCGTGGCGCGCGCGTCAGATGCCGTGGAGGCGCTGGAGGCCGATGCGCCGCGCACCGCACACCGGTTGGTGAATGGTCGTGTCCAGGACATTGCCGCCGAGGACATCGCGTTGGATGACCTGCTGCTCGTGCGGCCCGGTGAGCTGGTGCCCGCCGACGGCGTGGTGACCGATGGGTCGTCGCATGTCGACACGTCGCGACTCACAGGCGAGCCCGTGCCGCGGCGCGTGGCCGCGGGTGCGTCGCTGCAGTCTGGCTTCGTGAATCAGGAGGGCGCCCTGCAGATGCGCGCGCTGCGCCGTTCGCAGGACAGCCAGTACGCGCAGATCGTGGAGCTGGTGCGCCGCGCGCAGGGATCCAAGAGTCCGCTGCAGCGCACGGCGGACAAATGGGCGGTGTGGTTCACGCCGCTCACGCTGCTGGTGTGCGCGGTGGCGTGGTGGGTGTCACGCGATTGGTCGCGCGTGCTGGCTGTGCTCGTGGTGGCCACGCCCTGCCCGCTCATTCTCGCGGCGCCGGTGGCCATCATTGGTGGCATCAATCGCGCCGCGCGGCGTTCCATCATCGTGCGCAGCGGCGCGGCACTCGAGGGACTGGCGCGCGTCAACATGCCGGTGTTCGACAAGACGGGCACGCTCACCATAGGGCAGCCGCGTGTCACGCATGTGCAGGTGAGCGAGGGCGCGGACACCTTGCTGGCCCTTTCGCGCGTGGGGGCCGTGGAACAAGGCTCAGGGCACTTGCTGGCGCGGGTGCTGGTGCACGAAGCCGAGACGCGCGGCGCGCCGCTGCGTGTGGCAAGTGCGTTGGTGGAAACACCGGGGCGCGGCGTACAGGGCGTGGTTGACGGCATCGTGGTGGCCGTGGGGGCGCTGCCCTACGTGCGCGAACAGTTTGCGGCGCATCACGAGGTGCTGGCGCGACTCGATACGCTGGATGACGGAGCGGACGGATTGCGGGCCTGGGCCGGCATGTCCGACGGCGCGGTGGCGCGCATTCAGTTTGCAGATACGCTGCGCGAGGATTTGGCGCCGATGTTTCGTGAACTCGCGGAGCTGGGCTTTGCGCCCGCGCTGCTGTTGAGTGGTGACAAGGCGGTCAACGTGCAGGCCATCGCGCGCGCGGTGGGTATCGCCGAAGCCGAGGGCGATCTCACGGCGGAGGACAAGGTGCGGCGTGTGGCTGCGCTCGAGGCCGCGGGCCATCGGGTGCTGATGGTTGGCGACGGCACCAACGATGCACCGGCGCTGTCAACGGCCACGGTGGGCGTGGCACTCGCCGGCCACGGCGGTGGTGTGGTGGCCGAGGCGGCTGATGTCGTGCTGCTCATTGATGATCCCACGCGTATTCCGGAGGCGGTGCGCATTGGCCGGCACGCGCTGGGCATCGCGCGTCAATCGATCTTTGTGGGCCTTGGCCTGTCGCTGGTAGGCATGCTGTTCGCCGCAGCGGGCATGCTGCATCCGGTGGCGGGTGCGCTGGTGCAGGAGGCCATTGATGTGGCGGTCATTCTCAATGCGCTACGGGCGGCGCGGGCGCCGGGAACTGCGGGAGCCTGAAACACGAAGCGCCGCCCGGTTGGGCGGCGCTGGTGTCTTGGGGATTACGTGGAGAGTTGCTCAGGCCTTGCGGCGGCGGGCAACGAAGCCCAGGCCGGCGAGGCCGGCGGCGAGCAGGCCGAGTGACGCGGGTTCGGGGACCTGCTGAGTCGTTACGATTGTGGCAGCGAGATACTCCGGTCCGCCAGCGATGTCAGAAAAGGTTCCGCCAGCACCAAGTCCACCGTTCGGGTTTGCCGCGATGAAGTTGTCGAAGAGGCCCCAGGAGGACTGCGAAATTCCAAAGACGAGTCCAAGCGCGCCAAGGCCCTGTCCACCGGTGTACGTACCCTTATCGTCTTCGATCAGGTCGAACTGAACAAAGGTTGTGGCATCAGCCCACAGCCGGAGGTTGAGAGACAAAATGTTCAGATCGCCATCACTGCCCGGCTCATTGCCGTTCAGGATTAGCCTGAAGGTGGAGCCCTGCAAGTTGACAAACTCCGAGAATGAGCGGAACGAGCCCTGAGAAGGGCCAAGGCTCACACCGTTGTCAGCCACGCCACAATTGGTGGTCGAGTTGCCCCAGCCTACGCAACCCCCTTCGGTCGTGCTGTTTCCCTTACCCTTGAAGGTGACAATGACCGACTGACTCCCAAAACCGTTTCCGAGATCAACGATCTCGCCTGTGTAGAACATCGATCCTTGCGCGGCGGCAGTCTGCGACCAAACGGTGAAAGCAGCTGCGATAACGAGTTTCTTGAGCATTGTTCGGATCCCGAAGGGGGGTGGAGTGATTCCCGTTACACTTCAATCCCCGTGCCAATCCATCACATAGATGATGCACGCTTAATGTTGTGTAAACCATTAATTTTCAACATTGTACACTCTACAGGGCAACCAATAACAATGAAGATCTCTTCACCATTTACATTGATGCTGCAGGCGAGCCACACCACGTGTCAGTTCCGAGCCACAGTCCGCACAGTCGAGGCAAAAATGCAACGGGTGGCTTTCACGCAAAACTGCGGAGCCACCCGTCCAAGAAGATGCGCTTGGCACCGACTCACACCAGCGGCACCAACCCCTCCGCGATGCACACCCGCTCGCGCCCGTTCTGCTTGGCCTTGTACAGGGCCTTGTCCGCCCGCGCCACCCACTCCTCCACATCCTCGTGGATCTCGAGCTGGGCCACGCCCACGCTCGCGCCCACCGAGAACTCCATCGCCGGATGCGGCGCCGGCATGGCCGCCAGCTGCTCCTGCAGCCGACGCGCCAAGGTCTGCGCCATCTTCCAGTCGGTGTTGTGCAGAATGGCCGCAAACTCGTCGCCGCCCAGTCGGCACAACACGTCGCTCTGACGCAGGAAGGTCTTGCCCAGTGCCTTGCCCAGATTCTGGATGGCCTGGTCGCCCGCCTGATGCCCGTACATGTCGTTGACGAGCTTGAGCTTGTCCATGTCCACCATCAGCAGCACCACGGGCTGAAGGCCCAGCGAGAACATCTGCAGCGCACGTGGCGCCATCACATCGAACAGCTTGCGGTTGCCAAGCCCGGTGAGCGCATCGGTGGTGCTTTCGCGCCGCGCCTCTTCGAGCTGCTTGCCCAGTCGGTCGAGCTTGGTGGCCAAACTCACGTACTGTTCCTGCTGCTGCTCACGGCGCTCCTGCAGTGCGCTTTCAATGGCCAGCACGGCGCCCAGCACTTCCTGCTTGATGGTGCCCGTCTGCATACGCTTGAGCGCGCCCTTGGCCCGCTCCATCTGTTCTTCGGTGGTCTGGTCGGCATGGTGATCGACCTTCACCGCATTGTGCACCGTCTCCACGCAGGCCCACAGGGCATCGCGCAACTCACTGATGCTCGCGCTCACATACCGATGTTCATCGCGGCGCTGATCCGTCACCGCCCGCACCACACCCGTCCAATCGCGCTCATGCACGGCGGCCGATCCGCTCTCGTGCTCGTCCAGCGGGAAGCCCAGCGTGGCATGGCGATGCCAGCGGGTCAGCTCACGCGACGTGTCCTCGCCCGATCGATCGGGCAGATCCAGAGGGTAGCGGGAGAGGGCGGTGAGAATTCCACCCAAGGCATCGAGTACCAGGCCAAGACTCTGCTCGGCAGATGCCAAGCTGTTGCCGGATGGCGAGCCGTTCGACGCAGGCGCAGCAGATGATACGGACAGTTGGGGAGAGCCGTTCGCGCGGTCCGAGCTTCCTCGCTCGGACGAAGGGCGCGGCTCCATGAGCTTCTTGAAAAACATGGGTCGTGGTGAGGGTTTGTCATGAGAATCGACACATCCTCCCAAGAGCTTGAGCCTTTGCTCCCACCCTCACCACGGCTTGCCACACCTCAGCCTGCGAATTGCTCACACCACCGGCACCACCGTCACCGAGGCGGCCAAAAAGCCGCCGTCAGAACTCACTGGCCTCAAATGCCATGATGGGCGCCGCCCCTGCCTGCATGGCCGTGAGCAGCGTGCCACACTCGGGCAGTACGCGCGCGAAGTAGAAGCGCGCCGTCTTGAGCTTGGCCTGATGGAACGCGGCGTCACCACGCCCCGCAGCCAGGGCGTCCGACGACACGGTGGCCATGCGCAGCCACTGCCAACCCACCGCCACATACCCCATGAGATGCAGGTACTCCGTGGCCGACGCGCCCGCCTCGTCCGGGTTGGCAAACCCGCGCTCGGCCAGCAGCATGGTGGCCTTCTGCAACTGATACAGCGACGCGCCAAGCGCCTTGGCGTGATCGGCCAACGCATCGTTGGTCGCCGCCGCGTCGATGTCCGCCTTCACGAGTTCGAAGAAGCGACGCACCAAACGGCCGCCTTCCATGGGCAGCTTGCGGCCCACGAGGTCAAGTGCCTGCACGGCATTCGTGCCCTCGTAAATCTGCGCGATGCGCGCATCCCGCACGTACTGCTCCACGCCATACTCGCGGATGTAGCCGTGACCACCCAGCGTCTGCAGCGCGATATTGGTGTTGTCGAAGCCCTTGTCGGTGAGAAACGCCTTGATGACCGGTGTCATGAGCGCCACCATATCCTGCGCATCCTGACGTACCGACGCATCGGGATGGCGATGCTCGAGATCAATGCGCACGCCCACCCAGTAGGCCAGCGAGCGCATGCCCTCGTTGAAGGCCTTGATGCGCAGCAGACCCTTGCGCACATCGGGATGCACGAGGATGGGATCGGCGGGCCCTTCGGCGTTCTTCACGCCGGTAAGCGCCCGTCCCTGCAGGCGCTCCTTCGCATAGGCCAGCGCATTCTGATACGCCACCTCCGACAGACCCAGTCCCTGCAGACCCACCGCCAGGCGCGCGCTGTTCATCATGACGAACATGGCGCGCATGCCCTTGTGCGGCTCACCCACCATCCATCCCGTGGCGCCGTCGAAGTTGAGCACACAGGTGGCCGAGGCCTTGATGCCCATCTTGTGCTCGACACTGCCGCAGGTCACGCCGTTGCGCGCGCCCACACCACCATCAGCCGTCGGCAGGAACTTGGGCACCAGAAACAGCGAGATGCCCTTCGTGCCACTCGGTGCATCTGGCAACTTGGCCAGCACGAGATGCACGATGTTCTCGGTGAGATCGTGCTCGCCCGCCGAGATGAAAATCTTCTGACCCGTGATGCGATACGTGCCGTTCTCGGCCGGCTCGGCCCGGGTGGTGAGAATGCCAAGGTCTGTGCCGGCGTGCGCTTCCGTGAGACACATGGTGCCGCCCCACGAGCCGTCGATGAGCTTGGGCAGGAAACGCTGCTTGAGTTCATCGGAACCATGACTCATGAGTGCGCTATACGCGCCGTGTGACAGACCCGGATACATGCTGAAGGAGAGGTTGGCCGAGCACAACATCTCCTCCATGACAAAGCGCACCATTTCCGGGAGCCCCTGGCCTCCGTACTCGCTGGTGGCGGCCACGCCGGTCCAGCCGTCGGCCGCATAGCGCGTGTACGCCTCCTTGAAACCAGAGGGCGTGCGCACCTCACCGTTCTCGAAGTGCACACCTTCGATGTCCCCCGGCTGATTGAGCGGAAACAGCACGTCCTCGCAGAAGGCCGCGCCGCCCGCCAGCACCTCGTCGATCATGTCCGGTGTGGCGTCCTCGAAGCCCGGCAAACGGGACAACTGCGCGATGTCGTGGACCTCGTGCAGGAGGTAGCGGATATCCTGGAGGGGAGCGCGGTAGCTGGGCATGACGGGCCTCGGGCAGGGGTTCACTGGTCCTGTCTCTCACGCTACGTGCCGGTCACGAGGGCGGCAAGGGGTTTTGCGACGATTCCGTCATGTTTTTCCCTGACCCCGGGGCGGCACCCTGTCAGGGCTGCAACCCCTGCCCCGTCGGGCGCAGCCCCTTAGCAGGATGCTGAAAAAGCTGGCGTCCCCTCTGGTGTGACGCCAGCGTTTTTGTATA
>VFQN01002967.1_pt1 | contig 25184 bp, 44 predicted proteins | sample 3512371 | NCBI WGS metagenome assembly VFQN01 (sample SAMN10412370, study PRJNA504923) | tailings metagenome | isolation source: Replicate 2 from Balatoc abandoned mine | place: Philippines: Itogon, Benguet | collected 2017-08-28 | reverse complement strand
GCCCCGCACCACCGCACCTGCAGGCACCCGCGGTCGCAGTACTCCATGAGCAACCACGTCTGGTGGCGCACCAGGTGAGCGCTGCTGTCCCAGCGCTCGGGGTTGCCGGAGTTCGTCTGCGGCTCGCCGGACTGCGCGGTGGGGGCTTGCGCCGCGGCGGCGGGGTCGTTCGCGCTGCCGGGCGGCATGAGGAAGGGGCTCATGTTGCTGTCACGGCCGACGTCGTCGAACGTGTCGTATGCCTCGCTGGCAACGTCCGAATCGTAGCCGCTGTCCTTAACCGCCTCCTCGGCCGCGGGCTTGTTGATGATGGCCCAACGCGCGCTGCCATCGGACGTGCGGTCGCCATGATGCTGCTGCTGGCCCTTGCTGCCGCCGGAAGGCTGCACCGACGCGCCCTCAGAGGGCGTCGAGGGCGGAGCGGTGGAGGAGCTGTTGGTGACTCCGCCCTGGCCGGTGCTGGCAGAAGCCGTGCTGGCGCTGCCAGAAACGTTGGTCACGCCGCGGGCGCCAGCGCTGTTCCGGCCGCCCATCGGCTCGGGCAGCCAGCCAGCCTCTGCGGCCGCAGACCCGCCCGACTGCTTGGACGCAGCGCCGCTGCCGTGCCCAGACGTGATGCTGCCGCCGTCACGCGTGACGCCCAAGGTCGCGCCAGAGCGTGCCAGCGCTGTGTCGTCGCTGAAGCAGCCGCTCTTGTTGTCCCTGCCGCTCTTCATGCCGCCGCGGGCGGCGGCGATGGCGGCGCTGACGCTGCCCGACACGCTGTAGGAGCTGCCAGAGGGGCCCACCACGCGGCGTGCGCAGCGCAGGGTGGCCACCACATGCGGGTGGCGCAGCTCCTTGCTCAGGATGGCCTCGATTGGGGGCGCGACGGACTCCACGCCGGCAGGCAGCTCCTCGTCGATGATCTGCATGCAGTTGGTAGCAAGTTGCCCAGCGGTCGAATGTGTTCCGTCAAGCCCTCTGCCTGCCGACAACACGACATCAGGTAGGCACCAACTAGCAGTTGATAACTACGGTTGCAGGGCCCAGTAGGGCGCGTCCGGCGAGCTTAGGGGGCCGTAAGGACAAAAATTAAGATAACTAGGTGGCAGAAAACGGGCTTGAACGTCAACATGCACACGACGCCTCAACCGTCGAGTGAGCGCTGTACATGCCTTCGCAGCAGCGCGCGCGGCTCACCTTAACCGCCACCGGGGTGCTGTACCACGTGCCGTAGTACACAGAGCCGTACGCTCCCTTGCCCAGCAGGTGGCCCATGGTCAGCCCGCCGATGCTCTCGGGCAGCTGCCACAGCTCCCTGTCGTGCATGGCGGAGCCGACGGTGGTGTGCGACTGCCCCGATATGCCACTGGCAAGGCTGCCGGTGGCTGCGGCAGCAGCGGCAGCAGCCTCAGCAGCCCTGGCCTTCGCCGCCGCGCGCTCAGCCTCCAGCTTCACGGCGTCCTGTGGAGGTATCAACACAAAAGAATATGCGAGGTGGCTATGGCCGCAGTCGAGGCCAACCGCCACAGGAAAAACGTTTACTCGGTCACAGCAACCGAGGAGCACGCTAATCAGGCCATACATGGCCACCGCAAGGCACTCGATGCATCCCAGCAACGGGTGTACGGTGTACAGATCCCGCCCCACCTGCACCGTCATGAAGTACAGCCTGTCCGTGCGCTTCCCAATCATGGGCTTGTCGCTGCCCTCGCTGTTTCCCGACTTGGCGATGGGGATGAAGGAGGGCACGCCGATGGAGATGGCGCCCTCGTCCAAGTCCTCGCGGGACGCCGGCCTGAGGACAAGGGCAGTTGGCACCGTAAGTGGGCATGCCAGACCCTTCATGCAGCACTGCCTGACAATACAGCTACGCTTTAGGGGCGATGTCAGAGACATGATGCTAGCTTGTTGTTCCAGGCGCTGCCAAGGAGCCTAAGGCCCTGACGTGCATCACTCAAATCACCAAGGGTCAAGGACCGAGCGCCGCACCTGAAGGTCAGCTGGAAGCGGCGGCCCTCCTCCTTGCCGCCTGAGTAGTACTCGCCACCCTTGTTGCCGCCCATCTCCTCCATCACGACGTACGACAGCCGAGCCTGCACGGAGAACTCCCTGCCGGCGTCCGCCGACATCTGCTGCGTGTCCGTGGGCAGCATGGAGCCGTCCACGCCCGCCAGCAGCCGCGACACGTAGCTGCCCTGCAGCGCCTCGCGCTCGATGCCTGCAGCAAGTTAACAAGCAACAGCATTAGTCTCTATTAGACGACAAGCGCTCTAGCTTAGGGTGCATAAGGAGGCATGAGAAAGCGCTGCTGGTCGGCAGCAGCACGCTGTAAGCATGAGGAAGGCGCGGCGCTACATGGGGTAGGTCGAGACGCACCGAGCATCTTGCAGCAGGGGTTGTTGACGAACAGGATGCGCCAGCCGGCGCAGCCGGTGTCCAGCAGCGCCACGCAGTGGTCGAAGCAGTCCAGGGTGCGGCGCAGGTGGCCGTACGCCGCCGCAAGGCTGTCGTTGTCGTGCGCGCGCAGCTGCATGGGGGTTAATGGTACGGAAGGGCTCAGAGTGACGAGACTGCGTTGTCGTGCGCGCGCAGCTGCACCGGGTTACGGGTACGGAAGGGTTCAGAGTGACGAGACTGCGTTGTCGTGCGCGCGCAGCTGCATGGGGGTTAAGGGTACGGAAGGGCTCAGAGTGACGAGACTGCGTTGTCGTGCGCGCGCAGCTGCGGGTACGGAAGGATTCAGAGTGACGGGACTGCGTTGTCGTGCGCGCGCAGTTGAACCGGGTTAAGGGTACGGAAGGGTTCAGAGTGACGAGACTGCGTTGTTGTGCGCGCGCAGTTGCATCGGGTTAAGGGTACGGAAGGGCTCAGAGTGACGAGACAGCGTTGTCGCAAGTGCGCAGCTGGATGCGGGTAAGGGTGCGTGAGCGTTCAGAATGACGAGACTGTTGCTGTCGTGCGCGCGCAGCTGCATGAGGGTAAGGGTACGGAAGGTTTCGGAGTGACGAGACTGTTGTCGCAAGAGGGCGCAGCTGGATGGGGTTTAAAATGTACACAAGAGGGTCAAGGGTCAAGAGTCAAGAGCTGTGGATTAGCAGTGGCGGAACGACCATAAGGCGACAACAAGGCGATTCGTGAGGTGCAGGGCCACCAGGAACAGCTGGGGTTCTAGCACGCACCTGCAGCGCGATGTCCTTTTCCAGGTGGCGCACCACCAGCTCCGCCAGGTTGTTCAGCACAACGCACCGGGACGCGTCAAACTCCCTCGGCCTAGTGTCCGCGAAGCACCTGTTGGCGATTAGTAGCGGGTCGATCAGCGCCAGCAGGGCATGCGCAACGTACCGTACACCCTTCCCGCAACTCAAGGGACTTACAGGGTGCCAATCCGGTGGCCGTTGGAGGCAAGCAGCGGCGTGCCGCAGTAGAAGCGCACTCCACCCTCCTGTGTAACCATGGCGTTGTTGCAGAACCTGTACAGGGCAGAGGCATGGCGAAGGTCAGGGCGCCACAGGTACAGCAAGCTGACTTGTACAGTACCCTGGCCAGCAAGGATCAAACCGGTAGCGACGCGTAAGTGCGCTTACCTGGGGTCCTTGGTAGCATCCGGGATGACCATGATCTGGTCGTTCTTTGACGCCATCGTCCAGCCGCAGAACGACCAGCGCCACGGGAAGTCCCCCTTCTTGAAGGCACCTGTCGGCATTTGAGGCACACCGTAGGTAACACAGCGGAGGCAGTACACCCCTTGCCTCGCTATCCCACCCACGGGGGTGTTGCGCCTCTTGGCAGACGCGCGCTACCGGGCCTGGAGCTACCTAACGTAGTGCCCCCAGGTCAGCAACGCGGTGGGTGCCCGGCGTCACACCTTCAGAATCCCGGATAAAGATGCGCCTGTCGTCAAATAAGGCCACGAGCGCCGCAGGCGCCTCGAAAATGGACTGCACAAGCTTGAGAATGGACGCAATCTCCGGGTCCGGCGGAGCGTCGAGAGCTTCCGCGTCCATACGCACGCTGCCCGCAGTCTTCAGAGCGTCTATGGTGCGCAGGCGCATGTCGTCACACGGAGGCGGTGGAGGGCCGCAAATATGGAACTGCGAAAAGGGCGCGGCAAGGCAAGAGCTCATGTGCTACTGCATTAGGCATTACATGGGCAACGAGCTCTGTCTACATGCTTGTAGGCACTGGAGCAGACAAACAGCCCACTGGCTCGCCTTGTCCGCGCGAAAGCACTGGGAGAACGACGGCTTTCAGCTACGTGTTTCAACGAGTACCAAAGCATTCCTTTTGTACGTGCGTACAGGAAACGCAGGGGTGCCACAGCAAAATGTTTCTGACGTTATGCTGCTTACTTAATACACACAGGAAAGCCCAACAGCCCCCACTCAGAACGCCATATCTTTACTCTTTACCTGGTAAGGCAGTCCAGCCTGTGGGGCTAGCTCAGGAGCGACCTGCGCCGGGTCCGTCGTCGAGAATGCACCCCCGACCCGGACTGTCGCCGCGCCGTCCGGCAGAGTATCATCACCAACAGTGCTGACTGAGCTCTCTCCCCGGACCTCTGATGCTCCGGGCGCAAGCTTCCCGGCTGCCTTAGTGCCCTTGAGGCTGCCGTCCTTCCCAGAGCTCGAGCCTTGGCGTTTCGCAGTTCTATAAGAATCAGTGCGAGCTTTCACCTGCGACGGCAGCCGTCGAGACAAGTAAGAGACCTTTGGAAGTCCATTTCCAAGACACTGGCCACGGCCCTCAGTTGCCTGCCCTTACCGGTGGCTTGAGCTCATCTGCGTGCTTGAGCTCATACTTGTCGCTGGGCGCCGCAGTGCAGCAGCTTTGCGACTGCCCCATGTCTCAACCAGGTGCTGTCGATTTGCGCAAAACACTACTCCATCAACTGTAAGAGCATCAGCAAGAACGTTTAAATAGGTCTGGCAAAGAGACGTTTGTGAGGGCGAAAAAAAATTTGCAAGGCCCTTGTCACGTCGCTTGTTAGCTCAAGCCAATTGCAGTATACTATGTAAGTAGTAACCTGGTAGCGGATAGTGTATTCGAGTGTTTTGGGTGGCTGTATGACAAACTGCATGACAAGTACAACCGAGGCCAACCGGAAAAAACGGTCACCAAATGGGCCGTCCGGTACCCTGGCACCCTGTGCTTCAAAATGTAGATACTTGCTTTATGTAGATATAGCGCTAATTTCCTGCACCGGAGACCGAACTTGCTTTGTTTTTTGGGTACCCAACTGACCCAGGCGGAATTCCCCAAATTGACCCATTTTCGCAACCATACTTGTATTGAATGACGTAAAAACACAAAAGCCACGCATCGGGGACTTCGTAGTGATAGAGTTGACCGCGGGCGTGTGCAAAGCTGTCGCCAGACAGCTGCCCCGCTTTGGACAGCGATAAGCACCCGCAAAAGCAACGTACCGCAACAGCTGCTTATATGCAAGATATATCGATAGCATGAGCTCGTAGTGGCAGTCCTGGCCACAGTCCAGCCCCTAGGGCATTGGAGCAGGAGCCAGGTTCGGGTTCACCGGACTTGAGCCATGGACTTTGGGGACGACGACGACCTGTTTGGGCGGGAACCCCTGGCAGAGGGGTTGGACGCAGAAGAGCAGGCGGAGCCAGCAGCGGTCCTCAGGGCCCCCAGCCTCACCGGAGGCTCCACGCACGAAGACCCGTTGCCAGATCCGGTGCCGCATGCCTCAACCCCGACACTCGGCTTAAGCCGCGTGGCAAGCGGAACGGGTAGTCAGATGGGGCTCGGAGCAGCGCCAGACCCGTTTGCTCTGACTGAGCAAGGAGCAGCGCCGAACGCAACGCTCACAGACGGGCTGGGGCCCCGACCTGCCAGCAGGTGCGCTGTAGGCCTTGCACCCCGCGCTTGGTTGACGGTCAGCTCAGCCGCAACACCTGCGCTACCGTGCCCAACCTATTGACGACACCTAGTGCTTCCCTGAATGCAGAGGATCTGCACGCCAAGAGGAGTTTGGGCTTTTAGCAGATGCAGGGGGTTCTCCAGGGTAAGTCGCCAGCGCTGGCTCATTCGAGTGGCGAGCGTTCTGCCAATGAAAGGTTTGTTAACTAACAGCATGATGTGCCGGTGCGGTGCAGGCCCGGAGGGAGGCCTCCATTGCCTCCCAAGAGGTACGGCTAGCCATGTGTTGCAGCTCAGCAAGGGCAGGACCACATGACCATGGGGCCCCTCGCACTACGTCTTGGAGGCAGCTGCTTTTGCCTTACGCTGTTGTTCTCATGTGCACGCAGTACCTCCATCGGGGCTTCCCCACAAGCGCAGCACCAACACGGTTCACCAGGCACGCCAACCCTTCGCCGACATGACAGCGGCGCTAGCAGCAAGCTCGGCAGGCCTGCTTCTCGCACAGAGCCAAGCCCCGGGCCCACCATGTAAGCGTTTTAGGGCACTGCCACCTGCGTTCCTAGGGCAACGCGTGCTCATGTGAATGCATGGCGGGTGCAACCAACTGGAGAGGGATAAGGACGACCACAGTACACTCACGTTGCGTCTGTCTACCATGTTGCAGCATTTACCGTGAGGCGACCTCGTCCGTCTCGCCCTCGCCCGCTACTCCGCGTGCCGAAACGGCCCGCATCACCGGCTCACCCCTGCCCCCCGGGGTGATCAGCCCAGACACCGGCACGCGTCGTGTCAGGATCAGGTGCGCAGTCTGTCTTATGTGCTCTTGTTATTGCAGAAGCATGCGTACTGTAGTTTGGCGCCGCCGTAATAGTCATGGTGTAACCGTGGTGTTTGATCCCTAGTATGCCTGGTACTGCTTGAAGCCGAGGGAAATGCGGTTGAAGGAGGATGACATCGCTCTGGTGCCATGGCGCTATACTGCAGGGAGGGCGACAGCTCCTACCCGGTGCGGGTGCTGGCTACGGGGGACGCCTTCGTTCAGGACGCCCCGAAGGGCCCCATGCTTGCTGAGAAGGAGGAGGAGGGCATGGCACGGAGCTTCCGCGCGGGCATCACACACGCCGGATGGCTGCATAAACTGGTCGGCAAGACGCCGCTGGATGTGCACTGGAAGCGCTACTGGGTGAGTGACCGCACGGTACCCAAGGCACGGGGCAACCTTTATCCGCTGTACGGGTTACAAAGGACAGCGTCGCAACTGAGGTTCCAACAGCGTCAAATCACGCGCAACCCCTTGGCCCATCCCACATTACGTGGGTGTATATGCATGCGGATGGCAACACACGGCTCTGGCATCTAATGCAGCAGGCAAAATTGAGGTAGCGCGCAGGCACAACACGCTCCCTCACAGAGCAATAGCATGCAGAGGCGCTCATGTGCTGCCACCTCATAGTGTACGACACCCACACACAGTTCGTCAAGTCAGATAATAGTCATCAACACAGTCACGTCCGTTGCAACAAAGTCAACCCAACCGACCCACACAAGTCAACGTGCGCTTAGTGGGTGGCCGCGGCGTAGCGCTCCGCAACCTTGTCCCAGTTGATCAGCTTCTCAATGAAGGTGGTCAGGTAGTCGGGGCGGCGGTTCTGCACGTCGATGTAGTAAGCGTGCTCCCACACGTCCACGGTGAGGATGGGAGTCTTGCCCTCAACCACGGGGGTCACGGCGTTGGGGGTCTTGCTGATGCTGAGCTTGCCGGTGCTGTCGGTGTTGAGCCACGCCCACCCGGACCCGAACTGGGTCAGGCCAGCAGCCTTGAACTCCTCCTTGAACTTGTCGAAGCTGCCGAAGTCGCGAGCAATGGCCTCGGCCAGCTTGCCGGTGGGAGCGCCACCGCCGTTGGGCTTCATGCTCTCCCAGAAGAAGGTGTGGTTCCAGATCTGGGCCGCGTTGTTGAACACGGGAGTGGGGTTCCCGTTGTTCCAGCTGGAAAGCACAACCTCCTCCAGCGACTTGCCCTCCAGAGGGGTGCCGGCGATCTGCGATTTGGGAACCAACGATTGATGTCACGTTCAACCACGCCTAGCCTCGACATTGACAATGTATCACAGCTTGTGACTGCACAAATAAATAGAATTACCCATTGCCCGGTAGCTACCTGCTTGTTTGCGTTGTCGACGTAAGCGCGGTGGTGCTTGCCCCAGTGGAACTCCAAGGTCTGCTTGGACATGTGGGGCTCCAGAGCGTCCAGAGCGTAGGGAGGGTTCGGCAGCGTCAGAGCGGCCTTGGTGACCACGGCGCGGCGGCCAACAGAGCGCACGCGGCGCTGGCCAGCGACCAGGCCGGAGACGGGAGCCTTCATAGCGAGAGCCATTTTGAAGCCTATGTTAAATTGGAAATAACACTTGGTTTAGTCTTACTATTGCAGTTCTATGTCACTACCAACATTCGAGAAGGATTGCTTTGTGGCCTAGCGGCCGTTACGGCGAAACCATCCATCTTGGCTCCAAGCATCATTCCAACGTCCCATGGTTCCACTCAAGGCCGCAGCACGCACAAATGAATACAAGAATGCCTTAATCAGGTTATGCACTCGTGGGAGCAGGCCTGAGCCTTTCGATTGGGACGGGCTCCCTAACGCCCTGCCCCAAGTTCTGGCAGCTGGCCCCGTCGGCTTACGTCTCCTAGACATCAACCACCCAACTCCCATGCACCCCACACCACCCCCCGTCAGTTCTACATCTCGGAGGACCGCCTGTACTACACAGGTGACGAGAAGAACGCGACCCGTGTGAGGTACATCTGCCTGGACCGCGTGCCCGTCCGGCCGCTGCCGCACAGCCGCACGCCCAGGAAGGGATGGGTGGCAACGCTACCAGACATCGGCGTCGCGCTGGTGGACCCAGTGTAAGTCCCAGTGTAAGTCATGCATGGAATATGTCTCTTCCCTAACGCTCCTTCCGAGGCTACTCGGGGTCAACGGGGGATTATGCTGCCTGAGCGTTTGTTACACGTACAAGGGCGTGAAGCAGGTGTATATGCGACAGGGCTTCATACGGGCATGCAGCCGCACCTGGCTGCACGTCCCGTGATCTTACCCTGATCTTGACTCTCTTGGCTGGCTACCACCACAGGGTCCTGCGCCAGAAGCCCGGCTTCCCCAACGCCACCAAGTCCCCTCGCGGCAACATGACGCTGGGGAAGAGCAGCGTCATCGGCCTGGTGTCGGGCTCGCACACCTACTTCCTCGCTGCCTCCTCTCACGAAGAGGTGCGGAGGGCACTGCCAGGACGAGGCTGACCGTGCAGTCCACGTAGCGGTGTGCGTATATAACCATGGTTGTAGGGTCGTCATAACCTTGCTGGGGTTCCACCCCGCCCACACGAGTTAGGGTTTGTGGAGTTGGTTCCAGCTACCAGGGGCACGGGGGTTGCCATCCCGGTATGCATGCGCGCACCGTTTTGTGGCACGGTACACACCCGAACGGTGCATGGGACACAGTCATCGTGAGTGTCGCCGTGTAAGCGTAACCGACTGGTGTCCCTTCTCCCCCGAACAGGCACAGATATGGCTCAAGGTGCTGCGCGAGACGTGGTACCACTGCTACAAGCACACCCTGCGGGCCAGCAACCTGCGCAGCCAGCAAGGGGTAAGTCTCTGCATGTAATGCACACCGTTATTGCACGCATGCTCCCCCCGGTTTCAGGCCCTGCACCCACCGCGTTGCAAACTTTTACCTGTCACACCCGCTCAACGTCTCCGCTTCCCCTTGGGCCTGCCCAATGTGCCTGTCACAACCTGCCTGGACGATGAGCCGCAAACGGACTACTTTTACCCAACACGTCCACGCCCACCCGTGTACCCCCACAGCTGCACCTGGCGTCAAAGGCGCTGGCGGAGAACGCGGCGCTGCGGGAGAGCGTCCGCGACCTAACCGCCAAGGCCCAGGGCCTAGACAACGAGTACTGGGGGTGGGTTAGCACACAGCCGCACAACCCACACCGTACACCTCGTGCACTTGGGTGTACAGCCGTGCCGTACGTGTACGCCTCAACAGCAGCCGCTTGCCATCATGCAGCCATTTCTTTGCAATGTAACCCTGCTGCAGGCAGTGGCTGGAGGAGAAGGCGCGCAACCGCTACCTGGAGCAGCGCAGCGCCCAGACGGCGGTGTACGAGGTGGAGGTCAAGACGGGGCGCATGAAGGTACGGCTTGGAGAAAGAAGCCCCTCATGCTGACCCCACCATCGGCTGTGCTTGACAAATGATGGAGTTGTTGAAGGCGCGCGCTCTTGCTTGTGGGCGTTATCACACACCGCTTTGCATGCGCGTCTCAGCACCAGCCAGACTGAGGCATATGTATGGCGTGTGCTCATGGGACCATGTGGTGTGTGGGGGCTGTTGCACGCCGCAGGGCGCCTCCACGGACGCGCGGGTGTACGTGACGCTGTACTCTGCGCACGAGGAGGGGCTCAACACGGGGGAGCTGCGGCTGCTGGACAAGGACACGCTGGGGAAGCCGTTCGGGAGGGACGCCATGGACCTGTTCGTGGTATGAACCCTGGCCCTGCAACCAGTTTGGTTGCGCTAAACTGATATCATCAACGCTGGGCATGCGCGAAAGTTAACTTTGTTGAAACGTTTACGGAAGCAATGGAGCGCTGCAACATGCTGCAGTTGTGTGGAGTACTGGACCTGGGGGTGGGGAGAGGGGCTCTGGGCGCTGAGTGGGTCGCGTCCCTTCCCCTGCCCGCAGATCCCCTGCCGGGACGTGGGCATGCCCAACCACATCAAGGTGTGGCACGACAACAGCGGCCGCGGGCCCGACTGGTTCCTGGAGTGGATCCGCATCCGCAAGAAGGGCCAGATCAACTGGACCATCTTCCCCTGCCAGCGCTGGTTCTCCACGCACCTGGACGACTGCCGCATCAGCCGCATCCTCTTCGCGGGCCACGCCACGCCTGTGATCCAGTACAAGGTCAGTGCAAATACTCACGCTGCGCTGGGGTGGGCATGCTACCTCGTACTGCATGTGGCAGTCAAAGGGGCACAGTTGGAGACCAGCGCGGGAGCAAGGGTGGAGGCCGTATAACGCCGCAAAACGCTGTAACACGTGTCCTGCACCCCGTTGTGCGTTGCCGTACCTCCAGGTCACGACCCTGACGTCGGACCTGCGCGGCGCGGGCACGGACGCCAACGTGCACCTGGTCATGCATGGCGTGCTGGGGGACGGAGGCCGCCACATCCTGTCCAGCGGCGCGGACGACTTTGAGCGGTGAGCCGGCAGCGGGCCAGCTGCCTGCAACGCCACGTTCTGGGTTTTTGTCCACGGAAAAAAAGACCTGATTTCTGGCAAGGGCCCTGCGCCAGCGTACAGCGTACCGCTGCAAAGCCCCGCCGTTACTGTTGTCGTGTTACTGACTAGAATCATACATGCGTGCGTGCTCGTCACGTTCGTGCAGCGGCATGACCAACGAGTTCATCATCGAGGACGAGGACCTGGGGGACCTGCTGGAGGTGCGTGGCAGAGGGTGCACCAGGCCAACCCTAAGCCACTACATCATGTCCTGCGTCGCCCAGCACATGTGTGTGTGGTCGCTGCAGTTCTGTGGGCACCTCGACACTGGGATGCTAACAGGTGCCCTTTGGCCTATGGTACGCTGCAGGTCACGGTGGGCCACGACAACACCGGCCACGGCCCCAGCTGGCACCTGGACCACATGGTCATCACCAACCTCAAGACCAACGTCACGTACCTCTTCCCCTGCCGCATGTGGTTCGACTCGCGCCTGGGCGACGGCGCCCTGGAGCGCCTGCTGCCCGTCGCAGAGTGAGCCCCTCCGCCCTGCACCTCCACACCTCCGTGTGCCTTGCATCACACACTCCAGCTACCCTGTCCAATTTTTGCACCAGCAGCACACACTCAAGAAGTAAGACTGTGCTGCGTACGGTATCTTTAATAATACCGTACGGCGCGCGTTAGACTGTAAGCTCCTCACAAGTCGTTTGCGCTGTCTGTTTGCTGTGTGTTGCGCAGCTCGCTGATGCGTGTGGCCAGCTACGTCTTCTACGTCACCACCTCGGACATCCGCGGCGCGGGCACGGACGCCGAGGTGTTCGTGACGCTGCACGGCGAGACGGGCGACACGCCCACCACCATCCTGCCCTCGCAGCTGGAGCACTTCGAGCGCGGCCAGACCGACAGGTTCAGGTACGTACGTCCTAACAACCGTTACTAACCGTCCGACCACCACGAAAGCTGAACACTGCTGTCAATGGCGCCTTGGCAGCACCGTAACATTCAATCAACTGCATCCAGCTGTGTTTTGTACGTATTCTACTGCAAGGCGTACCGTTAGGCAAGGCAAGGTGGTGATGGGGACTGTGTCTTAACTTTCATGTGTCATGCAATACGCCCCCAGGCTGGACCTGCCGTACGTGGGCAAGCTGCGTGCGCTAACCATCGGCCACAACAACATGGGCGACGGGCCCGACTGGCACCTGCTCATGGTGGAGGTGGCGGAGGAGGGCGAGGACGGCGCCGAGGGGCCCGTCACACGCTTCATCTGCAACAAGTGGATCGGGCTGGGCCACCCCGACCCCGACAGCGGCGCGGTGGAGGGCGTGCTGCAGCGCACGCTGAGGCCCGGGGGCGAGGACCCGCGCCTGGAGATGACCGACTACAGGGTGGGTTGGGCCGGGGGGGCAAGGGTTAACTAATGCAGTTGAGTATAGCGCTGAGGCCACGGGGCGAGGACCCGCGACTTCAGATGTCTGGTTCAGGGTGGGCTGGGCGGGGGGCGGAGGGCAAGGTTAACTGAATCTGAAGGTTGGGGTGGGTTGACAGGACAAGGCGTGTTTAATGACCAACGGGTTGGTAGGCCGCTGGGTGAGCGTGCAGGGGTGTGGGGAACTGTGGCATGCAGATTGAGCCTTACCTAGCGTTGCCGGTAATCAGTCGGTCCGCTGTACCCGAACTCACAGGCAATCCTCACAGTAGCAGTATGTTCCCCTCCTTGTCCTCGCAATATCGTTCTCCTGCAGCTGGAGTTTCACACCGGCTCGCTGCGCGGCGCGGGCACCGACGCCACCGTGAGCGTGGTGCTGGCGGGCGAGCGCGGCGAGAGCGGCCCCGTGCGCGTGGACGCGCCGCTGGAGGCCTTTGAGCGCGGCGGCATCGACGCCTTCACCTTCCGGCTGCGGCGCCTGGGCCGCCTGCGGCACCTGGTGGTCAGCCACGACAACAGTGGCAGGAACCCCGCGTGGTACCTGCTCAAGGTGGTGGTCAACAGCACGCACCCGGAGGAGCCGGAGGTGGGTGTGGGGGTACGCGTGGGACGCGGGGCGAAAGAGTGGGAGGCGTCAGGGAGCCACAGGTAGGTGTGGGAAACAACTGTGCCCAAACGCATCTTGCCGTTGTCACCAGGGTGCCTTGCGTGCAGTGTTTGGAGTTCGGCTTGGGTAAAGGCAGCTGGTTGTGGAGGTAACCCTGTCTCGCGGCATCAGCGTGCGTGTGCTTGAGGCACGGGACAGAGAATCAAGGTGGCACCTGTCCTGCTCCTTGGCCTCTCCTCCCTCGCAGCCCACCGTCTTCATCTGCAACCAGTGGCTGCAAGACCCCGACCGCAGCGTGCACCCCACGGTGGAGCTGCTGCCGGGCGGCGAGCTGCCCGAGACGCTGCACTACAAGATACAGGTGGTCACTTCCGACATCAAGGTGAGCGGGCTGCTCACCTGAAACAATACACTCCAAACGTCCTTCTCTTTGCCTGTTACACCTCTTGCTCGGTCAAGTAAACCCGTAGCAAAGCAAGGCCCGCCATGAGATACGACCAGCCTGCACGCTGGGTGCACGACCTTGCCCTGTTGAAACACCTCCCTGCCTGTCACGTGGCACGTGGCACACGGCCCCCAGGGCGCTGGCACGGAGAGCAAGGTGTACCTGGAGATGCACGGCAGCCACGGCAAGATCGGGCCGGTGCACCTGGACAACCCCGCCGCCTTCGAGCGCGGCGCCACCGACACCTTCATCGTGGACGGCTCCGACCTGGGACAGCTGATCAAGCTGGTGGTCACGTGCGACGGCAGCGGCATGCGGCCGCTGTGGCATCTGGACAGCATCACGGTGTGGCGCGACCCGCTGCTCACGGACCCGGAGGCGGGGGTGTACTTCCCGAGCAGGTGCGAGTCGGGTGGGGTGCTTGGGGCTTGCGAGCGGGGGTGCTTTTTGAGTTTTGGGGCGTTCCAACCGGTGGCGGGCTGAGGGTTGTGGTCAGCGGGGCAGCACCAAGCTGGTAAGGCCCTGGAATGTGGTGGTAAAACTGTGTTTGTGCTGGGGGTTGGCCTGTGTTTTGCTCTCTTGGGGCTCTTCCTTTGCACAAGGAGGCACGCTACGCCATGACCTTGCTTCGCTCTCAACTGTCGACGTCAACGTACATTGACACGTGTTGCTGGTGTGCTCGCAGGGCGTGGTTTGACAAGGACGCGGGGTGGATCAAGGAGCTGTACCCCAGCAAGCGCTCGCTGGACCAGGTCAAGGTGCCCTACACGCTCAAGGTACGGTGCTCATCCGGGGGTGGCCCATTAATGCGCAAATTAGCTAAGTGTATCAAACTGGGGTCTCGTTGGGCCTATGCTGTCTTTGCACGTGTCATCACGTTTACTAGGTCCCCCGTTGCTTGCCTTCCTCACCCACTTCCATTTACCTCTTGGAGCACAGTACCGGCATGCTTTCTATTTGGGGTGGGTTTGTTCCACCAGTCCCACGGCACAAGCTGACCTACTGGGGCGCTGGGTTGCGTATCCACAGATGTACACCAGCGACCTGAAGAACGCGGGCACGGACGCGGGCATCAGCATCAACCTGCAGGGCGAGCGCGGGGAGACGGGCTACGTGCCCCTGCTGGCCAACTACGACACCTTCGAGCGCGGACAGGTGCGCGTGCAGCCTGAATGCTGCATGGAGAACCACCCAAGAAGTACAGCCCGTTCTGTCCTGGCGGCTGCTGCACATCACCGCAGCCTCCGGTGCACAAAGCGGCGTAGCTACCACTCCACGGCCATGCTCTGTTTCGACGTAGGCTGCCGGTAAGCCGCATGCATCCGTTACCCTGTCCTCCCATGCATGTGGACGCCTCCCCCCTCCCCTCCCGCTCACCCTGCCCCGACCCCGCAGGTGGACACGTTTGAGCTCGTCCTGCCCGACGTGGGCCGCCCCACCTACCTGCTGGTGCGCAGTGACGGCATGAGCCGCAAGCCCTCCTGGCACATGGACTTCGCGGAGCTCACCAGCGCCATGGTGCCGCCCACCTACTTTGTGGCGGGTGCGTGCCGGTGCTGCTCCCCGCCGCTGCACCTGTTACGAGCCTGTCGTAGCCCCAGCATGGGCTGAGGCGGGAAATCTGCGCCTGCGCCAAAGGTCGTAGCACTTGCAAGGCACTAACGCACCTTCTTTGGACACATCATATAGACTGCTGCTTTGGTTTCTCTTGCATTTCCTTCAGGCCTGTGGCTGAGCCCCGACACGGGCCTGGAGATCCGCGTGCCCGCCAGCTACGCCGACCCGCGGGTCGACCGGGCGGAGTACCTGGTGCAGGTCTACACCAGCGACGTCAAGTGGGTGTTGGTGACCATGCCACAGTCTGTAGGTATGAAGATGCTTGCTCTTTTGCCCGCGCTACACGTCGTTCCTGAACCTGTGTACGCACCTGCACCTCCTTGCACGGCTTGGTGTTTACCGCACGGAGGTAGCCCAATGGCCCGCCATGGCTAATGCCTGCATCCCCCTGCTCGCTGCCGCCAGGAACGCCGGCACGGACGCGGGCATTTGGATCGACATCATCGGCGACCGCGGCACCAGCGGCCGCCAGGCACTCATCGACACCAACAAGGACACCTTCGAGCGCGGACAGGCAAGGCAACTGGGGGGAGAGGGGGCGCTAGGCCAGGTGTCCCGTACGGCTCCTACACCCACCCGCGTGCCTTCCAACAACCCAACCATCACATCGGCTGCCCAAAGAGGAGTTGATTGGACACCTACTTGCTTCTGCAGTAGCGGATCCCACCATGCGCACAGCCACACGTTCCTGAATGACCTCTCCGCTATCCGGCAAAGTGCATTGCACTGCACCGTGGCTGACCCACCTGCCCGCTCCACCCGCAGCTGGACGAATTCCGTGTGTCCAGCCGCCACCTGGGTGCGCTCAAGGCGCTGCGTGTCATGCACGACGCCAAGGGAGCCCCCTGGCACCTGGACATGGTGGTCATCACGCTGCCGTCGGGTGGGTGCCACAGGGATTCCAGCAAGGGGCGAGTGCCATTTTCACGTTGGGTAGGTGCCGCTGCCGTCGGGTGGGTTGGAACAGGAGCTCCAGGCAGTCCAGTCAGTACCGGCAAGGGGAGAACGCTGTGTTCGGGTTGGTTTCGCCCTCCAACCAAGGCATGTGCCTGGTGCTTGTTTATGTGATATCGGCCCACCCTGCGTGCGCTGTACTGCAGGCGAGGTGTACTACTTCCCGTACGACAACTGGCTGGGGGCGCAGAACGCGCTGGTGGAGATCCCGGCCCTGCTGCAGGACCCGCGCAACGATCGTCGCGCATACAAGGTACAAACGGTGCCTTGCACCCAGTCCTTCGGTAGCAGGGAAGCAGCGCTAAGTGGTCCATGCAACCACGCACATGCATGAAGCGCATATGCCGCTGCTTATACGCTTGCATGAGATAGCTGCGGAACCTGTAGCCAGAGCTGCACCGTGAGCGGCGTGCCTGCATTAACGGTGTGTCCACTGCTGCCCCTCATGCAGATTGTGGTGCGCACTTCCAACATCCCCGGCGCGGGCACGGACGCCAACGTGTACGTGGACATCCGGGGGTCGCGCGGCAGCAGCGGGCGGCAGTGGCTGCGGGGCAAGGCCATCAACCCGTTCGAGCGGGGGCAGGTAAGAGGGTGCTTTGACGTCACAAGCCTCCGTGCCCCCCTGGTGTGTGCCGATATGCTTGCACGTAGCCTGAGGTGGTGTGTAGAGGCCGCTGCACTCGCAACCGACCTGCATTGGGGATCCTAGCAGGTATTGGCACCGTATGCAGCATCAGCACCCCTTTTAAAGCACCCTCCTCAGCTTATTGACACTCGTCCATTGCCCCTGCCGCCAGGTGGACGAGTTCGAGCTGCGCTGCCCCGACCTGGGCGCTCTGAAGGAGCTGGTCATCGGGCACGACAACACCGGCACCGGGCCCAACTGGCACCTGGAGCAGGTGGAGATCACCGACACCAGGGCCAACCAGACGTGGTTCTTTGAGTGCAACAAGTGGTTCGACAAGGACCAGGGCGACGGGCTGCTGGAGCGCCTGCTGCTCGCCTCGCTGCAGGTGCGTGGGTAGGGGGAGCCAAGTACCAGTAGCGCTTGGGGGGAGGGGCACGTGTGGAGTAAAACACACTGCCCACACAAAGCTGGAGCGCCTGCTGCATGCCTCGCTGCAGGTGCGTGTCGGGGCGGAGGGGTGCAGGTGCAGCAGCAAGAAATGTGTGCACCCATCCGTGCCCAAGGAACTCCCGCTCAAGAGGGTGCTGTGACTACAGTATTTGTCTTGCCATGAGGCGTGGCACCTGGGGAAGAGTCCAGGAGGCCCGCGGCTCGGGGGCGGTGGGCTTGAAGGGTTGCTGAGGGCCTGAGGCCACAACGCACTGGCCTCAGGTGTCTCACGGCGCCGACAGTCCTACATGCCCCGGGAAGTGTACCGGAACGTTACGCGTCGCTCCTGTCTGCCGCAGGACCCCCGCACCAACCGCACCACCTACAAGATCCGCGTCAAGACCAGCGACCGGTCGGGCGCCGGCACTGACGCCAACGTGTACATCGACCTGCGGGGCGACATGGGCGCCACGGGTGGGTACACTGCTGGCAGCAGCTAGCATCCACCGACAGGCCCCATAACCCACACCCGCGGCTTGCCTGCACCACTGCAACACACCAAGGCGCAACAGATCAAGAGGAACTGAGGCACACATGGCGCCGCATTCACCCGCGGTGCGTGCCACTGGGCCTGCTTCGTGTCAAGGCGTGCATGACCAACCTAAACGTCTTGCTCCTTGCTGCCCGGCAGGCAAGACGTTCCTCAAGAACCGCTCCCCCAACCCCTTTGAGCGCAACATGACGGACGAGTTCGAGCTGACCATGCGGCCGCTGGGCCGCCTCACGGAGCTGCTGGTGGGGCACGACGACTCGGGCTTCGGCGCCGCGTGGCACCTGGAGTACATCGAGGTCACCGACACGCTCATGGGCGTGGTGAGTGCGGAGGGCCCCTTGCGCAACTACGTAGTGCCTTAGCAGGGACATGGGTGGCTTAGAGTTGCCCGCGCATGTGTAAGGCCAAGCTTGGGTCTTTACGTCCCATGTGCACGTTCCATTCACGGACACGCTCATGGGCGTGGTGAGTGCGTCCACCGTGGCCAGGCTGGGACGCTCCGTGTTGCATGGCCCCTGGCTTACTGGCATGGATACACCTCGTGTGGGGTCACAGGTCAGTTGGCGTGCACCGCTGTTTCGCGACCAGGTACGTCAGGAGTGCTATCGGTATGCTCTGTATGCGGCAAGACCACGCGCCAGCGCATGTTATACTCCCCTTGTGTCTGCCCTACCCCTTCGACCTCCTCCCCCCGCCCAGACGTGGTGGTTCGAGTGCAACGCGTGGCTCAGCTCCACGGAGGACGACCGCTGCCTGGAGCGCCTGCTCAAGGCGTCGCTGGAGGACCCCGCCAAGAAGAAGACGCAGTACAAGGTGCGTGCGTGCAGCCATACCTGTGCCGCTCGCGTTCTGCGTGGCTTCACTGCCGGCCACATGCGTTCCTTAGGGCTGCCACAGCGTAGACAGGGCGCTTGGACCTGGTGCTGAGTCCTATCATACCCCGCTCTGCCGTTGCCTCCGGCGCTCCCTGACACCTCCCGGCGTCCTGCTCTCCCCAGGTGGTGGTGGTGACCAGCGACCGCATGGGCGCGGGCACGGACGCCAACGTGTTCATCGACATCCACGGCATGGACGGCAGCAACACCGGCCGCACACTGCTCAACAACAAGGGCAACGACTTCGAGCGCGGCCAGACCGACACCTTCACGGTGAGTGATGGGCCAAGGAGGTGCCGCTCCCCTGGTACCGTATCGCTTGTACAGAATCTCCGCCGTCCGTCCTGCGCTTCCCCTGACGGACCCTTCTCCGTTTACCTTCTACCTACGGTTGTCGCATTGGTACAACGCCTTGCGCAGGAGCCATTTTCGCCGCCCCAGCTTCCCTCACCCTACCCGACGCCACCAGTCCAACCCGCCCACACCCACCCCTCCTACCCACCCCCCTAACTTTCCCCTCCCTTCGCACCGTACGCACCCCGCTGATTCCTCCACCCCCAGATCGCCGGACGCGACGTTGGCATCATGAAGAAGATCCGCATCGGCCACGACAACGCAGGCCTGGGCCCCGCCTGGCACCTCAACCGGGTGGAGGTGACCAACCTCAAGACCGGCGAGCACCGCATCTTCCCCGCCAACCGCTGGTTCTCCAAGTCGGACGACGACTTCCAGATCGAGCGCGACCTGTTCCCAGGGGACGCCCCCGACCTCAACGTGGAGTGGGAGGTGGTGGTGGTCACGTCCGACATCAAGGGCGCGGGCACGGACGCAAACGTGTTCGTGCAGATGTTCGGCAGCGAAGGTGCGGCTGCCACTGGTGTTATTACGTTGCAGCGGGCGGTGTGCGGCTGTGCTTGTGTGACGGGCTCCCTGCCGGTGTGTAGGAGGGTGTGGTGCTGGATGCCTTCCATGGCTTGCCTTGCTGGTATGTTGCGCAGGTGGTCAAGTTCGATGTGGGTTGGCTAACCAAGTACTGCGTTACCCCTTTCCGAGCAGGCGAGGCGGGTCCGTTGCGGCTGGACAACCCGAAAAACAAGTGAGTGGGGTTGCATTGGTGGGAAAGAGTAACGTTGTGTTACTGCAGAAGCCATGGACCGCATGGGGACAGGCCTCTTGCTGACTGCTGCACGATTGAAACCCTCGCAGCTTCGAGGCCGGGGACACGGACGTGTTCAACATCCAGGCCCCCGACGTGGGCGAGCTCAAGAAGATCCGCCTGTACCACGACAACAAGGGCCTGGGGGCGGCGTGGCACTGCGAGATCGTCATTGTGAGTCATCGTGTGCGTTCTGCGCCACACTGAAACCCAGGGAGGAAGGCACGCACTGCTGCATTTTGTACTGCTGGCACAGGGCTCGCTCTACCAGTCGGGCTACCAGGGGCGCTGCATCAGGGCATAACATGCTGCCAAGATGACCGGTTTCTTCCTGTTGCTGCTGGGTTGCAGATCACCAACAAGCAGCGCAAGAAGACGTGGTACTTCTACTGCGGCCAGTGGCTGGACCGGCGCACGGGCGTGGAGAAGATCCTGTTCGCCTCCGACACCGACCCGCGGGACAGCCTGGTCACCTACACCGTCACCACGCACACGTCCGACATCAAGGGCGCGGGCACGGACGCCAACGTGTGCGTCGAGATGTTCGGAACCAAGGGCTCCAGCGGGCCGAGGGAGCTCAGCGGCAAGGGCAACCTGTTCGAGCAGGTGGGCCCAAAAGCTTGCACATAAGGGCGGGACGGGACTGGTGTGTAGTAGGATGTGGTGCAGGGGTGTACAGACGGGGCTTGTGTCTTGATCTTAGGTTTGAGAGCACAAGGAGTTGAGCGTTCACACACCGTCAGGGCCTGTCAATGGCTGGGGCAGCAGGCTGCCCTTTGGGGCACCGCAGGGCCGTCTGGGTGCTTACCACACCTACACCTGTGTGTTTGGCGTTGCGCAGGGCAAGGCGGACACGTTTGTGTTCAAGATGGCGGACATGGGCGACCTGAGCGAGCTGGAGGTGTGGCACGACAACAGCGGGCTGGGGCCCGGCTGGCACCTGGACTTCGTGGAGGTGCACAGCAGCGCGACCGGAAAGGTGGGCCGGAGTGGGCATGCACAATACCGCAGCAATCCGTCAGCAGGTAGCCGTCGTACGACGTTGGACGCCATCCGGTTCTCTGGTAAACGCCATGAGCTTGTACTGGGCGTGCAAGTCCACATGTCAGTCATATCAGTAACAGTGCTAGCGGACCTGCTCCACGTGTTCAAGCTCTTAAGCTGCACCCCTCCACCGCTCTGTGCCTCGCTCTCCAGGTGTACTACTTCCCCTGCGGCCGCTGGCTGGACAAGAAGGAGGACGACGGCGCCATCCGCCGCCGCCTGCCCGTCACCTTCCGCGACCCGCGCGCCTTCAAGTCGCAGTACCGCGTCACAGTCACCACCTCGGACATCAGGGGCGCGGGCACGGACGCCGACGTGTTCATACAGCTGTTCGGGGATGAGGGAGAGACCGGCAAAATCAAGCTGGACAATCCCGGGAAGTGAGTGCACTGCCAACACAATCATGTCGTGTTGGGGGTAGTCCTGCGGTCGGCCTCCTGGATCCAGGCCGTGAAAGCGGTAGCCTTCAGGGCGGGGGCTGTTGTTGTCGCGGGGCCGCTGTGCTTGCATGTTAGCCTGCGTGCTGAGCCTGGCACGGTTGTGCCCGCTGCGAGCAGGAACGACTTCGAGCGGGCCAACACGGACGTGTTCATGTTTGAGGAGAAGAACGTGGGCAGCCTGAAGAAGATCCGCATCGGGCACGACGGCTCTGGGCTGGGCGCGGGCTGGCACCTGCAGCGCGTGGTGGTGGAGAACCTCACCACCGGCCAGGTGTACACCTTCGAGGTCAACAGGTGTGTATTAGCCTCATATAGCCTGTATGGTAGCTTGCCGGTCGACAGTGGTATCAATCAGGACCATGCAGACGGAAGCAAGCACGCGAGCTGAGGCGCCCCGGAGCATGCAATGTGGCCAAGGATGGCAGCTGTTGACTCCTTCACACGTGTATTAAGCGGATGCATGCATGTGTGTGGTGTTGCTCCCCGGTAGGTGGTTCGACAAGGGCGAGGACGACGGCGCCATCGAGCGGGAGCTGTTCCCCACCACCGGATCCGACGGGGACTCGGTCAACTGGAAGCTCACAGTGGTCACAGGTGGGTTGCGCTGCCGTAGCTGTTACAAATCACCGTGTCCGCACACTGCAGATCATCCTCCGTGCACCCCGCTTTCCGACTGTTTGTGACGCTTGCTGACGCAACGTACCACCCCACTGCTGCTGCTGTTGCTGCACCACGTCAGCCAACCTGCAAGCCCACTACTTACATCCCCGCTCCGCGGAGGCGCCAATACGTGCTGCCTGGTCCCCTCCCTCCTCCTTGCCATAACTGCAAACCCAAACTACGTAAAGAACTAATCCGGGCGCACTGCTTTGCCCCCCGCAGCGGACGAGAGCGGCGCGGGCACGGACGCTGACGTGTTCGTGACGCTGGCGGGCGACAAGGGCACCTTCGGGCCCTACACGCTGCCGGCCGCCAAGCAGGCGTTCGAGACGGGCTCCGCAGACACCTTCTCGCTGTCCACGCCCGACCTGGGCCGCATCGCCTCCCTCACCATCGGCCACAACAACAAGGGCTTCGGGGCCGCGTGGTGCCTGGCGCGCGTGGAGCTGGGTGGGTGCTGGGAACAAGCTACCGGGGTAGCTTGCTGATACGGCGGCCTGGGTCCCTGTGGCTCACCGTACCGTACTTTCTCAGTTGCAGCTCGACTCCTTGCCGTCCTGCTGTCGTGTAGACCGGCAACATGCGCTCCTAACTCACACCGTGTACGGAGCTTTCAACGACGTTCCTGTCGTACTCACCGTATCCCTGCAGAGAACATGCGCACGGGCGAGCGCTACATCTTCAACTTCAACAACGCGTGGCTGGACGCCAAGCACGGCACCAGCCGCACCATGGCGCCGTCCAGCGTGCTGCAGGTCGGTCCGTCAGCCAGTCCGTCAAATCAGTGTCCCATGTGCTGCAAGCCAGTCGGTCAGCCAGCGTTACACGGCGAGGGCCCTCCCCTGCGCAAGTGCAGGGACCCATGTACTCAAGGGCCTGCATTGACCGTTCTCTCGGCTGTGCTGCAGGGCTCGGGGCAGGGCTCGGGGCTCGGGGCACACTGTCCCATGTCCGAGCCGGGCGTTCAAGGGCACCTGCACTAACTGTTGTTTCGACTGCGCATGTTTCGACTGCGCAGGGCTCGGGTCAGTTGGTCAATGTTACAAGGCGGGGGCTCTCGCCGCCGCAAGCACAACGACGCACGTACGACCCTGGTGCTCAAGGGCACCCGCACTGACTGTTGTTTCGACTGCGCATCGTGCTGCAGGGCTCGGGTCCCGACGGTCCCACCATGGCCGCGGCGGAGGACGGCAAGGCCAACTACCGGCTGGAGCTGGCCACGGGGCTGGGGCCGGACGGGGCCATGGTGGACGGCCAGGTCATGGTAAACATCATAGGGGCGCAGGACCAGACGGGTGAGTGATGGTTTTTGAACGCACCGTGTCAGTTTCCAACAACATGGTCAACATCATAGGGGCGCAAGACCAGACGGGTGAGCATGCAAGTGCAACTTGTCGGTTTCACTTTGCTGCTACGGTTCCTGTGCGAGGTGCCTCCAGTACTTACAAGCGCCGTAGATCGAGCGTGCATACTTGTGAGGCATAAGCTAAGGCAGTGTGTTGGGGCTGTGTGTGGCGCAGGGCGGCAGCTGCTGGAGATGCCCGCCGAGGGGTTCCAGCCCGCGCGCATCGAGGTGTTTGGGCTGGCGGGCCTGTCGGCCGTGGGCAGCATGCAGCAGCTGGAGCTGGTGCACGCGGGCAGCCTGCCGTGGGCGGTGCGCTACGTCAAGGTGCACAACGAGACCAACGGGGAGAAGGCCATCTTCGTGCCCGACAGGTGCGCATGCATCCCGCTTTGCTGCCCACTGGCTGCAGTCAGTCCAGCGTGCGCTCTTTTAGGATGCTCAATACGGGTTGCTTGCTGTGTAGCGGTGTATCGACGGAAGTGGTGCTGGTACAGTTCTCGGCTTACTTGCGGCTTACTTGAGTCAAGGTTTGTGGATTGAGGGAAATTTGGTGCCCTGTGTGCTGCTGATGCTGCTGATGCTGCTGTTGCAGGCCGCTGCACCCGGGGCTGCCGCTGCTGCTGCATCTGTGGGTGCCCGACCCGTGCGACTACCGGGTGGAGGTGCAGACGGGCGACACGTTCGGCGCCGGCACCAACGCCAAGATCATGATCAACATCTTCGGCGAGATGGGGTCCACGGGTGCGTGGCCGCAAAGCGCGAAAGGGATCCCTGCAATCCAGCACACACAGGCCATGCCCCATGCCTGCTGCGTAGTGTAGCAACCAACGGGTTATTACGTAGGGCGGAGAGCCCTGGCAACCGCACGGCTACATCTAGCGTGGCTAGGCCTGACGGATACCAATGCTACTGTGCACTTCATGGCTTCGTTGTCCGCTACCACGCGCACTCCAGGCAACGTGGAGCTCAAGGCGGAGGGCGTGGAGGCTGTGGGCGGTGGGCGCAAGGGCATGTGCGGCGACTGCTGCGCGGTGGCGCCCTTCCGCCGCAACGCGCTGGACACCTTCCTGCTGCGCGCGCTGCCGGACACGGGGGACATCAAGCAGATAGAGATCGGCCACGACGACGCCGGGTCCGGGTCCGGTGAGCACCTGCACACTGGCATTCGCAGTGTACACATACTTGTGAGAGGCCAGAGTGCTCTTGCAGGTGGTCCACCTGTACCAGTGCCTTTGCCATACTGCAAGTGCGGAGGCACCCGCTGACACCCCCTGCACCCATGCTTACCCACACCCTACCTCTCCCCTTGCAGCATGGTTCCTGTCGTGGGTGCGCGTGACCAACCTGGCCACCGGCGCCTCCGCCTACTTCGTGAGCGACAGCTGGCTGGCCAAGCACAAGGGGGACGGCTTCACCAAGCGCCTGCTCACCGCACAGGTGCGTACGGAGTAACCCCACCAGCCACCTCCCCCCTGCCACTCACGCTGCACCGCTCTTTCTGCCCACTGCCCCTGGCGGTCTTCCTCTGCCCCCTACACCCAACACGCCATGCCCTGTCACCCACAACTCCCCCTGCATCCGCGTTCCTCCTTCCCCACCCCGTCACATCACCCCCAAACCTCCCAGGGCCCCATGGCTGCCACCGTTTGGCAGCTCCCAGATGGCACCCCCACCTTCCCCCTTAAACACTGTCCAACCCGGCTTCCCATCCCCCACCCTCCCTCGCCCACAGACCTCCCAGGGCCCCATGGCCGCTAACTCTGGGCAGCTGGCGGACGGCACTGCCACCTTCCCCCTTAAACACTGTCCATCCCGCCTTGCCATCCCCCACCC
>VFQN01002966.1_pt1 | contig 25187 bp, 3 predicted proteins | sample 3512371 | NCBI WGS metagenome assembly VFQN01 (sample SAMN10412370, study PRJNA504923) | tailings metagenome | isolation source: Replicate 2 from Balatoc abandoned mine | place: Philippines: Itogon, Benguet | collected 2017-08-28 | reverse complement strand
AATTGGCGAATTATTGACTTCACTTCGTTTAATTGGACAGATTGTTTTGAATCATCCCTTATCTGCTGAGCTTCGTCGTACCACAAGCTCTTTCACCGTTCACGATTTGATTAATTTTATTCATGATTGTAGTTCTTCCTATAAAGCCATCTCATTTCTTTGGGGAAAGGGAACGGCCGCGGAGTTGGTGATGCAGCAAGCCACTGAGGAGAAGCAAATCATTGCTCTTGTGAAAAGTCTCTTGTTATCTGGATCGTTCGTTATTGAAATAAAAAATCGCAAGGTTGTTTGCTTTGGTGCACAACAGGACAAGACTGAAATTTCCGCAGAAGAGTTCGAGGCTTTACCATCACAGCTGTTGCTGACAAGTGGCGTAGAAGTTAAATCTGATGCAGAACGAGTCGACGATCCTCTCCCCGAAAACATTTCAAAGCCTCAAGATCGTGAACGATATGTTCAACGATTCATTGTATTGTTTGATCGAATGATCATTTTATCTAAACTTATTCAAGCACTTTGCGAAGCAGGATTTCCTGACTTCCAAGAAAATCGTCTCGCTATTCCCTGTTTCTCCATCCGGATTCCTCGCCTCGATGATGAAATATCGAAGATGAAGGAGCTTCTGGATTCGTGGATTGCTGCATACTCTTCGATGAGACAAGAATTACCGTATATAAATTGCTTTAGCCGTGTTCAGTTAGTTGAATGGATGAGAGCCTTTAGAAGTGATCCGATGGATATAAATACTCTTCATGATACTCTTGTTGCAGTGGGTTGTGAGGCAGGAGAGTCTATAACAGCAGTTCTTCAAGATATATTGAAAAGCTTCCAAGATGAGCGGCAAATAAAGACGGTAGTCTCTAGTTTGAATACTTGTTTCGAGATTTGCTTTCCGGTCAAAAGCCTGGTCGAGAAAAAAGTTCCGACAGCGAAAGGATCAAATATTATGGCTGCAACTGCAGCTTCAAAACTTGGAAAGGAAGGAGCATCTTTAGTGCATCTTTTGCGTTTAGTTGGACAATCTTCAGAGGAGGAAGTTGTTGGTTTCCACATCGGACATCACAAAAGAGTCCCTTTTCCTTTCGAAATTATGTTCTGTTCTGCTCAAACATCAGAAGTCGACCTTGAAGACTTTATTGAACGTTGGGCTTCTTTTCATCGTGTTGCCAAAAGAAAGGATCATTGTGCATCTTTCTATTTGGTTCATCCGAATCGCATTAGCTTTGATAAACAACATCGTATTGCTCGAAAGATCTCTGAATTACAAAGAAATATTAATCAATTCCACTCAGATTATAAGATTCCATTATTTTTAGTTGTTGAAACAACAAACCTTTCATGCTATATCACCAATGTCTTCCAAAGAAATGAATTAATAGCAGTCAAGGAAGAATGTGATCAAGCTCGCAAAAATATTGCTTTAGCATTGAAAAATCAAAAGGTATATGTCGTGAAGTCCCGTTCCTGTAGTTCTGGTAAAACAAGATCAGTGATCGAGAAATTAGTAAATCCAGAATCTAATCCTCAACAACTTCATACTCAGATAACAGTCGATAAGAGTCCGGTTAATGCCTCTTTGATTCGACTCAACCGCGAAAGACCGTTAAAGGAGAATCATGGAATCGTTCTTCATTTTAACATTGGTCACAATGCTTCAGCTCATGCGGTCAACGTCTTTCTATTAGAGTTCATTCTATTGGGGACGTGGAGGGACGATAAAGGTGCATCATTTTCTCGACATCCGAAGGATACTATTGCCGTTGAACTCTGCAATACAGGATTAAAAGATGAAAGTGATCGTGTCAGAGTCACCAAGCATTTTACACCATTAGTCGTTGACTCAAAAATCTCTACGCATATCTATGAACCAATTCCTTCAGATGAACATGGTTCATGTCGTGTATTCCTTGAAAATCCTCACTCCATCCCTCTTGCAGCAGTCATTATGTTGGACGTGAGGAGTTCTTGGTTCACAGGAGACACCAATCGTTTAATTGATTCGTCACAGCCTTATGTTGTCATGTTAGATCCACAAAAGATGGTGAATGCATGTTATTCGGATGAAAAGAGCGGAAGCCTTACTCAGATTGAAATTTTATGGCGAGATCCTCAAGGTGATGCATCCGGTCTAGAAGGAACCTGTCAAGTTCATAGAGAAACTGTTCTTTATCGCTATAATTACTTAGAAAAAGATGGATTGGGAGCAAGTCTGCTCGTTCATTTATTTCAAATCGGTTCGGGAGTTATTCCCGAAATAGTTTCGCACAGTGCGGTTGAAGATCTTCCTGTTCCACCTTCGGAAGAATTAGATATTGCAGTTCGCTGGCTTTCTGACGTTGATGAAGTTCCGGAAGCGATCCAGGAAATATATCTCCGCCGTTTCTTTCGCTTTGCAACTGCTCAATTGAACAACTTCTACTCAAGTTTTGGATTTTGGAGTATCGCAGAAGCGATGGAAGAAAGAGATTACATGTTACAACTAACTTATGAATATGCAATGATGTTGATGGCAAACTGCAAAGATCTCTCAAAGCCTACAATAATGCCGCAAGATATGAGCAACCCTCAAGATGATATTGCACGCTTTAAGAATATGGAAAACTTCGAAAAATGGATGAATCGACCTTATTTCATTTGTACACCTTCTTCATTTCAAGTACTTTCCACAGCGAACTTTGACCCATTACAGTTTATTATCGAAAAAGATCCTAATTCCGATTTCTCTGAATGGATTAAGCTGCAAGCCACTTTGAGACCTTATGATCGTCAGAGAGTGCAAAACCTTTGTGATCAGCTTGCCTCTTGCCCTTTCAGCGCTGATAGTGAACGACCCCCTCTCAAAGATCTTCTAGAAATTGTTGGATGCTTTGATGGAGCTAGAGATGTGATAGAAGCGGTTGATTACGTGAGAAACATACCAGGGACTCATCCTATCTTCACAGTTGAAGAGCGAGTCTTGGAGGTAGTTAATTGGCTAAATTCAAAAACCTCAAATCCAAGAGAGTTTCTTGATATGGAGGATCCCGTTTCGAAATTCAAACAGGTTGCAGAGTCATTCTTATGCCGGATATTTGGGAATTCAGAGGAAAAACCAGGATTTCGGCTAACAGTTGGTTCGGTTCTTCGTTTAATTGCAATTCAAATTCGTAATATTTGTAGAATTCCAATTTGTATAGTTGGTGAAACTGGTTGCGGAAAAACAGAGATGTTAAGCTTTTTAGCAAAGTTAGTTGGAGCTTTCTATCATGTTATTAATGTTCAAGAGGGAATGAATGAGGAAATCTTTCGGCAAAAGTTAGAGTTGGTTATTATGGAAGCAGTTCTCCATCCAAGTGTCACGATCACTTGTGTTTTAGATGAGGCGAATGCGACTTCGCATGTTTGGTTAGCACGTGACATGCTTTGTGATCATATCCTTCAAAGCATACGTATGCCTTCGAATATCAATTTCGTTGTAATTATGAACCCAGCGAAATATAAATCACCAGAGTATTTAGCTATTGAGAAAGAAATGTCAGTCGGAGGACTTGACTTCAGAAAATACCAACAAACTGCACCTGATGAAGTAAGATTAGTTGATGCGGAACATACAAAGGCAATTATAAACGATCTTGTATATCAAGTGAATACCGCCGATGAAACACTCTACTCTTATGTTTGGGACTTTGGAACAGCTTATCAAATTAACTCGAAAAGAGAAGATGTCCCAGAGGTTTCACGACACATAGTAATGGATAAACACCAAGAGCTATGCTCTGATGAGCTTCAATTGACATTATCGATGGTTGATTGGTTGGTGAAAAAGTTAAAAGCTGAAAGTCAAGATCTTTTAGACGCTTTTAACGCCTATGGTGACGCATCAGATGGCGAAGCTTACTTTTGGACACCATTTCGAACCATATTGATAGAATTAATTCTTTATTCTCAAAGTTTTATTCGCCGCGCCTACGGTGGGGAAGCTAGTTCAATCTCTCTTCGAGATATCCGCAATACTTGTAAGAATTTATTCATAATTTTTCAAGATTTTTACGGAGCTGCGGTTGAATTAAAGCCAGAAATTGCTGCTGCACATGGAAAAAGTTCTCCGTTTCATCTACTTACTTCTTCTCTCCATGTTTCCTTGGTTGTCGTCTATTGTCTGAGGTTAGATTCAACTAGACGATTAAAGTACTTACAAGAAGTTCATCAACAGTGGAGGCGAGTTCGAGATCGCTTTCCTCGCTTAGAGAGAAGCTTTCTCCCTGCGCCTCCTCCAGATCCCGCCACAACTGAAGTCAGTGATTTATATCGCTCCTTTGATGATTTGGCACTTTTGGTTGTTTCAGATCTTCTCAATGATGGTGAAATAGCTCCAAATCAAGCTCTTAAAGAGAATACATTCTCAATGCTCTTAGCTATCTGGACAAAATCCACGCTTTTTATCGTTGGACGGCCGGGGTCAACAAAATCCCGAGCATTAGAACTTTTATGTGAAGCATCAATTTCCGGAGCGAAGAAGAAATCTTTTATTTCTGTCCTCGGCCTTACTATTTATAAATTTGTCGTTCAATGCTCTCCTGATACTACTGCAGAGCATGTAAATTCTCAAGCTCGTCGAGCTGCTTTCGCACAAAACAAACAGGCAAAATTGACGAGCGGTGAAAGACATCAATGTGTTCTCGTGTTGGAGGAAGTTGGTGCTACAATTGGTTCTCGTCATAATCCTCTGATGTCACTTCATCAATTAATAGATCATGGAGTTTTAGTGCAAATACAAGGAAGATGGATATGCGAACGAATTCCTGTCATTGGCATCTCTAACTATCGTCTAGATGCTTCGAAGATGGGTCGAGGATCGATCGTTCATAGAGGCAACCCCGCCGTTGAAGACCTTGCGATGACTGCACGAACAATCCTCCGTCATCTTGACCGAACTGGAAGCACAGATTACACCAAAATGTTTTCACAAGCATTTAACCACAATGTGTTGCAAGATAAAACTTTAAATTGGTATCATGGAATGAGGGATTTCTATGCTTCAGTTTCCACGATTCAAAGATTAGTGCAACCGACGAAGGAGTTTGTTGGCTTAGTCAAGCCAACAAGGGCTTCAAGATTCTTAAGTTCTCATACTGTACGCTGGGCAATGTTGATTAATTTTCAAGGTTATCCAGATACAAAAGAAGAGAAGCGACTTTTAAAGACGATGATCGACTCTTTTCAACTTTCCTCTGAAACTCCAGCTGTTTGGGAATGGTGTCAAACGGCTTCTGCGACTGGAATATCTGATCATTCGATGAAACTGTGTGATACATGCTGTAGAATGCAACTCTACTTGAAATTAATTCAGTTTCGAACCGAAAATCCGCAAGAGATTATAACGACAGAAATGATGTCTTCGATTTTCAAGAAGCATGCGACTCAGATTACGACAAGAGAGTTACCATGCGAGTTTTTCGATCATAATGAAATGCCTGCAGTTGAAATTATTGCATTTTCTCTTTGGGAGACTTCAACCAGGCATCAAATGATTTTTACCAAGGCAAATGCGGCTCTGCCACTTTTATTCTCTTTAAAGCTTCTGAGAAAGGAAGAATGTACAATAATATTCAATTCTCTAGACAATCAGACCAATTCATCAAGTACTTCTGAAAGAGTGCAACAAATGATGCGTATTAAAGCATGCTTAAGAGAAGGGAAGACGTTGATCTTAGTGCGGTCAAGGCATCTGTATGAATCTTTATTAGATGCGACCAATGTTCATTATCTCCGCGATTATTCGGGGGACGGTGAGGTTTTGCATCGAACGATGCTCTCCATGGCAGGTGTGACTCAATCTGTATTAATTCGACCTTCTTTCCGGTGCATCGTCTTGGAAGATCAGGATGAGCTTCGAGATTACGTCATGCCTCCTTTCATAAATCGTTTTGCCAAAACTACTTTAACTTTTGATTCGATTCTTTCTCCAGCACAAAGAAAGACAAAACGATTTTTGCATGGGCAGAGTAAGGTTCAAATAGTTGATGAGAAAATTAACGAAGAAACCGAGTTTAATATGTTTCAAGCTATTGCCCCTGGATTTAGTAACTTTACGATCGACTCTGCTGCTTTTGTTTATGAAGGAGAACAAGAAGCTTTCGAAAGAATTTCTCATTGCTTCTCTCGAAAGAATCTCCGCCGATTACGACTCGGTCTCGTCGCCAATTTGGTCGGTCGTGATGTAAAAGTAGAGCTTGCAAAAATCGAGACCAAGTGGAGGGAATGTGGAGCAAATGCAAATTTTATTAAAAGAGCGGTGAATTTACTCCAATTAACAGATGAATATGTTGATGATGAGGAGGAGGAAGAGGAGATAGGAGATGACGATGATGATGGTTACAGCAAAGATCCTGATTGGGATATGGCAGATCCTGAAGAGGATAATCTTGCGGTAAATGAGAGAGACCAACCTAAAAGACGAATTTCTCATCTGATGATATTAACTGAGCAGTTGCAAGTCGATCAGAAAGATCTTCAAACAACTTTGGAGCAAATAATCAGTGAATCTGATCAAACAGAAAAATGTCATTTTTCTCCTTCAGAAATCCAACTATTGAACCAAATGAGCGCGATAGATGTTACGCAAGCTCTTCTGCAATTAAAACGAAGTACAGTGAATGAAAACGATGAATCTGCTGTTGCAGTATTTGTACTGGACACTGAAATGCAGTCAAATATCACTCTGGATACCTTCTCTTACCTAGTTTCAACAACTACTGGTATTGGGGTTGATTGTAAAAGAGTCATATTAATAGTTACATTTAAGGACACAATGTCCACGGAAAATTGTTGCTTTAATTTTGTTTTTCATCATTCTTGGGCATTTCTTAATACTGATGAAATTATCTCCAAACCTATTGAAGGAATTACTTTGGAAGATGAGGAAACGCTTGAATATCTTGAAATGGAAGATAAATGGTTACATGAAATTCTAAACGAGACACTTATGACAAAATTATTGCTTCAAGAAGATGTATTAATTCGAATTTGTCAGTTACTACCAAATCCATCCGATGTTGAAAGAAAGATTGAGATCACAAGAAAGTTACTCTTAGCTCCATCCGATTTAAGAAGTGCAATCTTTAGAATTTGTCATCGTTCTATTGAGAAAGAAGGTATTACATTCGAACGATGGGCCTCTTTAGCCTTTCAAAAGTCAAAAAGAGCTCTAAACTCCTTGAGAGCGATTTATATAACGTACTTGACTGAGTTTTGTGCGCAAGTATTTTTACCAATCCTTGAGTTACTATTTCGCTTCGGAACGATCAAAAGCTTAGAGAGGGATGAATCACTGAACTCTTTAATGTCACAAATTCTTGAAATCCTTCTTCCTCAGTATGATGTTTCAAGTTGTCTAAACATTGATGCCTTCCCAAAGATTTTCTCATCTGATTTAGTAGTTGGCTTGATGACATTTTCTAAAAGTACAGTAGTTCAACTTCCTTTCTCTCCTCAACTTGCGAGTTTACTTTCGCAAGATTCACCAGTTGGAGAACAGATTATTCAAATTATACAATTACATGAAGGAAGAAGTTTTGAATGGGCTGACTTATATCAAAAGGATATTTTAGTCCGAGGTTTTTCTATTGCCATGGAGGATTTGGAATTGTTTCAACTTCTTGTAAGGTTACGTTTTGCGAATGCATTCGATTCCATTACTACCTTTCATCAGTTTCTGAAAGAAAATAAAGCAATCTTTCAAAATATCCGCAGATTCATTTCATCTGGCCTTGAGCCATCCGCTGTGGAGAATCTCTTGAATAAGGTTAATCCTACTTCTGTCGATGCAATGGAACTTGGTAAAAACTTCCAAGGAGTTCCAGTTCTTTCACGTCTTGAGTTATTGAGAGTTATTCTTCAAGAAGATCCAAATATCAGCTGGAAGGTTTACCGCGCCGCAGGGGTTGCAGCTCAATTTTACTTCAATAGTGAAGAAGCACAAATTAAGGTAAAACATTCCATGGAACAGTTCCAAAGAAGCCTTCATAAGGGTTTCGACTTTACAATTACTAACTTTCCGGAAATCACTATATTTTTCTTATTTGAGCTCTTTAATGGAGGAAATGAGGAGATTAACGAACAAGAACTTAATAATTTACAAATTTTATTGAATTATTGTTGCCGTCCAAATCTTCAGTTAAATAATGAACCAATTTCTCGTTGTGTAGGATTTATATTGAATAGAGCGTTCAATATCTTTATTCCGTATGGATCTTGTGAAGAACCTTTAGAAAAGTTTATTGCTTTCGAGACGAATATTCTCTTTGCATCTCATTGTTTGATTGATCAACTGAGTGAAAGGATCGAATTCCTTCAATTATGTGAGCAGCGAATGAGACAACTCCCTCAAGGTCAAATCAAGTTCTTTTTAGAGAGTTGTACAATTGTTGTTTGCATTTGGAAGATTCTTACGAATGAAGTCATAAATGAGAAGCATAGACGAATTCAAGACCTTCTTTCAAACATGCTAACGGCTATCCTTGAGCAGAATCGCGACTTGCATAGAAATGCGGTGCTTTATGCTCTCCGCCAATTAACTAATATGGGAACGGTTGATGTGGAAGCATCTTTAATGAAGATTCGAAATCATGAAAGTCTTCCTCAAATATTGAGAGAACACCCGCTTCTCAACGAAGTAGCTAGTGCCTTACAAAAGGAATCACCACTTGCAGCAATGAGAGGCTACTCTGCCGCTATTTCAGCGTTGTCGGAGAAAGCACTTGGAGTTGCGGCTAGTGAAGCAAGGTTACGAACTATCCTTCCAATACCTCATGCCCTTGCTGTTTCTTCTTTAATCCTTAATATTTCTCCGAAAGATATTCCAAACTTTGCAGCAATAAAGGCACAAGAAATCCAAAGACATGGAGAACTCAAGGCTTTTGTCCAAAATCTCGAGGGATTTGTTCCTCAATTACCGCCGTCATTACCAATTCGAGAATTAATTCTACATGGATTGGCTTTGTTCTTGTCGAAACAGCGGCACGCCGAAGTTTCGTTGCGTGTTGTTCGTCAAAGTATTGAGAAGAAGGAACAACTGAGAAGATTTCGACTTGAAGTGGAGGAAAGCTTAGTTCCACACTGCCCCCGTTGTCATGGAGCTATCATGGATTGGACAGGTTGCTTTGCGGTAGTTTGTCAATGTGGTTGTGGTTTTTGCGGTGTATGTCTCATTGATTGCGGAGGTGACGCGCACCCTCATGTCTCACAAGTACATGGAAATTATCATTTCCCATTTGAACGGTTCCTTCAAGAATTTGGAGCTAAAGCAGCTCAAAGGATACGAGCGATCGTAGCAAATACACCCGTCGACCTCCAAGATTTGATTGCCGACGAGTTACCAAGAGTACTGCAAGGAAATAGATATCAGCTTCAAGCTGCCAATTTGATTGCTCCACGTGGAGCAGGTAATCATGGACCAGTGAATCAAGCTGCAGTGCCTATTTCAGCATCCACGAGACTTCTCTTTGAGATTCTTGGAATAATTGGGCATGCTTACCTAAGAGTTATCGGAGAAGGACGAGATGAGGTATTTTCATGGATAGAAATCGCTGAGAAATTAGAGCAAGTACTACTGGATCTTCGAATCTCAATTTTTGCAGGAGCTGATTCACATGCAAGCTCCATTCGATGGTTTCATGCTGCTTTTAGTGAGTTATTTTCACTTGAAAACCGCTTGATCCCACCTCTCCCATCAATTATGGATGCTCAAAGACATGCCGAGGGTATTTTACGTCAGTTTTCTCCAGATCAACTAATGCAAAGATTGATGAGTCGATTTGAAGAGAAAAACTCTAAAATTCTTCAAGAACTAACATTCAATGCTGCTTTTGCAGAGACAGAAAAGAATACTTTATCAGCTCTCTTCTTATCACGAGATCATTACTATTCTGAACAGTTTATTGAACATATTTCATTAAATGCAGGACAATTTCCCCTACTTTATAACATTACTTCACGTTCAAGTGCATTAACAAGAAAGAATTTATTAGCAAATTTACGATTAATTCATTTTATTAGAGATTTATCTAATTATGCAAAAGAAAGAAATATAACAAAAGAACAAGCAGAAAGAATATCATTAATAAAATTTATTGAAGATAATTATTTATTAAAAGAACAATTACAACAATTTGAAAATGATTTTATTAAAATATTTACAAATATTCATCGTTATGAATGTAATCAAAAGATTCATCAACAATTTCAGCATCTTTTAACACCTGGTACATTCTATGAGGAAGATACACCATTAGCACTCTTCTTACCACGTAAAGAAGGTGTTGGTATTCTCGCTAGAGCTTTATATCATGGTCGAGAAGGTGATAGTATCAATGATTGGACCGGTTTAGGGAATCTTCAAAATGAGATAGTAACAACTGCCACGAGTAATCAGAATGCTGGTATAATCTTCCCTCCACAACAAATGACAGAAACTCTTTCACCGTATGAAATACAAGAAGATGATTTAGTAATCTGTGAAACAAAACATTATTTATATTTATTAAAAAATTTATTTGTTATTCCTGATTATCATCCTCATCTTATTACTACAACGAATGATTTACCAATTATGGAATTATTATTACGTTATGGTTCATTACGTCTTGCTTTTTATCCAAAGTTATTACCGGAATTACCTGATCATCAATATCCTTTAGATAGTTTTAGTACATTATTAGAACCATTAGAAACAATGCTAGTGCAAAGAAGAAAAGATTTTCTACCATTACCAGCGGTTTTACAGGTAGCAATACATACATTATTTGAAGAAGCACCTAATGCTATAATGTCAGTCTTTGAATATGCTGTCTTATCGATTAAACAATTAACAACATTTCAAGTAAATTTACCAGAGTTTGTTCGAGATATATTATTTACAATCCCCATGACACGAGAACAACAAATTGGACAACATATATTACTTCAAATTCCTGTAATTCGTTCAGAATTACGTACAATACATCTTCGATCATTATTAGCTGCATGTTGGGATGGTACAGTACATCCCTCTGCGAATAGTGAACTTGATGATGATAAGATTACAAAAGAAGAATTTTTGAAAGGTTTTCAATTTATTGTTGATCATCCACAATATCATGAAGTTGTACCATTCCTATTAACAGCCTTAAGAATCTTAGGTATGTCACAATGTCAAGAGCAGTTAACTCCTGGTATGTCTGAGACTCTAATCTTTGATCTAATCTTTGATCTGCTATCGCCTGATGTGCAAGATCTCTTGAGCAACGTGTGTCGTGCTTTGGGTGGGGCTCTCTCGCCTTTAACGTATCCTTTCCGTCACTTTCTCGTAGTATATAATGAAGCTGTAAGGCTGTTAGGGAAGCTAGAGTTAGTGGAAGGGGAAGATCTCGTAGCGAATCAGAGAGAAGTTCAAGTTGTGTCAAGCTCCATTATGAGACAGTTCTTAACTCCAACCGATTCGTTTCGCGAAGATAATCATAAGAGTAATAGTGATTCGCAAGAGAAAGGGAAGAAGGCGAAGAATCAATCATTTCCAGTATTTGAAAGAGCAGTTGTTGCAGCAATCGAAGAGAAAGATAATGAAGGTGATGAAGTTCAACCTCATTTATTTGAGGATCTTGATTTACAATGGTCTAAGGAAGTCGGTCGTTATCAGTTCCACTGAAAAGAAGGGGTACTAAAAGATATTTAAAAACAGAAACAATTTCAATCTTTCAATTGAATTTGTAGTTAGTGTATTGAGAATGGGAATATCATGTAAAAATTTATATTGTACCATTGCCAGAATTATATGTAAACATAACGAAAATACGAACCAATCACGAGAGATCTGTTTGAACTTATTCTGATTTTTGATGGTGTCGATGATCGAAAGTAAATCAGGTAATAAATCAGAGGGAATTCAAAGTTTATACAGGTTGTGAAGAAGAGTCGACTCATGAATCGACTCCATGTTCTAAATACTTGACTTTTTGTATTGATTAGTTTAAACTCTAAATTTCATAGTTTTCAGAAAGAACAAAAAACTCGAAAATGGCTTTTTCGTAATCAGGGCGTTACACTGATCTCTTCGTTATTGTTATATTAGAATTGCAAACAATAATAACAATGGAGGTTCAGCAATCCTTACAAGAGATAGCATCTCTTCTCTTTCTTTTACATGATTTCTATTTGAATAATGTTGATTCATCAGATAATATTTTAATGTCTTTGTGGAGATTTATTCAAGATATTAAACTTGATCATAAAATTTCAATTTTAGATGTTGAATATCTTCGTCAGAAAGCAATAAATAATTCACAACAAGGAAATGATCATATGTATATGGGATATGAAGAGTTTTATCATTGGTTGTCAGGTGTTGGGCAGTATCTGCTGACTCCTTTTCAAGGAAATGAGGCAAACTCTGAGCGAGCAAGAAAACAATCTCTTCATCACATTCTCACAGTGTATGTGATACCGTGTATGTCACAATGGGAGAAACTCACTAATTCTTCGTCTTCTGGACTACCGTCGGTGTTAGGATCGCCATCTGAGAAGACAGCACTGTTGTTGGAAAGAAGAAAGTCAATCATCAATCAATCAGAGCGATTGCTGGTAACAAAGGTTGCATTAGAAATTATGACCAGTTTTCGAGAGTTTTTATTATTATGGTTTAAAAATCTTGTTTATCAGGTATTGTTTTTGTTTTTCAATCACTTCCATTTGTTTTTCTTCTCTGACTATCTTCCTGTCTGTCTTTCTGTATTTTCCTTCTCTTTAGAAATTGTCAATTGAAGAAAAGAAGAATATTGGAAGCTATTATGATACGAAAACCTTATGGGAAGACATTGTAGTGATTTGCGCGGAACATCAATCTAAGACAGGTGGTGGACAGCAAAGAAGTGATACTTCAGTGAATTCAACGAACAGCACGAAAGGGAGCAGTGTGGTCTCCATTCAATGGAAAGACCTGCTTAAAGAACTTCTTGAAGTGCCAATCATTACGGAGTCTTTGTCAGAGGATGAGTTAGAAAGTTTATTCCTTCTTTCTTCTCCTTCATTAGAGGTCTCAAACCTTTCCACATCAACGATGACATTTGTGTCATTCCTGTATTATCTTGAGCTTTTATCAGATCGCTTAAATACTGATAAACTCTTAGTACAAGAAGAACCAGAACTCTATCGCTCTCTTCCTCAATCAGAATCACCAGGAACGAGGCGATCGCTACCTTATTATGACTCGACTCAAAGTAGTCCAAGGATTATTACTACAGAGATGAAATTACTTCTTTTATTTAAATCTATTATTGCTCATAAGACTGTTCAAACATTTGAGTTTCTGTTTATTGATAAACCTCGTGTAGAGACGGTGAATGGTGAAGGTGAAGAGATGATGAATGAAGATCTATTAAATTATTATGAAATCTATTATGAAATTATGAATCTATTAAAACAATCCAAAATTCAATTATTATTGTTTAGTCAACCAAGTGCTACAGTATTAACGAAACGAGTCAATCAACAACAGCAACAAGAGCCACCTGATTCATTATCGTCATCATCTTCACCACACAAGGAATCACCACAAAAATACAAATTAAGAATTGATCAAGATAATTATTATCCTGATGATATGAATATTTCTTTAGAAGATAATTGGGAGATCTTCCATCAAATGATTGAATGTTTCCTTCAAATCTTTTTCTCTCAAATGGAAGGGAAAGAGTCGACCAATGAGTCGACTCCACAGCCGACTCTTCTTCATCCGGCGAATATTATTCATTCTTTCCTTCAAGCAACACAAGAATTTCTGATAGTTGAACCATTACCTCTCTGGCTTCAGAGAACTATTTATGCGTTCTATCATCCTTTAGATGAATTGCACCCATTTGAAGGCGAAGTTGATCATCTTGCAACTTCACCAAATAGATATGCTGAAGAAACTGAAGAAGAAGAGATGAATCGTCTGAAAGCACATCGTCATCATCTAGCGAACGAAGAATATCTTCAACAACACTACGAGAAATATATTAGTTATTTCCAGTTGATTTATTGGATTCCTTCCCTTCTCTTCCCTGCTCGTCCCTTGCGAGGAAGCGGAAGTAGTAGAGCAACAGATGTTGGCGTGTTTCGTGTGATGTATAATCCAATGGTTTTTCAACTGTTCCAACAGATCCAACAACCATCCGTGAGGAGAAGTCAACAAGAAGAAGAGGATGAAGAAGAGGAAAACAGTGAGAGAGGAGGTGCTGTGGTGAGCACAGTTTATACGATGTTCCTTCAAAATATATATCAACGATTCTTTTCGAGTTCATCTTCCTCTGCAAGAAAGAATCGAATGGTTGGGAAGGAGGGTAAGGTGAAAGGAAGGGTTTATCGTTATACAAAATACTTCAATCACATTCAAACCATCACAATACCACAAACCCCAGCCACGACTTCATCCACGATTTCTTCCCCTTCTTCCCCATTCCACCCACCTAGCAGTACCTCTTTGTCTATTTCGTCCCTCAATGGGCCTGCCCCATTCCCATCTGCTGCTTTCCACGCCTTGTCACTCGGAGAAGTACAGAAACTCTTATTCGATAGTCATATCGTTGCATCGAAAACTCATTTCCCTCTACTACACTCCGTCTATCGACACATCTTTGCCACTAATGATGTCATTAGTCTTCTGTCAGAAGCAGCGGATGATGTATTAGTTCCATTCCATCAGTTATTGGAGATGATGTTTCTCTTCGCTTTCGAGGTAGTGCGAGCAGAGAGGAAGATCATGAGAGCGAGTAGTGACAGTGAAGGAGGAATAGGCAGCGAACAGGAAGAAGATGATGTTGTAGATCAAAATAGCTATCTCCTGTGTCAAGAGACCTTTGAATTGTTTGTCTCTTTCCTGCATAAAGTGAATATAAGGGAGTTTGAAAGAAGAGAATATGATGATAAAAAGAAAGTGAACAATCAAAAGAAGATTCACAATACATTGAATAAGACAAGTAATGATGAGAATAAAGATAATGATGACGAATCACAAGGAGAGAAGAAGAAAATTGATAATGAAGTTGAGAAAGAGGAAGGAAGAGAGGTTGAAGATGATACTGGTAGAGAAAAGGAGAAAATTCTTTTACAATTTGAAGATTTCTTAATCAAAACTTTGTTCCCTAACCATCCGAATGATGAAGCAGTATATATTATTCTCCGATTATTGTTGTTTTATCCTCTGACATCAGTGAAACTGAATGTATGGACTCTCTCCTATCTGTTTCAGACGGTTGAGCAACATGTTAGAGAGCAAATACTTGCCCTTACATCCTCTCACGAAGACGGGATTGGTAGTCGAGAAGTTATAGGGGTCGCGATGACCTCAGTAACAGAAGAAGAGAGAGTTGAGATGACATTAATGGAAGTATTAAAAGAATTCTGTACATTATATCAGATTCCTTTATACAAAGTCATGGAATTCCTTACCTTGTCTTACCCTCGATATCTCTCAGCGAGTCATCGTCATCAAAATAATGGTCGTAGTAGTAGTGGTGGTGCTGGTGATTGGAATGGGTTATTATCTTCTTTAATGATGTCATCGAACATTATTCGCATCTTATCATTGAATGAGGATTTATTAAAGTATGAATATGCTCGTTGTTTCTCTCTTTATTCTTCTTCTACTGCTACCTCTATTACTTACTTCGCTGATGGTATGTCATCACCAACATTAGATTCTCCCAGTACATCCTTTTCTACTTTATCGTTAGAGTTTGATTATTTACCTTTCCTCTCCCAGCGCATCTTCGCACCTCCTCGAATTACTTCTAGCGTAGAGGGAGAGAACAACGAGGTGGTCTTAGAAGGAGGAAGTAAGAGTAAAGTGGAGGAGTTATTTTGTTTATTAGAGTATGAAAGGTGTGAGACAGTGTTGTGGTTGTCAAGAGAGGCAGTGGCTCAGTGGTACTATGACACTGTCTCTTCTAACCAGAGAGATTCAGATCAAGATAGCTCAACTCTACTTCCTTCAATAGAAGAGATTCTCGTGATATTAGATGATATTATTAATATTAGTGGAGGTGATAGTACAGGCAATGAGGATATGATTGGATTGAATTTCTCTCGTTTTCTGTTGTTTCTTCTCTCTGTTTCTACCAAATCCATCGTATCAAGAGCGACTGGGTACGTGAACCGTATTGCTGTTAGATCAGCTGATTTAAGAGAAGCTCACCATTTCCATAATGCACCACATGAAGCTGTTGAAGAAGATCCACAAGTTATGGAAGAACTATTGGTACAACAGATTCGCAAATTATTACACTGCTTTGCTCAAAACCTGTCTTCTTTACAAAAATCATTGCATTTACACATTCTTACACCTCTTTTTAATGCTTCTACAACATTAGATGATGTTACTGACGTTGAGAAGAAGACAAGAGTAACAATGACGTCCCATCTCCTAAAACATTTCAATCATCGTATTAATTATGTGGTACAAAATACACAACCCTTACCATCGCCATCCCAACGAGTGAGTTTGGAGGATCGATTAATCTCCCTGCCTCCTCGTCCTCCCTCAATGCTCTATGACGCACCGCGACTTGTCGAATACGCGCGATACTACGGGCTACTCTCAGTATGGAAGCTCAGCAGTCTCGCGATAGTCTGGAAGGTGTTTGGAATGATTCTCTTTCGACAACATACATCGTTATATGAAAATTGGACAAGTAATGAGGTACCACCACTGCCTCTAAAGATTACTACCGCAGATATGTTGTATGATTTACATCATCAGATGATAATCAACCTCCGCTCATTAAAGGAGATAGAATCTGAAATGATGAAAGAAAAGAAGAAGAAAAACAAGGCACAGATTAAAGACGAGGAGAAGAAGGAAGAAAAATTAGTGACATCATCTTCTGTGGACATTTTATCAAGTCTCTTCCCTCTCTCTTCCCCGACGATTCTTTCCTCCTCTTTCCTGTATCATCAAATATTCTTACCTGATATTATTGCGATTACCGAACGTAATAAACTGCGTCAACAGCAAACATTCTCGACTAAAGGCAGTGGTGGTGGTAGTGAGTTGGTAGCTGGGAGGAAGAAATTCGCTGGGAAAGGATTAAAAGATATTATTCTCTTAGAAGATCTTCTTCGTTTTGGTGGAGGAGTGACATTGCATTATTATAGTGATCAAACCTTTCCTTTCTTATCAATTGTCTTTCTTGCGTTGCAACGAAAAGCACATCCTCAGCGCCAACAGCAACAACCTGCTCAAAGCCACAACACACAGAGGAAACTTGAGGGCGTGGAAGAGTTCGTACAGATCGGGTTAGAGGAAGTCCCAATGAATGTAATTTGTCAGTTCTTCTCATGCTACAACATCCTTTCAGTGTCTGACATCATCATGTTGGTAAAAGAATCACTGCATCATCGTATACGGCCACCTCCACCTCATAACCCACAACCAAATAGTAAGCGAAGAATCGCGATGACATCACTTAACTTCAGTGAATTTGAGGAATTATTCTTTCGTTGTGCATACGAAATATGGAAGAAGTTCTATTTTCTTTATTTTACCAAGACTGTTCACTCCCTCACCAACACTTCCTCATCCTCATCTCACACTACCTCTAACACCAACCATAACTCGTATGCACATCCTCCAAACCCACACCCAAAGTATCGTTTAGCAGTTGAATTATTAAAGAAAGAGATGGAGAAAGTGATCAAACCGAAGATTGACAGCTACCTTGCTCAATATCACCCACACCTCGTAGGCAGTAATCCTCCTCCTTCATCCTCTTCATCATGGGGAATGAATTTTATTAAAGCTTATAGTATTGTCTTACAAACATATTCTGAGTTTCCAGTGAAAGATTTTCATTTCTATCGTGACGTCGGGGGCTTTGATCGCATCTCATTAAATCAACTCGCGATACAATGGTTCATCCAACAGAAACAAGTCCTCATACGGAAAAGTCAAGAAAATTTCCAAGAAAAACAGAAGAATTCCTTCCAATCTCCAGGAAAAGTCGCGATAAAACATGACGAGGAAAATAAAGGAATGAAAGTATATACTACACCAGAGAAAGAGAAGGAGAAAACAGCGGCAAAAGTTCATGTTAATAAGAAGAATATAACAATTAATACCGAATTAGCTGAGAAAGAACATGATCAACGAAAATCAAAACAAACATTACCTACATCACCTCTATTAGATGTTATCAAGTCTGATTTTACTCATTCTGTTGCAAGTCCTGTCTATCGAAAGAACTTCTCTCGTTCTCGTTCGAATGACTCGAGTGTGGTCACTGGCGGCACAGGAGCGTTGTCTGGTTTTTCTCTCTTTCAGAATTCATCTCATCCGCCACTGATGGACTCGCCTGACAGTATCATTCATCAAGCAAAGGAAGCACTTTGGCCTGTCTTTGCAACTTACTGTTCATGTGGTGATCACGTCAGCAGTCCAGGCAAACTTAGTGGTGCGAACCTGTTTACCTTATTGTCTAAATTAGGCATCTTGCAAGAGCCAATCCTTCTGACGGATGTTGCTATTATCCTTTATCAGATTGCCTCAAGAAATCATCAATTAAACACTTCACTAACGACCATAAAGGTATTGTCAAAGCAAGTTACATCAGGGTATTTAGGACTTTGGGAGACTCCTTCTCTAACATTTGAAGAATTCCTTATCTTTTTACATGAGTTCTCAAAGCTTATCTATGATGACATCGAAGAGGAGTTTTCCAGTGATTATCTGCCAACCCCTCGTGGCGATGAATTACCTCTCACAACCCCTCCTCGAAGTACTCGCAGTAATGCTAATACCTACGCTACACCTCCACTGTCAGCAGTATCGGCTGTATCAACTTCTGAGGTGTGGATGAATCGTTGTTTAAAGCGATTGCGTCATTCTCAACCATTTCAAAGATTATTAATCGAAAGTATTTTCCCAATTATTGAAAAGAAAGCATTATTAGCATTCCCAGAAGATGCTCGATTACGAGATCGTTTCTCTGTCATCTTTTCCTTTCCAGTATTATTAGCAGTTGAAGCAGTTGAAGGAAATCTACAGGAATTCTTTCAAAAATCAATGAAATTACCTTTTGTGAATGCAAATTCTTTATTTCAGCAGCAGCAACAACAATCAAATAAAAGTAGTAAGAGTAGGGCAAATGAAGAAATTTCATTTATTATGAAAGCATTAAAACAAATTCATTTAATACCTAATGTTATGAATGAAGCACAAGTATTACAGTTAGTGAAAGATGTTTTACCGGAAATTAATACTGCATTGTATTATAATCAACAATTACCATCCAATTCTTCGTCGCCTTCACCTTCGCCTTCTCCTATGACAATGTCTCAGTCTTCTCCAGTCACTGGTGGTGCTAATAATGGAGGTCGAGTGACCGACGGATTTCTTTTTTCACAGTGGGAATATCTGCTTTGTGTTGTTGCTTGTCAGGCAGTGGATTCTGCGGTTCGTCAATCATCGACTCTAACAGATGAAAAGGTAAGAGATTCTTTCTTTGTATCTTCTTGATCTTTAAGTTCTTCATGCTCTATAGAAAATCCCTTACTTAGTTGCTGAAGTTCTTTCTTCGATAGCTTCAGCCATTACAGCCAAAGCCCTATAACAGTTCAACCCTTCATTCAGTAATCTAATTAAAGAGTTTTGTTCAGGAGTGTCATTTATTCGAGGACAAAGAGAGACGAAGGTACGATGTATTATTAAAGTAAAGGAAATTCGATGACGTTCCTTGTTATTCCCTTCAACTGCAACACATTAATAACCACAACAACTAGACCAACTACTACCACCCTTTAACGACTTAGTCCAGAGATTGTGTCAGAGATGTCCTTCGTTACAGTGGCGAGTTCGTCAGAGCAACCGATACCAGTGAGTTGGTCTGAGAAATGTAAAGTTCCAACTCATAATATTACGACAAGTCAAGTTGCGTGGATCTGCAAGCATACTCTAGGTAGTGCTGCAATTTGCTTTGGGGTAAACTTTTCGATTGTAACTTTCGCTTTCTCGGGGAAGGGAAATGTCAAGCTGTTCGAGTTTCCGTCAACTTTAGCTGGTGCCTATGCTTTAACGATGCTCATTGAAATCTCAGCGAACTGGCTGATTACTGGAATAATCATGACTTTGGAACTGAAGACAGGCAAAGTTGCACCTTTGGATCCCTCTTGTGTCCCATGGTGGCCGAAGCACCGACTCTCTGAAGGTTGGTGGTTTGTGCAGTTACTCAACATGACCGATCTCGTTATTCCTGCTACGTCCCCAACGTACACGATTGTAGCTGATCAAGACAACTTGGATAGGGTTGCCGGGTGTGGCGTGAAGACGCAGAGACTTGTTGAGTTTCAACTTCGTAGCTTTCCTTGGATTGTAGGAACTGCTCTGACATTGTTACCTGTGTTCACTGCAATAACCTTTGCGCTATTTGGAACTGATGGCTACAATGACTTTCCTCAACCTCAAATCCTTGTAGGTTTGTTTGGTGCTTTGATTTCTCTTTTAACTTTGCCGTTTTGGGCGATCAACACACTCTCGTATGTAGGGTATCGAATGTTAGAGGAGAAGTAGAGAATTTAAAATAAATCTCCCATCATTCTTTTCGTCTTCCTCCTTACACGATGATATTCTCCTGACAAGTCTTCCTTTCTTTGGTTTTGAACATACTTTCTGAAACATAGGCAACATGATGCTTTTCCTCTGATGCTCTTATTATCGTCGTTATCTCAACAACTTTTATTTCATCACGAAGACTGTCGAAGCCACCATTTTAAATTGGTTCAGAATTTGAAAGAACAATCGTATTGCTTCATCAAGTACTGATAAGTGTTATGTATAGCAGAAATCTTGACAATAAGATCTTACGATTCAAAAGATGAGAGAATGAAATGCTCTTTCAATTTCCAATAGAAATGTGTAATAAAGTAAGATCTGGAACAAAGAGTATTAATCCATAAAAGCGGAAAGAACAATTTACCATCTTTTCTTATGCCACTGATACTCTCTGAAAAACTGAAAGAGCTTCGTATTGATGGATTAACCATCAATCCTTTACCAGCCAATAATTTGAGATTCGTCGAGTTCTCTAGTATGAATCTATCCGTTGTCTTTCTTCAAAGTCTATCGAATATTCATAATGTCCTTCTTGACTGCGGAGATTTCATTAGATTCTTTCGGATCAGGGATCAAAAACATCACAATCGAAGAGTGTCAGGTCATTGCTTTCTCTTCTCTTGGAGGTTGCGAGAAAGTTTCAATTATTAGTTATCGCATCAATCACACGTTAAAGCTTCATGATGACCAGTTATTTAATCTTCAATATTTCAATATTTCTGATCTCTTAAAGGCGGGATGCATAATGGAGATTGAATGAATTGAAAGGAAGAAAATAGTTGGATTCAACAGAGATATTCGGGTTGATTTCTTAATAGTAGAAGATAAGATTCTCTCTTTCAATTATCCATGATAGCTTGATCCCAAGAAAATACCTCGAAAACAACGAAATTTATCGATAAAGAGTCCTCTAACAGTGGCAAAGGTTCAAAGTGTGATGTTAGAGGACTCTTTATCGATAAATTTCGCTGATTTCGAGGTATTTTCTTGGGATCGAGCTATCATGGATAATTGAAAGAGAGAATTTTTACTTCTACTATTATGACGATTATGATTATGATTATCATCATCATCATCATCATCATCATCATCATTATCATCATCATTAAATTACATACGCCACTGAGTTCAAAGGTTCGGTAAGACTATTCATTAAACTTCACGATAAGACTACTTTTTTGATGCCCATACCAAGTGCTTACGCATTTGGTATGGGCATCAGAAATGAATTAGTTGAAGGTCTGCTGGAGATTATGTCTCTTTTCCGGGGAGGTATTTCTTCTTCTTCAGCAATTGCTATCTGTTTCACTCTTCCATAGCTACGCTCACCCCTGATCGGAGAGACTCTGTGTTCGCTGGAATGATTTGATCAGAATCTCCACAATAAGGTTACCTTAACGTCATAGAGTACATTTGGCAGAGATTTTCGACAGTAATCTCTTTTCAAAAGGCAAGAGACTGATCTACTCTTTCAATTCCCAGTAGAAATGTGTAATAAAGTCAGATATGTAACAAAGAATGTTTCATAGACTTAACTTTAAGAGAAAGGAAAGGAAAGTATAACAAGTCTATCGCTTCACGAATCTAAAAAATGATCAATTTTCTCTAATAGTTTGGTTTATAAAAGTAATAGAAGATTAATTAGTATCCTCTCATATGGAGATTTGTTTCTTCGAATTAGTTGGTCACTCGATGTTGTAGGTGCAAGAATATTGTGTAGGGGAGGCATGGCGTTGTTCCAACAACACTTACTCTCCTTTTTCGATGAACATTGGGCTCTTGGTTCATTTGTATGGAATGCAAATCGCTTGGTTGTACCTATTCGAAAAGGTTGAATGAGAAAGATCTTCCTAATAAGATAAACAGCCTAGACCTTAGGTGACTTCATTCTATTCGGAGATGGTTGTTTGATAAAGCAAAGCTTCTTGGGGAACATAGTAATACTTTTTTGAACTACCAGCGATGAATCTTGCTTGGACTTCATTGAACTCTCTTTCTGATGGACCTTCATCGCCTTTAATTTGTTATTTTCATTCACCTGTATTTTACTATGATATTTGTATGTAGCACTACACACTACCTACCGTAGAGAGGAGTGAAGGAAAAATCGACTTTTGTAAACCTTGAGTTCAAAAGTTAATTCTTACAAAATGAACGCATATTAAGAAATCATAGTAGTGGTTATAGTAGTGGTTGTCGAAAAAAGAAGAAGAACAGAAACTCAATGATGATCAATTGCTTTAAATATCTCTCTCTTCATATCGAACTATGAACGGAGCAACATAACAAGCTATGTATGGTTGATCAGCTCTTCCACATACACCACAACGCCAAATAGGAACAAAACACTTCTTCTTTCCTTCTTTATCTGCTTCTGATTTCTTTCGCTTTTGTTTATCCTTTGCTTTATTAACTTTCTTTTGATTTCTTTGCCATATATCCCACATATTCTGAATCTCTCCCGATGTGAAGTTAAATCCTAACCGTGTTTCCACCTCACTTAACAAGGACTTTATTATTGGTGCATTGCTATCTGCTTGAATAAGAAGTGTTAACATTTGTTCATTCTCTGTCCATTTCTTCTCATTGAAGAGAACTTGTAAAATATTCCGAACTAAAGGATCAACGTCATCCCAATCTTCTTCAGTGATATCATCATCACCATCATCACGATCGATGGTCAACCAGTCATCATCCTCATTGAGATCTTTCTTAGCCTTGATATCATCTTCCTCCTCTTCTTTCTCTTCTTCTTTCTGCTCAGTCGCAGCGCTCGTGCTAAAGACAGGTGGAGGAGGTGGACGTTGATTCGCGGTCATAGGAGGTGGAGGTGGTGGAGGATTAGAGGAGGAAGAGGACGAAGCATTGGTACTTCCTGAACGATTATTATTATCACGAGGTTTCTTTCTTTGATCTTTAAACTCTTTCATTGCTTTCTCCGCATCAACTAATAGCACTTCTTCCTCTGTCTCTTCATCGTCCTCGAGGCTTTCCATATATCTCTCAATGAAACACTCATTTAACTTCATCACAAAGGTCTCAACATCTCTTCCATTAGAGAAACCTGACAACTCCTTCAATTGCTTTGCTACTGTAGGAAGGTAATCAATAGCTTCTTGAGACATCGTGGCACGAGTATTCTCTTTCGTGAATTTCTTTTGAATCATATCAACAATCTCTTCTTCATTTAGATCATGGAAGTAGAAGCATTCTTTAAACCGTGATTGTAATCCTTGGTTTGCTAGCAACATTTCCTTCACTTCTTTTTCATATCCCGCTAGAATGATAATTAATTGATTCTTAAACTCCTCTGACGTTATACATTGAACCATTTCATCCACTACTTCTTGCATATAGTTATGTCCCTTCCCTGGATTGAGTTGATATGCTTCATCAATAAACAACACTTTTCCCTTTGCTGATTCAAAGAGCTCCCGAGTCTTCAAAGCTGCTTGACCAAGATATCCTGTCTGAAACTTCGATGCTGTCGTCTCTATGACTTCATCGAAGGGAATAAGACCTAAGGAATGGAACATTTGACCCATCTTTCTTGCTATTGTTGTTTTCCCTGTACCTGGTGCACCTAAAAACAAGTAATTAAAAGGAGCACTCTCTCTTGGATCTTCACCGTTCTTCTTTTTATATTTTACTACAGCACAAGTTTTCTTTAATTTCTTTCGAATCTCTTCACATCCAACTACATCTTTTAAGATCTCATCGGCAGTTAAGGGTTTCTCACGATAGTTTTTATCTTTAAAATCGTCTTTCATCAATAAGTCCTTGTCGATCGGATTTACTGGATCAACATTCTTTCTCGCCTCTCTTAATCGCTTCTGCATGCGAATCTTCGCATCAGAAAGAAGATTATTCACGGCTCCTGCATTCCCAAAGTGAGGTCGAGCTCTTGCTTTCTCTAATTGTTCGATAGCAAAGAATGCGGTATCTTGATCTATCTTCATGTCTTGCTTCTTGATTGCTTTCTTCATGATTCTTAACAATGCTTCATTGTCATAGTCTTTGAATTCGAAGGAGTTTTCGAGTTGAAAGCGACGAGAAAGGCCTGGATTTGTATGTGCAAACATATCTTCCATCTCTTTCCGATATCCTAACATTAATACTGCTCGATCCTCTCCTGGTCTACCTTGAATCTGCTCGACTAAAGTGTTCACTACTGCCTCACGGTATGGTTCATTCTTCTTATCCGATCCAACCGAAGAATATAGTCCATAAGCCTCATCGATCACTAAAACACATCCTTTAGATTGTTCAAGAATTCCTCGAGTAATCTCTTCTGATTTGCCGAGAACAGAACCAACAAAATCAGAGGCAGTCTTCAGAACCATATCACCTTTCGTTAACATACCAAGATCGGCTAAAATACGCCCATATAACTGAGCCACTGTTGTCTTTCCTGTTCCTGGATTTCCTAGAAACACTCGATTTAGTACTAATTCCATCAATTCTTTCTCCTCTTCTTCTCTTTCGCCATTCGTAATCACTGTTTGTAAGAGGAGATACATTGATTCCTTCACTTCTTTCAATCCTTCCATTTCTAGAAGCTCTTTCCACGCTGGAGATGCTTCCAAATTCT
>VFQN01002965.1_pt1 | contig 25189 bp, 36 predicted proteins | sample 3512371 | NCBI WGS metagenome assembly VFQN01 (sample SAMN10412370, study PRJNA504923) | tailings metagenome | isolation source: Replicate 2 from Balatoc abandoned mine | place: Philippines: Itogon, Benguet | collected 2017-08-28 | reverse complement strand
TCGGTTGTCTTGTCATCAGGCAAGGACGAACCGCCGCTGCGGGCAGCGGCAACGCTGTCTGGAACTTGGCGTGAGCAGCAGCCGGGCTGCGGCGCTTCTTTGGTCCATCGGTTGTCTTGTCATCAGGCAAGGACGAACCGCCGCTGCGGGCAGCGGCAACGCATGACAGCGAAGCCCGGCCCCTGGGAGGAGCAGGAGTGCGGACACTCAAGGAGGAGGCGTGTTGCCTGTCATGGCTGCGGCGAGGCACTACCGCAGCAGACCACCACCGTGCAGCACCGTGCAGCACCGTGCAGCACCACCGTGCAGCAGACCACCAAGTGACTGCCGTTGCGCAAAGGCCCCAGCGCCAGGGCGATAGTATGCGTGGCGCATCGCATCCGACTCGCTGTTGTGAACAATACAATTTTCTCATGTAGTCTACAGCTGCTGTGCCCCTACGAGCCTCTTATACGCGCGCACGGCGGTTCGGTTGGTCGTCACGTCGCACACTGCCCTGACGCAGATAGCAACGCGACTGCCTTGGCGAACAAAATAAAAAATGTCTTACTATACAGCCGGCGAAGATGCCGCGTGCTTAGCAGCGCTGATCGGCCGCTGGCGCCCTGCAGCTTGCTGCAGCAACATTACTGTCTGCTGGCCTCCCCGACTTTGGCTATCAAGGGGCTCCAACCCCAGCGCTTGGCCGGGCTGGCCTCTGCAAGATACCATGGTGTGATGAGATTATCAAACTGTTTATTTTGTTGGTACATGGGACACTTCAGAGCTTCGAAGGGGAAGGGAAACATCCGCACGGTAAGGTTTGGGAATACGGAGGGGCGTGTCACAGCAGGGAGGCGTGCAAGAGGAAACGGTTGTGACGGCTATCACCAAGATATGGCAGACAAGAAAACTACACTAACTTTAAGCTTATATCTTCCGGGGCATTCAGTGCTTCAGTCTGTCCCGCTTGCAAACGCGCTCCTTCCCTCGCTCCCATACATGCGTCCATTCAACTACATCGCACGTGTGCTCCCCCGCCCTCAGTCGCCCTACCCGCTTCATACTGGCCAGTCCGCTACGGCTAACAGGCCATACGTTGCGGTACCCAATCCCGTTCCTAGGCGACACGCTTTCACCTGGAAGTAATCTTTCGACTCTCGCGCACTTGGATACGCAGTCGTGGGTTCGGGCTCTGGCCAGCCACAATGTGCATGCTCTCGTATGGTGCACCTTGCTGCGCATGCGCAGAACGATATGACAGGAGGGCCAGAAGCCTGGATGCTAATGGATAGCAGGATGCATTCGCCGTCCTGGGTATGTCCCTGGTAGGGACACAAGGCTTTGGAGTTGGCCGTGTTGGCATGCGCACAAGGCATCCCCGCACCTGTCCGCCTAACAAGCACACGTGGTGACACCGAGTGGGGGACACCTGACAGCCACTCCTGTTGCCAAGCAGCCAAGGTTCCACCGCCAAGAGCGATCTGAACGGCAAGCCTTGCTGTTTAGTAAATCCTTGGCCCTGCCCTTCGTCACACCAGCAGGGCCTCGCACGAGGGCCTCCCTGTGTTGCACATCGTGACTACCAAATGCATGCATGTACAAACGCTCAAGTCTGTGCATAATCACGCCCTGGCCGCGCCGGAAGCCGCGTTCGTTCCTGCCTGCTTTATTCCAAGACGCCCTACCGTACCCACCCCGCTGCACAGGTAAGAGCGGAAGTCCACTGAGGCACGCGTAGAGGAGGGCCGTAGGCCGCAGCACTGTGCACCTTCTGGGCCGATACACCCTCCCACAGTTTGCAACACCAGGAACATAGCTTTACCGCTATCTATCTGTCATAGACATACATCACCCGTGGTTACGCATGCCCGCCCGCCGCCCCTATCCGCCATGTGCAGGCCCACATCCAGCCACATCCCTTACCTGCTATCTACACCACGTTTTTTTGGTGGCAGGCACGAAGACGAAACACAAACGCCCTGCCCCATTAATCACACGCAGGGTTACGCCCGCGTAACATTATTATTATGATAATGATTATTATTACCTGCCACACCCCCTGCCAAGGGCAGACATCCGCTGGTCGAGGAACGGGTCGCCAGGGTGCCAAGGTGGGCACCGTAACTCATGACCCCTGCCCTGTCCAAGGCGCCCTGGGCATTGCTACCTTGCTTCTAGCGTGTGTACACCCTTAACTTCCATATGCCTCTCTGCCCAACCCCTGCCTGGAACTCAGACGTGCCCTCCGTCATACGTACGGCAAATAAAGCGTGAGTGAATCCACCCTTCGTTCCCACAACTTCACTGAGGCAATGCAACAAGCACCCTCTCCAGCCTGAAGAGCCCGTGCGTAGCCGACATGCAATCCCTGCTGCAGGGCCCCCTGGGCGACATGCTCGAAGCTCAGGCGTGTGGTTTTACAGTTTCGGTTCCCTTTCAGAACCCAGCCCTGTCGAGGACACGGGGTTCGGTTGGCCACCGTCCTGCGCACGGGGTCCGGCTGACCCTGGAGTCCCTTGTGAGCCAATGGAGCTCGCCGCCAGCTCAGTCGCAAACCGCCGTATCGTGCGATGCACTGCAGCTGCAGCCTGTGCGCTGTGCCACCACCAAGACCTCCCCTGCCTGCTGGCCACGTGGCCGATGCCGCGCCCCACTCGTCCAGGCCCTGGCTGCGGCCCTAAGTGTGTACACCACCTGCCACTACCGGTACCTGCATCCGAACAAATAAAGGCACCGGCAAGCTTGCACACGCTACTTGGCGAGGAAGCCGAGCAACCGGACAGTAGTCAAATCCATCACCTACCCGTACCGTGCTCATTGTGGCTGTTTACATCCGTGGTAACAATCAGCATGCCACCAGGCAACACCTGGCTTCTGTCGATGAAGTGCACGTCTCTCCTAAAATGTTATGTACATGCACAACCAGAATTGCACCACAACTTGGGGACTCGCACGCAAGCTCTTCGTCACAGCAGTCGGCGCGCTGTGCCCGAGGAACAGGCCCCACCCGAACACCTGCCACCGTACGGGAACCCCACACGGCACCACTACTGAGACAGTCAATGCAGCTATACTAGTGGATAAATGTTCGCATTGGGCTTCAACGTAGGCGAGGCGGGGCACGTGGTGGACGGCGTGAAGCACGGCGTGTGGGGTCACAGCAGCCAGGCGTGCAAGGATAATCGTTGTTGACGCAACAGCAGCATACCTCCCATGATGCCATTCGCTGCTCACAATTCACCACGTGCCGAGCCGTTGCGCCTCTCGCCCCAGGTCAGTGCATTGCATGGCAAACTCACATAATCACACACACACACACACACATGTCAAGCCCATCCGTGCAATCTTCAGAGCATGCGCACTCCCCACAGCGGGGCCACGGCCCAGCTGCGAGCCCATCCTTGCAGCGGTCCTCCCAGCGCGCCGCTGCACACGAGCACTACACACACCCACAATTCTTACGCAGCTACGGCTGCGGGGGCCGCGCACCCGCCGCCCGCCACAAGCCACACCACCGCACCAACGCCCTACAGTGTGCAAGCAAGCGCGCGGCTCACACCTCCTGCATCCGCCGCCCTTCGTTCGCTGCGGGCCCCATTAGTGCACGTCTGACACCGTGCTGACCCTGTTCAGCTAACGCATAAGCCCAAAGTAGCCACAGCCCCACTCCCACACCGGTGTCGCCCCCAGCTCGGCGCTCAGAGCTTGCCGGACGTGACGGCGTGCATGGCCTCCGCCAGGCGGCCCACGTTCTTGGTGTTGACGCCCGCCATGGAGATGCGGCCGTTGCGCGTCATGTAGATGTGGTGCTGCGCCGCCAGCGCGTCCACCATGTCGCCCGTCATGCCGCTGAAGGCGAACATGCCGATCTGGTCCGTGATGTGGCCCCAGGGCAGGGTGCTGCCCGCCTCCTCCAGCCGCTGCCGCAGCAGCGAGCGCATGGCGATGATGCGGTCGGCCATGCCCTTGACCTCCTGCAGGGGGCAGGGGGGAGGAGAAAAGCACTACTGACGCGAAAGTGTGGAGGTAGTGCGGGTGTTGGGGAGGGAGGGGTGGTGCGAATGGGAGGCAGGGTGAGGAACGAGCGCTCTCCGGGGTCTGCCCGGCGGGGTGCGCAGTGCACGAGCTGAACGGCACGTGCGGTTGGGAACAAGCACTTATGGGACATCTTGCAAGGCAGGGCTCTGGGTGCGCAGGTCGTCAACCTGTATATGCGGCGTGGCCCCCATGCAAACGCGAAGCGCGCTCCTGACCCTCGCCCTGCCAGCAAGGGCGGTGGCTGGCCCCTGCGGCAGCCGCCCGCCCTAGCTGCCCAGCTGTCCTTCCAAGCGGACCCTAGGTCAGCCAGCCGCCCGCCCCCACCTTGTACCACTGCGCCTTGAGCTCGGGGTCCTGCAGGATCTTGGTCACCAGCAGCGCGCCGTGCAGCGGCGGGTTGGAGTACATGGGCCGCGCCACCAGCTTGAGCTGGCTCTCCACAGCGGACGCATCCCTGCGCGTGCAGCCGCCCGGCGCACGGCGCTCAGCGGCCACACAGACTGGCAGGGCGCGCGACCATGCGTGGCAGGGGAGCCAGCCTGACAGGCGCAAACCGCCACTAGCCCTTGCCTCGGCATGCGCACTAGACACTGCAGACTCGACGTTGCCACAGACCAACCACACAGCTCCTCTCCTCCCGCGCTGCAACCGCTCTGGCCCTTTTGCTTCCTACTGCATCCGCCATCGCTTGCTGGTCTCCAACTCGCGCCCCCTTCCCATCCCCATCCCGGCCCGCCCGCCCTGCCCACCTGACGTTGTCGCACACGATGGACAGACAGCCCACGCGCTGGCCGTACAGCCCCATGTTCTTGGCGTACGACTGGCTCACGGCCAGCCGGTGCCCGTCGGCCAGGAACTGGCGGATGGAGGCGGCGTCGCGGTCGCAGTCGCCGCTGGCAAAGCCCTGGGGGCGCCGGGAGGGAACGCACGACGCGAGCGGGCCCGTCAGACTGGCATGGGGTGGCAGGCAGCTGCAAAAGCAAGCCACGACGTCTTTGCCCCAACAGCTCGTTCCACAACATGCGATGGCCATGCCCCCCGTGCTGCGCGTCACACCTTCGATTTCAGCCCCATGCTGGCAGTGACCAGCTCCTGCCCCTGCCTGCCCGGTTCCCATGCTGCCCCGGACGTGGCCTCCTCCCCTCCCCCTTGCCACCCTCCTCCTGCGCCCCACCTGGTACGCCATGTCGAAGCAGGGGAAGTGGCCGCGTTCCGCCATGGCCTTGCTGATGGCGGCCCACTGCTGCGGCGTGGGGTCCACGCCCGTGGGGTTGTGCGCGCAGGCGTGCAGCAGGAACACGGAGCCGCGGGGGGCGCGCTGCGGGGGGCGGGGGACGGGGGGCGGGGGACGGGACACACCAACTTGATGAGTGCTGGGCGACAGGTGGGCGGGCGCTTGGTGGGCGCTGTGGTACCCGCCAAGTGCTCTGCTCTACCTACCCGTCGCACACCGCTTGCAGTCCAGCCCTCCAGCATTACGCAGTCCGCTTCGTCAACACTCGATTGTGTCACTCTCCTTACCCATGCAGCCTCCTTTCCCCTCCGCCCCTTCGGCCCACACGGCCGACTTGCACGTCGTCTCCAACCGCTCGACATGCGTCGCGAAGTGCCTCACACGTGAGCCCTCTGCGGCCCGGCCCCTCCCCTCCCCTCCCCATGCTCCTCACGTGAATGTCCTCCATGAGCCCCTCAAAGTCCAGCCCCCGCGTGTCGGGCTTGTAGTAGCGGTACTTGGCCCACTCCACGCCCGCGTCGCGCCAGATGTTGAAGTGGTTGGCCCACGTGGGGTCGGGGATGTACACCTTGCTGCCGGGCATGAAGCTGGGGACAGGTAGGCAGGAGGGGGAGGGCGGGAGGCGGGGATGGGGTCAGCAGCGGGCGCAGCTGCTCGGGCGCATGCGGCCTGGACCATTTGAACCGACGGCGGGATTGTGATGTCGAGACAGCAGTTGCAGGCCATTGGGCAAGGCGTGCGCGCACGCCTTCAATCCCGCCCACTGTTCTGAGGCGGTCGCAGCCGAGACCGAATGGCCACGTGCTGGCCCACGCCCGGTGCTGCCCACGCCCGCAGCCACCGGCTGAGCAGCCCGCCGGGCACCGTCTCACCGCTTCTGGAAGTCCGCGAAGAGGCGGCATGAGCCGGTGCCGGACAGCGACTGCACAGCGGCCACCTGGCCGTCGCGCAGCACGGGGTGGCTGTCGCCGTACGCCAGCTTCACCGACTCCTGAATGAAGTCGCGCAGGCCGCCGATTGGCAGGTACCTGCGAGGCGGACAATGCGTGGAATGAAGGCAGTGGTTTCAATGGCTCGGCTACATGGGGCGGAAGAGCGCGGCCGGCGCGGCGGCAGCGCGGGTGAGGGGAAGCGGGACCGAGGGGAAGCGAGGAGGTGCTGGAAGGTGCAAACCCTGGGAACCCCTCGCCTCGCAACCTCCTGCTGCACGCTTACTCCATGAAGTGGCTGCCGGCCACGCGGCGTTCCGCCTCGCGGACTGAGTCCAGCACCACGGGCTGGCCGTTGTCGTCGCGGTAGGCGCCCTGCGGGCAGCAGCACCCCGGGCAGGCAGGGCACAGGCTTGTACCTCAGGCAGGTGGCGAGGTACGCGATCACAAAGGGGCTGCTGCGAAGCAGTGTCCGAGATCTTCTCAAGCCCATCGTCATAACGGACTATGCAGAAAGCGATATCAAAGATGTCGCAAAGCTGGACTCGCCGGCGCGGCGGCTCATCGTGAAACATGCTGTCGCCCAGGGCCCACTCACCACACCCAGGTTCATCTTAATGGGACTGGGGTCCGCAAGGAACTTCTCGGTGATGCCAAGAATTGGGTCCTTTGGGGCCGGCTCGACGTGACCGAAGAGCGTCGACGTGCTGCCCGCCGTAGCAGCGGGCTGGGCAGCGTAGCCACGCAGCAGTGCTGGGATCGCTGCAGCCAATGGACGCGCCAAACTGGCCAAGCCCGAGACGGTCTGGTTGGATAGCGACATTCGTCACGTTCGGCAGGTGGTTGCAACAGGTGTGTGGGCACAGGTGCACGCTCTGGGGTTGTCAATACGTCAGTAAAAGGCAGGTAAAAGGAGTGTCAGAGATTACATACTGTCAGGCTTCGTCCTACGCTGTGCCGTCTTGGAGACAGGAAGCGTGACCGTGATTGTCGACGGCTCGTCTTCCATTTCGAACCTGGGTCCGCACAAGCATGCCAGGTGGTTGCGCAAATACATTCATAAACATCATGCGAGACTTTGCGTCCTGTGAACGGGACACCCTGCAATTGCAGCGACAGCACGTGCAACGAGCAACACGTGAAGCAACATGCTTTTGCAGCTCAGAGGACCGACACAACGCTATAGGACTGTTGCTTTCGCTCTTACTTTGGTCCTCTGTGCAGCAAGTCCCCCTCAAGGCTTTGCAAAGGCAGCGTCGATCAATGTCATAGCAGGTCTGTACTCCACCAGGCCCGTTTTACTCGAACGACCTTATGCAACGTCGCCGCTGTAAAGTATGGAGTGGCGCGCTCCCATGTCTCCCACAGACACGCCGAGCGCCTTCGCTCAGCCGGATCCCTCGTACCCCAAGTTTGTTGTCACCTTGGCTGCTCAAGGTGGGTGTGCCGGTCGGCAACCCCTATGCTCGTTCTGGATGTGGCAGGGCTGTAGATGGGGAGTCATATCACTGGCACGGGGCCCGTCCTCCATCCTTGAAGCGGTGCATACCACCGTTTCGTCGTTTCACCGCAAACCCAGGCCACACCTGCATCTTCCCCAACAACACACCCTTCCCCCTCCGTCCCCCAAGCCATCCGCTCCCTTGCAAACCACTCCCTGCGCAGGCCGCAAAGCGGCATCCGTGCCAACTGGCGATGCGGCTGGCGCGCTGCCTCCCGCTGTCGGGGGCGGCCAGGGGCCCCACGCTGCGGGCGTGGGCTCCCCCGCGCCAGACCCCCGCGTGCGCACCATGACGGACGCACGCGGCGTGCGCTACGCCTGCAGCCTGGTGGACTTGGAGGCGGCGACGGCGGCGCAGAAGGAGCACGAGCTGCAGCTGGCGGTGGGTTCGTGGGTGAGGAGCTGTGGGGGCGCAGCGGGGGCGCAGGGGAGGGGCTGGACGTTGTGCGTTGGGCGCTGCAGCACGTCGCGGCGGCTATTAGCCGGAGAGGGTTTAGACAGGCGTCGCTATGTGGGCCACACTACTTGCATGCAGCCCACACCGGCGTCCGTCATGCCTGCACCGCAGGCTGCTCCCACCGCGAAGACACCCTTCGAGCTGCTGGAGGCCATGTGTGAGCAGCGGGGGCCGGGGAGAGACGTAGCGGCTGTCCATCTGTTGTAAGATTCAAGCTGATAGTGCCCCTTCTCTGAGGGAATACGCTTTGCCACCTAGCCTTCCCTTGTCGGTACTCGCCTAGATCGTCAACCGTGCCTATAACATTGCTCCTCCGTTGTGCTCCACTGTCACGGTCCCGGCCGCTCCCCTGCCGGCCACCATCGGTAAGACATCCATAAGCCCCGCCTTCCCCTGCGGCCGCCTGCGCCCTACCTCGCACCCGCACCCCAGCTGCGCTGTGCCTGTACCGCAAGGAAGACATATGGACGTACGAGGTGTGCTACAGGAAGCACGCGCGGCAATTCCGACAGGTGTGGTGAGGGGTTATCAGCCTAGCGTTCAGGGCGGCGCATCCGCAGGCCATCTGGCCACGACACAAGCGGTCCCTGCAGTCACAAGTTGCCCCGATCACGCCGGCCGCAAGGGCAAGGTCTACGCTAGCATCCGCATCTCTCGCATGGGATTGTGAGCTTTTGGCGGCGGCGTGTTGCTCATCCCTTGACCATGCAGCCGCTGCTGCCTGCTGCGCCATCCGTGTGCCGGGGTATGCCGTGCCGTACTTTACCGTACATTGCAATGCCTTGCCGTACCCTGCCGTACCGGGCAGGAGAGCTCCAACCGCAACGAGGACAACAGCTGCGGCTCCTACGTGGGGGACGAGGAGCAGGACGACGCCATCCAGGTGGGCGGGGCTGCCGGTGATGGTGGCAGTCAAAGGGGATCAGTGCGAGGTTGTCTTGCAAAGCGTGCGCGAGACCGCAGGTCGGTGCGCTGCGTGTAAGGGGCTTGCGCATGAGATGGTGGCTCTTGGCGGCTATGGCTGCCTGTTGCAAGTCCTGGGGTGCGTTCCTCCTCCTGGCGCGCCGACCGCAGGATGACTCCAGCGCCACCGCTGTGCCCATCCGCTACGTGTCGCACCACTTCCGCGGCGGCGCCAAGTGCGTCATGACGGGGGAGCAGCGCTCGGCGGAGGTGGGGCCGGGGGCGGGAAGGCAAGCGGCAGCGGGGGCGGGGGCGGGGGCGGGCCGGCGGGGGCTCGCGAGAGCGCCAAGGCGAGCGCGCCGGTGTGCATGCTGGTTCACGCCGGCGGAGCGGGACGTCGGTCCCGAGACTGCCTCCCCTGAGCGCAGCTGCCTGTCGCCAGTGCTCCTTGTCCAATGCCTACACCGGAGGGCCCACACCACCTCAGCCGACCCCCTGTGACGGTTCGGTGAACTTACTCCGGCCCAAGGGGAAATAGACAATTCAGAAAGTGGACATACGCTGGATATCAAAGAGCTCCTTGTAGCATATCAACGGTGTGAGGGCATGGCTGACCTGAGATGGCAGTGGGAACGGTCATATCAGAACCAAGTCGCACCTGACAAGTGCAGGTCACTGGTTATATCCTCAGGGTACTAAGATCATTCGACACCAGTACAGCACCGTACGGGGGCGGTGGGTCAGTCTGGACCCCATTCCTGAAACTAAGCTGGCACACACAACCCTGTCGGCCCCCAGGTCCGCTTCACCTGCATGCCCGACACGCCCGACAACACCATCGTGTCGGTCAAGGAGTTCCCCACCTGCCACTACGTGTTCGTGGTGTCCACGCCCTTTCTGTGCAAGCACCCCGCCTTTAGGCCACCGGTGAGCACACAAGAGGCAACAGGGTACGCGCCGCCTATCACTGACTCACTGGCACAGCAGGTCCTCGTTAGGCCATCAAAGCACAGAGAGTAGCAGGGAGATGCCAGACCACTCTTGGCCGTAAAGGTTACCAGCAAAGCCCTGGTCTAGGTGTGGGCGGCTATGTCGACTGCTGCGGCTGGCCGCCGCCTCAGCGCAAGGACTGCCTTCATCACCGGATGTTGGTCAGGCTCCGGAGACGCCTTTGCTTGCACTTTCGAACTGACGCTCCACGCATTTCCTGTTCGTGGGTTCCCCTGCTGCAGCCGGAGAAGCACGCGGGGATCCACTGCGAGCCCCTGTCGACGGGCGCTGCCGAGGCAGGGTCAGCCGCGACGGGGCAGGGTGCCGCGGCTCACAACCCGGGGGCCGAGCGCATGGCGGCTGATGCGCCACCCGCGTCGAACCCTGCGCGTGGTGCTGCAGGGCAAGCGGGCGGTGGGGAGGCGGTGGGCGGCAGCAGCGAGCGGCCTGGTCCTAGTGACCTGGGGACGGACAGCCGGCAGCAGCCTGGGAGTGGGGAGGCCCCGGACGGCGGCGAGGCATGCAGTGGGGAGGAGGCGGATGAGGAGGGGGAGGTGGACGACTTGTACGGCGAGGATGAGGATGAGGATGAGAACGATGAGGATGAGGATGAGGATGAGGACGGAGATGAAGGCATGCACGTTGTGGGGCAGGAGGATGGGGAGGTGGGTTACGAGGAGGGCGAGGATGGAGGGGGCGAAGGCGACGAGTACGATGACGGGGAGGAGGGGGAGGGCGGCTCGTGCCAGGGGTACGTCGACGCGCAGGAGCTGGTGGAGGCGGCGGAGCAGGCAGAGGGGACACACCAAGAGCTTGCGGGCCATGAGGAACTGTAAGCGTGCGCAAGCAAGGCCTTAAACGCGCATTGCGCTTCTGGTGCATTTGTGTGCCTGGCTTGCTGACAGGATGGACGAGGTGTTCGCAGGCTTAATAAGGCGCATCGCTAACGGTTCATGCGCTTGGTGCACGGTTTGTCGTCTACTGAGCTATAAGCGCTAGCTAATAGGCAGGGGAGAGGGGTGTGCAACTCGGCTCACGTGGGGCCCATCGCGATGACTAAACAGCAAAAATGGCCTTTCGGCCCCTCCCAAAGTAGCCTGTAAATTCATACATGTAAATGACAGTCTTATTTATCATATGAAGTATCATGGTTTGTCGCGGGGGGCACTTGCCCCAGCGCTAATGTAGCCTGACCGCCAACGCAGTGTTCTGGGTCCCGCGACCACCAGCGGCGCCGAGAACTGCTAAGGATACCTAATGAAGGACTGATGGGGCTTTGGGAGCCGCTATGGATGCGTTTCCGGCAGGTCCGGGCTTTCCGGCTGCATCCGTGCGGGAATGCTTTGAGTTCGACACCTTAAGAAGGCTCTAGAGGCAAATCGCTGGCCCTGTTAGCTTAATATCATCAATAAGGTTCCTTTTGGGGCAGCGCCAAGTCTGGATATCGCTGGATGCGCTTCCAGCAGGCTGTTAGCTGACGCGGGCGCACCCAGGGGCACCCACAAGCAAGAAACAGCTGCAACCAGCTACATGTGTGCCTGTCCACTCACTCCTTGGCCATGGCAGCTATCATTGGGAATGGCACACCTTAGGCACAAGGTACCAAGTCGATTGCCGTCCTTACACTAGGGCCACAGGTGTACCAGGGGAGTCGTCTCCCCTGGCTACTACCCACGCACCCAGGGCAACACGTCCACAACACTCCCGCAAGCAGTTACCCACCAGACCCACAACATACGCGTAAGTTACATCATATTCATGGCTTTCTATGGCGCACAGCAGGTTGACCTAATGCAGGGATACCAGTGGGGCCCAGATAGCAGAACCAGGCTGTGGCGCTCCCCTGCTAATAGGCTGTGGCGCAGCATGGCGGTTGACTTTGTCCGTCCACAACCTCGACTTACAGAACGACAGGGAGAGGACAGGCTCAGGGGTCCAGGGAAGCTATGCACCTCACAGGACCCAGAGGGTACGAGGTGAGCTGGTTGGGGTTGGGCCAGGTTGGGCCTTGGGCGATCCACACTAAGAAAGCGTTAGTGCGGCAGGAGCCAGGGCAAAACCGTCCACTGGGCAGGTCGAGCCTGGTCGAGCCCCGGTTTGGTACCAGGGGTTGGCACAGCATAAATGGTACAAGAGGAGGCCTACTGGTTTGCCTACGGTTCTGGCTGGTTCTGGGCAGCCTAGATGGCTCGTAAAAGCCGAGGCAGCATGCACATGGCCTGCCCTGCCAACGTCCGCGTACGGCAAGACCGCAACGCCAGGCCCAGCACTACAGCAGGGGACTCCCCTGCACTACAGGCTAGTGATGACCTCTGCCCCACTCAAACTCTCAACCAATTAGGAAGTCGCTGACGGTGACGGGTGGTTTCTACAAGCTTTTTGTCAAGGTCCGATACTAGGGGTTCAATCTGGCACGCCAAGTTCAGGTCCACCCCCTTGCACCTCCCCCGGCTCAGGCACGCCCAACAGCCCAAGGGCGTATGTTGAGCAGGGAAATGCCGTCCAGCAATGCCAGAGGCAGTGCTAAACACATGGAACCGAGTCTTGCCAAGCAGAGCATCCCTGCGGCACCTCGTGCAACCGTCCGCCAAGTACAGCCTACAGGGCACAGGGGAGACCCTATCAACGGCTCTGCTTGCAGCAGGTCAGTACACCGGTACATGGAGGTTGAAGGACACAGGCAAGCGCAGTTTTATAATTGTCTTAGAAGAGATGGCGGCAATGCGTATGGGTGCAGATGGCCAGTCACCTGGAAGCAACCGCAGTGCATTGTGCCCGTGCAAGTGCAGCCGAAATGATCCTAGCTGGTGCCGCCTGTAGCAACTGCGATGTAAAGCGAAATCGCTGACGCGCGGAACTTTGGAGTTCGTTGAAAGCCGGTACGATTGTTTGGGCTGACGCCCAGCGCAAGGTGCTTTGGCGCCCTGCGCATGAACAACACTGTGCTCGTTTGAGCTATAAGAACTGCGCTGCGCTGATTTTACCACAGATTTCGGTAGAAAAGCTGGCCCCCGCAGCACTGCCGCGCGTTGTTCCCACTGCGGAACACGCGTCTGCACCTTGACGTAAAATCATGAACGTGCACGCGCACGCGAACCAGCGCCAGCTTAGCGCCTCTCAGGTTGCACCTTCGCGTAGTCGCCCCACCATGCTTGGACTCCTAAAGCTGGGCAAGCGGAGGCAGCAGCAGTACCTAGCTTCACCAGTACAGGGTGAGCATGGGGTCCGTCAGTTTGCTATAGTCTTGAAGCGTCGTGCTTAGCTGAGCTCAGGCTCATCACTATGCGCAACCTGCTCGACGCAGGGGCGACCGCCACTGAGGTTGCAGAATACCCGACCACCAGCGCTCAGCCCTACGCAGCCAGTAGGGATATTCCAACTGACGGGTACAAGCCCAGCCTGCCGCTTCCTGCGGGCAAGACCTTGGCCCTCCGCACTTCGGTCTGTTACCTACCGCACCCTGACAAGGTGCGTCGACAACTTGACATGTTTGCGCGTATGCTATCACAAGGACTCCAACAAAGAGTCTATGGCGGTGCAGGTACATTACGGGGGAGAGGACGCCCACTTTGTCTCCGACTATGGCGGGGGGATCTTGGGCGTTGCTGACGGAGTCGGCGGATGGCAGGAGAGCGGTGTCAACCCAGCAGGTCAGTCATGCGCGCGTCTTGCTGGACGTGCATCGACGGCAGAGCCCTATTGAAGCATGCACAACCGCTAAGTGACCCGCTTCCGCTCACAACTGCGCAGACTACTCAAGAACTCTTATGCTGATGGCACGCGCGTACCTTGAGGGGAAAGATATCTTCGCCGAACAGGCAGCTTCGAGGCAAGGAGTCCTCATAGACCCGCGGGTGAGACGCCCAGACAAGGGCTTTTGGAGAGGGCGCCGTTTCGGGTAGCCCCTCCCCTCCCTCGACGCTTCAAATGCAGGATCCGTTTATCAGGCAAACACCCGGTGCATGCTTACTTCAACCCTTGAGGCGTCCATGGGGGAAACCCCATCATACGAGTTCAGCATGGCTAAGCTGGCCTGATTGCTCACACCCTGCGGTGTTTGGACTCATGCTGGCATGGGTTTGCAAGGGTTCTAGGTGGCACCGGTGGCTGCAGCCTGGCTGCACTTGTGCACACAGGGGGGCGGAAGACTAGGGGCCCATGTGCGGCGCTCAGGGATGCAAACACGGCAGACGACAGCGGCGCACCCTGCATAACAGTTCCCTGGGCCAAGCCAGTGGCCCGTCGCCACGGATTTCCCGCTCCGCGTGTCTGCGGAGCGAGGTTGAACCCTCCCCGCTCTCCATGCGTCCACAGCAACAATGGCCATACCCTCACCTGGAGGCTTTTTCCACACGCCGTACCTTGCTGCCCCAGGGTGCGCTGGACGCCGCTCACATGAACACCAAGGTGCCGGGGTCGGCCACGGCGTGCGTGATGCAGCTGGACCAGACCAACGGAGTGCTGGCGGCGGCCAACCTGGTGGGCGGGGCGAAGGTTCGGGAGGTTGGCAGCGGACGAGGGGGCGGGGCGGGGCTGTCGCGGTTAGGGTAATGAGGGGTCGTGCGTTGGGGCCGGGTGCGCTTGGACCCGGAAGCCCCCCAGCCTCCCTGCAAGAGGCCCCCCTCTGTGTGTCACAAACATAGATGTGAGGTACAACACGCGCTGCTGTCATGTTGTCACGCTGCAGCCGATAGGTTCGGATGTCATGTCGCAGCCTAAATGAGGACGATTTCAGCTACAGCGCGTGGTAATGGTTAAAGTGGCTCTTGCATGGGGCCCTTCTGCAGGAGGAACAGGGGGCGTTCAATCCACCACCTGGGGCGTTCCTTATGACGTCTCATTAAAGCGTGACCGCTTGTGACACCACATTATCAGCCATTCTTGCACGGCTCTGGGGGTCTCCCCTCGGCAAGAAGAACGACCCATGTTCGACCTAAGGCTTTAAGGGCCAACAGGTGGAACACCGGGAACCATACTGAGGTGGCAAACAGCAGAATCTACGTGTGCTGCTGACGTTGCAAAAACACGTGGCGCTTTGGCTCTCACCATGATGCCGTCCCTGCACCTTTGCTGACCCCCTCCCAGGGCGACAGCGGCTTCGTGGTGGTCCGCGACGGCAAGGAGGTGATCCGCTCCAAGCCGCTGCAGCACTACTTCGACTGCCCGCTGCAGTTCGGCGCCTTCCCGGAGTTCGTGGAGGCCACGGACACGGCGGACATGGCCGACCTGTACTCCATCACGCTCAAGCCGGGGGACGTCATCGTGGCGGGTGGGTGGGCGGGTGGGGGGGGGGGGGGGCTGGGCTGCTCGCGCAGGCCAATACCATCGCACGCTAAGGGCAATGGTACCCGCATCGGCACGTACCATGGCGAGGTCTCCCTCTGCAGAAGTGGTTTGGAAGTACGGGCTTTCATCAGGCGTTTCCTGAGATTCGTTGCCCGCGGTTTTGGCTTCGCGAGCTGGCATGATACCAATTGCACATAAACAAGCGGCGGGTGACAGTGCCAATGCTGAAACCCTCGGAAGCTCGACGCGTGAACGTTGTCCCATGCACGAAATGTCCTTGTCGTTGGGCTTTGTGCACCAGGGCCCTCCGCGCAGCACAAGCATACTAGCTTACTACTCTGCTGAAATGGCGCACGTGCTGTGCCCCATGGGTCCACAGGCACTGATGGGCTGTGGGACAACTGCTACCTTCCGGAGATCATCTCGCTGCTTCCCAAGGACGCTAGCGAGACACAGGCGGCGGCGGACATGGTCGCGGCCACGGCGCGCAAGCATGCGGGGGACCAGGAGTTCGCGTCGCCCTACACCCGCGAGGCCCTGTCGCAGGGGTGAGTGCACAGGCGCTGATGTACGGGGATGGGCAGCCGGGAGGAGGGCTCTAGAACGGGCGACAGAAGTCATGACTTGATCGTGCCTGCGAATGGCAAGCCGCCGAAGGGACGCTATGGAACCAAGAAGCGGGCACAAGTACCCACGCCCCGGCGCTCGAGGCGCTTGGTCCAGCACGGATGACTCTCACAGCTACCTGGCGCGTTTGGGGTTTATGCCGTCCACCACCGCATCCACCCACCATGCGCATTCTGCACCCGCTTCCCCACGTCTGCAGGCTGGACCTGCCATGGTGGGACAAGCTGCTGGGCATGACCTTCAAAGGGGGCAAGGTGCAGCTGAAGCAGCTCACAGGCGGCAAGATGGACGACATCACGGTTCTGGTGTCGTACGTGGACGTGGTGGACACGCCGCAGCCCCAGCAGGAGGCGGCCCAGGCGGCGCAGCAGCAGCAGATGAGGCAGGCGGCCGCGGCGGCCATCGTGGGCACCGTCATCCCAGGTGACGGCGCGGCGGACTCGGACGCGCCCACTGGTGGCGTGGACGGCGGGCCCGCGCCGGCGGCGACCGCAGCTCCGGCGCAGTGAGGCTGGCATGGCTGGCAGCGCGTGGGAGCAAGCGGCTATGTAGCGGCGGCGCTGGGGGCAGCAGCAGCAGTAGATTTGTGCCGCAGAGACGCGCAGCGGTGCTGTGGGGGTCTGGCAGGATGACTGGCAAATGCTTTTCGGGCGTTGGGCCAGAGCCCACAGCGTCCTGCTGTTTTGTGCTGGGCTCTGGTGACCCTGGTAAGCTCACTCGAGACGAAGACTCTGGTGAAGCTGCGGCAACCGGCAACACGATGGCATATTGTTTGTAGCCCCCGGAACCCGAGGGTTGGTGCCCCAAGTCGTCAGAGAAAGTGCGCGACAAGGAACTTGCTACATTAATCGTACGTGCTACTCCGTCATGAGGGTACGCAAGGCAGGCGTTGTTTCATGTTTGCCTTCACGCGTGTCAAGGGTTAACCTCTACCAGTTCTTTAGATCCTTTTGTGTGGGCCTGGCAGGGGGCAGCAGCGCGGTGCGGGGCTGCCTTGCAACAGCTCATCTGCAACGCAGTCCGCCCGTCTCTGGCCCTGCGGCCGTACGCTATGCACGCGCCTGTTGTTCCAGCCGTGCGGGCGAAAGGTGCTGTCGTCCCCTGGCAAGAGGCCTGCTGTGCTGTTTTCCGCTGAATAATTGAGGATGCAACAGTGCTTTGATGGTTTCCTGCATTGGAGAATACTTGATTTGGCATGTACTGAGCGACGGAGGCTGGCCTGCCGTTCGACGGGGAAGATGAGGGACGTCACGAGCCGCAACCCCCATTCGTGTGGTGTTCGTAGGGTGTCGTGAGGTGTCCGCAAACTGAGCAGTGTTTGTTGTTTGATTGAATCTGATGCCGACAAGGCCAAATGCACAACCAGGTTATCTCTTGCATGTTGTGTGGCGCAAGCATCGCAACTCCCGGGTTCCCCGTGCACACGACGTCCGAACGCAACTCCCTCACGGTGCTGTCCTGAATAATCTTGAGGAAGTAGTCCCCCTGGATGGCAGGAATCTTCGAGTAGCATGCCTGTGGAGGCGCTCTGGAATGGGCAGCGACAAAGGGCCTCCATGGCGGGCTAGCAGTTTTTGGACACTGTCCAGCCAGGTCCAGCCTGCTGGCCAGTGACAGGAGCACAGGACCAAAGCGTGTGACCAATGTATCTGCAGCCGCCCGGTCAATTGAGCAAGTTCGGGCCATCCATCAGGCCTACACTAACTGTGTATGCATGGTTTTACAGTGTTGGTCCCTTTCCAGAGCCCAGCACCGTCCCAACCGGGAAACAGGGCTGGTCCCAGCAATCAGGGACTCGGGGTTTCCCCCCTCTCGCTGTGTGCTGCAAGTTTCCAAACATTTCACGCTCGGGACCCTTGAGGCACTCTTGAGAGGCAGGTTCCGGTCTCGCAGCACCGGACTGATCACTGGTGGTGGTAGTGATGCGGCCAGATGAGTTGACGACGGAATCACTAGTCCACGTGCCTGTCCACCATAAGGGGGCTCCCCTGATGCATGTTGGAGCCGGGTCAGGGGAAAATTGAGGACGGAGACGAAGGCATTGCATGCTTTATTGTGCGTACTCTAACTCATAATAAATCGCACGTAGCTGTTCCAGTAAGACTTGCTCGAAAGACTTTCTCACCTTGGCGGGATGGACATATGTGGTACCAACCTGCAAGGGGAGACGCGACAGTAAAGCTATAAATGATAAGCAACTCTTAATCATGGGTGAGAACTTTATATGGCGTCCACGGAGCAAACCGCCTGCACCCGCAGCTGTCGGCACCTGGATTCAGCGGTCGCTAGGAGCTTTGCTAGTCCAACAAAACCAGGAGCTGCAGATGCAACAGCAACAAAAGCAGCAGTCAGCGTTCAGCTTCCTAGGTCGCAGCGCTGGGACCGGGCGCAACCCTCTTGTGCTGGCCAGTCACGTCCCTGACGGAGGCCGACAGGGCTGGCAAGACGAGGACCCAGATGCCCTGGTAGGTGGGAATCACGGTCCAAGCAACGCTCAAACGGTCTGCTTACAATGGTAGAAGAGCCTGCTATAGCGCTGTCCTGGGCAGCGGGCATCCGCAACAGCTTCATGTGCGCAGGGCATAGCACGCATCAGCAGCAAACCACACAGTGCTCCCGGACACACGCAGGGCGACGCGTGGCTATCTGGCGCTGCGCAGCGGACACAGCCCGCAACACATCAGCAGCGGCAGCGGCAGCAGCAGCAGCAGCAGCAGCAGCAGCAGCAGGCCCCCCACGGCCAACGGGACTATCGTGATGGCGCCGCAGGGCCCCACGGCGGTGTGCCGCCAGCAAGAGCGGCCGCCACGTGTGCAGCTTACGACCTCTTGCAGCCTACGGACGGCGTAGGCTCACCCGATGGCATGCAGGACGGCGCCACCAGTGCCTTCCGCCACTCCTCTGACGCTGCATTGGCCCTTGGCGCTGCCGGGAGCTCCAGCCCCGGGTCGCAGCAACGGCGAGCCGCTCCAGCCCCTTCCGCCGCGCACCACCAGCAGCAGCACCACCAGCACCGGTCCGGAAGCCAAGGCCATCGGCATCCGGACCCGCGTCAGCCTGGAGGCCGGGCCCTGGCACAGCCAAGACCTGTGCTGGGTACCGGTGGTCGCAGCGCCAGGGGCTTGCCCGCCGGTTGCCGAGACACGGACGAGTTCGACCCGGACTTGCTCATGGGGTTGGACGGGGACGGAGAGGAGCATGTAGCGCCTGGGCAGTTTGGGATGGGGCCACACGCTTACGGAGTACCCGGCAGTAGCAGGTCATTACATGCTTATCCACATGGTGGTGGCGGGAGGCCGCAGCGGCCCAATGCACCTGACAGCAAGCCGCTGCCGGCTGACCCACATCGCACACAGCAGCAGGGAGTAAGGCAAAGCAGCGGGTCTCAGGCATGTACAACGCACCCGTTGCGACAAGACACATTACGTAGACCAGAGATGGGTTTAGTAGGCGGTGGGCGGGAGTGTGGTGGTGCACGCGCTGCGGGCGGAGGGGTCGCTCGCGGAGCGGCGTTGGCAGCCGCACCGGGGCAGGACCAGGGCCTAATCCAAGGCCAGTATCACGAGGAGCCCCGTGCATCGCCGCACCAGCACCAGCATCAGCAGCTGCCGCGCCAGAGCTTTGGGGGGGATACGCCGGCGCAGGACCCTGGCCGGCAGCAGCCCTGGTGGGACGACCTGGACGACCTGCTCGGCAGCCTGGGAACAGGTGCCCATGCGGGCATCCAGACCCCAGCAGGAGGCCGCGGATCGGCCGGCGGCAGTGGCGGCGCTGGCGGCGGTGGCGGTGGCGCCAAACGTCAAGCCATGCTTACCGCCGACGGGCGGTGTGTGCTGCCTCCGCCAGCTGCTCCAGGCGAGGCCTGGCGGCCTGCGGCCACGCCTAGCCACACGCTGGGCCCCGGGCAGGGCGTGCCTGCAGGGGCAGCGAAGGCATCCGGCCCTAGCAACGGCAGCATCAGCGCTGGGGCGGGTGTGGGGCCAAAGACCCAGATCGCGCTGCCGTACCCAGCTCTAGGGCCGAGGGGCGCAGGGAAGGGGGGTGCGGTGTCAGCTGGCCCGCTGAAGGTAGGAGGAGGTGAGGTTGCGGCAGCGGGCAAGCGGGGTAGGGGTGGGTCACAGGGAGCGGACACGGGGTTCACGGACGCTGGCCCTGCACCTGGTGCGCGGTCAGGGGTCCCCGGAGGTACTGCGGCAGGCGCGGCGGCGGCGGCTGCGGGGATGAAGCGGCCCCGTCACACGCCCGGCGGCGCCGCGGGTGGAGCGTTTGCTACAGCGAACGCGTTGTCAGACCCTGCCATTGCAGGCTGGGGTGGTCCGGGAAGTGTGGGTGCCGCGGCGGTCGCGGCCGCTGCGTCCGGGACGGACGCAGGTGCTGGCAAGGGCGGGTCCAAGCGCAAGGCGGCCGGGGCGGGCGGCGCGGCGGGCGGCGGCAGCGCTGCGCTGCTGTCCGCCCTGTTGCCGCTGGGCGAGGAGCTGGACCCCGGGGGGGAGCAGCAGGCGCGGGCAACGCTGGCGTGTGACCCGCAGGTGGGCTGTTGAGCAGCGGGGTTGACGGGAACTGTCGGTGGCGCGGGCCACCGGGTGCCAGAAGCTACCTGGAGCTTGTGCGAATCAGGAGTTCGCAAGACCTTGGCCACGATTCCAGGAGTCTTCCCGCGGCCTGCACACCTACGCCTATGGTGTCCCCATGCTTAACACAACGCTGCTCGCCCCCGGTGCAGGGTGCTGCGGCGCTAAGGTCGGAGCTGCACAGCGCCGGCGCCGTGCTGCTGGGCGTGCTGGTGGCGGCGAGGGAGGGCCCTGTCGTGCAGTACCTCAGCACCGTGCAGGTAGGCTGCGCAGGCAGGGTTATCGCTTGCTTAGACGTTTAAAGCACCAACCAGCCCGACGCATTCGCATGGTGCAGGGGCTCTGATTTATGCGTCTGCGAACCCGCGCTTGAGATACTGGTAGCGCCGCTGCCCGTCATGTCCTAGTGATGCGGCTCTCGCTGCCTCCATTGCGCGCACCCTGCTCCCGCACCCTTTATTTTATTAAGGGCCTGGCCAAGCCGCAGCGTGACGCGCTGCTCAAGGCCCGGCGCACGCTGGCCAAGGCGGGGGCGGCGGCGGCGGCGCTGCTGGCGGAGGCAGCCGCCGCCGCCGGGCCGCGGGACCTGGCAGCGGAGCCGCCCGCCGTCTCCCTGTCGCCGCCGCTGCAGCCGTCGCCCTTTCAGGCCGCCGCCGCCGCTGCTGGCTGCTACCCCGGCGGCGGAGTTCTGGCTACGGAGCATGCGGAGTCGGTGGTGGCATTCTGTGCCATGTGCCTGCCTTCTGTCTCAAGTGCCGAACAGCTGCAACAAGAACGTCAGATAGGGGTGCAGGACCGGCAGGGGCACAAGCAGCACCAAGCGCACACGTGGGAGTCGGCTCTGGCCTGGACGCACCTCTCCGCGCCGCTGTACCTGCTGCCCACTGCGCCACAGGCATGGAAGGGGATGGCGCGGCAGCAGGCGGCGGGGGCCAAGGGTAGGCGAGGCGCAGGTGCGGGTGCAGCGGCGGGCGGCTGCTCGCCGCTGGTGCCGCTGCTCGCGCTGCTGGGGGAGGTGCTGGCAGGGGGGCCGGGGTGCTGCCCCGTGCTGTGCTGCAACTCCAAGACCGTCATGCGGGTGGGTGCCGTGGTGGCGTCAACATGTGCTGTGAGAGGAGAGCAGAGAAATATGAGGCATAGCATGAGCATCGAGCAAGTAAAGATAAGCGTGAGGCACAGCGTGGGGCACTAACACCAGGTAACAGGTGCCGTGCGGGTACCGGATGTGGGTCAGGGCAGGGCAGGGCAGCGCATGAGCCCCAGCGCCCTCTGATGAGCGCGCCGGTCCCCGACAACCCCACGTGCCCGCCCCGGCCCTCCAGGAGGCCCTGTCGCTGGGCTGGCAGCCGCCGCCCCCCCGCCGCCTGCGGCTGCTGGACCCCGTGGTGCTGGCGTGGATGGAGCAGCCGCAGCTGGCGCAGCGCGACGAGAAGGAGATTGAGGCCTACACACTGGAGCAGCTGTGCCCCAGGTACGGCACAACACACCGTCACTGAGAACTGGCGAGTGCTTTGGCCACATCTGACACGCAAACGCCGGTGAGTATGTACACTACTCATGTCGTTTATGCTCGGCGCACCAACCAGGTACGGCATCAGCATGAGCAGTCCCGCGGGAGCTGGCGCCAACGGCCAGGGCCAGGCGGCGGCGGCTGCGGCGGCGGCGTGCGGCCCGCTGCTGCGCGTGCGTCGGGGCCTGGTGGCGGGCGCTGCGCTGTTCGAGGCGGTGCAGCGGCGGGTGGCGGGGTGGCTGGACCCGCGGGCGGTGCAGCTGGAGATGCAGGTGCGGGCCTCCCTTGGAGGCGGGGAGTTGAGCGGGCAGGGAAAGATAGTCAACGAGAGGCAAGGACAGAGAGCCGGCTGTCCATGCAGGCCCACTTGGCATGAAAGATGGGACACAGCGGCACCAAGCGCGAACCCTACCCCCTACACGCCCATCCGTAACGGCCTGACACTTACCCCTGTGCCCCCATTCCTGACTGCTCCGACCACCTGGCCAGGTGTGCTGCGTGCTGGCCCGCATGGAGGCAGTGGGCGTGGCGGTGGCGGTGGGCGACCTGGCGCGCGCTGGGGCTGCCGTACGGCGCCGCATGGAGCGGCTGGGGGCCGCCGCCAGTGCGCTGCTGGGCGGGCGGGCCATCAACCTGGGCAGCTCGCAGCAGCTGGCGGCGGTGCTGTACGACGAGCTGAAGCTGCCGCACCCCGAGGGCATAGGTGGGGAGGGAGGTTGGCGGAAGGTGGTTGTATGGACCTGTGTGCGTGACGGCGCGTCACGGTGCCTGCCGCGTCGCCTTGCGGTTGCCGCATCTGGGCCGGGGCGCCGTCAGGCAGTGCGCTACAGGCGGCATGTCGTACTACGCACAGCCAAGCCAAGGCGTATCCCGGGAGCCCTGTGACGCTATGTGGCTGCTCCGCAATCATCGTTGGTCACGGCTTGCTTTTGGTCCATTTACCTAGCGCGTAGTGTTGAACTGTGTGGAAGGCCCTGTTCTAAACCTTGCAACGAGCGTCTAGCTGATAGCGCCGTCCTGCCACACCTAACATGGCCCAACCCCGCCCTGTCGTTCCCCTCCTGGCCTGCAGGCAAGGACCGCGGGCGCTCACAGCACACACACGTCACCACCGACGAGGCGGCACTCAAGCAGCTGCAGAAGCTCCACCCGCTGCCGGTGGGTAAGAACTGCGTGATGTCCCAATTTGCGAACACCAAAGACGTGAGCATGGCATTATCGGGGACCAACGGTGCTGGTGTCGCGGCCATCCTTTCGCCTTGACCCAATTCCTGTCTCAGCCCCTGCCTCCTCCCCGCCCTGCCCGCCTGCTCCCCCAGGGCCTGGTCCTCGAGTACCGCACCATGCAGAACGTGCTGTCCAAGTGGCTGGAGCCCGAGTGGCTGCCGCCGCTGCTGGCCCGCACGCAGGCGGCGGCGGAGCTGGGGACGGGCGGCACCCCCAGTGCCACGGCGAGGGCGGGGGCGGGGTCTCCTCCTCCGCGCCTGTGCTGCAGCTGGAACCAGACCGCCACGGCCACCGGCCGCCTGTCGTCTTCTTCGCCCAACCTGCAGGCAGGCACGGATGGCATAGGGCGGGGGAAGGGCGATGACAGCACGGGGCTCGAAGCCATGAACGTATGAATGCTGTGCGAGGAATCAGGTGTGCAAAGAATTGGAAGATTGATGATTGAAGGCTAGTAACGTTTTGGTAAGGCCCCGCCCTTTGTCTTGACCTTTGAACACTCGCTAACGCCCATGACATGCAGCACCGTGCTTGAGCACACACCCAAGCAGCTCCGCACCCTCGCACCCATGCTCCTTTATGCGCGCTCTGCAGGCCGTCACCAAGTACGTGGTGGAGGTGGAGGTGGAGCCGGGGGACGGCGCGGGCGGCGGGGAGGGCGGCGGGGAGGGCGGCGGCGACCCCTGCGGCGGGCGGCAGCTGCGCATCGTGTCGCGCAACGCCTTCGTGGCGCCCCCGGGGCGGCTGCTGGTGTCGGCCGACTACAGCCAGGTGCACGGTGGCGGGAGAGGGCGCCACGTGCTAGCGACTGCGGCCGACAGCACGATGGTAGGTAACTGGGCTGAAGCGCAAACTGACAGCCAGCCTGGAGCGCGGATTCTGGTGCCCGGAGGGACGTGCACTTCTGCTACAGTTGCGGATGCATGCTGTCGCATTTTGGCCGTCCCTACCAACTTCGCGTCTGCCCGTTTCCCCCACCCAACCTTGGTTTGCTGTGTCCCCAATTCTCGCTCCCACAGATCGAGCTGCGGCTGCTGGCGCACATGAGCGGCGACCTGCGGCTGCGGGAGCTGCTGCGGCGCGCGGGGGCGGCGGGCGACGCCTTCCGCCTCATCGCCGCCTCGTGGCTGCGCCCGGGGGCGGCGCCCGGTGAGCGGCCGCACAGGAAAGCGAACAACGTGATGTAGTACATTGGCCTCTGTCTGCACCGAGAATGCCTGCCGGGTCCAAAGCCCCATGCTGCTACGACGTGTCAAACTGACTGAAGCCCCTACCTGGAGCTCTCACCCGAACGTCCCACCCTGCCGTACGCGCTACCCCCGGCTCCGGCGGCCCAGCTGATGTTACCAGCACGGAGCGCGAGCAGGCCAAGCGCGTGGTGTACGGCATCATATACGGCATGACGCCAGCGGGGCTGGCGCAGGCTCTGGCGGTGGGTCCCAAGAGGCTGGAGGGCAGTAGCAGCGGGCTGCGAATGGTAGGGCTGCGGCAATGGGCTGTTTTGTGTTGACCGATTTCGCGTTGTGTTGCTGCCGTTGCCAGATGTCCCCGGTGCGCAGAAAGGGACTTGGGCGATGACACCGTAGTCCTGGTCGCAGACGCATCGGCCCCGGCCCGTCCCACCCCGCGCCCCATGCAGGCCCACGGCGTGTCGTTCGAGCGCGCCTGCGCGCTGCGCGCCTCCTTCCTGCACCACTTCGCGGGCGTGCAGGCCTTCATCGCCTCGTGAGTGCGCCCGCCAGGCAGAGTAGAAAAGCGCAGCGCTATGACACACACCGCGTTGCTCACCCTGTCGTACGCGCTCCAGCATCATCAACGAACCGACCACCGATCCCGTACGTGGAACGACTACTTGCAGCTCGCCCTGATCTGTAGCACCCCGTAACCTGCACCCTGCACCCTGCACCCTGCACCCTGCACCCTGCACCCTGCACCCT
>VFQN01002964.1_pt1 | contig 25189 bp, 35 predicted proteins | sample 3512371 | NCBI WGS metagenome assembly VFQN01 (sample SAMN10412370, study PRJNA504923) | tailings metagenome | isolation source: Replicate 2 from Balatoc abandoned mine | place: Philippines: Itogon, Benguet | collected 2017-08-28 | reverse complement strand
TGACGCGCCCCCTACCTCGCCGCCCTCACCGCCTCCATCTCTTACCAGCCCCCCTCCCCCCTCGCCGCCACCGCTGTCCTCTCCGCCCTCTGCAAGCCCTCCTCTCCCTCTGTCTACCCCTCCCTCGCCCCAGCCCGCCCCTCCCACTCCGCCAGCTACCCCCGTGTCTCCCCCGCCGCCTCCGCCCCCGCCTCCTCGGCCGCCCAACCCTAGCATCGACGGTGAGTAACACCAATGCCATTATCCATCAGCATTACTTTGCAATTCCACCGGCTTGAATGGATCGGATCTTGCACTTCTGTCAAGCGACACACGGATGATGGCCATGGGTGCATGGCGCCATGCTTGCACCCTGAGTCTGCAAAGGCGCCGGCTTTCAACACGCACCTGCTCTTGTGCCCCAGGCCTCACACCCTCGCCATATGCACCGGTGGCCTTGCCTTGGTGTGCCTCCTCATGCGCCACTGACGCCCCTGCTCAAGATACGAGTCAATGCGTTGCGCGCCACCGTAATGCGTTTATGCGCTGCTGCCCGCAGGCCCCTGCACCGCCGGCACCGTGCCCAACCTGGTGCAGCAAGTGTGCGCGCCAGGTGCGTGCCTCGTTACCGAGTCGGGACAGGTGCACGCTGCATCAGCACATGAGTAGCACATGCACAGTGCGGATGACTGTGCCGCCGTTCACTCGTGACGTGGCCTTTCGATTTAGGCAAGCGGGGGCGGCCATTCCCTGTAGGTGCCCAGGATTCGTACCTGTCGGCAAGCTCCATGCAGACCGGTTCACTGCCCTCCAAAGCACGCTTCCTTAAGACACCACGTACAATGCAACCGTACGCCGACGTTCCTCACTGACCAACTAGGTCCACCCCACTAACCCCACCCCACTTACCCCTTGCCGCAGTCGAGCTGGCCCTCGGTCCCGGAGGCTCCTGCCCCACCACCGTGGCCATATGTCGGGACCCTAGTCAGCCGCCCGTCGCCCAGCAGCAGCCGCTGCCCTGCGGCCTGTACGCCGCCCGCCCGCCCTCCGCCGTCGGACCCGCCGGTACCCCCGGCGTCGGCGACTGGGACCGGCAGCACACGTGCAACCGGCTGTACTCGCCCAGCCTGTACCACGTGCTCGTACTGCAGTACGACGGGAACCTTGTGCTGTACCGCCTGATGTTTGCCGGCGCGACGACGGGTGAGGAGGGCATGGAGGTTCAGGCATTAGGATGCAGTGCTGGCAATTGGGGAAATGCGTTGGTTTGTGCGCGGCAAGGGGCCCGTTGCGGGGGGCCCGTGCTGTCCTTGTGACCCCTGAATTGACAAGAGAGGTGTAGGAGGAGCTCAGTGTTCCTTGCATCCTCAACTGCTCTGCTTGCAGGCACCGCCATTTGGTCCACGGGCACACAAGACACCCCCGTCCAGAACGGCAACGGCAACGGCAATGGCAATGGCAACAACAACGGCCTTGGCAACGGCAACGGCAATGGCAACGGTATTGGCAACGGCAACGGCAATGGCAATGGCAATGGCAATGGCAATGGCAACGGAAACAGCAACGGTGTTGGTAACGGCAATGGCAACGGCAATGGCAACGGTAACGGAAACGGCAATGGCAATGGCAACGGCAACGGCGGCAGCTCCTTGGTGCTGCGGCCCGACGGCACGTGGCTGCTGCAGCTGTCGGCTGGAGGGCAGTACACATCGTCTGCTTTCGGAGTGTCGTACACGGGCAGCTCGGGGCCCGACAAGGGGCCGTACAGGCTGCTGGTGGGCAACGACGGGGTGGTGCGGCTGGTGAACGGGAGCGGTGGCGTGGCATGGGCGTCGGCATAGGCGTAGGCGGCATGAGGGGGTGCTGTGTGTAGCGAGTGAAGGACTAATGGATCTTGCGATCTCGTGTAGCTTGCGTTCTTTGCAGGTGTGGGAGCCGGCTGCCCACCCTCATCTGCCCCTTGGATAAAAGGGGAGGGCAGGGCAGGGTGGGACCTCCCTCGAGGTTGGCATCTTGACGTGCGAGGTTCAGCCATTGTTTGTACATAAGGCATCATGGAATGTGGGTGACCGGTGGCACCTGCCCGGTGCGCGGTGCAGGGCTGTATGCACGCACGGTGAGACAGGTCCAGTTGAGTGCGTATTGCCCCGACGGACAAAGTGAAGAGCAGCAGGCGCGCGTGTACCAAGCTGGTACCTAGTAGCCTAGTACCGTTAGCGATTAAGGCGTGTGGCATAGTCACATAGTAGTAATAAGCCCCTTGCAGGCGAGGTTGGCGCCCACTTGCTTGGTCAGCGGCGCAGGCGCACCTGGCCCTGAGGGCTCTAGGCAACGTAACATATAGGCCGTGTTGCGGCGCATAGTGAATCTGTACATAGCATTCATAGGTGAAATAGATAGTGCCGTGGAGACGGTGGAGTGGCTTTAGTAGAGTTGTAGGATGGGGAGTGGCGGGCAGGCAAGTGCTGCCGAGGTGGTTGCCAGGATGCCAGCCCAGGCATGCATGGCTACCCATAGCACACGCATGATTGATTGTGGCGGTGTGCTTGGCTTCTGTCGGGTGGGTCAGACTGGGTGGATGGCTGCATACAGCTGAGTCGTAGCTGCATGCCTGGGCGTACCCATTCATTGGTGCAAGGCACTGCCATGTGTGCCTTGTGGCGCGGACCTAGGCAATCGCATCGGCGCGGGTACTGGTACGACTGCTTGGTGAGAGCGCCGGTGTGCTGGGGAGCCTTGTGCTGCCCACGCTGCAAGCTGAGCTCCCTCAGTGGCTGTGTGCCCACTGGCGGGTGCATTTTGCACATGACGAGCAGGCAAGAAGCTGTAACGAACCGGTAGTGCGTTGTGTCCAGCTCCTCCAACCACAGCGCGACCCGGAGGCGGCCTGCTCCATGTAGGTGTCGGCATGGCACTTGCGCTGGCCTAGTTATCTTGCCAAGGGCCTGGCAAGTGGGACATGCTGCTTGCAGTACCACTGAGGCAGTATCAAACATAAAAGAGGCCAGTGGCAAACTGACACGAGCACACGACACGGCAAAAGCGGTGGTGAGACACCTGGCGACAGTTCATCAGTCCGTGAACCCGCGGGCCATGGCCATCCAGGAGTACTGGCAATTTGTGTTACAAACCAGGTGGTGTGGCTCGGTCCTTACTGATCCCGACCACTCCTATTAGGAAAACATTATCATCCAGCCGCTGCGTCGCTGCTGTACAGCGACTAGGAAATGTCCGTTTCTTACAGCACAGTACTGCGCGAGCCTACCCGCTCCTCCTGCACACACCGTACGCCAAAGACTCATACATGCTCTCATGCATCGCCCCCCGCCCCGCCCCGCCACTAAGGCATGCCAGTAAGGCGGCCACTAACACCAGGCAGTGACTATGATGGCAAAGCGTCGACCAGATGCATTTGTGTGTGGTGACATGGTCACCTTTTGGCCCGCAGGCAATCGGCTACACGACAGGCTTGGACGCAGTCTCCTTGCACAGAATATGACGAGGGAGTCGCAATAACCCGGTGCTCTGCTGAGCAACCACAAAGCAACTTCACGTGTAGAATGTACCCGGCATACCGGCACAAGAACGTTAGTGCACGACCGGTCCTGCCGGCATAGCTGTGTGCACGGAAACGGGGGATGCTATCTGCCTCAGCACCGATGCAAGCTACTCGCATAACCCTGCGGAGTAAGCCCACACCAAGACATCACATGCGCCAATACCTGCTGCAACCTCCCTGCCGCACGTTCACGCTCCCCTCCGTTCCCGACCCGCACAACCACTACCTGACAGCCGGGAACACTGCTTCCCCTCTTAAACAGCTGCCACAGCAAACCCGCAACAACACGCACTGGCCGCCTGTCTGACGCACGCCGCAAGTGCCGCAACGCCGCCATCAAACGCTTGAAGCCTCACTCGCACACCCACAAGAGCACTCCCGCTTGCCACTCCTACGAACTGCAACGCACGCACCAATTACCCTCGGCGGCTGGGACCTTCGCCCAGCTTCCCGCAGCTGCCTCCCCGTCAGTCCAGGTTGTCCCGCAGGAAGCGCGACACCAGCTCGAAGGTGGTGAAGGTCATGGCGGCGGCGGGGGTGGTCCGCATCAGGTTGGCGGCGCAGCCCCTGGGCGGGTGCGACACACGGAACGCGGGCCAGGACACCAATGAAGGGTGACCGAAAGGAGGAAAGGCTGTGCAACCGGATGTAGCGGCCGTGAGACAGCTGTGGCCACGACTGGCAACGTGACATCGCTGTGGCTGGCGAATGAATAAGGCCAAAGCAAGGCCAACAGACCACCAAGTCCACACCACTAAAAGGCGACAGGCCAGTCCAAGCCTTCCAACACGGCCTCGGCAAAAGGCACGTGCGCCCCTTCCCCCAGGCGCCCGCCTCACCTGTAGAAGCCCCGCAGGCCGTCCTCCCTCCACACCAGCGTCACCGCGTCCTTGAGCCCGCTGAAGGGCCCGCTGCCACTGAGGTGCATGTAGGACCGCACCACCTGCGCACGCAGCAGGACATAAGCACACTCGTGACACACGAGGCCCCGACAAACGTATAAACTTACCTCCGCCGCGGCCCAGCGGCCCTGCCCCAGCCTGGGCAAAACCCATTTACTCAGCGTCCGACAAGGAAGTTCCTCTTGCGCCTTCTCCACGTCACACGGCGAACACTCGGCCCAGAAACTACAATTCTGCCAACAGCCGTTGTCGGCAAGTACTCCTGCCAACCCCGTCTCATCCCTTGAAACCCCAAATAGCCCTTGACCCCTCCGGCGACCCCTCCCCCGCTTGCGGCCCGCGGCCGCCACCCCACCTCGTGCGGGTACGTGGCCGTTGACGCCACCACCTTGGCCAGCGCCGACGTGCCCACCAGCTCCGGAACCGTCAGCGCGTCCGCCGCCGGCGGCGCTGCCGCCACCGCCGCCGCCTGCTGCTCAATCGCTTTCAACTGCTGCCTCAGCTGCAGCACGTCCGCCTCCGCACCCCCGACAACGCCCCCGCCGCTGGCCTCCACGTGCCCCTGGTGCAGCCCTGGTGGTTGCCCCGACCCGACCGACCCGTGGGTCGCGGCTGGCGTCCGCCCCGACCCTGTGGACCCGGCTGCCTCATGTCCGGGGTCGTGCGTTGGCGCGTGCTGTGCGTGCTGCTCCAACTGCAGCAGCAGCTCCTCCCGCTGGCGCGCCAGCAGGTCCAGGGCCTCGTGCTGCCTCCTGGCCGCCTTGTGCGCCGCAACAGACTGTGCGGACAGGGAAATACATGTATGGGTTGTTCTCAGGGCGGTGACTCCCAACGTGAAACCGTGCGGTGAAAGCACTGTATGGGTGGTGACATGGTGTACCTGTGTGCCGGTTGCCGCCTTTGTCTGCGCGTGTCGTTAAGTAGCCTGAACCCGTTGAGCCAAGATTCTCGGGCAAGTGTGCAGCATGCATATCGAGGCTGGTATGTCCTGCGGCCGGACGCCAGCATGCGGGGCAAGATCCCAACTAGACTTGCGGATGGCGCCGTGGACACCCTCCCGCCCGCCAGCCGGCACGTCATGCAGCCCCACAGCCGAACAGCAACAGAACACGGCCTAGGCGCAGCCCACAAGTTCAGGTACCCCACCTGTTTGGCGTACTCGTACAGGGGGAACTGGATGGCCACGTGCGCGATGCCCGCCATGGACGGAGCCAGCCCGCTGTACAGCCCCCGCAGCCCCTCCTCCCGCGCTATCCGCAGCAACGCCTCAGCCGTATTTTTGTACGGCGCACGAGCCAGATACGGCGCGAGGCTCGCCGTCACGCCGCCCCCTGACCCCACGCTTGGCTTGGCTGCGCTGCGCGCGGCACCTGATGCCGCACCGGCCCCCGGCCCCGCCCCTGGTCCCGCCGTTGTTGCTGCTGCCGGACCAGGACCGGCCCCCGGCGGCCCTGGAGCGTGAAGTTGGGACGCCAACCGGTGCAGCGGCTGCTTGGCAGTGCTGTGTTGACTACTGGGCCCATTGGCACCGTTGGTAGGCGCCTGCCCCCCGTTGGCCCCCGGCCGGTTGTGCGCATGCGAACTGGCCCCGTGGGTACCAGGCGCCGCACCTGGGCCCTGCTGCCCCGCAGCCCCGGCCGCCTCTGCCGCCGCAGCCGCGGCGGCGGCAGCGTGGACCCCTGTGCCCTGCAACCCCGGCAGCGTCGCTGCTGCCACCGCCACGGCGGTGGACGGCTGCACCGCCGCCGCCGCGGCCGCCGGCACCGCCACCTCTAGCCCATGGCACTGCATGCGAGTCTTGACCACCCACAACGGGTTGGTCACCAGGATGGTCGTAACGCCTGCGCCCGCTGCAGCAAGCATATGCGTCAGCGGGCTGTGCTGCTGCGGCGGCAGCGGCACCGCCGACGCCACCGCAGCCCCATCACCACCGCCGCTGCCCCCGCTGTCCTCGCCTCCGCTGGAGCCTGCCGCCGCCGGCTGCGGAGGCCGTGGGGCCGCGGTGGCGGCCCCAAGGCGCCGCTTCAAGCTGTCGTACACCACAAAGTAGACTGCCCAATTGGGCAGCAGGGCCAGGAGCGTCGGCCCCAGCCCCCGATACATGCCGCCTACGCCCTCGCGAGCTATAATGGCGCGGATGCCGTTGAGAATTGATCCGGAGCTTTTGTACTTGGTAACCTGTGGCGGGGCCGGGGAGCAGGGGTACGTAAAGAGCAGGGAGCGGGTTGTGCAGTTGCCACCGTGGATGCCAAGGCCGGACGGTCTAATGGCCTCTGCCTGCACGTCTGGGCAATACATCCAGCCCGTGCTACCGGTCTACTGTGCAGGTCAACTGAAAAGTCATGTACGTGTGCCAGTAGCCAGCACCGACAGCACGAACGGCCCAGACTTCAACGCAGCGTCTGCAGGCTAGTGGTAGAGGCGCCTGCAGCTCACGGCAGGCCGTGTCATCGTGCCCACCACGTATCCGTAGTGTGATGACAGCAGTATTGGGGACATTATCAGTGCTGTGCTAGGATCACCCAAAGCACAGCGTGTGCATCCAGGGGTGCTTCAGGGGTTGGGGCTTAGGGGGTAGCGCAGAGCCGTCCTCCCTCACGTAAAGTCCGAAACGCACTGCCGCGTATGACGACACTGCGCCTCCTGCCCCACGTACCTGTAACCGCGTCTTCAATACATCCAGCGGACAGACGAAAACCGCGGTGACAACGCCCGCCACCGCGCCAGACACAGCGTTGATGGCCTCGTCCCGCTCCATGGAGGCAACCTTCCGTGGCCGTTTTCCTAATCTGCTGCCCTGTGATTTCGCCTAGAAGACTCTATGTGGCGCTTCAGGACTCATTTTGGTGCTGGTTGCTCGCCGTGTCGACTGTCCCACGCGGTTGGCCCCAAAGGGCTATATCTGTATGTCTGTTCCGAAGTCACAAAAGCAGCTGTCACCGCTCCAGGTGTTGCTGACCTGTAAGGGTCACGTTGAGCTCACTGCGGCCTTGCTGCCTGCTCGCTGTCCACCCGCTCAACGTGCTGTGTCCATTGCAGTCAGGGCACGGTTGGCGTTTAAGGCTCCGTGTACGTGACTGTGGCGGCAACAAGCGCAAGCCGCTCGCAACCCCGAAATACGCTTATCACGCTTGTCACGCTAGCAGCCTAAATTAACTGTGGTGTTGTTTCCAGTGGCGTGTATCCTTCCATGTAGTTCGTGGGTGCAAAGAACACCGTAACAGGTCCGCGCAAAGTGGCAAAGGTAAATCCAGGGAACGACTTTATAGAAACAAGTCCAAACCAGTCATTGTCCGTTCCAGTACGACTTTCTACTCTGGCACTGGCTGATAGCTGCGCCAGCGCGCTACACGCGAAAATCTGGTTGATTGGAGACGGTTGAAGACCGTTGCCGGGAAAGAGAAACACGAGGACGCGTCTGGCGAGCTCTTGATGCACACTAGTGATTTACCAAAGGTTGAATTCTCGAAGCTGTGTACGCGTATGCCTCGTTTTGGTCCTCTCGATTAGACCACTTCTTAGAGCCCACGGAACACGTTACAGGCCTTGCTCTTCTTGTAATCGCCACACACCTGTAATGTTTTACCTTTGACGTAACGCTGCTGGGCTTTCTCTGGCACAGGACGGCCAGGCGCAATGGCTATTGCGCCTAGGTGAGCTGCTTTTCCGTAGGACGCACCATAGCTAGGTTTCAGACTTTTTCTTGTGGTACTAGGAGTAAGCCGGCAAATTGGGCCCTTGACCAAAACCGCGTCCGGCGCATGCCTCAGTGCACACGGCGCGGCTCAAGCCCTGCGACTGACATCCATTCCCTGTCATGTAACGCTATATCCCATATGTATGCGGCAACAGGTACATCTTCGGCTTCCGTGCCGATGTAAAGGACAATGTCCACTACGCGGAGGATGGGTCCGTCGTTTACCCCGCGGGACACAATGTTGTCCTGTACTCTCCTGATACCCGGACACAGCGGCTCATACCGGGGACGCTGGAGAGCGAGGGGATTACTGCCTTGTGTGTCTCTGCCAACAAGAAGCTGCTGGCGGTGGCAGAACGGTCGGACAAGGCTATGATCAGCGTGTATGACCTGCAAACACTCAAGCGGCGAAAAGTCCTTGTATCTACAGACGCGGGGTCAAAGGTGGGAAGAGGCCGTGGCCGGGTTCGGTTGACTGACACGGTCCGCCGTGCCAGGGCTTGCCGTACAATGTCGTGCAGCATGCCCCTTACGGCGGCGGATACCGGCTTCCGAAACCTGACGGTCGGGTCCACACGCCAGCACGTTGGCCCTATCCCTTCATGATAACCGACAACGCGTGCGCCGGTACTGATGCCCGCAGGAGTATGTGAGCCTCTCGTTCAGCGGGGATGGCAAGACGCTAATCGGGCAGGGCGGCGCGCCCGAATGGAACTTGGTGGTGTGGTCATGGGAGAAGAGCAAGGTGGCGTCCGTGGTGAAGACCACCAACCAGCAGGGGGCGCCCATGTTCAGCGTGAGTACTGCTGTGACGGCACTGGGCGGCCTGGAGGTGCAAGGAGGCCGGTCCTGGGGTACACGCGCCGTGGGTGCGGCAGTGCAGAAGGGAGTTGCTGGACATGTAGCCGGACAGCTTCTCCGCGCTGAGCAGCGGCCACGGGGGCAGCAGGAGCAGCAGCAGCAGCAGCGATTACTGCTGGCCCAAAGCTGGGGCATAAGCAGTTCTGGGCCACTCGGTGTTGCAGCAGCCGGCAGCAAGGAGGAGGCTGTAGAGGAGCAGCGGGGTGGGACGCGCCCGCGCAGCGTCAGCGGCCTTACTCCCTGCCGTGGCCGACTGCCAGTGCATGACAGAACTACGGACGTGCCAAGGGAGGACTCTCCCGGCACCATGGACGGGCTGGGGGCAGGCACCAGCGGTGGCGCCGGAGAGCAGTCCTGGCCTCGCTGGCTTGCTGCTGCCGATGCCAGTCACAGCAACCCGGGCTGCCGTTCATCCGTCCTGCACCTTGGCATACCGTACATCCCCATGCACAAGCAGTGCACTAGCCTCCTGCACACGGCGGCCGCCACCCATGCTCTTGACCCTCGTCACCTCCCGCCGCCCGTGCAGGTGTCGCTGTCTCCTGGGGAGTCCAGCCTGGCCTCCGTGCTGGGGCAGGGCATCCTCAAGATGTTCCGGGTCACGGACGCGGGGCTCAAGCCAGCCAACCCCGTCATCGGGAAGCGCGACCCGGCGCAGGTCTCGTGCCAGGTGGGTGCCCCGCACGCGCACAAGCGGCGATATGCAAGCAGGCAGTACCCGCAGCGCCACAGCAGTGCGCTCTGGACGTGCGCTGCACGTCAAAGGCAGCGCACATGCAGCACTTGTAAGGTGCAGCCGCCTGGGGGTAGTGCAATGGCTTGTGGGTTGTGTCGCCGACTGGCCCCATTGCTCCTGTGTCGCCGCACAGGTGTGGGTGCCGGACGCCAACGGCAGCAACGAGTCCCGGGAGCGGCTGCTGGTGGGCATGAACGACGGGGAGATCCTGCTGCTGGAGGTAGGGGCAGGCTGGGGCGTGGGAGGGAGGGGGCCCCTGGATGGACGGGTACAGGCAGGGCAGGCCACAGCAGGACTGCTGCTGGATGTGGAAGCGGGCTGGCGCAAGGGGGACAGAAGCATACGTGGGCGTGGGGACGTGACTTGGATTTTGGGTGACACACGTGTGGCAAAGGGCAGGGGGTGCTTGGGAGGCACGGGCACAGGCAGGGCGGGCGGCCACCATGTGCGTTAGTGGTGGCCGCCCGCCCGCCCACTGCTGACGGGTGACGCGCACGAGGGTTCTACACGCTGGGTGGCAACTAGCACGTAAGTAGCTCCGTGCTAGAAAACCTACATTCAGCAGAGCAGGCAGCCCTGCGTATGGACGTTTGAGGGGTGTCTTGTGTCAGTATGGGCGAAGAAACGCCTGCTAGTCACCTTGATGCTTTTCATGCTGTGCTGCCAGCGCTGCAGCACCTTCCACGGCCAGAGTCCGTCCTGATATGGCCGTTGGTTGCATGACGGCGTGCTACCCGCCTTGGTAACATGGTAGAACCATGGCACTGAAGTGCGGCCCACAGCGGGTGTAGTGGGTCAATCATGCCTGCCGCGTGCGTGGCCTTCCACCAGGGCACGGACATGCGCGCGGCGTTCTCGTGCGACAACGGCCAGCCGGCTGTGTCGCTGGCCGCCTACTCCAAGGGCTTCGTGGTGGGGCAGGACGGCGGCCTGGTCACCATCTTCGAGCGGGACGAAAAGGAGTACTACCGCAGGGCGCGCACTTTCACCATCGAGGGCAACCACTGCAAAGTGCTGTGAGTCACGGCTCGGGCGGCAGCGCCCCCGCCTCGCGTTGCGTGACCTGGGGCCTCTTCCTGCATAAAGCTCTTTACCCAGCAGCTTGATGTCTTAAGTACAAAGGCAGTATTACTCCGGAGGGTCGGGTTCTTTGTGTGGCTGGCGGCACGAGCACGCTTTGCACGTCCTTGACCGAGAGGGCAATGCGCCGCTGCTCCTACCGCAGCAACCTGGCCATCTCTCCCAACGAGGAGCACCTGGTGTGCAGCCTGGAGAACCACCAGGTGTACACGCTGCTGCTCAGCAACCAGGAGATCATGAAGCAGGACGAGATGAACTTCGAGGTGCGGCCTCGCCAGCGTGCGGCACAGATCCCTTCACTGTTGTGTGTGATGTTCCGTTGTCGCACAACCGTGCTTGCTTGATTGCGCCCATGCGGCAACTAACCGACAGTTGGCATTGTGTGTTACAGTCCAGCTGGTGTGGGCACACGACCCTTCGTGGTCCGCCACACACCTAACATGGCATGCGAACCGGGCTGTGTCCCCCTGGCAGGTCCTGGGCACGTCCAACCACTCGGGGCCCATCACGGGCATGGACGTGTGCGTGCGGAAGGCGCTCATCGCCACCTGCTGCTCCACCGACCGCTCGGTGCGCCTGTGGAACTGGGCGGAGCGCACCTGCGAGCTGCAAAAGAGCTTCGCGGACGAGATCTACTCCATAGCAATCCACCCAACCGGCCTCATGGTGCGTTGCTGAAGCCTTGCACACTGCGCACTACGGTGTCTGCAGCCTGGTCTTCGTGTTGCAAGTGTGTCGAGGACAATGCGACTGTGCCTTGGATGGTTTCGGCCGCGCTTTATGCCTGGGCCGTCTTGTTGTGTGTACTCCGCAGGTCCTAGTGGGTTTCGCGGACAAGCTGCGGCTGATGGGCGTGCTGATGGAGGACCTCAAGGTGGGCCGAGCGTTCCTCCGGCGGATCAGGGCCGCTATGCAATGCGGCCGGAGGGCTGCTGTGCTGCTACTCGTTTGCGTGCACCGGGCTACGTACGCACGTGGCATATGGTGCCGTTCGTGAAACGCAGTGCGTAAGAACCTGACAGGACCCTGTTCACCGGTGCCGCTTGCGGCCGCACACCGTGTTGTGCTGCCTCCTGGCCGATGTAAAGTTTGCACCCGTTGCGATTATGTGCATCCCATGCTTTTCCCGACGTGCAGCTTATAAAAGAGCTGGGCATCAAGGGCTGCCGCGAGTGCTGCTTCTCGACGGGCGGTCAGTACTTCGCCGCTGTCAACGGTACCACCATCTCCATCTACAACACCTACACCTGCGAGAACGTGGGCAACCTGAGGGGCCACAACGGCAAGGTACGCGCAACACGGCGGCACCAGAGCAAGGCATAGCAACAGCCACACCCAGACTTGATGTGCCTGACCGATAGGCTGCGAAGTTGCAGGTGCGGTCACTCCATTTGCCTCCTTGCCCTTCGAAACCATCCATCCCCATCCACCTCCCCCCAGGTGCGGTCTGTGGCGTGGTCCACGGACGACTCCAAGCTCATCTCGGCCGGCATGGACGGTGCCGTGTACGAATGGCGGCTCAAGGACCTCAAGCGCGAAAAGGAGCACGTGCTCAAGGTGCGGCCGCACGCAACGTCGGCCGGCACGTGCCGGTATCTCCTAGCTGCCTTACAGGAATGACATGGCAGCAGTAGCCTCGGCAGCAACCAACGTGCATGCGCGTCAGCCGCCTTAACCCCGTGGCAAGATGCACAGCTCACGTTGCCAACTGAAGGCCCTGCCATGCATACCGATACGTACCAACACACGCTCCTCCCCCTCCCCCTGAACTGCAGGGCTGCGCGTACGCCAGCGTGCTGGCCACCGCCGACTGCAAGGTGCTGTACGCCACGGGCACGGACAAGAAAATCAAGGAGTTCGAGGACCCCACGGTACGGCCCTGTGCAGGTTCGAGGGCCTTGCTGCACAGCCACCGGCCGACCTTGCCCGGCCAACCTGTGGCCGCAGCGGTACTCTTGTTACCACGCGAGCCTTAGCTGCTGGGGCATGCCTTGAGTACAGCTTCCTGCGGCGTTGCAACCCGTTGCCTGTAGCAACTCTCCCTCTTGAACCCTGCGCCCGTTCCATGCAACCCCCCAGGGAAGCGGCACGTCCATCAGCAAGGAAATAGACACGGGCGGGGTGAACCTCACGCAGCTGTCCCTGCTGTCGGGATCCAAAGTCATGTTCGCGGCGACGGAGGGCGGCGGCGTGCGGACGTACAAGTACCCGCTCACAGGTACGGGCCTTTCACATTTGTTTCAATGCGCCACGCAACATCCTGCAGGGCCGGTCGACGCAAAGCGTCTCTGCTTAGCGCAGCACACGGGAAGGAGCCTTCGCAGTTGTTGACAGGGAAAAAGGTTGTAAGACTCAATCCGCGGGTCGCCTGTACGACATGCCTTGCAGGGGAGTTCCTGGAGGCCAAGTGCCACGCGGCGCCCGTGTCTCGGCTGCGCGTGCTGTGGGACGAGAGCCTGCTGGTGTCCGCGGGCGAGGACGGCGCCGTGTTCGTGTGGGACGTGCGCGAGAAGGACGCGCGGGCGGCGGCGCGCAGGGAGCAGGAGAAGCTCGACTACGCGGTGGAGGTGCTGGTCACGCGGTGGGTGTGCGCGTTGGTCCCCCCTGCTCCGTCCATGCCCATACCTGCAAGCCAACACTTCAGTGCGTCTGCGCTCACCCGTTCCTCGCTTACCTGCCCTGTACGCTTCCCACCTGTCCGAAAGCAACATCAGGTTCTGCTGCATACGGCTACCCTTGGTCGTCCTCTTTGGTCCGAATCCCTGCTTCCTCCCCCTCAGACTCCGTCTGTCGTCCTACCGCCAAATTCCCCCTCACCCCATGCAGTTCGGAGCTGGACGAGAAGCGCTCCCGCATGACGGAGCTGGAGCAGCAGGTGGCGGAGCTGACCATGCAGACAGAGTACCAGCTGCGGCTCAAGGACCTGCACCTGCAGGTGCGGGCCGGGCAGTGGGAAGCAAACCCGCCAAGGGGACGTTGGGAGCAGCGCGAGCAGCGGCTGCGGTGGCGTCGGGCCGTGGCTGCCAGACCAGCGCGCGCCGTTGGGTGGTGGCCATTTAGGCCTGCCCTTGCACAGACCCTGATGTCAACTATTGTCCCTGCTGCTTCTCCCCCTCCTCCCCCGTGGCCTCGCTCGCCTATCCACAGGAGCGCGTCAAGGAGCTGACGGACAAGTTCAGCGCCGAGGCGGAGGCGGACCGCCAGAAGTTCGAGGCGCTGCTGGCGGAGAAGAACGAGATGGAGATGGAGTACGAGGACAAGCTCAAGCAGGTGCGCCACGGGTGACGTTTGGGGCCGGGCGAGGGCTATCCGGCGTCTCAACCAGTACGGAAACGTAGATGGAATGCCGTAACGCCTTTGCGCTCTGGGCCTCACATGGCAGCGCACGCTGTGGAGGGCGAGTGGGTTTCGGGCAGCCAAGGAAAGTGGTGGACTCCGCAAAGCATTTACATGTACACAAAGTGTCACTGTTTTACATGACCATATGCGGCAACTCGTTCTTCCGCGCCCCGCCTTTCCCTTGTGCTGCTGCAGGCTGAGGAGCGGTCCCAGGCGCAGATGTCCGCCCTGGACGCGCAGTACCAGGCCAAGATCATGGCGGAGGTGGAGCGCTACCAGGCGCTGGTGCAGGAGAAGGAGATGCTGGCAGAGAGGTGCGGCCGGGCAGTACCAAGATACTTTTGCATGAGCAATGACACCCAAGTTGCGCCTGCAGCTCACCCGCCTGCCAGGCTGCAACCCGAGTCGGTGGGCCGCTGCTCCCTTCCGCTCGCGGCGCGTGCGGGGATCTGGGCTCCGAGGCTGATCTGCAGGCACCCGGTCCTCTTCCAATCACGGGTGAATCGCTCGGCATGTTGCTGACATCTGTCTGTGTCCCTGCGGCGTGTTTGCTGCCTGCCTGCTGCAGGTGGGACGAGCAGAACTCGCTGCTGGTCGAGAGCCACGAGCGCGTCATTGCTGAGCTGACGGAGGACTACGAGGCCAAGCTGGCGGAGGAGGCGCTCAAGATAGAGGCGCTGCAGGCGGAGAAGGTGGGGCCGGGGGGAAAACGGGAAGGGTGGGGCAGGGCGGGAGGGGTGGCAGAACGATGGGTATGGGTGTTTTGAGGGTGGGTTCAAGGTTCCCCTTGTCCTGGTGGTGGGACCAGCATTCTGCGCTGCCACGCCCGGTGTGGGGCTAGGCTGCAGCGGTGTGCTGCCAGTGCTGTTGACGCAATATTGGTTACCTTCGTGCTAGAGTGCTGCGCTGCTAGTCGTAAGGAGTCCATAAGACACCTCTTCGTCGCAGGCCGAGCTTGAGCGCGAGTTTGAGGAGATCAAGAAGCAGCTGGAGGAGGATGCGGACCGCGAGATCGAGGAGACCAAGGAGAAGTACGAGCAAAAGTAAGTTGCTGACTCCGTGGACCAGGCCTAACCAATGTCACAGCGGTTCAGGCTACTGGTGTTCTGGACTCAACGCGCCATGCATGCCGTGGCCAAGGCGGGGCCATGACGCAATCTGATGCCGTTTTGGTCGCCAATGTTTCGGCCTGCAGGCTGCAGACGGAGCGCGAGACCAGCCTGCGGCTCAAGGGCGAGAACGGCATCATGCGCAAGAAGTTCAACGCGCTGCAGAAGGACATCGAGGTGTGCAACGGCCAGATCAAGGAGCTGTATGAGCAGAAGAAGGAGCTGTACGCCACCATCGCCTCGCTGGAGAAGGACATCGCCAGCCTCAAGCGCGAGATCCGCGAGCGCGACGAGACCATTGGAGACAAGGAGCGCCGCATCTACGACCTGAAGAAGAAGAACCAGGTGCGGCTGGGAGCTGGGGGCTGCCGTGCAGTACCGGGTTGGGTTGCGGCAGGGGCGGGCAGCTGCATGACAGCGGCACAGGGGACAGCAAGGGTACGACACTGGCAGGCCCTTGTCGCACAGGCTCTGGTTTAAGAGGTGTGCACGGATGAGTGAGGCGGCACCGCAAGGAGCGTGGTAAGTAAAGGTGGGACGGAGGGCTGGAGTGGCGTTCATGCCGTGATGGTGTCATGCCGTACTACGAGGTCGCCCAGACGCGCTGACACAAGTGTTGTCGCCCCCTACAACGCTGAATCTGTAGGAGCTGGAGAAGTTCAAGTTCGTGCTTGACTACAAGATCAAGGAGCTCAAGAAGCAGATCGAGCCGCGTGAGGCGGAGATTGCCGAGATGAAGGAGCAGGTGCGGCGGTTGTTCGGGGGCGCGCTTCCTGAGCAGGCACACCAACCGGCACGTCCCCTTTACGTACCGGTAACACTACCGGTGCAAGGCGGCAGTACACCATATGTCCGAACCAGTGCTGCCCTGGCCAGCGCATGCACCAACCCAACGCACTCAAAACGGTTCCTCCCCTCCCCTGTGTGTGCCCCCAGATCAAGGAGATGGACGGGGAGCTGGAGCGCTACCACAAGACCAACAGCGCGCTGGACCTCACCATCTCCAACATGCGCCTCAAGCAGACGGGCCTGTCCAACGAGGTGCGTGTGGCGCCCGGGGGCGCAGGGCACCACGCGCCAGGGTGTATACCGGATTGCCCTCCAGGACCCCCGCTTCCCTCGCGGCCCAACCCAGCAGCAGCTGCACCTCAACACCACTGCACTCTGCACTGTCGCTTGTAGCCTGTCGGGCTGAAGCGCAGAGGCCTACTGAACACCCAGGAGCAGTCCTTGCGCTCCCTATGTTGCTAAGATGCTTACCGGTACCTCGCTTAACGCGATGCCGCGGCGCCCACTCCCCAGGTTGCGGACCAGCGGCGCGACAAGCAGGACGCGCACGCGCTGCTGCGGCGCTTCCAGCACGACCTGCAGGAGGTGGCGGGCTTCATGCAGGAGCCCAAGGTGCTCAAGGAGAAGGTACGAGGAAGGGGCCAGGGCGGGGCCTGAGGGCAAGGGATGGCACCGGGTCGGTAGGGCCCCTGGCAGTCTAGGCACCGGGTACCTGACTTAGGCTGTCTAGCGGCCAGGTCGCAGGCTGAGCCCTATTGCTGCCATTGAGGGCTAGTAAAGGCGTTGCTTGGCGGGTTGCTATGGGTGCACGACAAGCAGCCGGCCGTCCTGAACTGCCGGTTTCATGCTCCCTCCCTCCCCGTCGGCTGTCAGGTCAAGTGGCTGTACCAGAAGCACTGCGGGGAGCTGCGCGGAGGGCCGGAGGAGGATGGCGACGTGGAGCGGGAGGCGGCGCGGCAGCGGGAGTACCTGGAGAAGACCGTGGACAGGTGGGGACGGCACGGGGGGGAGGGGGATAGGGGGAGAAGGGGGCGGGGGAGCGGCCCGAAGAGCAGAGCCTGAGCTTGACGCGCGACAGGCACGGGAGCTCGTCATAGTGTAGAGCTGCCGTGTGCAGCGCGGGAGCAATGTGTCGGGCAGGCGTGCATGGCACAGCACCATTTATGTTTGCATGGTGCTGTCGCTGAGGTTGTAATCTGGAACGCTGTGCTTCTGTGCTGCAGCCTGAAGCGCAAGCTGGCAAAGGACAGCGAGCTGCACCGGAGCGACAACCTGCGCATCATGCAGGTGTGGGGGCCGCGTGGGGGCTGGGAGAAGGGGGGAGGCGAGCGGGGGAGGGGGGGTATTGCACGGGATGATGTTGAGGCGGTGGCCAGGAATGGGAGCAGGGTGCAAGGCCGTGGCTCACCAAACATTGAGTCCGTGGGAGCGGCTTGCTCAGGCGTGGAATGCTTCCCACACACTCGGTGGGCGCTTTGCCCCCATCGCCCAGGTCGCCCACGCCTTGTCCGACTCCTCCGAGGAAATGTTACAAGTCCATGTAACGGAACTGTCCTTGGCTGTCCTGCAGGAGAACACTGCCCTGATCAAAGAGATCAACGAGCTTCGACGGGAGATCAAGGCGCTCAAGGGCGGGCTGTCCGCGGCGGGCGCCACGGCGGGCGCGCCGGGGGCCAAGGGCGCGACCCGTGGGTCGGCGGCGGGGCGGGCCTCGCCGGACGTGGACCTGCGCCGGGAGATGGACATGCAGCGGGAGCTCATCGCGCGGTTGAGAGAGGACGTGAGTGGGGCAGGCAGGCACCTGAAATAGGTGGTTTGTGATCTGCTGAGGGGCAAGTATGGTAGTACTGACGGGTGTGCCACATGGTAACGTGCCGATGTGGAAGCGATGGGTTGCTGCCGTTGCTGTCGTTGCGCTGCAGGGCCTGGCCAAGGAGGCGCGCATCAAGCAGCTGGAGGCCATGGTGGTGCCGCGGCCCATCAGCAGGGAGCGCCTGCCCCCAATGGACGGGTTCGCAAACGGAGGCGCAGCGGCAGTAGGAGGGGGACACGCCGGCGGCGTCGGCGGAGGGCCGCCGCTGCTGTCTGGGTACGGCAGCCTGCCGCCGCCGCCGCGGTCCGCTGGCGGAGGTGCGGAGCGCAACGGCGGATCGCAGCACGTGCTGATGGGCGCAGCGATGGCGGCGTCCATGCCGCCGGTGCCGCCGCCGCCGCCGCCGCAGGAGGAGGCGTCGTCAGTGGACCAGGGGCAGGGGGCTATGACCGCAGACTCGGGCCTAATGGGCGGTGCGGGTGATGACAGCGGGTACGGGCTGACGGACACTGAGCGGCAAGAGATGGTGGAGGTGGAGGCGCGGGCGATAGCGGAGGCGGAGGCAATGGGAGCGCCCTTGCCGGAGGGGATGGAGGGCGGCGGCGAGGGTGCGGGGGAAGCATAGCGCGTGGTTTGGATTGGGCGTTGTGGGTTTGAACAGCTTGTGTAGGTGGTAGGGATTGACGTGAGGGGGGCGTGGCGTACGGGGCTTCTGGACCGAGGTGTACAGGACTGCGACGGTCACAGATTAACGGACGCGGCGGCGTGCAGCCGCCCTTACTGTGACTGAGTTGGGATGACATGCGCACAGTGCTAGCGAGCCAGCCGGGGCGGGCGACGAGGTAGCGTGGGACCACTCTAGTACCCGAGTACCCGAGTGTGACATGTGTAGCAGGCGACGATTGTCCGCAACCCGACATTGTCGTGCGACTGTTGCTTTTTGGTGATCCATGTGTGCGTGTGTGCTAAGGATCAAGGGCGTTGGCCTGCCGTGTGTGTGCGACCTTGCCGGGGTGTGGCACGTGGCCCCTGCTGTGTAGCGGCTCGCCCTGTGGCTGGAACACGTCATTGTGTCAGGGCTGCCGACGGATGAAAGGGGGGTGATGAAAGCGGGCTGAAATGCCGGGCTTCGTATCTGGTGGGCGACTGACTCTTGTGTGGTGCGTAGCGTGGACGCCATGTTCATGCAGGTTCATGCGTCATGGCGAGCCGTGGCCATGTACGGTGTTGCTGCGCGTGCTATGCACAGATCCGCAGCTGTTTTCATGAATGGCTGAGTGGGCGCACATGCCTTCCTGGCATGGGTGTGCTGAACGGGTGTCTTTGAGACGACCAAGGGAGGACAGCGTCAAGTAATCAACTAGTTGATCTCCAGTGCAAATGCAACATTCTGATACTTAGACTTGCAGGAATTGGGTGCAGTGTAGGTTAGGCCTTCCTGGGCCTTCACGAGGCATGGTTAACATGACACTGGCACAGTGGGCGCAGCATTCCTGAACAGCTACTGCAGCAAATACGCACCTGGATGCACCCTGCTGAAGGTGCACCCTGCATCGGCTGCTAAGCCCTTAGGGAGAGTCGGGAATTGCTTCCCTCCGTCCAAACGCCTCCCCACACACAAGGCTACAAGTACTCGTTGCATTATCACCTCACAAGGGAGGCATTTATCGTCTCGCACGATCTGGCTTCTGCACCTGGCAATCTCAAGGCAGCCCAGGCGGCCAGGTGCATCTTACAGCACCGCCTTGCCCTTTGAACCATTACCGGTAAGCAAGACACCGAGAAGGGACATCGTGAACAACACACAAGTCAAATGGAACGGGCATCGCAAACGTTGCGCAAGACAAATGGAACATTGTCACAGACATGCTCCCGCTCTGTGCCACACGGCCACACGTGCCAAACTATGCCACCCGCCATGCACCTGCGCTACACCAAAACTCTTCAGCAGGTGGACCCCCTTGGACATGCCCGCCCTTGGACATGCATGCGTTGTCTTGGCAGCCCGATGCAACACGGCACCAACTGTACCGGTACGCGAGTTCCCACCGTCACTCGGAACAGCACCAAGTCACCATGCACGCGTGCCAACCTGGACACATACAGCAGGCCGTTCAGTGCGGGTGCGTGGCCATAGGTGACCACGTGTGCATTGGGTATCCGCGGCGGGCGGGCCAACAGGCAGCTGGCCTGCCCGTACAGAGAAAGGGCGACAGCCTGATATCAGTGTGCGGCTACGTAGACAGCTACGTGCAACACATCAAGAGAAATGCATCAAGAGGAACACATTGAGGCGAACACACGAGGAGGAACGCATCAGGAGGAACATATCGAGACCAATACATCAGGCCCATCGAGACCAACGAATGAGGAGGATCGCATCAGGGGGAACCCATCACAAGGAACGCATCCGAGGAAGCCATCAAGAGGAATGCATCGAGACCAATACATCAGGCCCATCGAGACCAACGAATGAGAAGGATCGCATCAGGTAGAACCCATCACAAGGAACGCATGAGGAGGAACGCATCCGAGGAAGCCATCAAGAGGAACGCATCGAGGGGAGCGCATCAAGGGGATCACCCTACACACGGCAGTGAGTACGTCAACCAATGCACGCCAGCACAAAGTAGCAACGACGCGCAGGTCACCATCCCGGCGCCTGCAAGGTGCACTCCACAGACATCCTTGCGCAGAGCAGCGCAGGGACGGAAAGGAGGCACCCAAACCTGCCCACCAAGGGCCCAAGCGGAAGTTCTCCTGCGTTTGCCACGTGAGGCTTTATAGATATAACTTAACCTATGAGGCGTTAAGCCTCGATGTACATTCTAAAGCGCAATCCATCTGGTGCCCCAAAGGCGCCAACAGCTGCAGGAAGCCAAATAGTCAGGCCAGACGCAGCGACAAACTGACGTGGCACTCACGGCTCTATCCACGCAGGTGCGGACGCTGCCTGCCCACCCAGCCGATTGCTGCACGCTCCACCTCAGCTCCAGCCCAACTATGGTTCAGTAATGAAGACAGGTCATCGCACCCCAGGCAGGCTGCTGCTACCAGCTACCGACCCCGTCGCCCCTGCCTCCTCAGCCTCTTGCGCCAGCAGGTTGTCCCTCCAGGTGATGACCTCCTCATCAGACCCTTGGCCCCGGAGACCCCGGGGCGACTGCGCCTCCTGCAGGGTCCGGGACCTTGATGAATCCCCGGACAGCGTGGAGGCGGCTGCCTGGTGCTGGCCTCGCAGCCACGTGGTCGTCCTCTTGAGCACACTTGGGGCGTCCTGCATGCTGTCCCCCTGCCCGCTGGCGGCACGGCCCTTGGCGCTGCCGAGGCGGAACAGGGCGAACGGTTTTGAGTCCATTGTGGAGTGGCCGGTGGTCACGGGGCGCCGGTCGGCGGAGTCGGCTGCGGCATGCAGCGCTGTGACGGAAGCTGGTACGGGCGACGGGGCGGCGGGCCTGGCAGCACGTGGCGCAAACAGCGTGCCGCCTTGCGCCTCGTGTGCGCCGGACTTTGACGAGGAGGTAGGGCTCCCTGCAGCGGTAGCAGCATCAGGTCGTGGGCCGCTGGCGCCCGTGTCCCACGCAAGGCGCGTGGGTCCGGCTGCAGCGGGGCTGGTGGCCATGGGTATGACGCCACTGGAGCTCTGGGACGACCTGCCGGCAAGGGCGGCCCGCAGGCGTGTCATGCCACGTGGGCTGCTGGGACCCACGGAGCCAGCTCCCATCCCGCCGGTTGACCCCGACGCATCCGGCACGCCGCCCGACGTGAAAGCCCCGCTGTAGCTGCTCCGCCCGGGGCTGGCCGCGAAGGTGGACCTCGCACGCTGCAGGGGTGACGACGGCGCCGCCGCGGGCCCGCCCGCCATCGCGCCCAGGCTGTTCTCCCGGCCCATGCGGCTCTTGGCCGTCATCGACCCCGTGCCTGCCAGCGTCCTTCTCGTACGGCTGGGCTCGGGGCCCCCCAGTCCCGAGGCCTCAGCCGCGTCGGCGCCACCAGCACCCGATGCCCGGGTGTCCTTTGGTGAGCCCATCGACCCCCAGGCCCTTCGTCCGGCTGACAGGGGCCGGTCCCGGGGCGAGGCGGCCGGGCCCACCGCCCCAGCAGTGACCTCGGCGGAGCCCTGGCTCTGCTGGCCCGGAGCCTGGCCCCACTTGCCACGCGCCGCCGCCGCCGCCGCCGCCGCTGTGGCCGCCGCCGCAAACGCGGTGGTCGGGTAGCTGATCGTCTCGGGCGTATCTGGCGGCGATATGGCGGCCGGCTCGTCCCCAAGGTGCGATGTCGCCCTGGGCGACTCCGGGCCGCCTGAGAGGCTGCCGCCCCCCTGCCGCTGCGAGCTGCCAAGCACCTCGGCCACGTCCGCGCCCTGCCCGCCCACGTTTCCCGCCGCTGTCACCACCGCCCGCCGCCACACGGACCGCCCGGGGTCCCCAGCCCGGGGCGGCCCCAAAGGAGGCTGTGGCAGCCCGCAGTCGCTTGGACTAGGCTGGCTCAATGGCCGCAGGCTGCCGGTGAGGGGCATACCTCCAGCGATGGTAAAGGGACTCCGGGGCATGTACTCCCCCTGCTCGGAAGTGTAGGCCACGTCCGGTCGTACCGGTGCCCCCAGCACGTCCGCCACGTCCACCCTGTGCCCTCCGGCACGGCTTGCGCCCAGCGTCACCGCCCGCCGCCACGCAGACCGCCCAGGTCCGCCATCGTGCGAAGAAGCGGCGATTGCCGCACCCTCTGTCTCAGACCTTCGCGCCGCGGCCGCCGCCACCGCCGCCGCTGCGCCTGCTGCCCCTACTGCTTCCATCAGGCCCAACACCTCTGCACCTCCGCCGCCGTCCAGGGTTGTATCGCCTGCAGGGCTCTCCAAGGGGCTAGGCGTGCCGCCGGTCCCCATGGCTGCTGCAGGCAGCCCGCCTGGGAACGCCCTACGCGGCACGTACTCCCCCACCTCGGGGCTGTACTGAACATCGGGCCGCACCGGCGCCCCCAGCACGTCCACCACGTCCACCCGTTGCCCGCCCGCATGCCCAGCCGCAGCGGTGACCGCCCGCCGCCAAGCGGACCGTCCCGGGTCGCCGTCGCGTGGGGCAGCCCCCACAGCCGCACTGCCGTCACCCTCCACACCACCAGGAGGAGGCAGCAGAGGACGGGGTAGGAATGGGGAGCCAGGCGACTCCGGTACTTGGTCAGGGGAGATCCTGCCGCTAGTGCCGTACGCGGGGATGCCGGGACTCTGAAAGCCGGATGTGGGATCGGGCAGCTCGCGCGTTGTGCCGGAGTCGTGCGTGCTGGGGGTGTCGCACGCGTCTGCGCCAAGCTTTTGCTGCAGGGGTAGGTGCAGCGCGGTGGGGCAGGCGTAGCCGCCGCCGTCCTTACCGCCCCACGGCACCGCGCCATCGAGGTCACAGGCGCCGGGGGACATGGCCCCGGGGCTGCCGCGCGGCCAGTGGGCCACCAGTTGGTTCGTAGTCCACTCGTCGCCCATGTCACTCTTGACCGTTTTCTGCAATCAGTGCGCATGGAGTCAGGTTACGGTTAAGCAGTTTGGTGACAAAGCGGGCACAGGGCAATGTATGTTGGGCTTGGGCAGTGGCAGGCAGCCAGAGTGCCAGACAATGAAGCAGGAGCCACGTGGCGATGCCGTCGGGTGCCGTACCTGGCACGCTGTGGTTGGCTCCTGCTCCTCCTTGCGAGGCCGCCGCCGCCACCGCCACAGCAGTGCCGCGACGACGCAGCAGCAGCACGCGCCCACCGCCGCGCCCACCACGGCTGCGGCGATAACCAGCGGAAGCAAGTCCATTCCGCCGTCCGCAGCAGCGCCGCTGCCGGCCGGGGGTGCGGGCGCGCTGCCGACCCCTTGGGCCTGCAGGGGGCCAAGGCGAACAAGCCTACCATTGAGCAAGCAGCCTGCAGCAAAGCCTGAATTCCTTTTGCTCTGATAGCTTGCACGCGTGCAGTACTGAGCTCCTGGCCTGTGTTGGCTCAGCCTGCCAGGCCGGCGCGCGAACAGCAGCTGCGCTAGAGCGTGCGTGCACGCTCACCTCTGCCGCAACGGTGGCGACTTGGCACGCCGCGTCCCCTGGCCGCGTCAACAGCGTGTCGCCCACTTGCTGGGTGCTGGCCTGCCCGCACACTGAGGTGTAGGCGTCGACGCCCGCAGCACTCAGCGAGACCTGGTACGTCACGACGGTCTGCGGGAAGGGGAAAAATCGAGACGGGACCAATCGGTATCATTGCAGCGCCCGTTATCTCCATGTACACTGAAGGGAAGGGACGGGGCCGCTGGGCCCCCAGGGCGCTGGGGGCCCATGATTTGCTGGGCATGGGCAAGCAGGGGCCACGGTAAGTGGGGGTGGGTTGGTGGCAGGACCAGGCAGTCGCACCTCTGTTGTGACGCTGAAGCTGTCTGCGCCAGGCACGCAGAAACGCAGCAGGAACGGGGAGCCCTTGAATGAGTCAGCCATCCAGTTCTCCAGTGTGCGCTGCATGATCTCCTTGTAATAGGTGGCGTCCTGCGGCGTCCCCGCAGGCACGCGGAGCGTGATGAGCAGCGTGACGCTGGTGTTGCCATTGCACGTGTACAGGTCTTGCTGCAGTCTGCGGCGCCCTCCGTTGGAGTCGCTAGTAGCTGCAGTTGGAGCTGTGCTGGATGGCGAGGTCGAAGCCGCGCAGCCCACATCGGCGATGAGGTCGCCAGCAAAGCCGGAGCGAAGAAGCAGCTCCGCACGAAAGGCGACGAGGAAGTTCGCAATGCATTCAACCTGTAAGCAAAGATAATTGTTGTTATTTACGAGCGCAAGGCCTGCAGCTGTTGCATGTCGAGCTGTCGGGCAACAATTTGCAACACGCAACTCAATGTCGTGCGCAATTTGCCCACACAGTCTCAGTCACTTCATAAATGGCACGATCCCTTCATACTTACTAGTGGGTGGAACGGGCTTACCTCGACCTCTTCGTACCGTCCCGGAGTTGTCTCGACCAGGGCCACCGCCTGTGCAGCAGTTTGGATCTCGATTGGAAACTTCACAAAATTGGCAGTCACGTTCACTGCAGTCGCGTTTGGGAAGAGCGCCAGCAACTCCGCTTGGGTCGATGCCATGCCGAAGGGTAGGCTCATCATCTGCTGAACAGTCATATAGCCGAAGGGCGATGTCCAATCTATATTATCGGCAGGTACATTCAGGGCAGGGACCACGAAGGGGGCAAAAGGCGGGGCCGGGTTGGGGGGTGGCCGGGGAGGAGGTGGGGGCGGTATCATAGGTGGTGAGGGACTGGTGAGGACCGGTGCGGGGGTTAGCTGGGGCTGCGGTGGTGCTGGTGGAGGGGATGGGAGA
>VFQN01002963.1_pt1 | contig 25192 bp, 23 predicted proteins | sample 3512371 | NCBI WGS metagenome assembly VFQN01 (sample SAMN10412370, study PRJNA504923) | tailings metagenome | isolation source: Replicate 2 from Balatoc abandoned mine | place: Philippines: Itogon, Benguet | collected 2017-08-28 | reverse complement strand
GTCGGAGGGAGAAGGCGGTCTGCGCCGGACGCGCACGGCCGTTGCACGTCGGGGACTGCCCCGACGCGGCAAACTGGTGGTGAAGGACCGCCGGAGCGGCGGATAGTGAACGAGTATCCGGTGCGGGTCGTCGTTCTGGGGGAGCGGCGGCCGACCGGCATCTGGGGGATACAAACCATGTTCCGGGTCGCGCTCGCGGCGGTGGGGTTGGTGGCGTTCGTCGGGCAGGCCGGTGCCAACCCGGCCGACCTGTTCGCCGAGAAGGTGAAGGACTTCGGCCCGACCCCGCGCGGGCCGGTCGTCACCCACTACTTCCGGTTCACCAACACCACGAACCAGACCATCAACCTCGGTCAGCCGCGCGTCTCGTGCGGGTGCGTGGCGGCGTCGGTCAGCCAGTTCACCGTCGCCCCGGGCCAGACGGCGGCCGTGATCGCCCAGATGAACACCAACCGCGCCGGCCCGGCCGGCGTGCTGAAGGCCGTGACCGTGTACGTCCCGTTCCTCACCCCGACGCACACCGAGGTGTCGCTTCGGGTGCAGGCGGTCATCCGCGACGACCTGATCCTGTCGCCGGACACGATCAACCTCGGCACCGTCCGCCAGGGGCAGGGCGCCGTCGGCAACACGAAGGTGACGTTCACCACCGACCCGAACTGGCAGGTAACGGAGGTGACGAGTAGCGGGGCCTTCGTGAAGGCCGAGGCGAAGCAGGAGAGCCGCAGCCGCGGGATGGTCACTTACGAGGTGGCGGTGGCGCTCGACAAGGACTGCCCGGCCGGGTACTGGATCGCCGACCTGACGCTGAAGACGTCGAACCCGGCAGTGGCGACGGTCCGCATTCCGGTGGTGGTGACGGTGAACGCGGCGCCGACGCTCAGCCCGGCCGCCGCCCGCACCGAGAGCCCGACCGAGCCCGCGACCGCCGCCCGCCCGCGCGACGGGAACTGAGGTAACGCCCAATCCCTCGCCAAAGCCCCGGGGCGCAAGTCCCCGGGCTTTTTTGCGCGCCCGCAATCCGTATCCCATCGACGTGCCCACCCTCCCCGAGGCCACGTCGCACATGCCGGACTCGCTGCCGCAGCCCTTCAAGAAGCTCCTGGTCGCCAACCGGAGCGAGATCGCCATCCGGGTTTTCCGGTCGGCCCACGAGCTCGGCATCCGCACCGTCGCCGTCTACTCGCACGAGGACCGGTTCGCCCTCCACCGGTTCAAGGCGGACGAGGCGTACCAGGTCGGCAAGCCCGGCGAGCCGATCCGTTCGTACCTCGACGTCCCCGGCATCGTGGCGCTGGCGAAGTCGATCGGCGTGGACGCCATCCACCCCGGCTACGGCTTCCTGAGCGAGAACGCCGCGTTCGCCCGCGCCTGCCGCGACGCCGGCATCACGTTCGTCGGCCCGAGGCCCGAAATCCTCGACCAGCTCGGCGACAAGGTCGCCGCCCGCGCCATCGCCAAGAAGGCCGGCGTGCCGGTCTTGGGTGGAACTGACACGCCGGTGACATCCCCTGACGCGGCGGTGACACTCGCCGACACACTGGGCTACCCGGTCATCGTGAAGGCGTCGATGGGCGGGGGCGGGCGGGGGATGCGGGTGGTGCGGGCGGCGGACAAGTTGAAGGAGTCGATCGAGTCGGCCCAGCGCGAGGCCGGCGCGGCGTTCGGCGTGCCGGACGTGTTCCTGGAGAAGTTCGTCGAGCGGGCCAAGCACATCGAGGTCCAGCTGATCGGCGACCGGCACGGCGGGCTGGTCCACCTGTTCGAGCGCGACTGCTCGATCCAGCGCCGGCACCAGAAGGTCGTCGAACTCGCCCCGGCGCCGAACCTGCCGGAGGCCGTGCGGAAGGAAATCCTCGACGCGGCGCTCGCGGTCGGCAACGCGGTCGGCATCGACAACGCCAGCACCGTCGAGTTCCTCTACGACACCGACGCCCGCAAGGTGTACTTCATCGAGGTCAACCCGCGCGTCCAGGTCGAGCACACGGTCACCGAGGAGGTCACCGGCTTTGACATCGTGCGGTCGCAAATCCTGATCGCCAGCGGGCTGCCGCTGACCCACCCCGAGGTGGGGCTGGAGCAGTCGGCGATCACCACTCAGGGCTTCGCCATCCAGTGCCGGGTGACGACGGAAGACCCGGCCAACGGCTTCGTCCCCGACTACGGACGTCTCACCGCCTACCGCTCCAGCGGCGGCCCCGGCGTGCGGCTCGACGGCGGTACGGCCTTCGGCGGGGCGCTCATCACGCCCTACTACGACTCGCTGCTCGTGAAGGCGACGGTGAGCGGCCGCCGCTTCGCGGACGCGGCGACGCGGATGGAGCGCTGCCTCCAAGAGTTCCGCATCCGCGGCGTGAAGACGAACATCCCGTTCCTGCTGAACCTGATCGAGCACCCGGAGTTCCTGGCCGGCAACGTGACGACGCGGTTCCTCGACGAGACGCCCGACCTGTTCAAGCTCCCGCCGCGCCGCGACCGCGCCTCGAAGCTGTTGCAGTACGTTGCCGACGTGATCGTGAACGGGCACCCGGAGATCCGCGGTGACGGGGTGAAGAGGAAGGCCGCCGCCGCCGCCCCTTCACCCGCTCACCCGCTCACCCCGTCGGCGGCGAAGCCGGAGGGCACGCGCGACTACTTCAAGAAGCACGGCGCCAAGAAGCTCGCGCAGTGGGTGAAGGAGCAGAAGCGGCTGCTCGTTACCGACACGACGATGCGCGACGCGCACCAGTCGCTCCTCGCCACGCGGATGCGCACCGCCGACATGCTCGCCATCGCCCCGCGCTACGCCGCCGCACACGCCGACCTGTTCTCGCTCGAAATGTGGGGCGGGGCGACGTTCGACACCTCGATGCGCTTCCTCAAGGAGTCGCCGTGGGATCGCCTCGCCCGGCTGCGCGAGGCGGTGCCGAACATCCTGTTCCAGATGCTCCTCCGCGCCGCCAACGCGGTCGGCTACTCGAACTACCCGGACAACGTGGTGGACGAGTTCGTGCGGCTGTCTGCGAAGGCCGGTATGGACATCTTTCGCGTGTTCGACGCCAACAACTGGCTCCCGAACCTGCGCGTGGGCGTCGAGGCCGTTCTGAAGACCGATGCGATCTGCGAGGCGGCGGTCTGCTACACCGGCGACATCCTCGACCCGAAGCGCGATAAGTACTCGCTGAAGTATTACGTCGATCTGGCGAAGGAGCTGGAAAAGCTCGGCACGCACTTCCTGGCGATCAAGGACATGGCCGGGCTGCTCAAGCCCTACGCCGCGAAGAAGCTCGTGAAGGCGCTGCGCGAGGCGGTCGGCGTGCCGATCCACTTCCACACCCACGACTCGGCCGGCGGCCAGGTCGCCGCCTACGTCATGGCGGCGGAAGAGGGCGTTGACATCGTCGACTGCGCGTTCGCCCCGCTCGCCGGCAACACGGCGCAGCCGAGCCTCAACGCGCTCGAAGAAGCCCTCCGCTTCACCGACCGCGACCCCGGGTTCGACTTCGCCGCCCTCCGCGAGACGGCGCTGTACTGGGAGACGGTCCGCGGCCAGTACGCGGCGTTCGAGACGGGTCAGCTGGCGGCGTCGGCCGACGTGTACCAGCACGAGATGCCCGGGGGGCAGTACGCCAACCTGTACCAGCAGGCGCAGTCGCTCGCGCTCGGCGACCGGTGGGCAGAGGTCGGCCCGATGTACGCCGCTGTGAACCGCCTGTTCGGCGACATCGTGAAGGTGACGCCCACGTCGAAGGTCGTCGGCGACGCCGCGCTCTTCCTCCTGTCGCACAACCTCACGCCCGCGGACGTGCTCGACCCGAAGAAGGACGTGGCGTTCCCCGAGTCCGTGGTCGAGTTCTTCGAGGGGAAGCTCGGCCAGCCGCCGGGCGGCTTCCCGAAGGAGCTACAGGCCAAGGTGCTGCGCGGCCGCACGCCGCTCGCCGACCGCCCCGGCGCGCTCCTGCCGCCGACCGACTTCGGCAAGGCCCGCGCCGAGCTCGAAGCGAAGCTCGGACGCTCGGCGTCCGAAACGGAAGTGATCTCCTACGTCCTCTACCCGAAGGTGTTCCCCGAGTTCGCCGCGGCGGCGGCGAAGTTCTCCGACCTGAGCGTGCTGCCGACGCCGGTGTTTTTCTACGGCATGGAGAAAGGCGAGGAGGTCAGCATCGAGATCGAGCCCGGGAAGACGCTGATCGTGAAGTTCCTGACGGTCGGCGAGCCGCAGCCGGACGGCCGGCGCGTCGTGTACTTCGAGCTGAACGGCCAGCCGCGCGAGGTGGTCGTCACGGACAAGGCGCTCGGCGGCGGCACGGCGAAGGGGCGGCCGAAGGCGGAGGTCGGCAACGCCAAGCACGTCGGGGCGCCGATGCCGGGCGCGGTGGTGGCGGTGGCGGTGGCGCCCGGCGAGGAGGTTGCCGCCGGGCAGAAGTTGCTGACGCTCGAAGCGATGAAGATGGAGACGACGCTGTACGCCCCGGCGGCCGGCAAGGTGGCCGAGGTTCTGGTCCGCCCCGGTACGCCGGTCGAGGGCGGCGACCTGGTGGTGCGGTTCGAGTAAGCCGCCCGGGGCGTTCAACGAATTACAAACGTCCGGAGGCAAAGTCCGCTTCGTGCATGGAAGCGCTGAGGTTTCGGTCTATCGGCCATCGATCCGATGGACCCAAGTCGGAGGATCGCCCCGGCCCCATCAGCCCCATGCTTCCTAAGTCGTTGCGAGACTTCACCCTCCCACGATTGCAATTCGTTGTCCGGCCCGGGCGATTGTCAGTCGACAGCCGGGACAATGTCACACCGATCTCGCAGAGGTGCCCCATGCTCGTCCTGACCGTCGCCCTCGCACTCGCCCAGCCCCCGACCATCGCCGCCGCCGCCGGGACCGGCGAGAAGGGGTTCGCCGGGGACGGCGGGCCGGCGACGAAGGCGAAGCTCGACCAGCCGTTCGACGTGGCGTTCGACCGGCACGGCCACCTGTACTTCTCAGACACGTTCAACCACCGCATCCGCAAGGTGGACGCGAAGACCGGTGTCATCACCACCGTCGCCGGCAGCGGCAAGAAGGGCTTCGCCGGTGACGGCGGCAAGGCGACGGAGGCGAGCCTTAACGAGCCTTACGGCGTCGAGTTCGACGGTGACGACAACCTCTACATCGTAGACCGGTTGAATTTCGTCGTGCGCCGGGTGGACGGGAAGAGCGGCGTCATCACCACCGTTGTCGGCACGGGCGGGAAGACGGGGTACGGCGGCGACGGTGGGCCGGCGGACAAGGCCGGGATGAAGGAGCCGAACGGCATCTGCCTCGACGGGAAGGGGAAACTCTACATCGCCGACGTGGCCGACCACCGCGTCCGCGTCGTGGACCTGAAGACGGGGATCATCACCACGCTGGTCGGCACGGGGAAGGGGACGAGCACCGGCGACGGCGGGCCGGTGAAGGGCGCCGCGGTCCTCGGCCCGCGAGCGGTCGCGGTCGGGCCGGACGGGCGGCTCTACGTCGTCGAGCGGAATGGGAACTCGGTGCGGGTCATCGACTTCGCCCGCGGCACGATCGAGCGCTTCGCCGGCACCGGCGCCCGCGGCTACAGCGGCGACGGCGGTCCGGCGGTCGCGGCGACGTTCGACGGGCCGAAGGAGATCGACGTCGACAAGGACGGGAACGTGTACGTCGTCGATACCGAGAACGAGGCCATCCGCCGCATCGACGCGAAGACGAAGGTGGTCACCACGGTGGCCGGGCGCGGCCGCACGAAGACGCCCGGCCTCGGCGACGGCGGCGCGGCGACCGCCGCGACACTCGGCCGCCCGCACGGCGTCGCGGTCGGGCCGGACGGGGCGCTGTACATCGGTGACACGAACGCCCACCGCGTCCGCCGCGTCCGCTAGAGCAGCGACGCGACCAGAAACCCGCCGCCGAACGCGACGAGCAGTAGCAGCGCGACGCCGACGACGAGCAGCGCGACCTTCTGCGGGCTCATCACCCACGTCCCGTCGCCGCCGTCGAGGCTCTGCACGTCCATCCCGGTCACCGGCTTCGGCCCGCCCTTCGGCTTCGTCCGCGGGGCGGTCTCTTCCGCGGGCGGCGGCGGGGGTGGCGACGGCAGCCCGAGCAGCGCGTCTACGTCGTCGTTCTCGAACAGCGAATCGCCGGACTTCTTCTTCACCGGAGCGGGTGGCGCCGGCTTCGGCGCGACCGCCGCCGGCGGCCGGACCGGCTCCACGCGGGGGCGGGGTGGCGGCGGGGTGGCGGGCGCGACCGGGGGCGCGACCTCGGCGACGAATACGCCGTTGGAGCCGGGCGAGTGGCCGAGCAGGGCGTCGATCTCGTCGAGCTCGCGGGCCGCCGGCGCATCGGACCCGACCGGGCGTGGGACGGATACGGGTACGCCGCACTGCGGGCAGGCGATCTCAGTCCCGGCCTTGCGGGTGGCGATCCCGAGTAGCCGGTTGCAGTGCGGGCAGCGGAACCGGATCGGCATTGGCAGCGCTCCGGGGGCGGTATGGGCCATTTCCGCCAGTATACCGGACGGTCGCCGCGGATGTCGGACATCCGTAAGCAACCCGGATGAACGACCCCACCTGGACGCCGCCCGCCGGCACCCTCGGGCTGATCTTCGACTGCGACGGCACCCTCGCGGACACCATGCCGGCCCACTACCGGGCGTGGACGGCGATGCTCGGCCGCCACGGCATCCCGTTCAGCGAAAGGCGGTTCTACGAGCTCGGCGGCGTGCCGACGGCCCAGATCATCCGCATCCTGTCGGCCGAGACCGGCGTCACGGTGACCGACGTGAATGCGATGGTGGAGGAAAAGGAGTCGGCGTTCCTGGCGTACATCCACGCGGTCCGACCGCTGGAGGCGGTGGTCGCGGTCGCGGCGGCGTACCGCGGGCGGTTGCCGATGGCGGTCGCCAGCGGCGGCTACCGCGAAACGATCACCCGCACCCTCGACCAGATCGGCATCCGCGACTGGTTCGACGCCACCGTGACCGCCGAGGACACGACCCGCCACAAGCCCGAACCCGACGTGTTCCTCGAGGCCGCGCGGCGCCTCGGTGTACCGTCTGTGGCGTGCACCGTGTTCGAGGACACGGACATCGGTCTGGAGGCGGCGCGGCGGGCGGGGATGATCGGGATTGACGTGCGCAAGCCCTTCTAAACGCCGCGAGCCCGAGGACGACCGCCCCGGGCTCGCGTGAGAAGCCACAGGAGTTAGCTGGCGGCGAGTGTGGGCAAGGAGGTGACGCGGTTCAGGTGGTTGGCGCCGGGGCCGCCGCGGTACAACTCGGCCAGCGTACGCTTGGCGGACTCGTCGATGTCGGTCGCCATCAGCGCCTGCACCGTCTCCTCGGCGGGGTAGTCGATTCGCTTCAGTCCGATCGACACGCCGCTCTCGTCGATCGTCATGATCCCGTAGCCGGCACGCGGGTCGCCGTCGCGCGGCAGGCCGACGCTCCCGGGGTTGATGACCGTCGTCGTCCCGACCCCCAGTGTGTACTGCTGGTGGGTGTGGCCGACACACACGTAGTCCACGTCGAGTCCGGTCAGCCGCGGTGCCCAAAACGCCGGGTCCGGGTGGGCGTACTCGTCCATCGGGTCGCGCGGCGTGGCGTGGACGAGCAGGAACCGCTTGTCCTCGATGTTGACGATCTTCGACGTGGGGAGGTCGGCGAGGTAGCGGCGCTGGACGGGAGTGAGGGCGGAGACGCTGAACGGGCGGGTACAGGCGGTCAGGAAGCGGAACCCGCCGACCCCCTGCACCTCGACGTCCTGCGCGACGCCGTGGTCGTGGTTGCCGCGTACGGCGACGTGAGCGTGGCGACGAACCCAGTCCACACACGCCCCCGGTTCGGGGCCGTAATCCACCAGGTCACCCAAGACTAGGCAGATGTCGTGTGGTTCGGTAATCGCCTCAAGGGCGGCCCGGTTGCCGTGGACGTCGGCAAGAAGAAGGATGCGCATGAGGCCTCCTTGCCATCAATTGTAGTACCAAATTCGGCCGACTGGCAGGGCGAAGACGGGGATTTCGCGCCGAATTCCCATTCTACCCGTTCGGTCAAGTCGCCCGCTACCGCCCCACCGGCCCCACGGCCACGCGGGTGAGTCCCGGCACGCCGCGGAGCCGCTCCGCGAAGTCCCAGGCGTCGCCCGGCTGGCGGGCGGTGCCGGTGACGAGCACTACGCCGCCCTCCCGCACCTCGGCCCGGAGGCCGGCGAACCGCGCGTCCGATCGGCGCACCGACTCGATCGAATGGGTGAGCGTCGGCCGTCCGGTCAGCACGCCCGGCGGGGCCGGGTACGGGGACGCCGGCGCGGCGACCACGGGCTGGCTCGCCACAGGCGGGAGGAGTACGTTCGCTCCGGGGAGCGTGGGGCGCCGGGCGACCACCGACCGTTCACCGGTGAGCGGCTCCGGCTGCGGCGCGGCCGCCACCAGATCGCTGACGGGCACAGGAGCCTCTGCCGCGCCGGCCGGGCGGAGCGGGACGGCGAGCGGCGGCAGCGCGGGGAGCGGGCGCGTCGCGGACGCGGTCGCCCGCAGCAGCGGTTCGGTGGTGGTCTGCACGAAGCAGCCGTTCCGCACCGCCCGCACGCCCGGCACCCGGCGGACAAGCTCCGCCGCGCGGTCCTTCAACTCGACCGACGCGACCGGCCCGCCGACGACGGCCACGCGGTCCACGACGCTGACGACCAAGTTGAAATCCCGGAGCACCGGGTCCGCGTCCAGCATGGTGAGGGCGGCGCGGGCGAGGTTCACGTCGGCGATGGCCGGCGACGAGGCGCCGTCGCTCTCCGCCGTCGGGGCGTGCGGGGCTAGTCCGACCGCCGCGGCGACGACTGCCGCCGCAGCGAGGAACCGGAGCGGCGACCGGGCGTGTCGTCCGGGAAGAATCTGTCGGACGGCGAACATGGTGCGCCTCGCGTCGTGGGCGGAGCGGGCGGGACGACCGTCACCAGCCGTCCGGCCCGCGAGTTCATTCTTCACCGTCCGAACGAACCGGAGAACCGGACTTGAGCCCAATTCGGTAGACTTGACGGGATCCGGGTTCCGCGCGCACGCCCTGGCGAAACCGGTCCGTTCGGCGAAGCGGGACCGGTCGGGTAAACTGTACCGGCACGTTTCGCGGAGTCGCCACAATGGGTCTTCCCGCACTCGCCGCGACGACGGCGTTCACCGCACTCGAGCACGGGTTCGCGTTCCCGAACTGCTTCCCGGTCGGGAAGCCGGTGTTCCGCGTGCGCACGCCGTTCGGCGCCGTCCCGATCGGCGACGCGAGCAAGGGGCTGTGCGGCGGGATGGTGTTCGCCGCACTCGACCACCACCGCACCGGCCGCCGCCTCCCCGCCGACCCGGACACGCCCGGCTTGCACGAGTACCTGGCCCGCCGGCTCTGGGCGAGCTTCCGCCTGCCGTGGGGCGTCGCCCGCATCTACCAGTGGATGGGTCGCCCCGATGCCGCCCGCACCGGCCGCGGCGCACACCCCACGGCGACCGTGCCGTACCTGACGACGCAGCGCGAGTGGCCGAAGGTGCGGGCCGAACTCACCGCCGGCCGCCCGGCGCCGCTCATGCTCATCAAGACGACCTCGCGGAACCCGTGGGACATGGGCCACAACCACCAGGTGCTCGCCACCGGCTTTTCGGAGGATTGCGACAGCGGCGAGGTGCGCGTGACGCTGTACGAACCGAACTACCCGCTCGCCGCTGCGACCGACGAGCCGGTCGTGCTGACTTTCAACACGCGCGACTACGACGCCCGCCGCACAAGTCACAGCCGCGAGGGCGAGACGGTTCGCGGCTTCTTCCTCAACCCGTACTCGCCCGGAGCGCCGCCGATCTGGTCCGTATGACTCGGGCGGCGATCCGCTACCATAGCCGGCACCCGCTTCTCCGGAGGTGCCGGTCATGCCACGCCTGCGTACGCTGCTCGTCGTGCTGCTCCTGTCGCCCGCCGCCCGGGCGGACAAGCTCGTCCTCGTCGCCGGCGGCGACGGGCCGGACGGCGGCCCCGCGGCAGGAGCGAAGGTGGTGCAACCGTTCGGCGTGGACTTCATGCCCGGCGGCGCCGTCGTCCTGGTGGAGATGGCGAAGGGCGAACGGCTGCGGGCGGTCGCCCCGGACGGGAAGATTATCACCCTCGCCGGCACACTCGGTCAGAAGGGGCACGCCGGCAACGGTGGGCCGGGGGACAGGGCCACGTTCAACGGCATGCACAGCCTCGCCGTCGGGCCGGATCGGAAGGTCTACCTCGCCGACACCTGGAACAACTGCGTGCGGGTCTACGACCCCCAGACCAAGACTGTGAGCGCGTTCGCCGGCACCGGCGAGAAGGGGTTCAGCGGCGACGGCGGGCCGGCGGCGAAGGCGAAGTTCGGCGGCTGCTTCTGCGTGTCGTTCGACCCGGCCGGCACCGCTTGTTTCATCACCGACCTCGACAACCGCCGCATCCGCAAGGTCGATCTGAAGGCCGGCGTCGTCACGACCGTCGCGGGGAACGGCCAGAAGGGCGTGCCGAAGGACGGCGAGCCGGCGGTCGATCAGCCTCTCGTCGACCCGCGGGCGCACGCCGTGGACCGCGACGGGAACCTGTACATCCTGGAGCGCGGCGGGCACGCGCTGCGGGTGGTGTCGCCCGACGGTCGCATCCGCACCGTCGCCGGCACCGGCCGCGCCGGGTCGGGCGTCGGCGCCGCGCTCGCCGCGGCAATGAACGGCCCGAAGCACCTGTGCATCGACCGCGACGGCACCGTACTGATCGCCGACACGGAGAACCATCGCATCGTGCGCTACGTCCCGGCGAAGGGGGAAGTGGTACTCGTCGCCGGCACCGGTCGCCGCGGCACGGCGGGTGTTGGCGGCGACCCGCGGGCGGCCGAATTCAATCAGCCGCACGGCGTCAGCGTTCACCCGCTGACCGGTGAACTCTTCATCTCTGACGCCAGCAATGGCCGGGTGTTGAAGATCGTGCGCGAGTGACGCCGGATTTGGTTAGGCCGCGGAGAGAGCCGCGGATTGGCTCGCACAACCGCGGCTCGAGCCGCGGCCTGACCAACCGCCGCCGATTCCTCGACACGCGACGTGCGGCGGTTTATGCTGCGGTAGTCCGTCCCGCCAGCACGCCCGTCCCGCCCGGAGCCTCTCATGCTCTCTCGTCGCATCCTCCCTGCGCTTGCTCTCACACTCGCTTCCGCCCTCACGCTCCAGGCCGCCGACTGGCCGCAGTTCCGCGGGCCGGCGCGCGACGGCGTCTCGAAGGAGAAGGGGCTCCTCCAGAGTTGGCCGGAGAAGGGGCCGCCGCTGGAGTGGACGGCGACTGGCATCGGCGGCGGCTACAGCACCGTCAGTGTCAGCGGCGACCGCATCTACACGCTCGGGAACAAGGGGAAGGATTCGCATGTCGTCGCCATCAACCGCGCCGACGGCAAGGTCGTGTGGACCGCCGAAGTCGGCCCCGCCGGCGGCAGCCTCGGCTGCACGCCGACGGTGGACGGCGACCGCGTCTACGCCCTCGGCCAGATGGGCGACCTGGTGTGCATCGACCGCGCCGGCAAGACGGTGTGGCGCCGCAACCTCGCCAAGGAGTTCGGCGGGCAGAAGGGCGGGTGGAACTACTGCGAGTCGCCGCTCGTGGACGGCGACCGGGTCATCGTCACCCCCGGCGGCAAGGAGGCGACGATGGTGGCGCTCGACAAGGCGAGCGGGAAGGAGGTCTGGCGCTGCCCGATCGACACGAAGCACACGGAGGCCGGCTACTCGTCGGTGGTCGTGGCGACGGTCGGCGGTATCCGGCACTACGTGCAGTTGTACAACGGCGGGCTCGTCGGCGTCAGCTTGGACGGCCGGGTGCTGTGGAAGCACGAGAAACTCGGGAACAACACCGCGAACGTGCCGACGCCGATCGTCATGGGCGACACCATCTTCAGCAGCATCGGCTACGGCCGCGGGGCGTCGCTGCTCCACCTGACGGTGGCCGACGGCCGCATCACGGTGCGCGAGGTGTACTACGCCCGCGAGCTGACGAACAAGCACGGCGGCGTCATTCAGGTGGGCGACTACGTCTACGGCGACACCGACGACAGCGGTCACCCGTACTGCGCCGAGGTGAAGACCGGGAAAGTGATCTGGAAGCGGAACGACGAGGGGACGGGGCGCGGGTCGGCGTCGGTGACGTTCGCCGACGGCCGGCTGTACTTCCACTACGACAACGGCACGGTGGCGCTGGTGGATCCGTCGCCAGGCGGCTACCGCGAGGTCGGGTCGTTCCAGGCGCCGCGGCGGAACGGCCCGTCGTGGGCGCACCCGGTGGTGTGCGACGGCCGCCTCTACCTGCGCGAGGGCGACGTACTCTACTGCTACGACGTGCGGGCAAAGCGCTGACCCGGGGGGGCACCGATGACGGCCGAGCAGCTGCGGGAGACGACGTTTGCGGACCTGAACGCGCTCGGGTTTCGGCCGGCCACTTCGCTCCCGAATCCCGACACGACCCAGCAGCTCCGCCCCGCGGCCGAGATTGCCGCGCGGCTGATGGCGCTCGACGCGCTCTTCACCTGGGTCGCCTTCCCGGAGGAGGTCGCAAAGACCGACCGCCTCACGGCGTACATCGACCGCAACGGCCTCCGCGACTGGCTGGCCGACCAGGAATCACCCATGGTCGCGCTGCCGCGGGCCAAGGCGCGGAAGAAACACGGCGACACGATCGGCTGGCGCCTGGAGAACATGTGGGCGCTGGCCTGGGTGCTCGGCTTCGACCCGGAGCCCGACCTGGCGGCCGCGCAGGTCGGCGAGTCGGTCACCCGGCCACTGATCTACGAGTTCCTTCCCGGCCTCGGCGCCGCCGTCGCCGACTTGCTCGAAAAGACACGGATACGCCCGACCGCGGACGTGATCGCGCTGGAGTACCGGTTCTATTGCGCCCACAACGCCGTGCGCAACGCACAACTCGGCCGCGACGGCGTGCCGCCCGGCTTCCATCCCGTCGTCCACGGCGGGGCCGTCCACGAGCGCCGGCATTCCTTGACGTGGTGCCTCTCCCCCGGCACCGTCTGGGACGACACCGACCTGAGCACCTGACCCGCCGGACCTCCCCATGCTCCCGCTCGCTCTCGCGCTGCTACTCCCCGCGCAACCCCCGGTCGCCCCGCCGCCGCGCCCGGCAGGGCTGCCCCCCGGCCTCGACCCCGGGCTCGCCGACTGGACGCCGCGGCCGGCCGGCAAGGAGCCGTGGGAACGCGCCACCGACAAGGACTGGGTCGACGCCCGCTTCCGCAAGATGGACACCGGCCCGGTCCTGAACTGTACGATGGACTACCCGCTCGGCGCCGGCCGGCAGCGCGTCTACAAGGCAAGCGTGCTGCGCTTCCCGGACGGGAAGGGCGGGGCGGTGTTTGACCGCTCGACCTGCCAGCTCGCGGCGGCGTGGTCCGGCGGCTATCTCCAGCACAGCGACCGCCGCTTCGGCCTGCTCAACACGCCGTTCCCGATTGGGAAGATGGTGTTCGCGGCACCGTCTGGTTCCGGTTGGGCTAATCCCGACGGTGGTTGGGTGCCACCACGTGGGCGCTTCACGGCGCCGCTGCCGAAGGAGTGGGTGAAGTACCGCGGGCACTACCTGCACGGTGGCCGCGTCGCCTGGGCGTACACCGTCGGCGGGGTCGAGGTGCTCGAAGTCGCCTGGCCGACTCCGTCCGAAGGTGTACTGGCGCGCGAGGTGCGAGTCGGGCCGTCGCCCCGGCCGATGGCGTTTCGCGGGCCGGAGGGCCGGGTCGTCACGCTTCCGCCGAGCGACACAACCCGGCAGGTCCGGTTCGTCGGGAACGAGCGGGTCGCCGAGCACATCGACCTCGGGATTCACACGCAGCCCGGCCCGGACCGGTGGCGGGCGCCGATCGTCACGAAACTCGTGCGCGGGACCGGCGCTGGGCCGTTCGCCGTGGACACACTCACCATTCCGTACGAGAACCGCTTCGGCGCCTTGTTCTTCTGCACCGGGCTCGACTTCCTCCGGGACGGCCGCGTCGCGATGTGTACGTGCCACGGCGACGTGTGGCTCGTCACCGTCAACGACGCCGCGGGGACGTGTTCGTGGCAGCGCTACGCGACGGGCCTCTACCACCCGCTCGGACTGAAAGTCGTGGACGGGAAGGTCGTCGTACTCGAGCGCGGCCAACTCACCCGGCTGCACGACAACAACAGCGACGGCGAGGCGGACTTCTACGAGTGCGTCTGCAACGACTGGCACACCGGCGGCGGCGAGCACAGCTATGACACCTGTCTCGAAACCGACCCGGATGGCAACTTCTACTTCTTCAAGACCGGCGACACCGAGACACCCAGCGGCGGCACTCTCGTCAAGGTCTCGAAGGACGGGTCGAAGGCCGAGACGTTCGCCACCGGCTTCCGCCACCCGATCGGCATGGGGATGTCGCCGACGGGCATCCTCACCGGCGCCGACCAGGAGGGGAACTGGATGCCGGCCACGCGGATCGACGAGTACAAGAAGGGCGGGTTCTACGGCGACATGAGGGCGCACCACCGCCCGACCCCGCCGAAGACCTACGACCCGCCGCTGTGCTGGCTGCCGCGCGAGGTCGATAACTCGGCCGGCGGGCAGGTGTGGGTGCCGGAGAAGGCGTTCGGCCCGCTCGCCGGCAAGCCGCTCCACCTCTCCTACGGCCGCTGCCGCGCGTTCGTGCTGCTGCGCCAGGAACTCGGCGACGGCCACGCCCAGGGCGGCGTCGCGCTGCTCGACATGCCGTTCCTCTCCGGCAGTTGCCGCGGCCGCTTTCACACGGACGGCACGCTCTACGTCTGCGGGCTGAACGGCTGGCAGACGGCGGCGAAGGCCGACGGCTCACTCCAGCGCGTCCGCTACACCGGGCAGCCGCTCGACGTGCCGACGGCGATGGCGGTTGAAGGCGACGCCATCAAGCTCACCTTCACACGCGCGCTCAACCCGGCGCAGGCCGCCGACGCGGCGCGCTTCCAGGGGTCGTGGTGGAACTACCGCTGGTCCGGCGACTACGGCTCGAAGCGCTGGCGCGTCACCGAGCCGGGCGAGGGGGAGGAACCGGTATCGGTGCAGGCTGCGAGTCTCAGCCCGGACGGGAAGACGGTGACAATCCGCTTCGAGAAGCTACGGCCGGTGATGCAGATGCACGTCGGCTACAACCTGACCGCGGCCGACGGCCGGCCGGTGGTCGGCTCGGTGTACCTGACGATCCACTCGACGGGGGAGAACCGGTAGCGGGAAGCCGCGAGCGGCTACTTCTGCCGCTCCGGGAACTCCCACGGCTCCATCCGCGTGATGTCCTTGATCGCGCCGCTCCACATGCCGCGATGGCCGGTGTCTTTCGCGCTGAACCGGCCTTCGATCAGCGCGTATCGGTCGTTCACCGCGGCCTCGCGCGAGGCGGGCGCGGCCGCGTCGCTCGCCTGGAGCCACAGTCCGTTCTTCGTCAGGCTGTGTTTGTAGTCCTCGCGGTGCAGGTAGACCGACGTGCCCTCGTGCTCGACGCGGACGAACCCGTGGGCGCGCACGCGCTTCCCGTCGAACGCTTCCGGGGTGGCGATCAGACGGATCAGTGACACGTCGATGACGCGGTCGGGGTCGGGCGGCTGCGCGGCGGGGGTGGGTTGGTTGAAGGTACTGGCGAGTGCGAGGGCGACGAGTAGGCCGAGGGCGGCGAGTGGCGTGACGTGGCCGGAAGTCATCCGCGAACCTCCGAGGGGACCGGCCGTGCGGTCGGCGGGTCGAAGGCTCACGATACCCGACGGGCTATAACCGCGGGGTAACACGCGGTCAGTGTCGGAGCATCAACCAGGCGACGACGCCGATGATGACGCCGAGAAGCGCCGACACCGCGGCGATCCCCCACGTCCGCAGAACGATCGACCCGTCGGTGATCTGATACCGCGCCTGCTCGAAGTCGATCGAGACAGGCGTCGGCGGGGTGGGGGTGTCGTCGGGCTCGGGTTCTTCGAGTTCCTTGCGCACCTTGACCGCGACCGGCGCCGGCGCGGCCCGCGGCGGCAGGCGCAAGCCGTCGTCCGACGGGCTCGGCGAGACCGTGTCCGACGACGCCACGCTCCCGGTCTCGGACTTGTCGGCCAGCATCGGCAGCGGACCCGTGTGCAGCACCCCCGACGACCCCGGCGTGAACCGCGCGAGCGGCTTCAGCAACTCCGCCACCTCGTCGGCCGAGTCGGGGCGGTCGTCGGGCCGCTTCGCCATCAGCCGGGACACGACCCGGGCCAGCTCGTCGGGCACGTCGGGGCGGACCGCCTGGAGCGGCGGCGGCGGGTCGATCTGGTGCTTGAGGATCTTCTCGATCGGGCTGCCGACCGGGAACGGCGGCTTGCCCGTGAGCAGGAAGTAGAACGCCCCGCCGAGCGCGTACAGGTCGGCCCGGTGGTCGGCGAGGCTGGAGTTCTTCGCCTGCTCCGGGGCCATGTAGTCGGGCGTGCCGACCACCGTGCCGGCCCGCGTCAGGTCGGTGTCGCTCGGCCCGTCGTCGTCCAGGCCGACGTTGCGGACCAGCCCCATGTCGAGGAGCTTGACCACCGCCGGCTCGGTCGCGTCCGGGTGGTGCCGCTCGCCGGCGACGACGATGTTCCCCGGCTTGATGTCGCGGTGGACGAACCCGCGGGCGTGGGCGTGGGACAGCCCGAGCGCCGCCTGCCGCAGGTACTCGCACGCCTCCGGCACGGGGAGGACGCCGTACGTCCGCACCAGCCGGGCCAGGTCGATCCCGTCCACGAACTCGAGCGCCAGGTAGACCTTCCCGCCGATGTCGCCGGCCTCGTAGGCGGCGGCGATGTTCGGGTGGCGTAGCGCCAGCGCCGCCCGCACCTCGCGTTCGTACCGGCCGCGGACGACCGGGTTGGCGAGCAGGTGGGGGCGGATGACCTTCAGTGCGGCGATACGCCCGGTGCGCACGTCGCGCGCCTTGAACACCTTCCCCATCCCGCCCTCGCCGAGCTTGTCGAGGACCACGAACGGGCCGACGAACAGTTCGGTCGTCTTCCCGTGGACGACCTTGCGGAGCTGGTAGACGGGGACGAGCTCGTTGTCGAGGACGTGGCGGAGCGCGGCCTGCGTGTCGTCCCCGAACGGGGCGATCTCGCGCGCGATCTGCTCGACCGCGGCCGGGGCGAGCAGCCCGCTGCCGCGGAGGGCGTCGATCAGGGAGGCGGGGCTCGCGATCTGCATTCGGACCGACGGGGATGCGCGGGACAGGCGAGTTAAGGCGATTCTAGCTCGGGATCAGAACCCGCAAGAAGGAATTCGCGTGATAGCGACCGGCATTTCCTGTTCCGACCGTTCGGGTCTGCCCAAACCCCGCGGGCCGCACGGTCGGCGGGCGCGGTCGGGTCGGGCCGCGGGGGCGGCGCTCCGGGCCGGTTCATGCTGGAAATCCCCCGGACGGGCGCCGATGATGGGATGAGGCCGTGCGCGGCCTCCGTGGAGGAACCCCGCTGTGACCGAACCGCCCAAGCCCGCCCCGTCCGAGTCGAAGCCCGAGTACGGTACTGCCGACAGCGTCCTGTTCCAGGCGTGGCTCGTCCTGTTCCTGATGGTCATCTGCTTCGCGCTGGTCAACTACCTGATGTCGTACATGCCGCGCTGAGCCGCCGCCAGGCCCGGGGAGCCGTCCCCGGGCCTGTGCGTTTCACCCCAGCCTCTTCAGCACGTCCACGGGGCTGACGACCCCGACCAGCACCCCGGCCGCGTCCGTCACGAACAGGTGGTGGACGTTCAGTGCCAGGAACTGCTCGACTACCGACCGCGCTGGCGTGTCGGCAGCCACCGAGAATACCGCAGGTGTCATCAGGCTCTTGACCGTCGTGCGGTCGGCGTCCAGCCCGGCCGCCCGGCCGCGGGCGTGGACGAGCAGGTCGGTCTTGGTGACGACCCCGACCGGGTGCCCCGCCGGGTTGATAACGACCGCCGCCCCGAACCCGCGGGCGGTGAGGAACGCGGCGGCATCGGCGGCCGTCGCGGTGTCTTCAAGCGACACCGGCCCGGCGGTCATCAGGTCGGCGGCAGTGTCGGCGAGGAGCGTGATCGGGTTAGCCATCGGGCTCACGCGGGTCGAGGGGTAAGGTTCACAGTCACAGACCGGGCCGCGGGTGTCAAGCGCCGACTGATTCCCGGTCGCGTTCCGGGCCGCGGCGGGGTAAGATAACAACACCATGTCGCCGGACGAGTTCCCGTTCCTCGACGCCATCCTCGCCCGCCCCGCCGACGACGGGCCGCGGCTCGTCTACGCCGACTTCCTCGCCGACACCGGCTCGGCCGCCGACGCCGCCCGCTCGGACCTGATCCGCGTGCAGGTCGCGCTCGCCCGGATGCCCGACGACCACCCGCGCCGCCCCGACCTCGTCGACCAGCAGACCGACCTCGTGCTGAAACACAAGGCGGTGTGGGCCACCCACCTGCGCGGGCTTGTGGACCCGGACGGGGTCGAGTTTCGCCGCGGCCTGCCAGACTCGGTCGCGGTCGATGCCGCGGTGTTCGCCGCCCGCGGCGAGGAACTCTTCGCCCGCACCCGCACGCCCGCCGGGCGCTCGTACCTCCGCCGCGTCTACCTGAAAGACCCGAGCGCGGTGCTGCCGCGTCTGGTGGCGTGCCCGGCGTTCGCACTCGTGGAGGAACTGGGCCTGGCGTGGGGCGACCTCGGGAACGGCGGCGTCGGCCTCCTCGCCCGCTGCCCGCACGTGTCGAACCTCCGCGGACTCGATCTGTCGTTCAACCGGATCGACGACGCGGGGGTGCGTGCCCTCGCCGCCTCGGCGCGGTTCCCGCGGCTCGACCGGCTGGCGCTCAACGACAACGAACAGATCACCTGGGACGGCGTGACCGCCCTCGCGGAATCGCCGTTCTTCGCCGGACTCACGGACCTCGACCTGGGCCGGAACGACGTGAACGACGCGGGCGTGCGCGCTCTCGCGGGGAGCCGTTCGCTGACGCGCCTCAACGGCCTACGGCTGGCGGGAAACCACATCGGCGATGCGGGGGTGGCGGCGTTGGTCGGGTCGGCGCTGTTCCGCCGGATGCTCGCGCGCGACGGCCGGATCGACCTGCGGGCAAACGCGGTCGGCGTGGCGGGGGCCGAGACGCTGGCGGCGTCCGCCGACCTCGCCCGAGCGACCGTCCTCGACCTCGACAAGAACTACCTCGGCGACCGCGGTGCGGTCGTCATCGTGGCGGCGCCGGGGGCGGCGAAGCTGAGGCGGTTGCGGCTGTCGAACAACCAGATCACCGACGCCGGCGCCTTCGCGCTGGCCGACGCCGTCGCCCGCGCCCTCCCCGCGCTGCAAGCGATCGACCTGAGCGGCAACCGGCTGACGTGGCGGGGCGCGAACGCGGTCCGCGACGCGGCGTTCGCCCGCGGGGTGATTCCCGACGTGTCCGGGAATTCGGCGGACACGAAGACCCACGTCCCGGTCCCGGTGGCCGACGTGCTCCCCGGCGTGCTGTCCGACCTGTTCCCGGCCGACGCCGGCAACTTGGACGAATTGCGCCGCCGCGTCACCTTCCCGGCCCGCCCGTTGGAGTAGACTCGCCCCGTATCGCCCGCCACTCGTCGTAGACCAGCCCGGCGCCGAGGCCGAGCCACAGCGCCGCACGGACCCAGATCATCGCCGTCGCCAGATTCTCCAGCAACTCGTCGTTCTCGACACGGTTCCACAGGATCCAGAACAGGATCGGGAAGTTGAAGTAGTTCGCCACGTCGAGCAGCACGGCCGCGGCGCCGACCCACGGCCGCCGCGGCGCGAGCGGGGCGAGCAGCGGCAGGAACCAGACGATCCACTGCGGCGACCAGAACACCGCCAGCACCACGAACACCACCAGCACCGCGGCACAGCGGCGCAGCAGGCCGGGGAGCCCCGCCGGCTGCGTCGCCGAGGCGAGCAGGACTGCCGCCGCCAGGATGGCGAGGCGAGCCGGGCCGTTGTACGCGAGCGCCGTCGGCAGCACCGCCCCGTAGAGCGTCCACCCCTTCTCGGCCGGCTGCCGGGACAACTGCACCTGGATCGGCGCGACGGTCGATTCCCACCCGAGCTCCGCGACCGACAGCCCCATCGCCGCCAGCCCCGTGCCGGCGAACGTCGCCAGCCACAGCGCCCCTCGGCGCGCGCCGAGGTATCGCAGGATGACGGGGGCGAGCAGCACGGGGTAAATCTTCACCAGCGCCGCCACGGCGAACGCGGCCCCGCTCCAGCCGTCGCGCTTACGGGCGAGGAGCGCGAACCCGGCGGCCGTGAGGAACACGGGGAGGATGTCGAAGCGGTTCAACGAGAAGAACACCGCCCCGGGCAGCACGCACAGCCACGTCCACGGCGTCGGGTCGTCGGGCTCGTAGCCGCGGCTGAGGATCAGGATCAGCCCGACGAGGCACGCCCTCCTTACGACTCCGCCGGCGACCACGGCGTCGTCCACGCGCGTCCCGACCGCACGCTCGGCGTCGGTCCGCCGGTAGAAGAAGCCGACGCCGAACTGCTGCGCGTCGGCGACCTGCGGCGGCACGAGGTCGGGGTCGCGCGGTCGGTGCAAGTAACCGAGGCGGAACAGGGCGAGCGTCGGCGTCGGGTATTCGAGGTAGTAGCGGGGCGCGAGCGGCTCGGGCGGGGCGTCGAGCAGTTCGGCGAACTCCTCCGGCCACAGGTCCGGCGGCTCGTCGCGGCGGCCGGGGAGGCGGCCCATGTGGGCGTTCGCGCCGCGCAGCGCGAGGGCGGTCAGGTCGGACTCGTCGTAGACGAGCCACTTGAACTCGAACAGCACGTCCTCCCGCGCGGCGACGGCGTCGGGCCGCATCACGACGAGGACGGTGACGAGCCACACGACCGGGACGGTGGCGAGGGCGAGCGTGACCCGGCGCCGGCTTGTCGGGGCGGCCGGCGGGGCGTAAGTTGCACTCATTCGGTTCCAACCGGAAAACAGGGCGGAGGCAAGTATATGGCCGTGGAACGGCAGATCGAACTGGGCCGGCGCTACCACCGGAAGAAGAAGATGGCCAAGCTGAAGGCCAAACTGGAGACCGCGACCGGCGCGGACCGCGACAAGGTGCTGTACAAGATCCGCCGCCTCAGCCCGTGGTGGACCGAGCCGCCGAAGGACGACGCGAAGAAGTAACGGCTTGGTGTTCGTGAGTCGCCGGTTGCGGCGCCGCTCCCGAAGGTGCGGCGCCGCAACCGGCGGTTCGCTTTACCGCGCCACCTGGCGGTCGCCGTCGTAGCAGATCGCCCGGTGATGCTCGACCACGAAGTCCCAGTCGAGGCGGTGCGGCGGGTCGAGCAGGTGGCGGTACGCCGCCGCCATCTGCCGCGCGGCCTCCTCTGCCGGCACGCCGCCGAACCCCGTCCCCATCGCCGGCAGAGCTACCACGTCGATCCGCGGCGCGCCCGAGCGGTTGTGCGCCTGCACCGCGAGCAGCGCCGCCCACGTCGACGAATAAACCTTGTCTGTGCCGTCGATGCAACCGGGCACGCGCATCGTCGGCGCGTGGCACAGGAACGGGATGGCACGGTCGCCGGTGGGCACGACGAATGCGGTGCCGACCGGCTGCTCGCCGAAGAACTCGCTCATGATGTGGTGCTGCACCCGCCGCATCAGCCCGTCGCCGAACCTCCGGACCAAGGCCGCGTCGATCCCGGCGGTCATGAGGCCGAAGGCGTTCCCGGCGGTGACGAAGCAGTCGTGCGGTTCCAGATCCTCGAACCGCCCGCGGACCACGCGCACGCCGGGCAGGCCGGCGAACCGCCCGCGGAACGCGGCACAGGTCTCGTCGTCGGGGTGAACCAGCCAGAGGGAATCGAGCATGAAGTGGGGCTCCGTGCGGCACGGACAACGCCGCGGGCCGGCGGGTTCGCCCCGCCGGCCCGCGGTGGTCCGACCTGATACCCGATTCGGTTGGAGGTGTCTGGTCTGGTGGGACCGGCGTCCCGCCGGTCTTCCCGGATGACCGGCGGGACGCCGGTCCCACCAAACTCAAACCGGACAGCACCAACCGGACCGGGTCTCAGACCCCCGTCAGTCCACGATCGGGCTCGTACTGGTGATCTTGGTCGTCGACTTGGCCTTGATCTTCATGGTCATGTCGAGGTCCATGCCGTTGGCCGACATGGCCAGCGACGCCCGCATCACCATGTCCAGCTTCCCCTCCTTGAGCCGCCCGGCCTTCAGGTCGAACGTCTGGGTGCCCTTGTACTGGTCGGCCTTCATGTCGAACTTGCTGATCTTCACCCCCGGCGGCACCCCCGGGAGGCCGCCCTTGCCGGCCTTGAACGTCATGTCGCCCACCACGCTGATCTTCGCCATCCCGTTCGTCACGCCGTCGAACGTGTACTTCTCCTTCACCGTCGCGTCGCCGATGCCGGCGGCCGGCACCTTCGTCGTCCGGTCCCACGTGTCGCCGGCCTTCACCGGCATCGGCGGGACCGACGTGAACGCCTGCGACACCATCTGCCCGACCATCGCCTCGGACAGCTGGGCCTCCATCTGGGTGCGGAGGGTGTCGTCGTCGCCGACGATCTTGTCGATGAACTTGTCGTACCCGATCAACTTGGTCACCTGCATCTGGTCGTCGAGCACGGCGCTCAGCTTGGCGCCCTTGATCTTCTCGCCGACCATCCCGAGCCCTGGGACGCCGCCCGGCAGCCCGGCGGCGTCCATCGACATGTCGAGGATGGTCATCTCGATCGTCGTCGCCCCGGCCTTGACCGACACGACCTTGAACCGCTGGACGGTGCTCTGCTTCATCGTGAGGTCGACGTTCATGCCGAGGATGCCCATGCTCGTGTCCATGTTGGTCACGGACTTGGCGTAGAACGTCTCGCCGTCCTTCAGCGACCACTTGACAGTGACCGCATCCTGGCCGGAGGCGGTGGTGACGACGAACCCGGCCGCGAGGGCCAGGGCGAATGCGGGACGCATCAGTGTCTCCGGGGGTGTGCGGGGCGGGAGGTGCCCACCCACACGGTAGTCGGGCGGGTGGGCCGGGGCAAGCGGGTCACACCCCGCGCGGCACGGCCCAGTGGCCGTCGCGGTAGCGGCGGCGGAGCAGCGCGTTCGCCTCGGGGTTGTTCAGCACCGCTTCCTTCACCGGGTCGAACTCGACGGTGGCGCGGAGGCGGCAGGCGATGTTCGCCAGGTGGCAGATGCCGGCGGAGACGTGCCCGACCGCCGCCGGCGCGTTCGCCGTGCCGCCGCGCGTGGCGGCGTCGAGGAAGTTGTTGTGGTGCGCCGGGAGATCGACACGCCCGGTCATCTCCTCGATCAGCCGGTTCCGCTCGCCGTACAGCTTCCAGCCGACGGTGTGTCCGATGATCAGCACCCCCTTCGTGCCGTAGAAGGCGTTGCCGTTCTCAAAGCCGTCCTGGACGTAGGGCGACCAGATGCGCTGCTCGAACGTGAACTGCCGGCGCGTGCGGCCGCCGTTGCCCGGGTCGTACTCGGCGACGGCGTACTGGGTGTCCGGCCACTCCTGGTCGTCGTCGAAGAACTGCTTCGAGCCGAGCGCCGCGACCCGGTTCGGGAGCTTGTCGAAGCCCATCCCCCACACCGCCACGTCGATGTTGTGGACGCCGTCGTTGCCGATGTCGCCGGCGCCGTAGTCGCGGAAGAACCGCCACATGCTGGGGATGCGGTTCGTGTGGAACGGCGCTTCCGGCACCGGCCCCTGCCACAACTCGTAGTCGAGGTACTCGGGCGGTTGCGACGCCTGCACCTTGCCGAGGTTGCGGCGGAGCTGGCTGTTCCACGCCTTCGCCGCGAGCACGTCGCCGATCGCGCCGCCCTTGATACGGTCCATCGCCGCCTTCACCGTCGGCGTGCTGCGGGCCTGCGTGCCGACCTGGATGACGACCCGGTTTCGCGCCGCGGCGTCGGCGAGGAGCCGCCCCTCGCGGACGTTGTGGCTGCACGGCTTCTCGACGTAGACGTGCTTGCCGGCGTCGGCGGCGAGGACGGCACCGGGCGTGTGCCAGTGGTCCGGCGTCGCCATCCACACGGCCACGACGGCGCGGTCGTCGAGGACGCGGCGGACGTCCTTGACCGGGTTGACCGGGTGCCCGGCGTCGGCGGCGATCTTGGCCGCGGCGGCGAGGCGGTTGGCGTCGGCGTCGCAGACGTGCGTGATGCGCACCCGCGGGTTGGCGGCGAGGAGGCGCAGGTGGTTCGTCCCCATCCCGCCGCAGCCCATGAGGGCGATCGGGACGGCGTCGGGGCCGGGTGCGGCGGGTGCGGACGCGGGCACGGCGGCGACGGCCGCGGCGGACGCGAGGAAGGAGCGGCGGGAGGGCATGGCGTGACCCAGTGAGGAGGGGGGAGTGGGGAGAATCAGTGGTCCCAGACTGGTTCGTCGCGCTCGCCGCCGTTGCGGGTGATCGACGCCCGCAGACGACGCGGGTCGCAGTCGGTGCGGATGAACTTGTACCCGGACCCGTCCACGGTGCCGGACCGGCCGCCGTCGCGGAACAGGCCGCGGAGTTGGGTCGAGCAGTTCGGGTCGAACGCGATCTCGTCGGGCTTGGTCCACGGCACGGGCGGGCCGGACTCGACGTAGAGCAGCGTGTTCGAGAGGCCGTCCGGGAAGTCGTCCTTGATGCTGAACCCGCGGTTCCACTCGAACGCCGCACCAGGGCCGACGAAGACTCGTAGCACCGTGTGGTGCGGCCGCACGTCGATGACCCTCTTCCACCGCGCCTCGTACATCCGCGGCATGCGCGGCAGGAGCTTCAGGTTGTGCTCGCTGTCCCACGGCTCGTCGAGCCGGAACTCGTCGAAGAGTGGCTTCTCTTCGATGTAGGGTAGGAGCAGAACGCGCCAGCTGAGGAGCGGCTTGCCGTCCGTGTCGCACGCCGCCGCCGGCGGGAGGCGGCCGTCGTGCTGGTCGGCGTAGAGATGGAACGCGAGCCCGAGTTGGCCGAGAGCGCAGTTCGACCGTGCGGCGGCCTCGCGGGACTTCTCCACGAGGGCGTACAGGCCGACGCCGCCGGCCGCGACGAGGATGGCGAGCCCGGTGATGATCCGCCCGCGCCACGACATGACGGCCGCTCCGGCTCGGGGCTTGGTGTAGTCCGACAAGCACTCGGTGTCGGCCGGCGACCGGCGCGAGCCGGTGGGTTTCCGCGTCCACTGCTTGATTTAGTGAACGCCTGTTTCCTATACTGTGGGTGAGGTGTCGGGTGTGGCCCCACCGACTCTGCCCGCGGCCCGGACCG
>VFQN01002962.1_pt1 | contig 25201 bp, 25 predicted proteins | sample 3512371 | NCBI WGS metagenome assembly VFQN01 (sample SAMN10412370, study PRJNA504923) | tailings metagenome | isolation source: Replicate 2 from Balatoc abandoned mine | place: Philippines: Itogon, Benguet | collected 2017-08-28 | reverse complement strand
CATCGACTTCGACAAGCCCGATCTCACGTTGTTCCGCAATTTCGACTGGCTCGGCCTTTTATCCATGGCCGGCTTCCTCGGTGCGCTTGAGTATGTGCTCGAGGAAGGACCGCGCAACGACTGGTTCGGCGACGACTCGGTGCTGCTGCTCGCGTGGGTATCCGGCATATCGGCCATCATCTTCTTCGCGCGCGTGCTGAAGGCCCGCCAGCCCATTGTTGACCTGCGCGCGTATGCCGACCGGAACTTTGCCATCGGCAGCCTGTTCTCGTTCGTGCTCGGCATCGGACTCTATGGTCTCACGTACCTCTACCCGCTCTATCTCGGCGTCGTGCGCGGTTACGATGCGCTCATGATCGGCGAGACCGTGTTCGTGTCTGGTGTCGCGATGTTCCTGACCGCGCCGCTTGCAGGTCGCCTGACGGGCAAGGTCGATCCGCGCTACATGCTGATCACGGGCTTCCTGCTCTTCGCCCTTGGCACGTACTGGCTGACATTCATCACCAAGGATTGGGATTTCTGGGAGCTGTTCTGGCCGCAGGTGTTCCGCGGTATGGGCCTGATGCTGTCGATCGTCCCGATCAACAACATCTCGCTCGGCACTCTTCCGCCGGAGCGGCTGAAGAACGCGTCAGGTCTCTACAATCTGATGCGCAATCTCGGCGGCGCGGTCGGGCTTGCGCTGCTCACGACCATTCTCAACAATCGCACCGACCTGCACATCGCGCGCTTGCACGAGTCCGTCACGTGGTCGCGGCAATCCGCGGTCGAAGCGCTCAACAGCCTGACACAGCGCTTCTCGTCGTTCGGCAGCGATGCTCAGACGATGGCGATCAAGCAGCTCACTCAACTCGCCAAGCAGCAGAGCATCGTGATGGCTTTCGCCGACGTGTTCCTCGTCCTGACGTTCCTGTTCGTGGGCTTGGCAGCGCTGTCCATCCTGATGAAGCGCCCGGCCAGTGCCGGGGCTGCAGGCGGCGGCCACTAACCATCAAACGCGACCTATGCCAGCCGGCTGCGATAGAGCCGGCCGAAGCCGGCAATCTCGTCGTTGATGCCGGCCAGCCGTAGCATGTGCCATGCCAGCGCGTGATTGCTCGACGTGACGGGCTTGCCGATGATGGCTTCGGCCTCCTCCACGATGCGCGCGACGCGAAGCGACGTGCACGACACGAAGACGCCATCACAAGATGTGGACTGGCCGAGGCGCACGACCGCATCGAGGATTGCCCGCGGTGTGATGCGCGCGACGACGGCGTCGTCGGGCTCGTTGAACGATCCCATCACTGGAATGTTGAGTCCGCGATCCATGAGGGCGCCGCGTAGACGCGCATTGATGTCGGCAGTGTAGGGCGTCAGCAGGCCGACGCGCTTGACGCCGGTCGCGCGCAGGGCGGCGATGGCGGCAGTGACCGGATCTGTGACGGCGGCCTTGGGGCGAACCGTGTGAATGAGACCGGCGACCTGCGGTTCGCCGATCACCATCGCGCCCGATGTGCAGGCGAATGCCACGACGGAAAGGTCGACCATCGGCGGCAGCAACTCGGTTGCCGGTACGATCAGCCCCTCCATCTCCTTCAGCGTCTCGGGGGTGATGTGCGGGCTGTTGTGGAGACGCGCAGCATAGAGAGCGACGCCGCTGGCGGGCCAGATCGCGCGAAACTCATCCTCTATCGTCTGGTCCGTCTCCAGCACCAGCAGGCCGAGCGCCGCGCGCGACCCGACGCCCTGATCCGTCTCGAAGGGCAGCCCTTTAAGATCGACCTGCAGTTCTGTTGGCTTGAAGCCGGTGTCCGCGATATGCTCATTCATCAGGCACGCCCGCTTAATTTGTGACTTTGACGAAAGTCGAGCTTTTGTCTGATCTTACAGGACGAAACGACCTCCTACCAGCCAGCTTCACATACCCGTTCGCATGAGGAGAAATGCAGTGATCGAGAATCGCCGGAACATTATCAAAGGCCTCGGCGTCGGCGCCGCTGCCCTGACGGCTTCGACGATGAACGCTTCAACGCCTGCCGACGCTCAGCAGCCGATCCGCTGGCGCGTCAATCATTTCTCCGGCGAGACGTCGATGTTCTACACGTTGACGATCCTGCCATTCATCGAGCGCATCAAGCAGATCTGCGGCAATCGCATCGTGCTCCAGCCCTTCCCCGGTGGCGTCATCTCGCCGCCGCTCGAGGCGTACAAGGCAGTTGAGGACGGGCTCGCCGATGCCGGCCACATGACGCCGCTCTACATCGTCAATCGCGATCCGGTGAGCTCGTTCTTTGCCGGACATCCGGGTGGCATGCCGCCCGAGATGATGATGCACTGGATGTTCAAGGGCGGCGGCAAGGAGCTGCTCGCCGCTCACCGCCGCGAGACGATGGGGATGCATTCGATTCCCGTCAGCATGGGCCCCGCCGAGATCTGGCACGCGCACAAGCCGATCAAGGTTGCTGCCGATCTCAAGGGCTTGAAGTTCCGCGCTGCTGGTGCGTGGGCGCAGATCCTCAATGAATATTTCGGCGCTGCCGCGACGACGGTCGCGGGCTCCGAGGTCTACACGATGCTGGAGCGCAAGGGCGTCGATGTCGTCGAGTGGTCGGGCCCGGCGGAGAACCTCAAGACGGGTCTGCACAATGCGGCACCGTACATCATCGTCCCTGGCGCGCACGCGAACAATTTCACGTTCGAGTTCATCGTCCCAGTTGCCAAGTGGGATGCCCTGCCGGCGGACCTGAAGGTCCAGATCGAGGCCGCTGGTCAGCTCGCGACGCTCGACACCCTCATAGCCTGGACGCTCGAGGACATGGAGGCGATGAAAGCCATCCGCAAGAGCAAGGCGCAGATCGTCGAGGCAGATCCTTCGCTCGTGACGGATATCCGCGAAGCCGGACGCAAGTGGGCTCAGAAGCGCGCTGCCGAGCAGGAAGCGAAGGGCAATACCTGGATGAAGCGCGTCATGGAGTCCTACTACGGCTTCTATGACAACTGGCTCCAGAATGCCGCCTACCGCGCGATCGACTGACGCGGTTGGCTGTGTCGGAGTTTCGGCAATCCCTTGAGGTGAGCTCATGAGAGCACTCGCGCGCGGCATCCAGCGTGTGTCGGTGATGTGCGGCGCGTTCGCCGCGCTGGCGGCGCTCGCGCTGATCGGCGTCACCATGTACGAGGTGATCGCGCGCTACGTGTTCAAGGCACCGACCCTGTGGGCGTACGACGTCGCCTACATGATCAACGGAGCCTCGTTCATCCTCGCCTGCGCTCTCGCACTGCAGAAGAACCAGCACGTGTCGGTCGACATCCTCGCGCAGTTCTTCAGCAGTGCCACGAAGCGCCGCATCGAGGTCGTAGTCTACGCGCTGCTGCTATTCCCGGTCCTCGGCTTCATCTGTTATTCGGCTTGGGGCCAGACCTGGAAGGCCTTCATCACCGGTGAGATCGAGCAGGTCAGCCCGTGGCGTCCGAAGATCTGGCCCTTCCAATTCATCCTGGCGGTCGGATTGACCGCGCTCTGGCTCCAGGTCCTCGCACGCATCGTGCACAATCCCGACAGCGACGAGCCCGCTCACTGATGGAATCGCATTGATGGACAGCCTGCCCCTGGCGGCCTGGATGTTTCCGGCTGCGTTCGTTCTGATCTTTGCAGGCGTCCCGATCTCATTCAGCCTGATGATCACGGCAGTTGGCTTCGCGCTGCCGATCTTCGGTGATCGCGCGGGTCTGCAGCTCTTCCGCTTCGTCGGCAATGTCGCTTCGAACTACGCGCTCGCCGCCGTGCCGCTCTTCATCTTCATGGGTGCGGTCCTCGAGCATTCGGGCATGGGACGGCGGGTCTTCGAGGCAATGAAGCTCTGGCTCGGGCGCTTTCCGGGCGGTCTCGGCCTCGCGACGATGGCGATGTGCACGCTGTTTGCGGCCGGCACCGGCGTGGTGGGCGCCGTCGAGGTCATGGTCGGCCTTCTGGCCATCCCGCCCATGGTAAAAGCGAACTACTCGCGAAGCCTCATCTCTGGTGTGATCACGGGCGGGGGGTCGCTCGGCACCATGATTCCGCCGTCGATCGTCGTCGTCATCTACGCATCCGTGGCGCAGATCTCGGTTGGCGACCTGCTGGCGGCCGTGCTGATCCCCGGCTTGCTCATGGTGGGATTGTTCTTCCTCTGGATCATCGTATACGCGCTACTCTTTCCAGACGGCGCGCCGCGTACGCCCCCAGACGAGCTCGCCATGCCCTTCGGCGAGAAGGTTGCCTTCACGCTCAAGGCTTTGGTGCCACCTGTCCTGCTGGTGGTTGCAGTCATTGGCTCCATTCTGGCGGGTATCGCCGCCGTCACCGAGGCGGCTGCCGTGGGCGCCATCGGCGCCGTCATCCTCAACATCCTCTATCGCGATTTCACCTGGAAGGGCACGTGGGAGGCAGCGGTCAAAACTGTGCTCATCTCGTCGATGATCCTGCTGATCGTCACCGGCGGCACCATGTTTACCAGCATCTTCCGCCTTCAGGGCGGCGCCCAGCTCGTCAACGATATCGTGGGTGCGCTTCAGCTCGGCAGCGTCGGCCTGCTCATTCTTTTCCTCTTCATCGTCTTCATTCTCGGCGCGTTGCTCGACTGGGTCTCGATCGTTCTCATCTGTGTGCCACTGTTCTCGCCGTTTCTCGCGCCGGCCGGCATCGATCCGCTGTGGTTCGCGGTCCTCATGGTCATCATGATACAGACGTCCTATCTGACGCCGCCGATGGCGCCCGCCATCTTCTATCTGCGCAGCATCGCGCCGAAGAATTTCCGGACCGAGGAGATGTACGTCGGCGTGCTGCCGTTCATCGCCTGCCAGATCCTGACCGGCATTGCCGTCTACTTCTGGCCGTGGATGGCGCTGTGGCTGCCGACGCTGAGCAAATAGCGCGGCGATCGCGGACCGCTTGTGGAGGTACCCCGACGAGAACTAAGGTGGGGGCCTCAAGGATCTGGAATAGGAATCGGAGTTCACATGACGATCAAGCGTATCGACGCCGGCAAGCGCATGAGCCAGGCCGTAGTGCATAATGGCACGGTCTATCTCGCGGGACAGGTGGCGTCAGACGCGCCCGGCAAAAGTGTTGCCGAGCAGACCAAGGCCATTCTTGCCCGTATCGACAAGCTGCTCGCCGAGGCCGGCACCGACAAGACGAAGCTGCTGTCGGCCAATATCTGGCTCGTCGACATATCGAAGTTCGCGGAGATGAACGAGGTGTGGGACGCTTGGGTCGCGCCCGGCGCTGCCCCTGCCCGCGCGACGGTCGAGTCGAAGCTCGCCGCGCCGCAGTTCGCGGTCGAGATCGGCGTGATCGCGGCACTTTGAGCGAGCGGACATGCGCATTGTCGTCCTCGGCGCTGGTATCGTAGGCGTTACCACCGCCTACGAGCTGGCATCCGACGGCCATGAGGTGGTCGTCATCGACCGCCAGGACAAAGCGGCGATGGAGACGAGCTTCTCCAACGCTGGCATGGTGTCGCCGGGGCACGCCTACACGTGGGCCTCCCCGCGCGCGCCGCGCATTCTGTGGGACTCGCTTTTCCGCGACGACGTGGCGCTGCGGCTGCGGCTGCGGCTCGATCCCGCCATGTGGCGCTGGTGCTGGCGCTTTCTCAAGGAGTGCACGTCCGAGCGCGCAGCCATCAATACCGCGCACAAGGTGCGTCTATGCCTCTACTCGCTCGCCCGCTTCGGCGAGATCAACCGCCGGACCAGCCTCGACTACGACCGGCGCACGCAAGGCGCGATCTACGTTTATCGCGACAAGGAGCACTTCGATCGCGGCGTCGGCGCGATGCGCGTCCTCACGGACAACGGCGTCGAGCTGAAACCCGTCAGTACCGAAGAGGCTGTCGGCATCGAGCCCGCACTCGCGCCCGACAGCGCCAACATCGCCGGTGCGATCTATTGCCCGACGGACGAATCCGGCGACTGCCACAAGTTCTCGAACGCGCTCGCCGCTCATTGCGAGGACGAGTTGAGCGTGAGTTTCCGCTGGGCGACGAACGTCACCGCCATCAAGACCGACGGCGATCTCGTCACCGGGATCGAGACCGACAAGGGACTGGTCAAGGCCGACGCCTACGTGCTCGCGTGCGGTCCCTACAGCGCCATTCTCGGTCGCCCGCTGGGCATCGATATGCCGATCTATCCCGTCAAGGGATACGCGCTGACGGTTCCCGTGGACGGGCACAACGGCGCGCCGAGCCTCTGCGGCGTCGACGAGAAATTTCTGATCGCGTGGTCGCGGCTGGGCGACCGGATGCGCGTCACAGCGACGGCGGACTTTGCCGGCTTCGACCGATCGCTCAATGAGCGCGATTTCGCGCACATGACGGCGACCATCCGCAAGCTCTTTCCGGACGCAGGGGACTACGACAACGCGAGCCGCTGGGCGGGTCTGCGTCCGATGACGCCGAAGGGTACGCCGATGCTCGGCGTATCACCCAAACGGAACCTTTTCCTCAACACCGGTCACGGCCACATCGGCTGGACTATGTCGATGGGCTCGGCTCGCGTGGTCGCCGACGTAATCGCCGGCCGCAAGCCCGAAATCGACCTCAGCGGATTGACCCTCGCAGATGCCTGACGCCTCCACGCTCACCATCGACGCCTGCCAGTATTGCAACTGGTCGGAGGAGATCTTCGCGCAGCTCAGAACAGGCGGCGTCGACGCGATCCACGTCACCGTCTGCTATCATGAGGACTTCCGCGAGACCGTCGAGAACCTCATCGACTGGAACCGCTATTTCGAGACCTATGCGAGCCTCATCATGCCGGGCCGCACGGCCGCCGACATCGACGCCGCCAAGGCCTCGGGACGGACGGCCGTCTTCTTCGGGCTGCAGAACTGCTCGGCGATCGAAGACGACATCGGCCTCGTCGAGATCCTGCACACGCTCGGCGTTCGCTTCATGCAGGTGACCTATAACAACCAGTCGCTGTTGGGATCGGGATGCTACGAGCCGGTGGATGCCGGAATCTCGCGCATGGGACGCGAGGTGATCGCGGAGATGAACCGCGTCGGACTCGTCATCGATCTCTCGCACTCGGGCGAGCGAACGTGTCTCGAGTCGATAGATATCTCGGCGCGGCCGGTCTCGATCACGCACGCTAATCCCTCGTCCTGGCACAAGGTGGCGCGCAACAAGTCCGATGAGGTGCTCAAGGCACTGGCCGCAAAGGGCGGCATGCTCGGTTTCTCGCTGTATCCACTGCATCTGGCCGGCGGCTCCGCCTGCACGCTCGAGAGCTATACCGCGATGATCGCAGAGACGGCGTCGAAGATCGGCGTCGATCACATCGGATTCGGTTCGGATCTCTGCCAAGGTCAGCCGGACAGCGTCGTCGAGTGGATGCGCAACGGCCGCTGGACCAAGGGGGGCGCCAACATCGGTCTCGGCAAGGCGGTGTTCCCGCCGCAGCCGTCGTGGTTCCGCGACAATCGCGACTATCCGCTGATCCGCAACGGACTGGCGAAACGCGGGTTCTCGGCCGTCGAGGTCGACAAGATCATGGGTCGCAACTGGTACCGCTTCTTCGCCGAGTCCTTCGGACCCGCGACAAAGCCTTGAGCCATGGAAGCCAAATAATGAGTGAACCTGTCGTCCTGACGATCGCAGAAGTCGAAAAGTTGGCAATGACGGCGCTGGCTCACGCAGGCGCGCGCCCGCAGGCAGCAGCGAGTCTTGCAGCAGCCATCGCGGCTGCGGAGCGTGACGGCATTGCCTCGCACGGCCTTGCCTATCTCGCGACCTACTGCCAGCACCTCCAGTGCGGCAAGGTCGTGCCCGACGCCATGCCTCAGATCGCGCGGCCGTCTCCCGGCGTCGTGACGGTCGACGCGCAATCGGGCTTTGCCCATCCGGCCATCGACGCCGGCTTCGCCGAGCTGATCCCACTCGCTCGCACGCAGGGCATTGCGACGCTCACCATCCGAAACTCGTACAATTGCGGCGTGCTCGGCTATCACACCGAGAATCTCGCGCGGGCCGGCCTGGTTGGCCTCGGCTTCACCAATGCACCCGCGTCGATCGCCGCGTCCGGAGGTAAAAAGCCAGTGCTGGGCACTAACCCGTGGTCGCTCGCCGTGCCCGACGGCAAAGGCGGCGCGGCGATCGTGATCGACCAGAGCGCCAGCGTCGTCGCCAAGAGCGAGGTGATGAAGAAGTCGCGTCGCGGAGAGTCTATCCCCCTCGGCTGGACGCTTGGCCCTGATGGCGAACCGACGACGGATCCGAATGTGGGCCTCAAGGGCACGATGGTGCCGGCCGGCGGATACAAGGGTGTCGGTTCGGCGATCCTGGTCGAGATCATGGCAGCGTGCCTCGCCGGCGCGACGCTCGGCATCAATGCGAGCCCGTTCTCGGGCACTGCCGGCGGTCCGCCGAAGACGGGCCAGCTCTTCATCGCGATCGCGCCCGAGGCGCCATCCTCAGGTCTCTTTGCCGAACGGATCAGCTGTCTCGTCGCAGCGCTGACCGCCGATCCCGGAAGTCACCTCGCGGGATCCGGTCGGCTTACCGCACGTGCCCGCGCACGCGCCGAAGGCGTGAAAGTCGATCGCGCGATCTACGACACGGTGCTGGGCCTGCAGGGCTAGCAAGATACGATGTTTTACCTACGAGGATCACGGACATGAGCACGCGCGAGACCGTCGGTTTCATGGCCATGAAGGGCGCCGGCTACTACTCGAAGGCGACGACTGGCGCCCGCGATGTCATCAACGAAGCCGTGCCGCTCATTATCGGGGCGGTCGACCGCATGGGCCTGAAGGACGACGCGTCGTCGTTTCGCTCGGCGGATATCGGATGCGCGGACGGCGGCACCTCGGTCGGCATGTGGACTGAGGTGCTCGGCCACGTTCGCAAGACGGCGCCGAGCCGTCCGATCGAGATGTACTACTGCGACCTGCCGCGCAACGACTTCAGCCAGGTCTTCCGGATGGTTCACGGCCTGACCGACGTCAAGAGCTACTACGGTACAATTCCAGAGGTCTATCCGTTCGCGTCGGGCACCTCTTTCCATCAGGCGATCTTTCCGCCGAAGACCCTCAATCTCGCGTTCTCCGCGACGGCCTCGCACTACATCTCGAAAGTGCCGTGCAACATCACGAACCACGTGCACATGGTCGGTGCGAGCGGCGCGGAGCTTGCCGCCTACAAGGAGACCGGTCGCGTCGAGTGGGACCGGCTCCTCGCGCAGCGGGCGCGCGAACTCGTGCCGGGTGGCCGTCTCTGCTACCTGAATTTCGGGATCGACAAGCAGGGCCGCTATCTCGGCAGCACCGGTGGCGTCAGCATGTTCGATACGTTCGACAAGCTGTGGCATGGCCTCGTCGACGACAAGATCATCACCGAGGCGGAGTACGCAGCGACCAACTTCCCGCAGGTCTATCGCACGGCCGAGGAGTTCACCGCACCCCTGCGCGATCCCGCGAGCGCGACGTTTAAGGCCGGGCTTCGCCTGGAGCACGTCGAGGAGCGTCATCTGGTGTGCCCCTACGCCAAGGCGTATGCCGAGCACGGTGATGCGGCGCGGTTCGCCCACGACTATATCCCGACACTCCGGTCTTGGTCGGAGCCTACCTTCGCGAGCGGCCTGTCGAGCGAGCGCCCGCCGCAGGAGCGGGCCGAGATCCTTGATGAGTACTTCGGCCGCTACGAGAAGTTCGTCGCGGCTGATCCGAAGGGGCACGGCATGGACTACATCCACGTCCATCTCATCTGCGTCAAAGAGTAGGACGCGATGTCCGTCGGGCCGGAGCAGACCGATCTCATGCTGCGGCCGCCCGATGTCGTGATGCGTCTTGCCCGCATGGGCAGCGCCCATCAGACTCGACTGAGCTTCCTGCGCACGCTGCTGCGCCGAGCGGTCCATGAGCACTGGACATTTTCCCGGCCGCGTTTCGATATCGATGCGCGCGGCGTCGGCACGGCGGTTTATCAGGTAGACACCGGCGTCCACACCTACAGCCTCGTCGGATTCGGCCACGACCTGCCGCCCGAGAAGCGCACCGATCGCGTGATCGCGGAGGAGTGGGACGCGACGTTCGCACTCTTCGACGGCGTGCCGACAGAGCAGGACGTCGAGCGGCTGCGCGCCAATGTGCCGAGGCAGGAGGCGGGCCGCTGCCTCGCGAGCGAGCTGGTCCTGGCGCGCGCCAATCGCAGCGTTCGCCTGTTCGATCACGTGGTGGATGCGCTCGCGGCGGGCAAGCAACCGGACGCGGACGCGCTGGAAGCGACCGGCTACCTCATGCGCACGACGGCCGTCTACGGCAACGGCAAGTTCGGCATCGCCGATCGCGATCGTATCAAGTCGCGGCCCGAGATGTCTGGTCCATTCCGCGCCGAGATGCTGACCGTCTACCTGATCCGCGCGTTCACGGCGGATCTCGCCGAGCACATGGCACGGCTGCGTGCGCCTGACCGTGCCGCAGTGTTGGAGCCAGCATTGCGGCGCCGGCTTGGCGTCGGGAACGCGACGGGGCTTGGCATGGCGCCGTTCCTGGTGCGCCATCCGCTGCTGCTGCACAAATGGGTGCAAGCACGGGAGACGGCTCTGGCGCGCGTACGATCCCTCGATGCCGCGGGCGACGCCGAGCGCGGTCGCTTTTTTGCCGCCCTCGCTGCAGGGCAGCGCCTCGTCGCGCACTGGGTGACTGACGATCCGATCCAGTCGCCGCGCATTCCGGTTCTCGCGCGGGATCTGGCACGTCTGCAGGATCTTGTCGCGTCGGTCCCTGCGTTTCGCGGACCCAAGCCGTGGGACCGCATATACGCCTGGGCCGAGCGCGAGCTGTCGCTCGAAGGCCAGGAGTTCACGGTGAGCCTTCTCTTGGAGCCACACGGGGCTCTCGTGGACGATCTCGCCGACGAGATGGCCGCTGACGAGGCTTCCGTCTTCGACATCGACAGCAGTCAAACGTGCGCTTCGATCAACGCCGACTTGGAGCGCGCTTACGCCTGGGCGCTGAAGACCGACTTCACGGATCCGGATCGCGCCGGTCTGTTCTGGTACGTATCCGAAGAGAAACTCGAGCCACGCCTTGGCGTGCGCGCGAACGAGCCGGGTGGAGACCTTGAGCAGCCGCTCGCTGTCGCGCGCGATATCGGCGAGCTTGCGCTCGCGCTGCGTCGCGAGCCAGCCAACGAGCCGATCGGCGCCTTTCTCGTGCGCTATCCCGAATTCCGGCACACGGTGCGGCGCGTTCAGGTCGGCGCATGTCATCCCTTCGCGGAGATCCGCGACAATCTCATCGATATCCACATGCGCGCCGTGGACATCCTGCGTTACAAGCTCGCCTTCTTCGGCGTCACGCGGTTCGACCCGCGCTCCGACAAGTGGCTGCGCATCACGATGTACCAGGGTGCGCCGTTTCCGCACGAGCTCGGTGCGGGCGATTGGGACGACTGGATCTGGCGGTCATGATCGTATCGCTCAACGAAATCGAGAGCCTCAGCTACAAGGCCGCCCGAGGCGCCGGCATGAGCTGGGGCCTGGCCGAGGAAACCGCATATGCGACGCGCTGGCTCGCGTCGCGCGGCATGGCATGGGACCGCTTGCTAGTCGCTCTGCTCGAACGTCATGACGCGACTGCCTCTGCGCTGCTGAGCGCGAGCGACATTCGCAGCGCACGCGCCGGTTCGCCCCTCTGCCCGATCCATGCAGGCGTGGCGGCTGCAGATCTGCTGCAGCTCACGGGGCAATTGACGATCCACGACGTGCTGCTGCCGGTCTGGCTCCTTCCCTTCGCCGACCGCAGGAGCGAGGCGACTGAAGAGGTAAGCCTTGCGTGGGGACAGGGCACATGCATCGTCAGGGCTGGTGATGTGGCGAACGTCGATGCGATCGGCGCTGCGGACCGATTGGATCGGGTGCGCCTGGAGCGACGGGCGGTCACCCGTTCCGTTTCAGAGTCGATCCAACTTCCGCCGGTGCTCTCCGGTGTGGCGGCTGATCCGGTCGCTTGCGCGGCTCTCGAGAGATGGGCGGCCCGCACCTACGTTCCGGCGAGCCTGCAATCGCGGCTTGCCGGTGCCGGCGCCGGCCTTTCCGACAACGACTGAGCCGACGCCCTACGCTACTCCTTCGGCGCCACGGCGGCGGCGGTCTGGCCGCTGCGGTCGAGGGCGGCCTTGACGAAGCCCGACGCCTTCACATCCTCGACGAAGCTGCGCACGAAGGCCGCCGCCGCTGTGCGGCCCTTCGGCACCGCCATCGCCTGGCGGATCACCTGGAAGCGGCCGTCCATGACGCGCAGGCCCGAGTCGGGCTTGGCGAACGGCTCGAGTTGCTGGCGGACGCCGGCGACGACATCGAGCTTATCCGCCAGAAACATCTCGACCATCGAACAGCACCCGCCGGTCGGCGAGCGCACGAGCTCCGCGGCTTTCAGCGTGCGCGTCAGATACAAATCGTAGGCTGAGCCGCGGCCGACTGCGATTTTGATGCCGGCCTTATCGACGTCCTCGATTGCCTTCAGCGGCGAGTCGGCGCGCACCATGTACGTGCCCTCGATCAGCACGTAGGGCGGCGAGAAGTCGATCTCGGTCGCGCGTGCCGGCTCGATGGCGATGAAGGCGATGTCCCAGGCGCTGGCCTTCAGGGCTTCGAACACCTTGCCTGCGGCATCGAACGTCACGAGGTCGAGGGGCAGGCCGGTACGACGAGCCAGCTCACGCGATAGATCGACCGTGATGCCGCGCGGCTCCTGCGGCGTCCCCTGCGCAAGGACGGCGTTGCCGAGATTGATCGCGGCCCGCAGCCGGCCAGTCGGAGCGAGATCCTTCAGGATCTCTGCCGCAGGTGGCGCGCTGCTCGTCTGTGCGGTGAGTGGCGTGGCGGAGGCTAATGCCATGACAAGGGCAACGAGGCTCGCGCGAATCGACATGGTCATCTCCAGTGAACTTCTTGTTGTTTGATGGCTTGCCGTCATGTGACGGGGCGTCACGATTAAGGGCGGCTGCACGACTATGCGCACGACAGCTGCGAAGTGCTACCGGTTCAGGCTGTCGGTAGCATGGAAAAATTCGGTCGTTCGGTCATCAACATTGCCAGCCGGCCTGACGTCGACGACCCGCACGTTGCGCTGAGCGAAGACATCGAGCGCCGCGACGAGGTCGAATGCGTCGGCATTGTCGGAGCGATAAAACAGGTCGACAGCGACGATCTTTACGCGCGGCACAATGCCGACGATGCTCGTCCCTGGCTCGCCGACGAGCGGGCTGACGACGCCGGTGCCGTCCGCAGCGTCGGACGGCCGAAGATCGGTCGGCCGATGGGCAAACGGAAATTGCGGTCATTGCGGGCCGTTCGGCATATGCCGTTACCGGCCGCCCCCTTGCCAATTCCCATATTCGGGATTATTTCCCGAATATGGAAAATAGTTCGCGAGATTATCGCGCCCTCGCCGACCACGTCCGGCTGCTTCGGACCGATCGCGGCCTGAGCCTGCAGGATCTGGCTTTGAAGAGCGGCGTCAGCCGCGCCACGCTTTCGCGGATCGAGAATGCTGAGGTCAGTCCGACGGCGGAGACGCTCGGTCGTCTGGCCTCAGCCTTTGCCTTGCCGCTGTCCCAACTTCTCGCGCCTCTCGAAGCGGACTTTCCGCCGCTGATCAGGCGCGCTGACCAGAGCACCTGGTCCGATCGGGAGCATGGTTTCACGCGTCGTAGTCTCTCGCCGCCGAGCGGCCAGCTCAAGCTCGAGATGATCGAGTGCGAGATCGCTGCCGGCCAGCGCATTGTCTACGATCGTCCGGCGTTCCTCGGACACGAACATCACCTCGTTCTGCTCGCTGGCGCGCTCGCCCTCACCGTCGATGGCGTCCGGCACGACCTTCGCCCGGGCGACTGCCTGCGATACCGCCTGCGCGGTGCATCGACCTTCGAGACCGGCGAACAACCCGCCCGCTACATCATCGCCATGGCTTGAGGAGCCGCCGCACGTGAACGCACAGATTATCGAACTGGACGCCCCTGCCATCGAGAAGTCCGCAGAGGCCCTGTCTCGCATCCTCGCCGACAGCGTTGGCGATGGCGCGGCCATCAGCTTTATGGCCCCTCTGCGCTATGAGGATGCGGCGCGATTCTGGGTGCGTGACGTTCTTCCCGAGGTCGCGGCCAAGCGGCGGGTGCTATTCGGCGCGGAACGTGACGGTGAAATCGTCGGAACCGTCCAGCTCATCACCGCCATGCCGCCGAACCAGCCGCACCGCTGCGAGATCGCGAAGATGATCGTCCATCCGCGCGCCCGGCGGCTCGGGATCGGGCGCTCGCTCATGAACCGGGCAATCGATCGCGCGAAAGAGCTCGGCAAGACGCTCATTACGCTCGATACGCGGACGGGTGATCGTGCCGAGCCGCTCTACGCGTCCGTCGGCTTCGAGGTGGCAGGCGTTATCCCGGACTTCGCCTGGGATCCAGACGGAAAGGCGCGTCACGCCACGACCTATATGTATAGGCGGGTGTAGGCGCCCCAATCGCGGATGGCTCATCCAACTCGCGGGGTGTTCGGACTGAGGCATTGAATTTAGTGGCGCGCCCGACAGGAGGGCGTGCATTCCCATTATAACTCAGTCTTATCAGCTACTTATCGCGCCCACCAATGATTGATTGATACCACCACATGATACCACTTCGCAAGATTCGATTAGACTATCCGAGCAGTTCGACAGCAGCGGTTGAGACCACTAACGATGCCGGAGTGACTATCTGGTCGTGACATGCTCGAGCGTCAGCAACCGAGCGGCATCCCCTCCTAATTCTACCGCTGATGCTCCATTCGGTTGCCGCATGACGCGTACTGTCGAGTCTATCTCCATCACGTCCACATCGCCTCCAAGGGCCTCCTGCGCGACTTCAACCACATGCTTGTGATGCGTGAACAGGATGGGCTGCACGTCCTGCGATAGACCCGCCAGGGCAACTAGGGCATTCATCGTGCGGGTATCGTCGAAGGTCATGAACAAGTCGTCGCCAAGGAACGGGATCGGTTCAAACCGCTTGCCATAGTCCTCCAGATAAGCCAGCCGCAGAGCCAGGTAGAGTTGGTCGCGGGCGCCCTCGCTCATGCTCTCGACGTGCACATCCTCGCCACTTGGCCGCCGTCCGATGAGATGCAGCACGTCTTTGTCGTCGAACTCCTGACCAAGGCCCAAGAACGTGCCGCCGGTGATGCCCGCGAATAGTTCTCCCGCCCGCAGCATCAAGGGATCCTGCTGATTGGTTCTTTGTAGTTCGATGACCGAGCTCAACAACAAGGTGCCGAGCCTCAGGACGCTCCATTCCCGGGCTGACGCGACCAGTTCGGTCTCTGCGCTCCGCTTCTGAAGAGCAGCAAGTTCCGCGCCGCGCCCCTGCTCGAGAGCTTTCCGCTCGGCTAATGCTTCCTTATGCGCGGCGAACGCCTTGTTCGCGCTCCGATCCAATTGCTCGCTTTCGAGTTCCAGGTTTTTGAGCCTCCCGATCGCTAGGTCTATATCAAAATCCGTGAGCTGCGACCGCAACCCATCACGATCGGCGCCGCGCCGGTCACCACAAATGCCATCCGCCAGCCGTGGCCATCGGCGATCACTTGAGACACGAGAAATGATAGGCCCACCCTTAGCGAGAAGCACGCCGTATAGAGGGTGATGCTCCGCGAGTGGTCGCCTGGACCAAGCCGATCGGTGAGCGCCCGAAGGCCCGGCATGTAGGCGCCGGCGCAACCGACTCCTGCCAGCGCCCAGAAGAGGGACGCGGAGAGCAGGCCGGACGCTAATAGACCGAACGCAACCGTCGCTGCACCCATGACAATCGAGCCCACGAGCAGAACGAGCCGTGCGTCGATTCGATCGGTCAACGTCATGAGGATTGGAACGCTCACCATGTAGCCGAGCGAATAGGTGCTCGTCATGATACCAACCTCGCTCGCCGACAGCTCCCAGAGCGGCATCAGGTGCTGCGCCATCACGGCAGGGAGCACTACGTGAGAAAGCAGATTGCCGACCTGCCGAGGCAGGAATTGTGCGGCAAGTGTGCACGTCGTTGATTTGAGGACGAGGAAAGCGTTCGACATCTGGCAGGAAAGGCACCATGCGCGAGTGGCTGTCGCTTGAACGAGGCCGGTCTCGTCGAGGTGGGGGGTTGCGCTTCGCGAGGCGATTGCCGACCAGGTCGAGCTACTCGTCGTCAACCGATTCGGTCGCACTGAATCACTCGGGCGTGGCCTCAGACCCTCTTTCGACGAAGCATTGTCTGCAGGGGTGCCGGTCCTGACTGCGGTTCGCCCGCTTTACGATGTCGACTGGCGTGCATTCTCATCGGGCATGGCTGTCGATCTGTCGCCATCCCCGGATGAAATTTGCGCGTGGGCTTCGGGCGCACGGAAGCGTCTGCCGGGCGGGTGTGCGGAGACGAAACGGCAATGCAGCAGCACCGTCCTTGGTAGCGGAAGGGGGTGCTCCGGCGGTTTGACTGGAAGAGCACCGGAGACCACACGGCGTTGAGCGCAAGCTGCAAAAGAAACAGTTCGACAGTCTTCCTCGCAGCGTGACCGTCTTATCCCCGACCCCAAAGCAGCCAGAGGCTTACGCCCATCATCGCATAGAGAATGGGCCACGCGACGGGCAAGACCCTGATGCCCGCCTTGCGGGACACCTCCTCGACCTTCGTGCCCTCTTCCGCCTGGCGCAGAACGAAGGCGACTTGCGCCTCCGAAAACCTCGACCGCTTCATCGGACCTCCTCATGAGCCCACGGCATCATAAGTGGAAAATTCCAGCTTCAGACGGTCCAACTTCCGGGGAGCAGGTCACTCGGCACAGACGTCGATGAGCAGCCCGTCGATGTCGGACCCGCGCGTGTAGTTGATCGCCGCGAGCTGCGGCGGCGGGATTTGGTCGCGCATCAGTTGTGATGCTTCCACTCTTTAGTACGGTTGAAGAGGTGCGGCGCACAGATCGCCGCACCAGTGGTCGGACTGAGAGGGAGCCACTCAGCCAGCCTTGTACTCCTTCGATTTGAAAGACACCGACCGCGACCGCGGTGTCGCATTGGCGACTTTTCGAATGTTGCCCCAGGTGTGTTTGTAATCCGGAAGTACCAGCTCGTTGACTCCCGGGTTGACAACATTGCCCTGGCTGCCAGCGGGCGAGCCGAACACCATCGCAACGTGACCACGCTTTGCAGTGTGGGTCGGATAGGCCATGCCCTGAGTGGCACCATTCTCGTTGGAGATCTCGATGAGATCGCCTCCCGAGAGTCCGAGGTCGGTCATGTCCTGCGGGTTCATCTCGATGAATGGATAAGGGAAGCGGTCCTGGACGAAGTCGTTTTTCTGGTCGAGGAACTGATTCTGCCAGAAGATGTTGGCGCGAACGTTGTTGATCCAGAACTTGTGATTGGCTTTCTCTCGCGCCTTGCCCGGTGCCTGCCAACCTCTCCACTTCGCGGCACAAAACAGGGCCTTGCCGTCCTTGCGGCCATGCCGTGTGAACTTGCCGTCAGTGTAGAGGCGCTCGGTGCCCACTAGCTTGCCGTCCTTGAAGCCGACGACCGGCTCGTGAACGCCGTTGTTCCCCATCGCACGCAAGCGCGCATAGGTGACTTCGGGATGCGCTCTCTGGTAGCCGTCCTTGAAGGCGTCTTCCTCGGTCTTCCAGTCGAAGCCTTTGAATTTGTCCGCATAGGCTGTCTTACCCATCTGTCGGAGCACGCGCTCCATGTCCTGAGCGATGCCGGCCGCAATCAGACAGTCGGGCTTGGAGTTGCCATAGGGATCCATGTACTTCTCGGAGAGGCGCAAGCGCCGCTCCCCGTTCATCGAAGTCAGATTCATCTCGTTGGCTTCGCAGGCCGGCAGCAGGACGTGAGCATTCTGGCCGATCTGGCTGTGGATGATATCCACGACGACGGTGAAGAGGCCACCTGCGTTGACGGCCGCCACGATCGCGTCGACCAACTGCTCGCGCGTGCCGCCCGCCGCCGCGTCCATGGCGTCCTTGACCATGTCGGAGCGCCGCTTGTGAACTCGCTTGAACTGCGAGGCGTTTAGCGTCGTCTTGTAGTGATCGCAAGCCCACACGTGGTGCACCTTGCCGCCGCCGCGGATGAGCATCTCATCCACATATTGTGCAGGACGACCGACATGAGCGTCCGAAGGTCGGAAATAGCCCTCCTGATGTCCGCCGAGACGGCAGCAGCCGCCGCCTTCGCGGCCGATGTTACCGGTGACGAGCGCGATGTTTACCAGAGCGCCGATGGTGCGGTAGTTGTCGTTGCCCCAGATGATGCCCTTCTCGTAGGCGGTCACGCACTTGCGACGAACACCACCAGCCTTCGGCTCGGCAATCCAGGCTGCGGCTTTGGCGATATCGGCCTCGGAAACTCCGCAAATCTTGGCCGCATCGGCGAGCGAAGTTCGGCTGGCGTCGAGCGCGTATTTGAGACTGCCAAGGCCAGCCGGGTGGCCATCATCCAGCGCCTGCGCCTCGCCCTCCTGAAATGTCGACTTGGCGATGAAGTCCTTGTCGATCCAGCCCTTGTCGACGATGTGGGTGAACAGCGCATTGAATAGCACCATGTCGGTGCCTTCGTTGATCGCCAGATGCAGAACCTTGTCCTTGCCAGCGACCTCCTCGGCGGCGTTGACCGTTACCGTGCGGCGTGGGTCGACCATGATGAAGCGGGCGCCGTTGCGCATTCCCGGTACCATATGGTTCAGGAACAGGTTGGTCTGCGTCTCCAGCGAATTGGCGCCGACGATGAAGATGCAATCGGTCGCCTGGTAGTCCTTATAGGCGTAGTTCAACTCGTCGACGCCCATGTCGCGAGTGGAATGCACCTCCGAATTGTAAGCCGGCCGATTGTGAATGCGGCAGTTCTTGATCTTCATGCTCTCAAAGTAGAGCTTGCCGGTCGCCCATGTGTTTTCATAGCCGCCTGCCGATCCGCCGTGGTCGAACATCGATACGACGAGATCGTCCTCCGAGCCTTGCGTAATGACCCGAGCCGTAACGCGCGCCACGAGATCTAGCGCATCGTCCCAGGACGTCGGTTGCCACACACCGTTGCGCCAGACGAGCGGGTCTCCGAGTCGCTGCTGCTGCGTGCCGGTGACGTACGAGGGCCTGTTCTCAGCCATACGCGCGCCGCGCACGGAGCCGAGACCGGAATTTACCACGCAATCATGGTCCGGAACGACAGCCAGATGTACATCCTGGCCGTCCTGGCGAACGATGTTGTACATCGATGGTGCGATCCACGTTCCGTCGGCGCCCTGCTGTTTGCCGAGGTCGATTCCGAACGCGTTGCTCTTGAACGTGCCCTGCTTGTTGCGCGGCCACGTATAGGCTTTGTAGCCGCAGCCGACGATGCAGTAGTGGCAGGTGACATTGTGGACCTTCGCATCGCTGGGCGGAATGGGAATACGGTCTATCTGTCTCTTGTACGCCATGATGAAGTGTCCTCCCCTTAGATTACATTGGCCGGACGGCCGAAAATCAGATCGCTCACGCCTTCGGCAAAGATGTTGCCGCTGCCGTCAACACGGAGCGTGAATTGCGGGAGGTTCTGCGTCGCGTGGCCCCAGACCTGCTGGCCGCCGGCCTCACAATCGAAGCGGGAGAAATGGCCCTGGCAATTGAGGGTCTTGTCGCCGGCATTGTATGTCAGCAACCAGCCCTTGTGCGGACAGAGCGTCGAGAATGCAATGATATCGCGATCAGGCCCAACGCCTCCATCTACGGCCTTGCCGAGCTTAAGGAGGACACCGGGACTGTCCTTGTCAGGATAAGCGACGTCGAGCGGCTCGTTGACTTTGAGATCTTTCACGTTGGCGATGCGTGTCGAGGCGTAGTCGATTTGCGCCAAACCGATGCGGGCTTCTGCCTGACTAGGCAGAACCGTCGAGGCAGCGGCACCGGCGGCGGCAAATGCTCCTCCCCGCAGGAACTGCCGTCGTCCCAATTCGACCAGCTTGTCGCAGCTTTTCATCGTTTGCTCTCCCTAGATCCCTGGAATGAGATAGAGAGAGCTTCGCAACTGACGTGCCAGAGTTAATGGTCACTTTATCCGTTGTTTTTCAACGCTCAATAGCCAGTGGCCAATCTTGTGCGTTCGACTTGCCGAGCGTCGCTCAGGTAGGCTGTCCGAAAATCCGAACATCAGTTCTCGTCGTTCGCACAATCAATCCCAAGACGCTTCATCTTCTCCCAAAGCGTTGAGCGGGACACGCCGAGAAGGCGAGCGGCGCCTCCAGGGCTGTATGATGTTTCTACCAATGCCCTCTCGATCTGCCGACGCTCCGCCGCAGCTCTTACGGCCGCCAGCGTCAGGAAACGCTCGGGCTCTCCGGTGTCCGTCCGAACAGCGAGATCCGGAAACAGGTCGCTGCACAGGATCCGTTCGCCACTCGCGAGGGCAGCCGCGCGCTCGATGCGATTCTTGAGCTCACGGACGTTGCCCGGCCAGTCATGTTCGAGGGCCGCCTCGATGGCGCTTGGGGCGAACCCCTTTGGCGCGACCGGCATACCGGCACTGCTCGCTACCAAAAAGTGCTCCAGCAAGTGGCGGATATCTTCCTGCCGATCGCGCAGCGGCGGGATTGAGATCGTCAACGTATTGATGCGGTGGAACAGATCGAGCCGCAGACGCCCTTCCGCAACGGCACTCGCTGGGTCCTGATTGCAGGCGCACACGATACGAGCCTTGAACACCTGCTCGCGTTCACCGCCAACCCTTGTGAATTTCCTCTCTTCCACGAGGCGCAACAGCTTCGCCTGCAACGGAAGCGGCATCTCGGTCAACTCGTCCAGGAACAGGATGCCTTCGCCCGCCCGCTCGGCGTAACCCCGATGGAGATTATTGGCGCCAGTGAACGCACCCTTCTCGTGGCCAAACAATTCGCTTTCCATCAAATCTGCGGGCAGGGCCGCGCAGTTCACGGCGACCATCGGTTGGCTCGCGCGGTTCGAATGCTGATGCAGGAAGCGCGCGCTGACCTCCTTGCCGACCCCCGTCTCGCCAATAAGCAGGATCGGCTGGGGAAGGCTCGCGATCTTGCGCAGCGCGGTTTCGATCTGCCGCATGGACGCTGATAGCCCGAGCCCGGGCTCGTGCGACACGGGGTCCCAAGGCCGCATCAGACCCTTCGAACGCTCCACCAGAAGCTCGATCTCGAAGGGTTTGGTAACGTAGTCGGCGGCGCCGGCTCGCATCAGGCGCACAGCCTCGTCGATGTCGCCGAAGGCTGTCATGAATAGGAATGGCGGTGCACCAGGCAGACGCGTGACCTCGTCAAAGAGCTTCTCACCAGTGGTATCCGGTAGTCTCATGTCGCAGACGACGAGATCCGGACATGTCGCGCGAAGCCCTCTCAGGGCTGAAGCCCCATCCTTCCACCAATCGACCATGGCACCTTCGAGTGATAGCCACTGGACGATACTTTCGCCCATGATCGCATCGTCTTCGACGAGGCCGATCATACGTCCTTCAAGCGACATGGTGCTGCTCCTCGGGCGGCTCGTGGAAGTCCGGCGCTGGACGACGCTCAGGCACGATGAGTCGAACCGTGGTGCCGCCCGACGCCTTGCGTCGGGCAATGAGCTCGCCGCCACCTTCGCGCGACAACCGCTTTACCATCCACAATCCCAATCCCGCATGCTCATCGAGCGGAGCGCCTCCATCATCGTGAGTGTTGATGTAGGCCAGAATGCTATCGGGCATCCCGGAGCCTTCGTCACCGACCTCGATGACGAGGCCACTCGCCGTAGCGCGAGCATTGAACGTGATCGTGCTGCCCTCTGATGAAGCAGCGCAGCCGTTGAGGAGCAGGTTCAACGCGGCATCGCGAATCGCACCCGCCGGTACGGCCAGCGGACGTTCAATATGGCTGCTCCAAGATAAGTTGAGCCGTTTGCGCTTGATCTCCGGCCGCAACAGGAGCTGCAAGTCGTCGAGATCCGTCGCGGTCAGTGGGAGCGTTTCTTCACGACGTCTGTAGGTGGCTAGACTCGATCGCACGATGTCGCGTATCCCTTGCAATCCCGTCTCAAGCAGCCTGATGGAAGTCTCGCGCACAAACGGTTTCTCGCCATGCCGCTTCAGGGCGGCAACCGAATTGAGCAAGCCGCCGAGTGGATTGTTGATTTCGTGCGCCATGCCGGCGGCGAGCCGCCCAAGGGCCGCCAGTCGTTCCTCTTCGGCGAGCCTCGCCAGAAGACGCTCGCGTTCACCGACCGACGCAATCAGGCTATTGTAACTCCTGAACAAGCTGCCGAATTCACTCTTCGGCAGACCGAGCTCGGTTTCGGGTATGGCGCTCATCTTGCCCTGGGCTCCAGAGCGCAGGTGCTCCGACAGAATCCGAACAGGGCGCATCATGCGCACGACCGCCAGATAGCCGATCGCCGCGAACGTCAGCGTCAGCACGACGTTGGTGAATACCAGGGTGCGAAGCACCTCCCAGCGTTCCCCAATCAGCGCCTCAATCCGCACCTCGGCATAGACGACACCGAGCGTGCGACCTTGATACTTCAGATCACGCCGCAGGTGCGCCAGCCCCCGCCCCTCGTCTATTACTGGTTCAGAGGCGGTTCGCCACTCTGCAGAGATCCTTCCATCGAGGATCGACTGGAGCGGAAACTGCCGAGGGTGGCTCGACGCGAGCACCCTGCCTTGAGGATCGCCAACGACGGTCCAGGCGATATCGAGCCCCCGGTAGAGCTGCCGCGCGCGATCGAGCGCGTCGTAGACTTCCCAGACATCCTCGCGAACCACGTGCGGCAAGATCGCAGACGACAGACCATCGAGATAAGCATCAGAGAGCTGTCGCAGATGTCGCGTTTGCGTGTCGGTCAGGCGCGCGAGCACCCGATCGGTTACAACGACACTGACACTCATCATGAGCAGAACGACGAGTATCGGTACGCGCCAAGCCAGAGGCCAGCGGAATGGATTGAGCGTTGCAAAGGTGACGCGAGGCGACTGGACCGTCATCCAAAGCTCCGCACCTGGGCAATCTTCGCAGCAATGCCGTCGAACAGCGATGGGGGTGCAGTGACGAAACCATCGAGCCTCAGCTCCTTGAGCACATCGGTGCCCACGTCATCACTCGCCATGGCGAGCAGAGCACGCCGGAGTGCGGCTGTCTCTGGCGCATCCTTAAGTCGCTCCAGACAAGCAACCGGCGGAAAGCCGAGCCACTCGGAACGTCGCAAGATGCGTGTGCGTCGGGTCAACTCGGGCTCTATCTCGCTCAGAACTTCCCAAACATAGCCGTCGACACTGCCGCTCTGCGCCAAGCCTGCAGCTACCGCGCGCACGACGTTGCGATGTCCGTATGTGAAGAAGGAGCGTCGGAAGAAATCTTCGGGCCGCTGTCGCAAGTCCACAAGTGCTGCGCGAGTGACGAGGTAACCCGAGTTGCTGTTGGGGTCGGAGAAGGCATGGACGTCCCCTCTCAGCTCCTCGAAGTCGCGTGCAGAGCGATCCGCATCGACAATGACATAGGATTGATAGAGCGGCTTGGCACGCCATGCGGGAACGGCGACGAGCGATAGCTCGCTGGCGGCCGCGACGAATGGATAGCCGCATATCCAGGCTGCCGTCAGCTGACCAGACAAAAGTAGCGAGGTGATCTCCTCGTACGTCCTGCGCTGGATGAGGATGATCTCATGCCCCGTGCTACGACTCAGGGAATCCCGCAGCCTAGCCAGCAAGTCGAGGTCGTTGTTCAGGAAGACCGGTGTCAATCCGAACCGTATGGCGGCGCCAGATGGCGCAGCACGCGTCAGAGCCGGTGGCGCAGCTAGAGCGGCTGCGGCCCAGCCAACAAAGGCCCTACGGCTGGGTACCGACCAGCCCAACTTCGACTCCTCCCACCAGATCGGGTCCGTTCGATACGGGCTTCCCTTTTGAAGTACAGCCTAGGCTCGGCGTGAGTCCGGATCAAGCGACCAACTCTGCCGAGCGCGGATTGAGCGACTACACGCGCTTCACCAGCGCTGGAACCACTAGTCTTTACCTGTTCGGCAGTAGTACGGTCGCTCTGGACCAGATATCGGAAGCGAAGGCAACTGCGACAGACCCTTACTGTTTGCTCCGGAGCAAAGACCTGAGGAGTGCATCGGCAGCTCATTAGCAGTCGGCTTGAAATCAACGTTGCTCAACGAAACAGTGACATTCTGTGGCCGGGCAATGCAATGAGTCCACGACGGCAACACACGACGGCAAGCGCTAAGGAGGTCATTGCTTCGTCTAGGAGACACCAGCCGGACGCTCTTGAGGCCCCTCGATTAGCAGAAGAGGAGGGTATGAGTAGAGCTCGGCCGGTGATGTCCTATTGGGCGGCAGTGTAGGACCGGGGAGGTGCCGCTGTGTCTATGCGCAGAGTGACCGGGATGGGCCTCCTTCGGCCCCCTCACGCGCCACCCGGCCGAGTATCGAATCAACTCACTCTTCCCTTGCCTCAGGGTCTCCTTGCGAGCCTCTGCGCCTGTGCGCGAAGTGACCGACTATGCGTGTATTGTACTCGAAGGCATGCACAGAACGCATAGTCGGACCGGTCCCATGAAAATAGGGTCGAGTGTCCTCCTGGCTGTGAGGCCCGGCGGCGTTCGCTTGATAGGTGAAGTGTGACGACGGGTCCGCTGAGCCGCTATGTCACAGCCTTGCGAGACCCCAACATAAAGGCGATGCGGCAGGAATTCCCCCCCGCCGGGTCCACCCGGGCGACCTCTCGTGCCGCGTGCCTGCTCGAGCTACGAACGATCGGATCAGTGCTGCCACCTGTTGACCCGTAGGCCATGACAGGCCGGTGCTGGATAAGGCCGTTGCGGCTCTGCGGAAGGGCGACACGCTCGCTTGCTACAAGCTCGACCGCATCGACCGGGCCCTGGTGCACGTCACCAAGCTGCTCGCCGACCTGGAGCATCGCGGTATCCACTTCCGTACCTTCGAGGCGGCCTCAGCACGCAAGGCTCGACCGGCACTGATCCTGCACGTGCTTGGCGACGTGGCTCAGTTCGAGTGTGGCCTCATCGTAGAGCGCACCAAGGCGGGCCTACAGGCAGCGAAGAAGCGCGGCAAGCAACTTGGCCTACCCTTAAAGTGGTCGCCTGAGATGGCCCGAGAGAAGCCAGTAGGTATCGGCGTATCTTACGAGGTCAACCACAGGTCTTAGGCGTCACGTGCGTCTCGCTCCAAAGCGGT
>VFQN01002961.1_pt1 | contig 25218 bp, 21 predicted proteins | sample 3512371 | NCBI WGS metagenome assembly VFQN01 (sample SAMN10412370, study PRJNA504923) | tailings metagenome | isolation source: Replicate 2 from Balatoc abandoned mine | place: Philippines: Itogon, Benguet | collected 2017-08-28 | reverse complement strand
TCCCCCCCTTGAGGGGGAGGGTCGCCGCGCTTCGCGGCGGGGTGGGGGGCACCACCTGACGCGGAGTTCGCGGGGTCCAGCACCTCGGCCCCGTCGCAGGTGGTGCCCCCCTCCCCAACCCTCCCCCTCAAGGGGGGAGGGAGCCGGCCGCTACGCGGCCGGATGAGTGTGGGTAGCACGAGGGGTCATGAACCCGGCCGAGGGCACCCCTACTCCACCTTCGCCCGGCGCACGAGGTCGTAGGTCTCGCCGGCCTTTACCTCCTCGTAGTCGGGGCCGTTCGCGTCCTGCTTGCGGCGGGTGTCGTAGAACGCCGCCTTCGACCGGCCGATCACCGCCGCCCGTCCGCCGCGCACCACCAGCGCCGTCCCCTCGTCGATGCCGATGCCGAGGTACTGCGGGTAGTCGGCCATCAGGCCGGTCATGTCGGCGGTGCGCTTGCGGGCGAAGAAGTGCTGGTCCACCGCGCACCCCGGCAGGAACCCGAACCCCTTCTCGTACCCCTCCGCCGCCATCACCGTGTTCCCGAGCGGGTGGCCGCGCGGCATGTACTCGCTCTGGATGCTCGCCCCTGCCGAGCTCCCGCCGATCACCCCGCCGCGCGCCAGCACGTCGTGGAACCGCTTCTCCGTCAGCGTGCCCTCGTAAGCGTCCACGAACTTCCACTGCCGCCCGCCGCTGAACCACACGCCCTTCGCCGCGACGAGCGCCTCGCTGAACGCCGGGTCGGCGGCGACCTTGCGGTCGCGGGTGTGCAGCTGCGTCACCGCCGTCGCCCCGAACCTCTTCAGCGCCTTCGTCTCCCCGATCTCGGCCGGGAGCGGGTCTTCCAGCGCCGTCGGGATGACGACGATCGGCGCGTCCGGCCCGCCGGCGAGGTCGATGAATGTCTTCCAGATCTCCGGCCCGGCCCCGCCCCCGCCGACGACCACGAGCGCCCCCGTCTTCACCACCGGGTCGGCGGGCCGGGCGGGCGGGAACGGCTCGGCGGCGGCCCGGTTGGCGGCGGCGCGGCGGAGCTGCGCGGCGTCGAACAGCCCCCCCGCCTTCGCCACCTGGAGCGCCGCCGGCTTCCCGGCCCCCTTGGCGATGACGATGCTCACCGTCCCCTCGCCGATGACGCGGAACGTCCGCCCGCGGGCGACCACGGCGGTGCCCTCGTCGATGCCGAGGCCGACGAGCGTCGGGTTCTCGGCGATCACGCCCTTCAGCCGGGTGAGGCGGTTGCGCTGGGTGAAGTGCTGGTCGACCACGAACCCGGGGAAGAACCCGAGCCCGGGGCCGGTCGCGGCCACGTTCCTGCCGCCGGTGATCATCGGGTCGGACTGGACCGCCGCCCCGGCCGACGTGCCGCCGACCACGCCGCCGCGGGCGTGCAGCGCGTGGAACGCATTCGCCGTCGCCGTGCCGCGGTACGCCTCGACGATCTTCGTCTGGTCGCCGCCGGAGAACCACAGCCCGGTGGCGTCGGCGAGAACCATCGAGAACGCCGGGTCGTCGGCGGTTTTCTTGTCGCGGGTGTGCAGCAGCACGACCGACACCGGGTTGAGCTTCTTCCACTCCGTCAGGAGCCCGTCGGCCCTCAGCGCGTCGTCGGCGGCCCCGCTCGCGGTCGGGACGACCACGATCCTCGCCTTCTCGCCGCCGGCGAGGTCGAAGAACGCCTTGCGGATGTCGTCCGGCATCTTCCCGCCGCCGACGATCACGAGCGGACCGGGGAGCGGGGCCGGCGCCGGCAGCGGGGCCGCGGCGGCGGGGACGGCGAGGAGCAGGAGTACCAGCCTCGACGCGGCGCGAGCGGACATGACCAGTCTCCGGTCAGGGTGTATCCTGGCTGTACACTTCCACACCGCGGCGCGCGGCGAGTTCTTGAACCTTTGTGGTTACCAGTTTGTTGAAATTCAGCTTACAGTCGGCGAGCCGCGGGAAGGTCGCCGGGTCGAGCAGCGCCGGGGCGGCGGTGATCTGGTTGGCCGCCGCGTCGAGCACGACCAGTTCGCGCAACTGCGGCGCCGCGGCGAGTGCGGCGAGGCCGGCATTGCCGAGGCGGCCGTCCTGCAACCCCAGCCAGCGGAGGTTGGCGAACGTCGGCCGCGTGGCGAGCGCCTTCGCGCCGGCCACGCCGACCGGCTGCCCACCGAGGTCGAGCCGGCGCAACCGCGGCGCCTCGACGTGGTTCAGGAACGCGCTCGTGTCCTCCACCTTCGCCCGCCCGTTCTCGTCGGCGAACACGTTCACGTCGAGCCGGGTGAGGTGCTTCAGGTGCGGCGACGCGCCGAGCGCGGCGAAGCCGTCCCTGCCGATCTTCGAGAACGCCAGCGTCAGGTGACGGATTTCGGCGAGCTTCGGCGACGCGGCCAGCGCCTTGACGGCGGGGGCGGTCAGCGTGTTGCCGCCGAGTTCGAGGACGCGCACGCCGTCGAGGAGCTTGCCGCCCAGGAGCGTGCGCACGTCCGCGTTCGACAGCCCGCAGCCGCGCAGGTTCAGGGAGCGCACCGACCACTCGGCCTTCGCCAGGCGCGCGACGCCCTCGTCGCCGAGCGGGTTGCGGCCGAGGTCAAGCGCGGCCAGCTGCGGGAACGACCTCGACTGGGCGAGCGCCCGCAGCCCGATCCACTCGAACCGGTTGTCGCCGAGGCGCAGCGTGTGCAGGTGCGGCATCGGGGGGACGGCGGCGAGCGCCTCCAAGTGCGGGACGCCGAGGTGCTCACCGATGCCGAGTACACGGAGGTTCCGGAACCACGGCGCCGCGGCGACCGCCGTGATCGCCCGCGGGGCGTTGACCGCGAGTTGGAGGGAGAGGTCCGTCAAGTGCGGGAGGTCCGCCCCGGCCAAGACGGCGGCGGAGCGCTCGTTCAACTCCCCGCCGACGACCAGGGACCGCAGTTGCCGGACGTGCGGCGACGCGGCGAGCGCCTCCAGCGTAACCGGTGACGCCTCGACGTACAGCCCGCGGATGCCGGCCGATACCGGGCTCTGGATCAGGTCGGCGGCCTGGCGGGCGGACGGCCCGTACATGGTGATCTGCCGCGCGGGCGACGTAGTCAGGTGCCGGTCCAGCGCGTCGAGTAGCCGTTTGAAGTCGGCCTTGCCGGTGCCGGTGCTGAGGCCGGACACCTCGTGCGGGAAGCCCCGGCGGTACACCGAATACCCTTCCAACGCCGTCCGTAGCGGCGTGGTCGTGTCGGGGAGCAGCAGCGGCTCGAACGTCCGCAGCCAGGCGGCGAGTTCGTCCTGCCGGTCGATCAACTCGGGGTAGTCGTCATCGGCCGGCGACAGGGCCGCGAGCCGACACTGGACGCGGATGAACTCCGCGCGCTCGGGGCGGCCGTGGTCGTCGAGCCAGTCGGCGTAGACGAGGCGCGGGGTGTCGTCGTCCGGGGCGGCGGCAACGGCGGCGAGCAGGGCGGGTTCGTCGGTCATCAACCACCCGTTGTACCACACCGGCGGGCGCGGGGCGGTACGTGGTTTTCACAATTGTCCGCTCGCCCGCCGCCGGCCGTCGGGTAAGGTGGCGGGTACGGGCACGGAGGGCGACGCGATGCGCCGGTACGCGGGCTGGGCCGTCGGGGTTGCGGTGGTGGCGATGATCGTCGTGTTCATGACCCGCAACCGCGGAACGTCGTCGGCCGCCGGGCCGGGCCGGGCGCAACCGACCGTCGGCGCGCCGAAGTCCGTGGCGAAGCTCGACCTGACGAAGCCGTTCCCGAAGGCGGCCGCGCCCACGGCGAAACTCGCGTCCGCCGCCGCGAAGGCGCCGGCGGTCGCCCTGGACCTCACGACGCCGTTCCCGAAGGCCGACGGCGACGCGGCGGTCCTACGACCGGTGCGCTGGGTCGGGCCGAAGGCGCCGGCGGTCGCGCTGGACCTGACGACGCCGTTCCCAAGGGCGGGTAGCCCGCCGCGCGTGCCTCATTGACGCGCAGGCGGTCCGGGTTGCATCTGGCCCGCGGCCCCGCTGCCGGTGGCGCCCCCACCTCGTGGCGAAGCGCCGCAAACCTCCCCTCTTCGAGGAATTGACGTCTGCCGAAACCCGGGGGCGGGAGCGGTGTTGTTTACGGTGGACGTGTGGCATAATAGTACCACGTTCGACCCGCCCGCCGCCTTCCCTCGGGTCTCTCCCGATGCCGCGTTCGCTCCTCGTGGTCGTCGCCACCGGCCTCCTCGCAGCGCCCGCCGGCGCGCAGCCCCACCCCGACGCCAAGGCCGCCGAGTTCTTCGAGAAGAAGATCCGGCCCGTCCTCGTCGAGCACTGCTACTCGTGCCACTCGGCCGACGCCGCGGCCAAGAACAAGCTCAAAGGCGGGCTCGCGCTCGACACCCGCGACGCCGTGCTCGCCGGCGGCGACAGCGGCCCGGCGCTCGTGGCCGGCGACCCTGCCAAGAGCCTGATCGTCGAGACGATGCGCTACACCGGCGACCTGCGCATGCCCCCGAAGGGGAAGCTGCCGGCGGCGGTCGTCGCCGACTTCGAGCAGTGGGTGAAGATGGGTGCCCCCGACCCGCGCGCCGCCGCGACCGGCATCAAGAAGCAGGTCGGGCTGAGCATCGACGAGGGGAAGAAGTTCTGGTCGTACAAGCCGGTGGCGGCGCCGGCCGTGCCCGCGGTGAAGGGCGCCGCGTGGCCGGCGGACGACATCGACCGCTTTGTCCTCGCCGCGCTGGAGGCGAAGGGGCTGTCCCCCGCCGCCGACGCCGACCGCGCCACCCTCGCCCGCCGCCTCACGTTCGACCTGCACGGCCTCCCGCCGACGCCGGAGGAGGTCGATGCGTTCGTCAGCGACCGCGACCCGAAGGCTTACGAGAAGCTGGTCGACCGGCTGCTCGCGTCGCCGCGGTTCGGCGAGCGCTGGGGGCGGCACTGGCTCGACACGGCGCGGTACGCCGAGTCGGTCACACTGCGCGGGCTGGTGTTCAAGGAGGCGTGGCGCTACCGCGACTACGTCATCGACGCCTTCAACCGCGACGTACCGCTCGACCAGTTCATCCGCGAACAGCTTGCCGGTGACCTGTTCGCCGCCATGACACCGGAAGAACGCACCCGGCTCGTCGTCGCCACGGCGTACCTGCAACTCGGCAACACCAACCTCGAGGAGCAGGACAAGCGGCAGCTGCGGATGGACGTGATCGACGAGCAGCTCGACGTGATCGGCAAGGGGCTGCTCGGGCAGACGATCAGCTGTGCCCGCTGCCACGACCACAAGTTCGACCCGATCCCGACCGCCGACTATTACGCCCTCGCCGGCATCCTGCGGAACGTGAAGGCGCTGAAGGACGCCAACGTCTCGAACTGGATCGAGGTGCCGCTGCCGGCCGCCCCGGAGGTCGAGGCGGCGGTGGCGAAGCACGAGGCGGCGGTCAGCGACCTCCAGGCGCGGATCAAGGTGGCGAAGGCCAACGCCCCGAAGGACGTCGCCGGCGAGCGCACGGTCAAGGGCGTGCTCGCGGTGAAGGACGTGCCGGGCGTCGTCGTGGACGACGCGCAGGCCAAGAAGGTCGGCGCGTGGAAGGACTCGACGGTCTCGGGCACGTACATCGGCGCCGGCTACATCCACGACGAGGCGAAGGGCGCCGGCGAGAAGACGCTGACGTTCGACCCCGATCTGCCGGCCACGGGGCGCTACGAGGTGTGGTTCGCGTACTCGCCCGGCGGCAGCCGCGCGAAGGACGTGGCGGTGACGGTGTTCAGCGCCGACGGCGAGAAGACGCTCCACCTCGACCTGACGCCGAACCCGCCGATCCGCGGGCGGTTCGTGTCGCTCGGGCAGTTCCGGTTCGAGAAGGACGGGCAGAGCTTCGTGCTCGTCTCGAACGAGGGGGCGAAGGGCCACGTCACCGCCGACGCGGTGGCGTTCATCCCGGTCGACCAGGTGCCGGCGGACAAGGGGAAGGCGGCGCCGGCCCCGAAGGCGGCGGGCGACGCGGCGGTGGCGCTGGAGGCCGAGCTGAAGAAGCTGCAAGCCGCGGCGCCGAAGCGGCCGATGGCGATGAGCGTGGTGGAAGAGGCGAAGATCGAGGACGCGAAGATCGCCATCCGCGGCATCGTCCACAACGCGGGGCCCGTAGCGCCGCGCGGGTTCCTCAAGGTGGCGACGGTCGGGTCGGCGCCGGCGCTGCCGAAGGACCAGAGCGGCCGCGTGCAGCTCGCCGACTGGGTGGCGTCGAAGGACAACCCGCTCACCGCCCGCGTGTACGCCAACCGCGCCTGGCACTGGCTGCTCGGCAACGGGATCGTGCGCACCGTGGACAACTTCGGCACCACGGGCGAAGTGCCATCGAACCCGGAACTGCTCGACCACCTCGCCACGCGCTTCGTCGCCGACGGCTGGAGCGTGAAGAAGCTGGTGCGGGCCATCGTGCTGAGCCGAACCTATCGCCAGGGTAGCCGCGCGGACGCGCGCACGCTCACTGCCGACCCCGAAAACCGCCTGTTCGGCCGCGCCAACCGCCGGCGCCTGGAAGCCGAGGCGATCCGCGACACAATGCTGACCGTCAGTGGCAAGCTGACGCCGTTCGCCGGCGGGCGGAACTTCGCCGATACCGTCGCCGCCGACTACGGCTACAAGCACACCTCGACGGCGCGGAGCGTGTACCTGCCCGTGTTCCGCAACGCACTGCCGGAGGCGTTCGAGGCGTTCGACTTCGCCGACCCGAGCATGGTGGTCGGCAAGCGCAGCACCAGCACGGTCGCCCCGCAGGCGCTGTACCTGATGAACAACCCGTTCCCGGTGGACCAGGCGAAGGCGTCCGCCGCCCGGCTGCTGGCCGAGAACCTCCCGTCCGACGACGCCCGGCTGACGCGCGCCTACCGGCTGGCGCTGGGCCGCGCTCCGACCGACGGCGAGCGGGCGGCGGCGCGGCGGTTCCTGGCGAACCAGTCCGGCGACCCGGCGGCGGCGTGGGCGACGGTGTTCCAGGCCGTGTTCGCGTCGGCCGACTTCCGGTACGTGGAGTAGCCCGAGGGGCCGCGATGCCGTGGGACATCACGATCCTGAACTACGCCGGGAACCCGCCGGCGTCGTACTACGCCGCGGGCCGCCCTGAACCGGAACCGCTCGGCACGCACGACGAGGTGGTGCGTGCGATTCGGGAAGCGGTGCCTGAACTGGAGTGGGGTACGTCCGGCGGGCTGCCGCCGGAGGTGCTAGCGAAGTTCTCGCCCGAGACCGCGGCGCTGATGGCGAAGCCGAAGCTCCACGCGGTGTACGACACGGATGAGCTCTACCTCAATCTGTACGGGTTCGAGCAGGAGCCGATGAAGTACGTCTGTGGCGAGGTTCGCGGGCAGGGGAATCCGGTACCGCTCCTCGCCCGATTGTGCGCCGCCCGGAACTGGTCGGTGATGTCCGGCACAGACGGTTCGTTCGTGGATCTGGCGGCTGCAGCCGCCCCGCAGTGGGATGGATTCCAGGCGTACCGGGATCGGGCAATCTCCGGGATGCACGACCCTGACCGGAAGCCGTCGTAGGTCGGGTCGAGTCTTCGAGACCTGGCACCGCAGAGCGGACGACGCACGAGGGCGCCCCCGGAGCCGACGAAATCCTGGGTCTGGAATCGGTCCTTGTTCGCTCCAACCGCACCTGCTACCCCGTGTCGGGCCTCGAAGACTCGACCCGACCTACGAAGACCCGAGCCCCGCGAGGCGATGTGATGATCTCTCCCGTCTCCCGCCGCGAATGGCTGTCCCGCACCGCGTGCGGGTTCGGCGCCCTCGCGCTCGCCGACCTCGTGGCGCGGGCGCAAAGCCCGGCGGCCGCGCCCAACCCGCTCGCGCCGAAGGCGCCGCACCACCCGGCGAAGGCCAAGCGCGTCATCTTCCTGTTCATGCAGGGCGGGGTCAGCCACGTCGACTCCTACGACTACAAGCCGCGCCTCGTCGCCGACGACGGCCGCCAGCTCCCGTTCGACGACGCCCGCGCCATCGCCAACACCGGGATGCGCGGCACCAACCGCCGAGTCATGAAGCCGCTGTGGGAGTTCCGCCAGCGCGGCCAGAGCGGGTTGTGGGCGTCCGAGCTCTTCCCGCACGTCGCGCAGCACATGGACGACCTCTGCGTGGTGAAGTCGCTGCACACCGAGGGCGTCGCGCACGGCCCGGCCACGCTGTTCCTCCACTGCGGCAGCACGAACTTCATCCGCCCCAGCATGGGGAGTTGGGTGCTGTACGGCCTCGGCAGCGAGAACGCCAACCTGCCCGGGTTCATGAGCATCGCCCCGTCGGCGGGGAACGGCGGGCCGCGGAACTACGGCACCGCGTTCCTCCCGGCCATCTACCAGGGCACCGCCCTCGGCCGCGCCGGCGGCACCGCGGCGGAGGCAACCATCCGCAACCTCACCGGCCCGGTGAGCGCCACCGGCCGGCAGGCGCAGTTCGACTTGCTCCGCGATCTCCACGCCGAACAACTGCGGCGCACGCCGGGTGACGCCGAGCTCGAAGCCGTCGCCGCGTCCTACGAGCTGGCGTGGCGGATGCAGCAGAACGCGCCGGACGTGCTCGACCTGTCGAAGGAGAGCGCCGAGACGCTGGCACTGTACGGCATCAACGACCGCGCCACCGACACGTTCGGCCGCCAGTGCCTGATGGCCCGCCGGCTGAGCGAGGCGGGCGTGCGCTACATCCAGGTGACCTACGGCGACAACAGCGCCAACCCGGCGTGGGACCAGCACTCGAACATGCCCAAACACGCCGACCACGCCAAGGCGTGCGACAAGCCGATCGCCGGCCTGCTCGCCGACCTGAAGCGCCGCGGCCTCCTGGAAGACACGATCGTGTGGTGGGGCGGCGAGTTCGGCCGCACGCCCTACGCCGAGGGGAACGGCACCGGCCGCGACCACAACCCGGCGGGCTTTACGGTGTGGCTGGCCGGCGGCGGGTTCAAGAAGGGCGTGGCGGTCGGCGCGACGGACGAGTTCGGCAGCCAGGCGGTGGAGAACAAGGTCCACATGCACGACCTGCACGCGACCATCCTGCACCAACTCGGTCTCGACCACGAACGCCTGACCTACCGCTACAGCGGCCGCAACTTCCGCCTCACCGACGTCCACGGCCGCGTGGTCCGCGAGGTGCTGGTGTAACGTCGGCTCGGGTCTTCTACAAGCCCCGAGCCGAACACAGATCACGTCGGCCGTTCGCCCGCGCCGGGCGCGCCGCAGAGCGGTACGAGGCTCTCGAAGAACTGCCGCGTGCAGCGCTCCCAGGTGTAGCCCGCGCCCTCGACCGCGCACGCGGCCGGGTCGCCGGTCGCCAGCGCCCGGCGGACCGCCGCGCCCAAATCGTTGTCGAGCGCCCCGAACTTCTCGTCCGTGATCGTGTCGATCGGCCCGGTCGCCGGGTACGCCGCCACCGGCAACCCGCTCGCCAGGGCCTCGATCACCACGATGCCGAACGTGTCGGTTCGGCTCGGGAACACGAACACGTCCGACGCCGCGTACACCTCGCCCAGCGCCTCGCCCTTGCGGTAGCCGAGGAACACCGCCGCCGGGTACTTCCGCTCCAACTCCGTCCGCGCCGGGCCGTCGCCGACGAGCAGCTTCGTGCCGGGGACGTCGAGCTTCAGGAAGTCCTCGATGTTCTTCTCGTGCGACACCCGGCCCACGTACAGCATCACCGGCCGCGCGTGCCCGCCCGCCGGCTTCGGCCGCGGGTGGAACACACCCAGGTCTACACCGCGGCTCCAGCGGCGGACCGGCGGGCGGAACCCGCGGCCGACGAGTTCCTTCTCCAGGCTCGGCGTCGCCACCATCATCGCGCTCGCGGCGTTGTGGAACCACTTCAGGAAGCGGTACGTCGGGCCGACGGGCACGCCGACGAGCTCGTTCAGGTATTCGGGAAAGCGGGTGTGGTACGATGTGGTGAACCGCCACCCGCGGCGGCGGCAGAACCGGCGAACCAAAAGGCCGATCGTCCCCTCCGTGGCGATGTGGACGTGGTCCGGGCGGAACCGGCGGACGCGGTCGTAGACGCGCCCGGGCCGCGGCAGCGCGAGGCGGATCTCCGGGTAGAACGGCACCGCCACCGACGCGAACGCCGACGGCTCGACCACCTCGACGGCGTGGCCGAGGGCGCGCAGGTGGCGCGCGGTGGTGTCGAGCGAGCGGACGACGCCGTTCACCTGCGGGTGCCAGGCGTCGGTTGCGATGAGGACGCGGGCCATGCCGGCAGTGTGCGGCCGGTCGTGGGCAGTGGACAGTGGGCAGTGGGCAGAACGAGTTGCAAAGGGCGCGGCGATGCCTCCCGATCCCGACAAGAAGCGGCTGCGCGACCTGAAGCGCGCGGTGAAGAAGCGCGGCAACAAGCACCGGCGCCAGGAGTTGAAGAAGACGCTGAGCGAGAACCCGGAGGAGGCCGCGCACGCCGAGGAGAACCTGGGCCGCTTCCGGTCCGACGCCCTCAACGGCATGGACCGCGACGCGACGCGGCGGCGGAAGGACGAACCGTAGCGGCGTGTTAATCGATCAATGCAGGCTCCGGCGAACGGCCGGCGTGAGCCAGCTGGTCGTTGGTACAGGTGCGCCGGTCCGAACGCGAGCGGCGACCGACCGGGGGTGGCTGCTGAACCGCCCTTCGCCGATTGCGGTCCGCCGGGTTCGCCAACCGCCCCCCGGTCGGTCGCCACTCGTGGGGTGGCTAGACCCGCGGCTGGCTTCGCAGGTCGCGCGCGGCACTGCCGAAAAGAAGACGCCCGAGGGTACTCCCCCCGGGCGTCACAAGAACGGATTCGAGGTCGGTTAATCGAGACCGTTCACGATGTCGCCACCGTTACGGGTGGCTAACGCCCGGCGCGTGTTGTCTGCGGTGCTATCGCGCAAGAACCGGACGGAACCGTCCATCAGGGCGAAGTTCGCCCCGCCGGTGTGCCGCGCGCTGAACGCAGCCCACTGGACCTCTGCGACCGTGCTGGTGGTGTTGATCGGAACCCCCAGCGATCCGCCGAACTGGCAGTGCCCGTTCTGCGAACTGGCCGACGCCACCTGCCAGTACCCGACCTGGCTGGTCGCGCTGGCGGCGGCCCCGGTGATGGCCGACAGCCGGTATCGCTCACCGACCCCCGCCGTGTTGCTCGTCCCGTCGGTGATCGAGGTCAGGGTGACCTCACTCCCCTGGTTGAACGTCCCGTCGAACCGGGCGTGGGCGAGCCGCGGGCCGAAGGTTCCACTCCCGCCGTTGCTACCGTCGTCCATGTGGTTGCGGTTCTCGCCCGACCCGTTGTACGCCCCGGTCGGAGTCGTCGGATTACCAACCACCCCGCTCAGCACCACCCCGTAGCTCGCACCACGGCGACTCGGAATGCTCACCCCGTTCTCGGTCACCGCGTAGGTCTCGGCGTCCGTGGAAGACGGGCACCGGTAGATCGGGATGAGCGACTGGGCGGCGTTGAGCACGCCGGCGTTGGTGAAGTCCGGCGGCACCGTGGTCGGCATCGCGTTGAACAGCGGCCCCTGTTCGATGTACGGCAGGATGTAGTACGTCCAGAACAGGGCTCCCGGCGCGCCAGTCCCGTCTTGCACTTGGATGCGGTTGCAGCCGGGCGGGAGTTTGTTGTTGGCGTCGTGAAACCCGTGGACGCCGAGCATGACCTGCTTGAGGTTGTTCGTGCATTTCGACCGGGCGGCGGCCTCGCGGACCTTCTGCACGGCCGGCAGGAGCAAACCGATCAGGATGGCGATGATGGCGATGACGACGAGCAGCTCGATCAGTGTGAAGCCGCGACGGGACGGCAAGCGTCCTGCTGTCAGTGCGTTCATGCGGAGAGTTCTCAGCGGGGCGGACGGGGTGAGGCGGTCGTGTCTAAGAAGGCGTGCAATCAACTACGCGGTTGCGCACTCGCGCACGTAGCCAAATCGAAACGGTGGGAATGATCAATTCCGCATCAGATTAGTCGCTCTCAAGTATAGGGCTCACTCTGGCAGAAGTGAAGGGCGCCCGCCGAAGATGAAAGCGATTTCATTTGTCAACTCAGATCCAAAACCGATTGAACTTGCACACGCGAACCTTGCAGGCCCGACCCGACCGACGAAAGCCGCCCGGTCAGCGCCGGGCGGCGAACGCCAGGCGGTCGATGTGGTACTCGGCGATCTTCGCGGTCAGGCTGCGGCGGCAGTAGCCGCACAGCTTCGCGGCCCGGCCGACGTGCCCGCGCGTCTTCCGCAGCGCCCGGCGGATGTACCGCTTCTCGATCTGCGCCGTCGCGTCCCGCAACACGTCCTTCAGCGGACGGGTCAGGTCGACCTGGGTCGGTATCGGGCCGGTCGCCGCCCGGGTCACCTCCGGCGGCAGGTGGTGCGGCTCGATCACCCCGCCGGCGTGGACCACGCACGCCCGCTCGACCGCGTTCTCCAGCTCGCGGATGTTCCCCGGCCATGGGTACGCCGCCAGCCGGTCCAGTGCCCCGGGGGCGACCGCCTTCGGCGGCGTGTTCGGGCGGGCGTACTTCCGGCAGAAGTGTTCCACCAACGCCGGAATGTCCTCGGCCCGCGCCCGCAGGGGCGGCAGGTCGAGGCGGACCACGTTGAGCCGGTAGTACAGATCTTCGCGGAATCGCCCGGCCCGCACCAGCCGGCGGAGCGACTGGTTCGTCGCCGCCACCACCCGCACGTCCACCCGCACCGTCTCGGTGCCGCCGACGCGCTCGAACCGGCGCTCCTGCAGCACCCGCAGCAGCTTCACCTGCATCAGCGGCGGCACGTCGCCGATCTCGTCGAGGAAGAGGGTGCCGCCGTCGGCCAGCTCGAACTTGCCGAGCCGCTGCCGGTCGGCGCCGGTGAACGACCCCTTCTCGTGGCCGAACAGTTCGCTCTCCAGCAGCGTCTCCGGCACCGCGGCGCAGTGGACGGCGACGAACGGCCCGGTGCGCCCGGCGGACGCGGCGTGGACGGCCCGGGCGGCCTCCTCCTTGCCGGTGCCGGTCTCGCCCTGGATGAGCACGGTGGTGGCGGTCGGCCCCACGTCGCGGATGAGCTCGAACAGTTCGAGCATCCTCGGGTGTCGGCTGACGATCCCGCGGAACGGGTCCGCGCCCGCGGCCGCGGCGACCGAGTCGGCGAACGCCTTCAGCCGGTCAGCGTCTCCGGGGAGGACGAAGAAGTCGGCGGCCCCGGCGAGGACCGCCTCGACGGCGCCGCGCACGTCCGACTTGTCGGCGACGACCGCGGCGGGAACCGGGCGGCGGAGGCGGTGGGCGTGGCGGACCACGTCGAGCCCGCCGGCCTCGGCGTGCGCGAGCACGACCCCCACGTCGCCGTCGGCCAGCCGGTCGCGGGCGGCGTCGCGGTCGGCTGCCTCGGTCAAATCGAAGCGCCGGTCGGTGGCGAAGAGATCGCGGAGCACGTCCCGCGCCGCCCCGGGCGGGGCGACGAGGAGCGCGCAGACGCGGGCGCGGTCGGGCGTCGGGTCCATCGCCGGCCTCAGAGGGATGCGAACGTGGGGCAGCGGCCCCGACCGTCTCCGTGTGAATGTGTATTACCCGACCGGCCGGCGTCGCACCACCGGCCGCGGGTCGCCCGCGCCCCGTAGTGCGACGCCGGCCCCGGTCATTTCGTCCCGATTGCTTCGACCAGCCGTTTGAACCGCTCCAGATCCTCGCGGACGGTCTGCTCGGGGTTCTCGCCGAACAGCCGGGCGACGAGGCGCCCGAGCTGGCCGCCGGGGGCGTCGTACTTCAGATTCACCCGCACCTCGGTCCCGCGGTTGTTGGGGACGAAGTGGACCGACCCCGCCGTGTCCACGTCCGACGCGCCCGGGATCGACCGCCAGGCGATGAAGTCGTTGGGCTGGTCGTCGATCAGTTCGGCTTCCCACTGCACGCGCATCCCGAGCGGGGCGCGGGCGGTCCAGCGCGAGCGCGTCTCGTCGAGCGTCTCGACCCGCTCCAGGTGCGACATGAACTCCGGCAACCGCGGCAGCGTCCGCCAGTGCGAGTACACCCGCTCGACCGGCGCGTTCACCGTGGTGCTCACCTCGACCTTCACCCCGGCCCCGGCGCGGACGGCGGTGTGCGGCCCGGTGCCGCCGGCGGTGCTGACGCCGGTCATCTGATAGCCGGGGCAGTTCCCGGTCGCGGCGCGGTAGAGGCAGTACCCACCGGCGAGCAGGCTGAGGAGGTTCAGGTGCCGCCCGGTCAGCCCGTAGCCGACCAGCGCGGCGCCGACGCCGAGCGAGACCAGCCGCTCGGTATCGGAGACGTTACTGCGGATGTGGGGGACGTAAGCGTCGGCAGTGCGAGCGATTGCGCAATCGCTGCCGGCGGCTGACTTGGCCGCGACCGAGAGGAGTGTGCCGGGCATGGGTGTGCCTCCGTGGTGAATCACCGGCGGACCTGAAAGGCAATCACAGTGCCAGTTGCGCGGATTTGGGGCATTTCCTGACGACGCTCACCCGCCCGCGAGGGTGAAGTCGGGGTTACCGCTGCGGCGCCAGATGAGGCCGTCGAGCAGGTAGTGCGTCAGCTGCGGCAGCGCCAGCAGCGGCACGACGAACCCGCGCCAGTCCCGCGCCGACCAGCCCGCACCGAACAGCCAGTCGCGGTCGTGCCACACGAGGCGGTCCCACAGCAGCTCTTCGGCGAACGCCAGCACCCAGACCACGGCGAGGAACCCCGCCACCGTCCGCACGTGCCACCCCGCGGGCCGCGGCTCGACCGGGGTCCGCACCCAGCGGTACCAGTACACCAGCACGAAGTACGGGACGCCGTGGATGATTACGTTCGTCACCGTGAAGGAGTAATCCGAGTCGAACAGCACGATGCCGACATACCAGCAAGTGGCGGTCGTCAGCACCACCACGTCCTTGCCGGGGTTCGGGAACCGCCGCCACGCGCTGCGGCCGAAGTACGCCGCCAGCACCGTCCAGTAGACCGGTTCGAGCACGTCCGCGCAGGTGGCCGGCAGCGCGGCGAAGTCGCCGCGGAGGAACCACGCGAACCGCCGCGGCAGGTGCGTGTGCCAGTGGACGAGCGGGTAGACCGTGGCGAGATAGATCGCGGCCGTGTCGAGCCAGTGGCCGGCGCGGTCGCGCTCGCCGCACTTCGCCCGGTACAGCATCACCCAACCGTACTGCTGGCGGACGAAGTGGAACACTGCCAGGTACGCCAGGCAGCGCCAGAACACCGCTGCCCTTGCTTCGTACAGCGCGACACCGATGACGAACCCGACGACGGGCACGAGCAGGTACACGCCGGGGCGGCGGCGGAACTCGGCGGGGTCGAGGTAGACGCGGAACAGTGTGCTCCACACGTGCGCCACGTCGATCAGCAGCACCGCCGCGACCCACGTCCACTCCGGCGTGTCGGCCTTCTCGCCGTCGAGCAGCCCGAGCCGCCAGCCGACGGCGAGGAGGAGGAACGAGAGCGCCGCGCTGCCGCCGAACGCGGCCAGATCGGCCGCGGGCGAGAACAGCCAGCGCGACGGGGCGGGGGCACCCATGCCGGAGTAGGATAAGGGTTTCGCCGCCGCGCCAGAAGGGCCGTTCATGCCGACCATTGATGACGCGATCCGGGCCGCCGAGGCCGGCGACCTGCGCGCCGCCCGCGCCACCGCCGCCACGCTGGCGAAGGGCGGCGACGCCCGCGCCATGCGCCTCCTCGGGCACCTCCACCTCGACGGCGGGAACCCCACGGCCGACGACGTGGGGCTGGCGGCGTACTGGTTCTTCCAGGCGTGGCAGACGGGGCTCGACGAGGCCGAGCGCGACATCGTCCGCGTCCGCGCCGAGCTGGAGCACGCGGCGGGGGAGGGCGACTCGGCCGAGGCGCGGGTGGCGCTCGGGCTGATCCTGATGTTCGGCCACGACGCGCCCGAGGCCGCCGCCGACTGCTTCCACGCCGCCGCCGACCGCGACCACCCCGAGGCGCTGCGGATGCTGGCGTTCATGCACGCCGAGGGCCGCGGGCTGCCGCGCGACCTCGCCGCCACCCGCGCCTTCTACCACCGCGCCGCCGACGGCGGCGACGCCTTCTCGCAGTTCACGCTGGCGGGGATGCTCGACGCAGGTGCCGGCGGGCCGCGCGACCTGGGCGGCGCGATCCGCTACTTCCGCCTCGCGGCGAACGCCGGGGTGCCGGACGCCGACCACCGGCTGGCGGAACTGCTCGCCGAGCGGAACCGCGACCGCCGCGACGCGAACGAGGCGGTGCAACGGCTGGTCCGCGCCGCGACCGCCGGCCCGCCGGACGCGGCGTACCGGATCGCCGCGGCGGACGGGTCGTGGTCGGTGCTGGTGCGCGACCAGGGCCGCACGGTGGCGATGCCCGGGTTGCGCGCGGAAGAACTGGTCGGGCTGCCGGAGGATTGACGGGGGGTGGAGGCACGCACGCGGAGTTGTGCGGGCCGAGATCGCGAGCCGGTCAGTCCGCCGGAACGGCGCCGGCCATCGTCAACCGGCCGTCCTCGCACCGGGCGATCGGCCCCCACAGCACGATCGGCTCGCCGACCCGGACGCGATCCCGAAAGGTCCACCCCACGCGAGACTCGAACGTGGTCGCCCCGGCTGCCTGTTCCACCCGCATGTACGAACCCGCCTCCGCCGTCGTCTCCGTGACCGCGGTGGGCGTGATCCGCACGGCCACCCACCGCCTGCCGTACTCCGGCGGGTCCGCTTGGCACTCCCGGACCACCTCGTCGAGTTCAGCCGCGCCGACCGCCGCCGGGCGGTTGAGCACGAGTACGGCGACGACGGCGAGGTACGCGGCGGTGGCAAGGGCCACGGCCCGCCACCGGCGGCGCGGGCGCCGACGAGCGGGCTGGGCGACGGGCGGCGCCGCCGGGGCGAAGGTAGGCACGCGGGACTCTCTCTCGTCGAGGGCGGGGCCGACGGCTTTGACTGGAGCGGGACGCGTTCCGCTGGGGCAAGGGGGGCACGACCGCGTCTTGCACAGAGCGATGGCTCTGCTGAATCCATCCGTTAGAGGTTTCAAAACGCGCGGGGATTCGCCGAATCGCTCCCCACGAAACTCTCGGCGAATCGGATGGATTCAACGGGGCATTGAGTGATACATCAGTGCGTCCGGTGCTATCTCCCGAAAGGGCTTCAGGCGGACGCAGAGAAGCTGCCGGGCGGTCGTACCTGACGCAACCACAACGGCGGCCGGGTCACACCATCCCGCCGTTCGCGCGGACGACCTGGCCGTTCACCCAGCCGCCGTCCGGGCCGAGCAAGAACGACACCACCCGGGCGATGTCGTCCGGCTCGCCGAGCCGCTCGAACGGGTTCAGCTTCGCCAGCCGGTCGATCTGTTCGGGCGTCTTCCCCTCGAAGAAGAGTTCGGTGCCGACCGGGCCGGGCGCCACCGCGTTCACCGTGATGGCGCGGCCGCGCAGCTCCTTCGCCAGGATCGCCGTATACGCCTCCACCGCCGCCTTCGACGCGCAGTACGTCGCGTACCCCGGCAAGCGGAGCGGCGTCGAGCTCGTCGAGAAGTTGACGATCCGCCCGCCCGATTGGAGCCGCTTCGCCGCCTCGCGGAGCGTGAGGAACACGCCGCGGACGTTCGTGGCGAAGGTACGGTCGAACGCCGCGTCGTCCGTCTCGGCGACCGGCTTGGTGATCATGACGCCGGCGTTGTTCACGAGCACGTCGACGCGGCCGAAGGCGCGCTCCGTTTCGTCGAACAGACGGACCACGTCGTCGGCCTTCGCCACGTCCGCACCGACCGCGACGGCCCGGCCGCCGGCGGCGGTGATCTGGGCGACGACCTCCTCGGCGGCGGCGCGGTTGCCGGCATAGTTGACGGTGACGGCGAACCCGTCCGCCGCCAGCCGGACCGCGACCGCCCGCCCGATCCCGCGCGACGACCCGGTCACGATCGCGGCGCGCGGCGTAGGCTGACTCATGGTGGAAGCTCCTGTCGTGTTCGCCGGGCGAGGAGCCGCCCGGTCTTCAGCCCGAAGGGCTGGGAGCCCTCAGCCCAGGGCCAGCCGCGCAGCGGCGCCGCCCTGGGTCATGCGGACCGAACCACCCCGCAGCCTGAAGGGTTGCCAGCCGGCTCACAGCCCTTCAGGCTGCACGGTCTGTCGGGTGGTGTACCCAGGGCGTTGCCCTGGGCTGAGGGCTCCCAGCCCTTCGGGCTGAAGAATTAAGCGGAGCCACGCAACAGCGCCGGTTCGCTGTTACCCCTTCAGCGACGCCATGTCGATCACGAACCGGTACTTCACGTCGCCCTTCATGAGGCGGTCGTAGGCCTCGTTGATCTTCTGGATCGGGATCACCTCCACGTCGCTGCCGATCCCGCGCGCGGCGCAGAAGTCGAGCATCTCCTGCGTCTCGGCAATGCCGCCGATGCCCGACCCGGCGAAGCTGCGGCGCGGCAGGAGCAGGTTGAACGCCGCCACCGGCAGCGGCTTCTCGGGCGCGCCCACCAGGCAGAGCGTGCCGTCCAGCTTCAGCAGCGACAGGTACGCGTTGATGTCGTGCTCGGCCGAGACGGCGTCGAGGACGAAGTCGAAGCTCCCGGCGTGCGCCTTCATGGCGGCGGCGTCCTTCGACACCACCACCTCGTGCGCCCCGAGCCGCTTGCCGTCCTCGACCTTCGACGGCGACGTGGTGAACAGGACGACGTGCGCCCCGAACGCCCGGGCGAACTTCACCCCCATGTGCCCGAGCCCGCCCAGGCCGACGACGCCGACCTTCTGCCCCGGCCCGACCTTCCAGTGCCGCAGCGGCGAGTACGTGGTGATCCCGGCACACAGGAGCGGCGCCGTGGCGGCGAGGTCCGCCGTGTCGGACACCCGGAGGACGAACGCCTCGTCCACCACGATCGCGTCCGAGTACCCGCCGTAGGTCACGCCGCCGGAGTGCTTGTCCGGGGCGTTGTAGGTGAACGTCGGGAAGTGGGTGCAGTACTGCTCCAGCCCCCTCGCGCAGCTCGGGCAGGTGCGGCACGAGTCGACCATGCACCCGACGGCGACGGCGTCGCCGGCCTTGAACTTCGTCACGTCCTTGCCGACCGTCGTCACCCGGCCGACGATCTCGTGCCCGGGCACACACGGGTACGCGGTCGGCGCGAAGTCGTGCCACTCGTCGCGGGCCTGGTGCAGGTCGGAGTGGCAGACGCCGCAGTACAGAATCTCGATCCGCACGTCGGTCGAGAGCGGGTCGCGGCGGGTGATGCCGTGCGGGGCGAGCGGGGTCTTGGCGGACTGCGCGGCGTAGGCCTTCGTGGTCATCGCGGAGTTCCTTCGGGTTCAAGGTCAACAGCCAGTGAACGGTTCGGTCACCCGGACCGGTCAATCGTTTTCAAACCGAGCGGGTGATACCGACTGCCCGCGGCGGCGCCGGTCGGGAAGACCGCTTCGATCCGCGTCAGGTCGTCTGCGGTCAGCAGGATGCCGGCGGCGCCGAGGTTCTCGTCCAGGTATTTTGCCCGCTTGGTGCCCGGGATTGGCACAACGTCGTCGCCCTTCGCCAGCACCCAGGCGAGGGCGAGCTGGCCCGGGGTACAGCCCTTCGCGGCCGCGATCTCCCCGACCTTCGCCACCAGATCGAGGTTCTTCTGGAAGTTCTCGCCCTGGAACCGCGGGCTGTTGCGGCGGTAGTCGTCGGCGGGCAGGTCCTCGAACCGCTGGAATTGACCGGTCAGGAATCCGCGGCCGAGCGGGCTGTAGGCGACGAACCCGATCCCCAGCTCGCGGACCGTCGGCAGGATCTCGGCCTCCACCTCCCGGCTCCAGAGCGAGTATTCCGTCTGGAGGGCGGCGATCGGATGGACCTTCGCCGCCCGGCGGATGGTCGCCGGGGCCGCTTCGGAGAGGCCGAGGTGGCGGACCTTCCCGGCCCGCACCAGTTCGGCCATCGCGCCCACCGTGTCCTCGATCGGCACGGCCGGGTCCACCCGGTGCTGGTAGTACAGGTCGATGTGGTCGACCCCGAGCCGCCGCAGGCTGGCGTCGCAGCACGCCGTCACGTAGGCCGGGTCGCCGCGGACGCCCAGGAACTCGCCCGCCGGGCCGCGCACGTTGCCGAACTTGGTGGCGATCACCCCCTCGTCGCGGCGGCCGGCGACGGCCCGCCCCACGAGCTCCTCGTTCCGCCCGACGCCGTACATGTCGGCGGTGTCGAGGAAGTTGCCGCCGGCGTCGAGGTAGCGGTGGATCACCCGGACCGACTCGGCGTCCTCCGCCGCGGCCGGGTCGTAGAACTCACTCATCCCCATGCACCCGAGGCCGATCCCGGTCACCCGGAGCCCGCTCCGGCCGAGGGTTCGTGTCGCCAACATATCCCCTCCCGTGGTGGCGGCCCGGGCGGTCGGGCATCGGCCCCGCGCCCGCCGAGAAGATGGTAGGCCCGCGCCACTCCCCCGCGGTAACCCGATCGTCGCGGCGGCTTGCCTAATCCTCCGGCGGGCAGCGACGCGCGGCGTAGACTGTGGGTACACACGTGGGGGGACGGGCGTGACGAAGCTCGGCGAGCTGGCGGCGATAATCGAGCGGTTCACCGGCGCGGACGGCGCCCATGCGACTGACGTGCCGGAACTGACGCTGTACCGGCTCTCGGCGGCGACGGAGCCGGTCGCGCTCGTGTACGAGCCGTCGCTGTGCGTCATCGCGCAGGGGAGCAAGGACGTGCGGCTCGCCGACGAGGTGTACCACTACGATCCCGCCCACTTCCTGCTCGTGTCGGTGGACTTGCCCGTCGCCGGGTGCGTGGTCGAGGCCACCGCCGCCGAGCCGTACCTCGGGTTGCGGGTGGCGCTCGACCCGGCGGCAGTCGCGGAACTGCTCGCCGACGGCGCCGCGACCGACGCGCCGCCCGGCCCGCCGGCGCGCGGCCTCGCCGTCACCCCCGCCGACCCGCCGCTCCTCGACGCAGTAGCCCGGCTGGTGGCGCTGCTCGATTCCCCGCGCGACGCGGCGGCGCTGGCGCCGCTGGTGCTCCGCGAGATCACGTACCGGCTGCTCACCGGCCCGCAGGGGTCGCGGCTGCTCCAGATCGCGGCGAGCGGCGGCCCGGCGCGGCGGGTGGCGCGGGCGGTGCGGTGGCTGAAGGACCACTTCGACGAGCCGCTGAGCGTGCCGGCGCTGGCGAAGCTGGTCCGGCTGAGCCCGTCGGCGTTCCACCAGCACTTCAAGGCGGTGACGGCGCTGAGCCCGCTCCAGTACCAGAAGCGCCTCCGCCTCCAGGAGGCGCGGCGGCTGTTGCTCGCCGACGGGCTCGACGCGGCGGAGGCGGCGTACCGCGTCGGGTACGAGAGCCCGTCGCAGTTCAGCCGGGAGTACCGTCGGCTGTTCGGTGCCCCGCCGCGGCAAGACGTGTCCGCGCTGCGGACCGACGGCCGCCCGGCGGCGGTGTGACACCACTTCGCGCACGCGTCGCCACCGTCGCCGCCCTCGGGACCGATGGGTAAGTTGGGGTCATCTCCGGGGAACCGCCATGAGTCTGGTGCGCGTCCTGCTCGTCGCCGCCATCGCGGCCGCGGCCGCCGTCGGCACCCGCCCGGCCGCCGCACAGCCGAAGCAGCCGCCGGCGACGCCGTGGGGCGTGAGTTCGTCGGCGAGCGCCTTCCGCAACCACGCCGAGTGGTTCCCGCGGGTGGCGGCGGCGGGCGTCACGTCGGTCCGGCTGTTCCCCGAGTGGCGCGGCGTCGAGCCGAGGAAGGGGACGTGGCGGTGGGACGACGCCGACGCGCTCGTGAAGTCCGCCGCCGCGAGCGGCGTCGAGATCACCGGCATCCTCATGGGCTCGCCGCCCGACGCGAAGGCAGCCCACGCCTTCCCGATGGACGACCTCGACGGCTGGGCCGGCTACGTGGCCGGCGCGGTCGGCCGGTACAAGCAGATCAAGTATTGGGAGGTGTGGAACGAGGGGAACGGCGGGTTCAACGACGGCAAGCACACGACCGCCGACTACGCCAAGCTCGCCGCTGTGACCTACGCCGCCGGAAAGAAGGCGAACCCGGATGCCCGCATTGGCCTGTCGGTCGCCAGCTTCGACGCCCCGTACCTCGACCAGGCGGTTCGCGCGATGGCGAAGGCCGGCACGCCGGGGCGGTTCGACCACCTGTGCATTCACCCCTACGAGATCGCCGACGGTCTCGCCGAGCCGGACGGCGAGGTGCCGTACCTGTGGATGACGAAGCTCCTCCGCGACCTCCTCAAGACCAGCGCCCCGGACAAGGTCGACGCCGAAATCTGGATCACCGAGGTCGGCAGTCGCGTCGAGAAGACGAAGCACCGCACCGTCACCGACGAAGAAGCGGCGGCGGGGCTGGTGAAGCTCTACACGATGGCGCTGGCGCAGGGCATCGCGCGCGTGCAGTGGTTCGAGGCGCAAGACCCGGTCGGCGAGGACCAGGGTTTCGGCCTGATCGAGCGCGGCGGGAAGGAGCGGCCGGCGTACCACGCGCTGAAGGGACTGACGGCCGCGCTCGGACCGGCGCCGAAGTATCTCGGCTGGGTGGCGCCGGGGGAGGCGGGCCGGGCGTACGGGTTCATATTCGAGGGGAAGGCCGGTCCGGTACTCGTCGCCTGGCTGCCAAAGGGGGGGACCGACCGCACCGCTGTTGTGAATGGCGTCTCGCTAACCGACACGCCCGTCGTGGCGGGTGCGGTCCCGCCGGCGGTGGTCGAGCAGGCGCGGGCGAACGCCGGGCGGCCGTTCCCGTGGGGCGGCAACTACGCGGCCGCGCGGGCCGTGAGCCTCCGCCTCGGCGCCGAGGAGAAGAGCGAGGGCGTGGCGCTCGTCGGCCGCCGCGACCGGCCGGTGGTGCGGTTCGCGGACGGCACCTCCGGCGTACTGCTGGAGGGCGACATCGGGCACCCGATCAGCCTTTACGTCCACCCGTCGTTCGCGTCGATCGGCACGCGCGAGTACTACGTCCGGGCGACGGTCCGCCGGGTCGCGCCGGGGAACGTCGGCATGAACCTGCTCTACGAGGTGGCCGACAGCCAGGGCCGCGGCCCGTACGCGAACACCGGGCGCTGGTTCGGCACCACCGCGGACGCCGGCTGGCAGACCCACACCTGGCGCGTCACCGACGCCTGCTTCTCCAAGATGTGGGGCTACGACATCACGCTCCGCCCGGAGCAGTCGATCCCGTTCGCCCTCGGCCGGGTCGAGGTCAGCACCCGACCGTTCGAGTAGCCGGGTCAGGCGTGCGCCTTCGCCCCGAGCGTCGGCTGGGCGCGGAAGCCGATGGCGAAGCGGTTCCACCCGTTGATCGCCACCACGGCGAGCGTCAGGTTCACCAACTCCGTCTCGTCGAAGTGCCCGCGCGCCTCGGCGAACACGTCGTCGGGGACGTGCGTCTGGCTGACGAGCGTGACCGCCTCCGCCCACGCCAGGGCCGCCCGCTCGCGCGGGGTGTACACCGGCGCCTCGCGCCAGGCGTCGAGCAGGTACAGCCGTTCGGCCTTCTCGCCCTTCGCCGTCGCCTCGCGGAAGTGCATGTCGATGCAGAACGCGCACCCGTTGATCTGCGACACGCGCAGCTTGATGAGCTCCTGGAGCAACGCCTCCAGCCCGCTGCCGTTCACCGCCGCCTGCAACCCGTACATCGCCTTCAACACCGCCGGCGATGCCTTGGTGTAGTCGATCCGCGCTTCCATTGGTGCTCTCCGTTGAGGCGAACGCTCTCGGGCGGATTGCGGGTCGGACGATACCGAACTCCGCCGCAGCCCCGCCCGGGGCGTTGCCCCGGGCTATGGAATCTCAGGCCGTTGGCCTGAAGACGGTATGCCTTCTCTTCACCCCGAAGGGGTGGGATACGATAGCCCGGGGCAGCGCCCCGGGAACCCCGCCGGTGGTGTCTCGCTAAGCGTTGAACCCGCCGTCCACGTCGAGGACGGCGCCGGTGATGTAGGAGGCGTCCGGGCCAGCCAGGAAGGCGACGGCGGCGGCGAGCTCCTCGGGCTTGCCGTAGCGGCCGAGCGCGGTCCCCCCCTTCTGCACCGCCGCGAAATCGCCGCTGTCCGGGTTCATGTCGGTGTCGACCGGGCCGGGCTGCACCACGTTCACCGTGATCCCCTTCGCCCCCAGGTCGCGCGCCCAGCCCTTCGTGTAGCCGACCACCGCGGCCTTCGACGCCGCGTACCCGGCGATCCCGGGGAACGGCACCCGGGCGCCGAGCACCGAGCCGATCGTGACGATCCGCCCGCCGGCCGGTAGGTGCTTGGCCGCCGCCCGCACCGCCGCCACCACCCCGCCGACGTTCACCGCCTGCTCGCGGTCAAGCCCGGCCACGTCGGCGTTCGGGTCGCCGAGAGTGCCGGACACAAACACCCCGGCGTTGTTCACCAGGATGTCGAGCCGCCCGAACTTCTGCACCACCGCCTCGACCAGCCCCGCCACCGCCTTCGGGTCGGACTGGTCGGCCTTGAACGCGGCCGCCGTGCCGCCGGCGTCGCGGATCGTCTTCACCACCGCCTCGGCCTTGTCGGGCGAGGCGCTGTAGCTGAGGGCCACTGCCGCCCCGTCGCGCGCCAGCCGGGCCGCCGTCGCCGCGCCGATGCCGCGCGACCCGCCCGTCACCAGTGCCACCTTGCCTGCGAGAGTCTTGGACACGAGCGTTCTCCGGTTCGGGAATCGTGAGTGAGGAAGAGGACCAGTGAGTTACACCTGCGCCATGCCGCCGTCCACGAAGAGTTCCACGCCGGTGACGAAGCTGCTGTCGTCCGAGGCGAGGAAGACCGCGACCTTGGCGATCTCGTCCGGCGTGCCCATCCGGCCGAGCGGCACCTGCGAGGTGAACCCGGCCTTCATCTGCTCGATCTCCTCCGGGCTCGCGCCGGTGGTCTTGAAGATCGGCGTGTCGATCGGCCCGGGGCTGAGCGTGTTGACGCGGATCTTGCGGGCCTTCAGGTCGTTCGTCCAACTGCGGGCGAACGACCGCACCGCCGCCTTCGTCGCGCTGTACACGCCGAACGCCTCGTACCCCTTGATCGACGCGACCGAGGCGTTGAGGATCACCGAACTGCCGTCCGGCATGAGCGGTAGCGCTTTCTGTACGGTGAAGAGCAAACCCTTCACGTTGATGTCGAACAGCTTGTCGAAGTGCTCCTCGGTGACCTGGCCGAAGGGGACGAACTCGCCGACCCCGGCGTTGGCGAAGACGACGTCCACCCGCCCGTGCTTCTCCTTCACCACCTGGTACAGGCGGTCCAGGTCGGCGAGGTTCGCCACGTCGCCGCGGACTCCGGTCGCGGTCGGGCCGATCTCCTTCACCGCGGCGTCGAGTTCGGCCTGACGGCGGCCGGTGATGACCACCTTCGCCCCCTCGGCCGCGAACCGCT
>VFQN01002960.1_pt1 | contig 25222 bp, 28 predicted proteins | sample 3512371 | NCBI WGS metagenome assembly VFQN01 (sample SAMN10412370, study PRJNA504923) | tailings metagenome | isolation source: Replicate 2 from Balatoc abandoned mine | place: Philippines: Itogon, Benguet | collected 2017-08-28 | reverse complement strand
CCACCGTTTAACGCGGAAAAGGGCATCGGGCCCGCCCTGGCGGGACCCCAACAGCCAGGCACCGGGGCTCATGACGCGGCCCAAAAAACCCCCCCCCCCCCCCCCCCCCCACGTTTCCCTTCCATCAGGTTTGAGCGCAAGAAGGGCATCGGGTTGGCCCTGGAGGCCCTCCACGAGCTGCTGGTCGTCCTGGCCAGGGAGGGGCCGGGGAGCACCGGTACCGTGACAGCCGCAGGGGCGGGCACCAGCAGCAGCGGGACCGGCAGCGGGAGCGGGGGTGCGGCCCCGGGGGCCGCGGCGAGGTCCTGGTCCCGGCCGCGGCTGGTGCTGGCTGGGGGGTACGACGCGCGGCTGGCTGAGAACGTGGAGCACCTGGCGGAGCTGCGGGCGGAGGCGGAGGCGCTGGACCTGAGGCACGAGGTGCGCTTCGTCACCAGCTTCACCGACAGGTGGGCGTGGGGTTGTGTGTGTGGGCTAGAGTGTGTGGGGTAAGAGATGGAGGGGTGCGGGGTTGGGCCTGAGGCACGAGGTGCGCTTCGTCACCAGCTTAACGGACAGGTGGGCGTATGGGTGTGGGTTAGGGGATGGGAGGTGAGGTGGTGGGGGCGCTAGGTCTGAGGCACGAGGTGCGCTTCGCCACCAGCTTCACAGACAGGTGTGCGGGGGTGTGGCCTAGGGGGCGGGGGTTATCAGGATGGGGGTAGGAAGGGGGCAAATGCGGTCCGCGGCCAGCTTGACCACCAGGTGTGTGACGTGCGGGGGTGTGTTTGGAGGTGTGGGTTAAGGGGTGGGGGGAGCTAAGGGGCATGTGCACTTCGGGACCAGCGACACAGGGTGGCGGGGAGGTCGGGCCCGAGGTAGCAACGGGGGGTGGGCAGCTCGTCTCGCCATGTTGCCACTTTGCGGCCACCTTGCCGGCACAAATGCCTACAAATTAGCTTTAGGACGATGGCACCCTGTCCCCTGTCATGCTCCCCGCAGGCAGCGGGCCCTCCTTCTCTCTGCCTGCCGCGCGGTGCTGTACACTCCCCAGCATCCGTCCCCCGCGCTCTTGCAAACCGACCATGCCGCTCACACCTTTCCCACTGACACCATCCGTGCAGGCAGGGAGCTCCCTTGCTGGCCGCCTGCGTCACGGTGCTGTACATGCGCCCTAGTATGAGCAATGTTTGCACCATTCCTCCGCACCAACGTTATACACACCTTTGCCCTGCCCTGCCATCCATAGGCAGCGGGCTCTCCTTCTCGTCGCTTGCCGTGCGGTGCTATACACCCCGCAGCATTCATCCTCTGCACCAATCCCTATCGTCCACACCAAACGTGCTGGCCTCTTGCCATGCCCCCGACAGGCAGCGCGCTCTCCTCCTCGCGGCCTGCCGTGCGGTGCTGTACACCCCGCAGCACGAGCACTTCGGCATCGTGCCGCTGGAGGCCATGGCGGCGCGTCGACCAGTGGTGGCCGTGAACAGCGGGGGGCCCGTGGAGAGCGTGGGCAGCGCAGCAGCAGCAGCAGCAGCAGCAGCCAAGAGCAAGTCAGGAGGCAGAGCAGCAGGGGGCAACGCAGGTAGCAAGGCAGAGGAGGAGGGCGTGAAGGATGGGAACGTGGGGGCGGGTTTCCTGTGCGAGCCCACGGCAGCGGCGTTCGCGGGCGCCATGCGGCAGCTGATGGACGCGGGGGCGGCGAGGGAGATGGGGGCGGCGGCGAGGGCGCATGTGGAGGGGGGGTTCTCGCGGCGGGCGTTTGGGGAGCAGCTGGATGGGTACGTGCGGGGGCTGGTGGGGGGCGTTGGGGGAGAGCGGCAAGGGAGGGGGAAGGGGGAGGGGAAGAAGGAGAGGTAGGTAGGGGGCTGGCGAGGGTTGAACGAACGGCAGGGGGGAGGGCAGGAAGGGCTGTGCGGACGGGTTTAAGGGGTTCTAGGTGTAGGCATGACGGCAGCAGGTGTGGGGCGAGCGCCGTGAAGCTGTGGTTGAGGCGTGTGGGTCTGATGCGGGTGCGGGAATCGGGATACATAACCCGAACACAGACAAGATCATTAGTTTCAGAGGAAGCAGGAGAGCTCTTACCGAGGTTATGGGACGTGTTACCTTAGAGGAGGCCGCATCATGCGACCCAGGGACGCGCCGTAAGGAAAGGGGTGAGGCGTGTGGGTCTGATGCGGGTGCGTGAGAGGCAGCGTGGAAGAAGGGGGGGGGGGGAACAAAGTACTAATAACGCGAGGAGGAGGTAGTAGTGGTGAGACGGGAAGTAAAAGGGGGGGGGTGCTGGGGGCTGTGCAAGTCAGGGGAGCCTCCCTGGTGCAACCTCACGGAGGTGCTGTTGTGTGTGGGCCCTGGTGGGCCTGTTGATTGGGAAGGTGTTTTCTTATTGTTACCGGCAGCGCCAGGGGCCCTTGGTTGCTATGGTGTGAAGCAGGCTAGCAGCAAGAGGCGGCTGCCACTGCTGCTGCTGCATAGTGGGTTTGCATTCTACCGTGTGTGCTTGTGCGCGGTGTCACCAAGTCATGTCCAGCCTAGCCATGTGCCGGACCTGGTACTGAGCGCGACTTCGGCAACTGTGCGCAGCTTTTCCTTGCAAAGCCATGGCAGTGCTGGTGACGTGCTGGTTTCGCTGCCAGCAAAAGCGTGGTGTTTGCATAAGTTTCCAGTTACTAGGAGGTGCAATGTCGGTTTGCTGTCAGGCAGCATCGCACTCTGGGCGGCTTGGGGTCTGCATGTAAACGGGCCAAGTGGCAAGAAAGTGGGCAGTTCGGCTCTGTCGTTACCGCATTCTGCGGCTTGAAAGCCAAGACTTGTTGCGTGGCTGTGAAACCCACCTGTGGCCACGATTGGCTGCTAAGCGCGGCCAGAGTAACTTGGGGTTGCGACAGTATGTTCGCAACTGTCGTTCTAGGAAACGCAGCAAAACCCTGCGCAGGCTCGTTGCACATGATACATACAAGATTTCACACTTTTTTCCATGTGGTTTGCGTTGTCTGCAACCCGCTTTGGGACAAACCACCAGCAGCGGTTGGTGTTTGCGGCTTTTTTTCGGAATGGCCGCAACATGTCGCAAGACAGCTTGATGGCCATATTAACTATCTCCATTAGTTGCTGCCGGCAGCAGCGTTGTGCTGGTGGCCGACACAGCGCGTGTGCCGAAGCAAGGAGAGAGGGGGTATCCTGCTCCCGAAAAAGCTTATGTGAACATAGGGCGTTGAAACATTGAAACGCAATCTGACTTTTGTTTACTACAACATACAGAGCGCTGAGCACTGCTGAGCGCTGTGTCGCGGTTTTCCTTGCTTGAACGGTGCTCGTGAAATCATGTTTCTTACACGCAGTAAACCAATATTTTACAGGCACATGGAAGGCCAATATGGAAGCACAGTGTTAGAATCCGTGTGTGTACTGGAGCTTGTGACGTACCTGGACGTACTGTGCTGTACGCTCGGAGCGCAGCAGGGACGATCCGCCCACCCTAAATGGCCCACCTGCAAGGCACGCTTCAGAACCATTTTGCATCCTCTCTTACAGCGCTTCGTTCATGCTCTTCCGCGGGAAGGAGCGCCCTAGCGCCCGCCCACTAGCAGAAACCAACAAACACGACAAGATTTGGGACGTGTGCCCACAAGCTGGCGAGAGGATGGCCAATCTGTTGCACCACATCTGATATAGAGTGTGACTGCTATTCATAGCTTAACGCATTTGGCGTAAAGGTGTTACACAACGTAACTGTTGGAACCAAGCGCGAGCGTTGACAGCAGATTCCGTTTTAAGACTTTACTCTGAACTTTATTCCCTTCGCTCGCTGCACGAGCGCTAATGCATTTTGCCCCGCGGGCGCAAACGCAATCTACCGAAGGGCCAAGGCCCAGCATGCTGATAACTGCCTGTCTTTAGACCAGGCCTTGCCGTAAAATCTCTACAGTCGATACATCATGCACCATAATCCCGGCGGTGAGGAACTGGACCTCGCGGACCTTTGGGGCGCATCCTCCGATGACGGGGACAGCCCTTTTGTGTCTCTCTTTGGGACCGCCGAGCGAGATCCTTTCCTTAGAGGCCACAACAAGACCGAGCAATTTGTTACGCAAGAACGACAACTGCAAGACGACAGCATGTGTCAAGCGCACTTGCGTCTCAACGACAGCAGGGACCCGTCCCAACCGCTGGCCGGCAGCAGCCCCACCCCTAACGACGATCAACAAGACCACTTTGGCCACTGGTCTTCCACCCCAGCTTCTGGATACGTCGCTCCCAAATTTCCCCTTGACGGCTTCCCTTCTGGCCCCCTCGCGCCTCACCAGCCTGCTCCCACGACAACGGACCAGCAGCTAACCGTCACCGACGGTGTGCCATATGCCACCGAGGGCTTCTTCCACCCCCGCCTCCCCAGCACGCCGCCCAGCTGCCCTGCCCGCTCCACGCCCGTGCACGCTCTTGCACTTCAGCCGCTAACCGCCTCACACCGGTGCTCCCCACCAACTGAGGCACCCGACGGAGAGGCACCTACGGCTGCCGGATCAGCAGCACCATACCGCCAGGCCAACCAACACGGCTACCGCTACCCACAACAGGAGCTGCAACAGCAGCGGGACCAGCTGACCGCCTCATCCAGCGGTGCGCTCCTCGGCGGCCCTTTTGGAAGCGATGGCGGCACTACAGCCGCGACAGCAGCGCTGGCAGGTGCAGGGCCTGTGGGGATGAGCAGCAGCCAAACCCAACAGCCCCCAAGCGCCACGCAGACGCCTCATCCACACCCGCGCCGCTATTCCTACCCTCACCCTTACCCATACCCCAACCGCAGCCACCCTTTGTCGCCCCTTGCCGCTGGGGCCCCGCCCGACCTGCCCCACCGGCCCCCTGCCACGCGGCCAAGCCCCCATACAGCTGCCATCAGCTCCTACCCGTACGGCGCCCTACAGGACGAGTACGGCAACTGCATCGGCCCATGCACCCCACCCAAGAGCACCTGGCGCTTCCCCTATCCACCCAATCATCCACCTGCCGCCTCCCCCTTCGGTCCCCATGCACCCGGCCCGGTACCCCGGTACCCGGGAAAGCTCTGGCCCCGCGCGCCTCCGTACCCGCCCCCCTGGCCCCACGGCCGCCCTGCTCCCCACACCCATCCCCCCTTCGCCTACGGGTACCCCTACCCCCATCCACACCCACACCCGCGTGCGTTTCCCTACCCTCCTCACCCCGCGCCGGGTGCTGCTGCTGCTGCTGCTGCCCATCCCGACCACCAGTGGCCATGGCACTCTACGGGACGCCCAACCGCCACAACCGCCACAACCGGAACCGCAACTGCAGCCGCCGCGGCAGACACGGCCGGCCTCCCATCCGCCTGCCCGCACCCTCACGCTGCTGGGTGGCAGCCTGAACATGTGCCACAATGGCACCCGCACCAGCAGCACCCCCAGCAGCAGCAGCCGGCAGCGGTGGTGGAAGAAGACAACGGCTCTGACACCGCCACCTCCCGGGCTACCACGCTGCATGCTGCTGCGCCCGATGCGGTCCCAACGCACCAGCACCAGCCCCCGCCGCCACCACAGCAGCACATTCAACAGCAGCACGAGCGGCCAGGCGCGCGCGTGCCAGTTGCAAGCCTTGGAGCCCAGCAGGTGCAGCTGCCGGCGCCTCTGTCGCTGCCCATGCAGTCACCACAGCAGCCGCAGCAGCAGGATGACCTCGAGCTAGCGCCACCGGCGGCCGAGGGGTTGGACCCCCTGTGGCCGCTGTCCGCTTTAGGCGCGACGGCGGGCCAGCCTGGGCTCCCCTGGGGACTCCCCTGGGAGGCCCCGCAGCCGCTGGGAGACCCACCCCAGCCGCAGCTGCACCCACGGGAGGCGGCGGCAGGGATGTGGTGCGACGCAGCTGATGCGGAAGCTGGAGGCTCAGTAGCGGACGCAGGGCTGCCGCTGTTGCCGCCGCTGCCGCCGCTGCCGCCCCTGGAGCCGGGGCTTGGGCTTCCCCAGGCGCTACTGCGGACCGTGCACAGCCTGGAGGGGTCGCACGCGCAGGTGCCGGAGGGCTCCTTCCTCGCTGCTGTGGGTGTGAAAGCTGAGCCGGAGTCTGGCCAGCAGCAGCAGGAGCAGCAGCAGCAGCAGCAGCAGGAGCAGGGCGCAGCGGCTGAGGGGGCAGAATGGGCCGAGCAGGACTTCCTGGCGGCCGGCCGCCGTGCTAGCGTGCGAGCACGAAAGGCCAGGAGCCAAGGGGCTTCCGCAGCCGCCGAACACACAGTGGCAGCAGCCCCAGAAAGTGGCCCTGGAGCCGCTGCGTGCGCTGGGGCCTACGAGGGAAAGGAGGAGCGGCCACACCCAGCTGCAGAGCCCGTACCAGGCCCGGCCCGGGTGGCGGAGACCCCTGCAAAGGAGCCCCTTCCCAAGCCCGTGCAGGTGACCGTGTCCTCCCCCTCCGGCGCGCTCATGACGCACAGGGTGCTGGGCACCTTCTTCCCACAGCCCTACCTTGAGGGCAAGGAGTGCATCCTGGTGCTCAGGGCGCCGGCAGGAGGGGGGCAGGGGCAGGGTAGTAAGCAGGGGCAGGGGCAGCAGCAGCGGGGCGAGGGCCAGGATCAGGGCACAGGGGGCGCAGCGGCGGCGGCGGGTGCAGCTGCGGGTAGCGGTGGTGCCAGCCCCACCAAGGGCGGCGGGGGCGGCGGCGGCAGCAAGAAGGGCGGTGCCGCCCCTGTAGGCGGTGTGGGTGACATGGTGAGCCGCAGCGGCTTCGAGCGGCTGAGCGGGTCCATGATGGCCAAGTGGCACAGGTCCATACGGGTGAGTGCAGGGGGAGGGGAGGAGGGAGAGGAGGGCCGAAGTGTGCAGCGGGTTACATGACGGGGCGCGGATTTGACCTCAAACATTGCTGGCTTGGATCGCATGCATGTGCCTCCACTGACCCCATGTGCCCTCCGCACCTCCTGCACTTCTCACGCAGGTGCTTCCCGATGGCACTCCACTGGGCAGGTGGCTAACCGACAACGGTCTGCCGGTGCTCAAGGTGAGGGGGGGCGGTACCATATTGTCAGAGGGAGGCCGCGGAGGCGGATGGGCTGCTGTCGTGTGTTCCCGGGGCAAACTCAGCTGTTTAGGTACGGTAATTCGGGCAGTACACTGCCGCCCAGCCGCCCAGCTCCAACCAGCCCGTTGCGACACATACCTTTCATTGTGCTTTTCGCTTTACAGGGCTGCTCGCGGCGCGTCCGGCCTGTGGCCGCAAGCGAGGGCAGCCTCACCGGAGGGACAGGCATCCGGCCCGAGGCAAGGGCTGGAGCACCAGCACCAGCAGCAGCAGCAGGTGCAGGCGCAGGCAGGTCTCTTGATGGTGCTGGGGGCGGTGACAGAAAGCGCCGCCGTCATGCCATGGGAGGGCCAGCCGCCTCGGCGCACGTGGCCTCGGCGGTGGCGGCGGTGGCAGCAGGTTGTGGCGGCAGCGGTCGGGGGAGGGCCGCCAAGCGGGGTCGGGCTGCGGCGGCTGCAACAGCGAATGAGTGGGACAGCGACACAACTGATGAGGATTTGGACTTATGAGAGGTGGATGCGCTAGGGTGCACGCGTGCGGATGCTTTGTGACTTCGGGGCTCCGTGCTCTCGGCTCCGCTCGGGAAGCCCATGTCGCACCCTCGCCACCGCTCGGGCCCACCCCGTCGTGTACCTCCTACGGCCATGGTTGAAGTACTACGTGCACGTGCCAGGATCTTGGCAGGCTGTGCAGCACAGGTGCGAGGTTGTTTTGGTCTGTGTATATATCAGCAGTACAGGTAGTAACAGTTGACACTGACGGCGACGACGTTTGGGTACGGTGGTCTATCTTGCTCTTGCGTTGTGTGAGCAGTACGGTACTGTGCACGCTATCGTGACCTCTTGAGGCAGCGCACATGCACTTTTGCGCAGTCCGGGCTTTGTCAATGCTGACCTGGCTGTGCTTGAAGCATATTCTTTCTGCCGTGTCTGGAATTTGCACACGCATGCGCATCGTGACATTGCGTGACGATGTGCGCCGTGGAGATTATGCTTTATGCCTGAACCATCAACATGCATGTGCTGTTTGGGGCATCCGTGTGAAGCTCGAGTGCACGACGCGTGCAGCAGCCCATGTACGGCAGACAACTGTTGACAAACATTTGTGTACCGTACAGTACGGGTAAGGCCGTTCGTGCCTAGTGCAGGGACACCGTGCGTGTGCGGCAGGGAGGAGAAGATTCCTGGCCGGGTATTGTTAAGTTCACGTTTCCTGCTTGTGAGTGCTTGTGAAGTTTGGTGAGCCAAGCACGCGCCGTAAGAAGGTAATGCCGCTGTTGTACTGTCGTAGAGGTAGGCGATTGTTTCAGCTGTTTACGTAGGCACGTGGGCTGTACTTGGCATGTACGCAAGGTCGTGAACGAAATAAAGCTGAATGCGGTAATTGTTTTGCAGGCAAGAGGCAAGAAACCATGACATGACATGGAGATGCAACCATGCGGCTTTGTTGGGGCGGTCGGAGGAACAGTGCATAGCACATACAGGTAGGCAGTCTACCAGAAGCAGAGGGTGCACACAGTTGCAAAGGGTATTTGATACAGCTGGTTACAGTTGCCTGGATGGTTGTTGTTACCTTTTGCAGTTTGGACAGGCTGGAGGACTTTGGCAGTTCGGTAGAATGTCTGTTCTTGTTGTGTGGGCTTCGGCGTTTTGGGTTTTGGCAGTTTGGGACAGGGGAGCCCTCTGGTCTGGAACGTTTGGGGGTTACGACTCGGAAGGTATGGGCACGGTTTGGAGTATCGGTAGCAGCAAAGAAAGTCGCAAGTAAGCACTGGTAATGCGGCATCGTGACTATTAGAATAAACAGGTGCTGTTGCAGTGTGGAGCATGCGACTCCCGCTGGCCTGTCCCTTCCCGTCTCCTTACCTGTAAACCTTTCCACAGGAAAAAAAATGCGAGCTGGTCCTACCGGTGCGCTCGCTGGCTCAGGGGTTATGCTGCTGCGGTGCTGCTGCTGCGGCGGCGGCGGCAGTTGCTGCTGATGCATGGGAACATGCTGCACAGCTGCAAAGAGCGTGAGTAGCTGAGTACTTGGCTGGACAACGTGAATCAGCATGAATAGCAGACGGTAGCCACCTGGGGTGAACCACGTGACCCAGACAGCGCCCCTCGAAGGGTCAACGGCTCTCGCACCCGCGTTCGCACGTCAGTGCGCACCAGGGAGGGGAGGGCCCTCCTTTCCGTGCCACGGCTTCCCGTTCTGGTTAGTCCCCAAATACACCACCGGAGGCGGTACGAACGTACGATGCGCAGCGGCCCGGACGGCGCTTGTACTTTGACCGCAACCCCACAGCCGGCAGCCTGGCTAGTCCACAACCGTCGCGTGCCGTAGCACTGTCCTGCACTGTCGCACGTGTGCGTACTGCCTGCCAGTGAACCACAGCGGCTAGCTTGCCACACTATCAATTAGCTTCCAGCGTGGCAGCATCAGCAGTCTTGCAAAAAAAAGCAGTCCCCGCATGGAGAAAAATTGAAACGCATGCCGATAAGCACCTTCTTAATGGGAGGCTGCTCCGCCGCCGCCCTATGCACCGCCATGCACCCAAAACTGCACTCGCTCTCACCAAACCACTCCGAACACCTCTCCAAAGCAAGAACCACTCCTGCCTATAACTCCTAGCCCACAGTGTGTGACACACCACCCGTTGAGCCAAGTACCACCCACCCATGCACTCCGCGACAGCTTCCGGTTGCTGCTCACTCTTATCTCGGCAAGCGGGTGGCAGCACGCTCAAAATCGCAGCCCGCAAATGCCGTTGACGGCCACCTTCTCCTCCACCGCCTCCAGCCCTGCCGCCACCGCCCCTGCCGCCAGCGCCACCGCCGCCGCAGTCCCCGCAGCCCCAGCAGCCCCCCCAGCCCCAGCTGCCCCAGCTACCCAAGCTGCCCTCACATCCAGGTCCGCACCGCGCTTCACCGCCTCCTCCTCACGCCTACGCGGCCACCTTCTCCTTCTCCTCCACCACCTCGGCCTCCGCCTCCGCCCCTGCCGCTGCTGCCGCAGCCCCCGCCCCGACCGCCGCCGCCGCCCCAGCTGCCCCCGCAGCCAACACCAGCTCCAGGTCCGCGTTGCGCTTCACCACGCCCGCCTCCAGCAGCGAGCGGTTGAGGGTGTTGAGGATCTTCATGTCGGACTCGGGGAACACCACGGGGCGCGGACCCGTGGGTCGGTCGCCCGCCAGGGTTTCGGAGGGCGGCGGCGCGATGCCGGCGGCGGCGGCGGCGGAGCCCAGGCTTGCAAGCAGGCCGGCGAACAGCCCCTTGGGCTTCTCGGGCTCTGTGGGAACGGAAGGAGGCACAACAGAAGGACGGGACGCATCAACGCTTGTACAATGTCATGGCAACGTGAAAGGGGCTTGGAGACCGGCCATGCACTTCGGCACCAACATGCACTTCGAGACCGTTTCAGCAGCCATGCCTACCGCAATTGCAGCGCACCCGCCGACTTGGGGGCAGCAGCCCGTCCCGTTCCCAAACCCTGTGGAATGCCCACACCGTACCTGCCGGCTTGGGCGGCAGCAGGCCGTCCTGCTCCGCCAGGTCGTACGCGAAGGTGAAGGCGCGGCGGAACTCGGCGGGCCCCGCGCGCACGGGCGCCGCGAAGTGGCAGGGGATGACCTGCTTGAAGCTCCACGAGGCGCAGATGTCGTCCACCCAGTCCACCACCTGGGGTGCGGGGGGAAACAAAGAATGAGCAAAAGCATGGCAAGCATGATTGTGTTTCTAGGGTGTGGTGGATTGGAGATGTCGTCCACCCAGTCCACCACCTGGGTTGGGTTGAGAAACCGAACGGTGAGCCAACAAAGGCAAACACTCTATCAAATATTGTATTACTTGCAAACAGCACTCGATGGAGAGGACTTGTCGCCCACCCAGTCCACCACCTGTCCACCACCTGGGGCGGGTCAAGGCGGTGCGGGGAGAGGGGTACGCGTGCAACGCGAGGGATAAGGGGAGAGGGGAACCGCAGCGCGGCAAAGTGGAGGAACCGCAAGTCGGGGAAGAGGGGTGGGTTAAGGCGTCATCGTGCACCTGGCTGCGGTCAGGCCGTTGGCGAACGGGTGTGTAGGGATGCAGCTGCAGTTGCGGGCACACGTTAGCATGGTAACAAGCAGGTACTAGCAGGTACTGGCTAAGGGGTGTATTAGGGATGCAGGTGTCGCTTACCCGCTGAACCAGCTGCAGCAGGGCCACGTGGCCTTGGGTTGGGGCTCGGAGACTAGGGCGATGGTGCCTACGCAAGTTGCCCGCTGCGACGTGTCGACCGCTTGTGTCAGTTGGCTTGTATACTTCCTAGTGTAATTCTTCCTGTTGTGTTTGCGTGGTGTGGAGATGTGGTCACCTGTATCAACTACATAACGTATAGAATGTTACACGCGAAGTAACATAATTCTAAGCCTCACCGTCTTGGGGAACTTGCTGTACACCAGGGTCTCCACAATGGGGACATGTGGCCACCTGTATTTAATTACTTTTTACAATACTACATATTAATTATATAAGCAATCGAGACCCACCGTCTTGGGGAACTTGCTGTACACCAGGGTCTCCACCACCGGCCCGCAGAACAGGCGGTTGGAGATGGCAGCGAACGAGTCCTCTGGCGTCAGCAGGTTGCCGGGGCCGAAGTACAGCACCAGCAGCGCCATGCGCCGCCAGCCTGTGGGAGTCATTTGTGGGCGTGAGTTAACGTGCTAATACACACGGTGCAGGTGCAGAGCCCAGGTTGTAGCACGCGCCGCCAGCCTACAGCTACGTGGTGATGTGGTGCGTGCGTGCGCCAGCGCGTTAGTACACTTCGCAGGCTGCCTGGTGAGAGCGCAGCACCAGCAGCGCCATGCGCCGCCAGCCGATGGGGGTCACGTGTGGGTGTGAGTGTGGGTTAGCGCATGCTAAGACACACAGTCAGGTACGAAACCCGAGGCACAGCACCAGCAGCGCCATGCGCCGCCATCCTGAATGCAAGTACGTAGGTGGGTGAGCCGGATGCCAAGGCACACGGTTTGGCTGCTGGGCGCTCCGAAAGCATGAATGTGTCAAATGACCCTCTACAGAGTTCGATGGCTCCTGGCACGTCGTCCATCGGCCCCTGCTGCACGCCACCTCTCCCAACGTCCCAAGTGAATGACTAAGAGTGGACCCATTCCCAACCGGCACGTTGCTGCTCACCCTTCCTCCTGTTCTCCGGCGTGTCCTCCACCGGCCCCTGCTGCGCGATGGCGCGCACCTCCTCAGCGCTGCGTCCGCCGCTGATGGAGCGGGCCAGCAGGCCGTCCCGGGCAACGTCCAGCAGCGCGTCCGTGGGGATGCACTGCGAAATGGAACAACGGGTGGTGGGTTAGCGCTGTGCATATACAAATGAAAGCAAGGTGGCATGGACCAGCAGACCGTCGGCCGCGAGTGCTTGAAGACGGGCGCCGGCTAATGCACATGCCTCACCTCCGGCGAGTCTTCAGGCACGTAGCTGACGCTGTCCGTCACCACGAGGGTGCCGCACGAGCTAGTACACCCTCACGGCTGCCGGCGCACCTGCTAATACACATGCCTCACCTCCGGCGGGTCGTCCGGCACGTAGATGACGCTGTCGGTCACCATGAGGGTGCGGGATTTCTTGTGGAAGAACGCGACCTCGCAGAACCGCACGTACTCGCCCACGCCTGAGGAGGAGGAGGACACGAATAGCGTGTCAGGTGGCACGTGCTGCCGGAATCAGCCCAGCACGTGGCAGCCGGCACGTGGCATCGGGCACGGCCCAAGTACCACCCGCCGACGGTGAGCGGCAGCAGCACCTGCTGCTAAGGCCCGCCGGTGGCCGCCCATTGCACTTAGCCATATGCAGCTGTTGCACACAGCTAACACACTGACTTTCAGCTGCTCACCGATGGAGGGCGGCAGCAGCACCTTCTGCGGAGTCCTGCCAACACCCTCCCACGGCACATACCCACACGCAGCTAATACACACACAGCTAATACACACGCTCACAGCTGCTCACCAATGGAAGGCGGCAGCAGCACCTTCTGCTCAATCTCGTCCGCCCAGGGCACGGTGGTGTCGTTGCTGACCAGGGTGCCGGTGGGGAAGATGCCGAAGAACTGGGGCGGCAGGTTCAGCGGGAAGGACCACTGGTACGGTGCAATCCACACCTGGCATGAAGGGAGGCGCGGGGGCGGGGGCGGGGGCGGCTTGGGTTAGTGAAATAGCAAGTCGTGCTAGTTGGTGGCAGGCAAGTTGAGCGGGAAGGACCACTGGTAGGGCGCGATCCACACCTGCAGGGGAGTGCAGCCAGAGGACAGGGAACGGCACCACCCGCACCCGCCAAAGGCGTGGTGAGCATGCGACGAGGGGTGCGGGAGAGTGCCAACACCCCAACCCAAGCACACAAGTCCAAACCCTGCCCAACCCACAACCCACCCCAAGCAGCTACCCCCTACCTGCGCTTCGTGAAACTTCCTGGAAAATGCCCGCACGTGCCACGCGCGCACCAGACGTGCAGCGGTGTCCTTCACTCCGCAAGCTGCCAACCCACACCCACGCCCCCTGGCCCCGCCCCCACCTTCCCCGCCCCCCTACCTGCGCCTTGGGGAACTTCCGCGAGAAGGGCCCCACGAACACCTTGTGCTCGTAGGCCCCCGTGGGCAGCACAATGTACTCCACGGGCGCGTCCAGCTCCTGAGGGGGACATGGGGTGCAGCAGCGCAATATAGGTGCATGTGGACTGCAACTATGATGCAATCTGACGGGGTCCCGCACAGGGCGTCAGCGCCATGTCATGTACATTTTAAAGCTATGATGTGCTTCACGAGTGCGTCCAGCTCCTGAGGGGTAAACAGGGCGGGGGTGTGCCCCACACAGGGCCGCAGCGTGCCCCGCTTGTCCATGCTGCAGCACCCGAAGCCGCACCTCCTACACGCCGTATCTCCACGCCGCCGCTGCCATCCAGCGCCTATGACTGCGGCCTGCAGCCGCACATTGCTCGCGTGTGCCCCATGCGAGAGCCCCACCTGAAACCAGCTGCAACCACCCGTTGCGGGTATGAGCCCCGTAAAAGCAGAGAGCACCCTCCCTGCCTCCTGTCACCAGGCGCACATGCAACCGCAGGCCCACTCTGCACCACCCACATTCCCCCCTGCGTTGATCGGTGCGGTGGTGCCCTCAACGTGTGCTCCCAGGCAGTGCGCACATCCCACCAGCAGCAAGGTACAACCCTCCGTTGGCGCCATACATGCGGCTCTGCGTGGGACGGTGCCTACCCAGGTATGCTACACCAATGCAATGCCCCCACCTCTAGCAGCCGGACGCACTCCTCCATGGGCGCCACGGGCGCGTGCACCCACATCAATGCCACACCAACACCGCATCCATATGGACGTACATTACACTGCCCTGCCCCCACCTTGCCCAGCCGTACGCACTCCTCCGTGGGCGCCACGGGCGCATGCACCCACACCACTTCTACCATTACCATTTCCCATGTACCCCATGTTTACATCCGCACACTTCGTACGACCCCCCCACCTTGAGCAGCCGGATGCACTCCTCCGTGGGCGCCACGGGCGCGTGCACCCACAGCCCCCCGCTGGCCAGCTTGATGACCGTCATGCGCACAGGGGTGTACACGTTGAACAGCTCCAGCGCCTGGGTCTGCTCAAACACCCACACGCTGCCCTTCTCAACCTGCGGGGCGACGGTGAGGGTACGGCGGCAAAGAGTTCAGGTGGTACAGAGTCCATGAAGTGGTCACGGGGAACTAGGATGTCTGTTGACACCCACACGCTGCCCTTCTCAACCTTCGGGGCGAGGGTGGACGCAGAGGTTTGAAGTAGTGGACATGGGGAAACGGGAATATGGGGAAACGGGAACATGGGGAATATGGGGAAACGGGAATACCAGCACGTGTTGCAACATCCGTACGCCGCCCTTTTCGCCCTGCGGGTTGTGACGGCAGCTGCAGAGTGGCAACGAATGGGAATGGAAGACTGTCTGCCCCGTTGAAAGACGCACGGCAGGGCATTGAGGAGGAGGCCAGACCGGATACCGGTACTGGGGCGGTGGGGAAGTTGGGCGGTGCGTGCATACGGTGCGGTGGTCACGTGGCGGTGGCAGGGGCGGCTTGGGGCACGGGTGGGGGAGTGAGGCAGCGGGCCGTGGCGGGGTGGCTGCACGTTGTGCAGTGCGTTGGGGAGGGCACGTGAGGGGCACTTGGTTTGGCAGGGCGTAGGCGCACAGGCACTGTGCGCAGCTGCAGCTGCACGGTGCACTGTGCGCAGCTGCACGGTGCACGGTGCAGCTGCACGGTGCACGGAGGGCATAGCTGTCCAGACTTCCAGCGTACAGGGTTTTGCGGCGGGGACAGCCGCGGAGCGACTGGTTCCCCCCATGCGCCAGACTCCCCGCGCTGCACGTGGCACCCACCTCCCGGCGCACAGTCTTGCGCTCAAATGTGGGCCCCAGCGGGAAGGGGAATCCCGTGAGGTTCAGATAGAACCGGCTGCCATTTGACTGGGGCTTGTCCGCAGCCTCCTGTTGCGCTGCCTTGCGGGCTGCTTGCCGCAGCTCCCGGTTGCTGACCGTCTTGACGCCCTTCTGGGTCTTTTCCTGCTGCGGCTGGGTCTTTGTGACCGTACCCTTGCCTGTCTGGGGCTTCGCGCCCTTCGTGGTTTGCGCCTTGGAAGTTGTGACACGCGCGACTACCCGGCATGGCTGTACCGGAGCCCGCGCCGGCAGGCGCGCAGAAGCCGTTCGCCCCATGCGCCAAGTGTGTTTTTGCAAAGACATCATTGTCTGTTGCGCAAGCTTGCTGGGGCGAGTAGCGCTGCGAGGAATGCTGCGCCTGTTGCAAGCGGCCCTAGGCGAAAGTTCTAAAGCCACCCCGTCAGTGCTCCAATCCAAGTACTGTTATTAAGCGCTAAGAAACACAGAGACGCGGCTCTGTAAAAGGTGAAAGTCCGTCGGATGAACCCACGCCAAAGCAATTGTGTCCAGTCCTCAGCGACACCAAGTTGACGATGGTACGTTATAATCTAATGGCGGTCTGTGAGGTATGCAACATAAAGCAACAAGGAAGGCACAAGCAACTGTGACGCCTGCCATGGAAAGGACACTTGCGGTGGATGGCTTCAATCGAAGCTTGTCGGATAGAGGGCCTTTCCGCTGGAGACTTTGTCGCATGCGTACAAATGTACCACTCGTATACGTACATATGGCCTACCAGCTCTCGGGCGCCTAGTTGGGCGGACCCGTCGAACCTGGGTCACTTCTTGCTTCGCCTGTGGTGGCACCGGACCGCTTCGGCGCCTTAACCAACTTTGTAGGTATGTACTATATAAAGCCTCAGATACTCAGGTCACGGTGCACCTTTTCAAGCGGGAAGGTCTCCCCTGCGTTCTGAAGTGCCACGTGCCGTGGGCGGGAGGGTGGTGGCTGGTACAAGGGCATCGCGGAGTCCACAGCTCAAGAAGTGTACTGCCGTCGCCCGAGACCGTGTGCGGCTTCAGACTAAGGGCAACCTCAAAAAGCTATGCGCGTATATCGGTACCTTCAGATGTAAGCGTTGCAAGGATGGACCAGGATGGACAAATCCAGGCTCTGCGAGTATGGACGGAGCGCGCGTTCCATCCTGCAGCACACGGTACCCTGTACGTGGGAGCCCGTAGGGCATTTTCGTGCAACTTGTTGTGTCCGTCATGACCTGAACACATGGCGTACCGTATATTGCCGGTCGAATCTGGTATAAAAGAGCGTAACTACTCGGTCATCACGTTGCACACGAGGGGAGCATCCCTCTTACATGCTTTCGATACCAGTAGCTAGTACGGTTGTACGGCTCCCAATTACCAACGAAGTACCGAAAGTACGGCACCCGCGTCAGCCACGGACTTCTTGCCCACCTAAACGATTGACTGCCTTTTGCAGAGTAGGTGGTCGCAAACGCAACACGCATGCGTGCACAACAAGCTGCAACAAGCAAGACGCCACACCCTCCACACGCTGTGCCTGCATGGCATCTGCCGCCCTCACTGTCTGCCGCGGGACCCGTACCATCTGGGTAAAACCAATTGTCACGCAACCCAGCCCAGCGCCCACATCATAAGCGGCGGCGATGTACCGTAGGCGGAACAGAACAATAGGCCCACAAGAGCAGCAGTACGCAGCCTGCTGAGGCAAGTGGCGCTCCCCTGCCGCCCACCAACAAAGCAGCGGTGTTACGAAAGCTCACACGGCATCAAGATATGACAGGCCCAAGGTTCAAACTATCTGTGCGAACGAATGCAGCCTGAGCGGACGTACGGATTCTCAACGCCAGAGGAGTGTCCCCTGCTCAACGCTGACGCACACAGGCACTGAGAGTTAAACGAGCAGCAACAAGAGACTGTAGAGCCAAGGAAGAGATCAATGGAAGAGGGTAGAGGTAGAGGAGATCATCTCTTCATTAGCACCAGGTAGCACGCAATGAAGCAGCCCGTCTGTCGCAAACGCAACAGGGCAAGTACGTAGGACCCTATCTACCTGCGGTGGCACGCCAAAAACCCATATCAATGCAACGACAACTGTGCAACTCGCCCGGCACAGGTCCTGGGCTATTCCATGTGTCTTCCCAATCCGTCCCGTGCGTACGTACACCGGTGCACGTCCCGCACCAATCCGCTGTCCTCCCTAATGCTATGCAGACGTCCTGCCACGCACGCCAAATCGCCACCCTCAAACCCTCAAAGGACTTGATGAAGGACACCCTTACTAATTAAGCTGCAGTACTGCCAGCCTGGACCGCCATTGAGTGGCACCAACCCCGCAAGGGATAGCCATTATGTTCGTCATTTATAACTACCAACGCGTGTACCCACAAGCATGGCTAGGAAAAGGAAAGCTACTTTTTGGACCACACACAGCACAGATGGAGCAAGTGACAAGCCAATCTCCACAATACAAACAGCAAAAACATAAGCAAACCCGGGTACTTTAAGGACTGACATCTGTTTTTTCATCTGTGGAACGAAGACACAGAAAGACTAGCAGCAGCTACCCCTTACCCGCCTCAAGTGCGCGCGGATGAGCCATACCACGCACACATGTGGCTACTGCATCACAGCGCGCGCCCATCATCTATAAAACACACTACGTACCTCTGTTGACACGACTGAAGCCCGAGATGGCCGGCGGTGGCCGTTGCAAAATCAAAGCCCCCAGTGTGGCACTAGCTATCCTCCTACACCCATACGAAGACTGGATCCATGCCCCTAGGCCGTGCCTAGTGTTCGCTTGGCAAAGCCCCAAGACAAAGACTGGCGTGAGCGGAGCAAGGCAAGTCGCGCAACCGCCACGTGTCTAACGAACACACGTGCCTTAGCTCGTCGCCCGCCTGCCTGCTGTGTGTACCAATGTTCCAACGCAACATTTGTCCATTCTCTCTCCAACAAGCAATACGAGCATCTGAGCAACCAGTGAAGGATGCTGAGCAGCTCAGCATGCGATCAAGACGGAATCCGTTGTACCATGTTCCATAATCACATCCCATCCCATCACATCACATCCGTTACCCGTTCAGCTTATTGCAGGATACCAGTACTAACGGTACGTAATACTCTTTGTGCGTGCGCGGCTATCAAGCAGCTCGCTCACGCCAACGCCCCGCCCCGGCATTGCCCACCCAAGCAAGCAATACTGCGACAAGTCCCTCTCCCACGCGCACGGTCGTGCGCAGCCATATGCCACCCGCCCGCCCCGCCAGTCCCCACCATACCCGCCAGTGCAGTGACCCCGAACCGCCAGCCCTGATCGCTTCGCGAACCCCCTCAAGCCCCTCCTAACTACTCCCTCCGCACGCACAGCCGTGTCTGCTGCCCACACCACCCACGCACGCCAGTCCTTGCGCAGCGCGAAACCAGCGCGCGCCTTCATATCCTGCATCCTTCCAGGCCCAAAGCTCATGAACAGCTAGCCTTCCGACTCCGCGCATTGATGCGCCGAGCGAGCATTGCGTGCACTGCGGCTGCCACGCACCGACCGTGCTTACTCGTCTCCATCCTCCGACTCCGTGCATTCAGTTGTCTCACCGTCATGAGTCCTGGCAGCTGCACGCGACGCACGCCCGCGCCCACCGCGCCTCTTGCGGCTCGCCGCTGCCCTACCACCGCCGCCGCCGCCGCCGCCGCTGCCGCCGCTGCCGCCACCGCTGCCGCCGCTGCCGCCACCGCTGCCGCCGCTGCTATCGCTGCCGCCGCTGCCAGCCGCGGCTGTGCCGTTTGCGCGCCGCCTCTTACCGCCGCCGCCGCGGCCGCCACCGCTGCCACCGTTGGCGGACGAGAGCGAAGCGGTTCGTGCAGCGGCCTCACCCACACGCACCTTCCTGGAGCAGCCCTGGGGACGGAACAAGGCCACGCACGCACGCATGCGCATGACCATTTGCGCTACAGCTGTTTGCATCGACTACCGGTATTCCTTACCCTCCAGCTGCCGCAAACGGCAGGTGTGTGCGCACGTGCCAGGACATGCCAGCGGCATGCACCCTGCTGCAGCGCCGGCGGCCCCTGACTCTCCTGCTCCAGCCGCCTAACAACATCACTACACCCCTCGCCATCCCCTACGAGCGGCCGTACACCTGCTGCAGACTTCAAGTTAGACACCGCACCACCACGCGGCATCTTCGGGCCCCTGGGGCCCCTTGGGACCCTTTTAATAATATATAATATAAAGTGATATAAAGTGCACCAGCACCACCACCCGGCATGGTCCGGTCATAACCAGCCCTGACGAGCCCTGAACAGCCAGAGCAGACTGCCCACACCCTGCTTTCGCCTCCCTTCCCCGCGGCCCTCCTGCCTCCCCCTTCCCCTTCCCCCCTCACCTTGTGCACGGGCAGGGCGTGGTCAGTGCACAAGGTGGGTGCAAAGGCACAACGTAACGTAACGTAACGAATCTAGTGCATTGGTATGGCTGGGGCTGAGCGGCTGGACCGGCAGTGCACAACCCGCGTTACCTCGACCGCTGCGTTTGCCCTGAAACCGGTGAGCCCCAACTACGGTACGCCACTGTGGCCTGCCTCCCTCTGACCATACGGTACCGCCCCCCCTCACCTTGTGTACGGGCAGGCCGTGGTCAGTGAGCCACTGGCCCAGGGGAGTACCATCGGGCAACACCTGGGGAAACGACGGGGGCGTCCAAGGGATTTGGAAGTGATCGGGGTGGACGGGTGCAGCAGGCGGACGGGTGCAGCAGGTGGACGGGTGCAGCAGGTGGACGGGTGCAGCAGGTGGACAGGGGAACTATACCAGGGGGGACGCCAGTCCAAGGCACCGGCAGTCCGGAATGCTACCCCAACGTGGGGACAGTGCAAGCAAGGGTACACAGTGGAGACAGGCATGGACGGACGCACCGGTGCAGCAAGGCACGAACCGAGGTTCCGGTACGTGTGCTGCCCCAAAGAACACCACTAAACCGTCTGCCCCTCGTGCCCCCTCCCCCGACTGCCGGGTGCCCCCAGTTCCCCGTCCCCCGCCAGCCGCCGCCCCCTTTCCACCCAAGCCTCCCCCCTCCCCCTCCCTCCCCCCGCACTCACCCGTATGGACCTGTGCCACTTGGCCATCATGGAGCCGCTCAGCCGCTCGAAGCCGCTGCGGCTCACCATGTCACCCACACCGCCGACAGGGGCGGCACCGCCCTTCTTGCTGCTGCCGCCACCCCCGCCGCCCTTGGTGGGGCTGGCTGCACCGCTGCCCACCGCTGCACCCGCCGCCGCCGCTGCGCCCCCTGTGCCATGCTCTTGGCCCTCGCCCTGCTGCTGCTGCCCCTGCCCCTGCTTGTTACCCTGCCCCTGCCCCCCTTCAGCTGGCGCCCTGAGTACCAGGATGCAGTCCTTGCCGTCCAGGTAGGGCTGTGGGAAAAAGGTGCCCATCACCCTGTGCGACATGAGCGCGCCGGAGGGGGAGGACACAGTCACCTGCACGGGCTCGGGGAGGGGCTGCGTCGCCACCCGGGCTGGGGCGGGGGCCGGTGCTGGCACAGGGGTGGCAGCAGCAGCAGCAGCAGCAGCAGTGGCAGCGGCGTTGAGGGTGGTGGCAGCAGCAGCCTCCACAACATCGGATGGCGCTGGCAACGCCGGGGACGCGGCTGTGTTGCTCACGTCTGCGCAACATTTAGACGCCACCTCCTGCCACTGCTCCTGCTGCTGCTGCTGCTGCTGCACGCCGTGTGTACTGCAACCGTTGCCAGGTGCAAGGGGTGGTGTCGCCGCCCCGCAGCTAAGCGCCATCTGCTGCTGGCCTGCTGTTGCCGCTGTTGCAGCTGCAAGCAGGCCGCCTCCAGGGCTGGGGACACGTGCAAGTGTGGTGGCGGGGCCGGCGCAGCAGGATGCTAACGCGTCTGAGGATGGCAACGGGCCGTTGTCATGCCCGTGGTCGCGGCTGGTGAAGTGGGGGCTCTGTTGCTGCTGCTCAGCAGGCGGCGGCGGCGGCGGCTGCAGCGGCGCCTGCAGGTGCGTCCTTGGCTGCATGTGAGGACCCCATGCTGTCTGCTGGGGCCGCGGCAGATGCCCCAGCGACCTCCAAGATGGCAAGCGGCGGGAGCCGTGGTGCGGTGGAAGGTAGTAAGGGTAGGGGTAAGGGGTGTGAGGGTAAGGGTGCGGCGGCGGGGGGTACGAGTACGGGTAAGGGTAGGGAAATGGGTGTGGGTAGGCTGATGGGGGTCCCGGCGGGTAACGGTAGGGGTAGGGGTAGGGGTAGGGATGGCGGTGGGGGTGAGGGGTGGGGTACAGAGGGCATGGTGTGGCGGGGTGACCTGCAGGGCTGGTAATGGGCCTCGTGTAGGGGGTCGGAGGGGGCGGAGTGGGGAAGGGGGAAGGATCCCGGAGCGGCTGGCACTGGGGTTGGCTGGTTAGGCCCACGGGGTGGGGGGCGGCCTTGGCGGGGCTGTCGTACGGGCTGGGGCTGCCGTACATGAATCCGCTCCAGGAGGGATGCGTTGCCATGGGCTCGTCGGAAGGAGTTGTTGTGTGCAGGTACGGAGGGAGGGGTGCGTCCTGCTGTGTGCTGGCAACAAGGTTGACGTTGGAAGCGGCGGCGGCGGCGGCGGCGGCGGTGTTGAAGGCGGTGGTGACGACGGAAGGGGCCTTGACTTGCCGGGGTTGCACGTGACGAGGGGCCGGGGGGCCCGGGGTCGCACCAGGGTGCGTAGGGGCTTGGGCTGCGCTGTGCGAGCCGCACGGTTGCGTGTGGATGTGGTTGAGGGTATGAGCGCAAGGCTGGGCGGTTGTAGCGTGCGGCATGGTGGTGGCGCCAGCGGCAAACGGCGGTGTAGCGGGGAGGCTGGGCGCAAGGCTGGGCGCAAGGCCGGATGGCAACGCTGCTAGCGGTTCAGGGCTGCAGGCGTCTAGCAAGCCGGCCATGCTGCTGGAGTTGGTAGCGGCCTCGTAAACTCTCGCAACTGTACTAAGCTGCTGAAGATTTTCATGCGCAGCGGTGTCACGGTCGATGTTCCCTGCGAATAGGCCCATCTTGTCGTTTGAAGTGATGAACCACGGAAAGTCCTCTCCATCTGAGGCCTCATATAACCCGAGCAAATCCAGATTGCCGTCGGTGTCGAGACCGCGCGAAACTCCTGGTTCCTCCATGGCGTCGTTTTTTCGGAAACGCGGCCGTGGTGGGCCTGCAGTGTCACTTGCCCAAGGCCTTCTCCACCGCTTCGGCCAGGCCAGTCACCTGCGTTGCAGATACCATCGCGACATGTGTCATGGCCCCTGCCGGATAAGCGCGGCGGAGGTTGCGACACGATGTTGGGGGAAGTTGGTCCTCCTCCTCAGCAACGCGAGCCGCGAGCATACCTGATTACTTACAGCCACGCTGAATGCCAGCAAATGGCCTTCGTTGGGCGTAAGCCCGCCCCAGCCGAGTTGGGGAGGACGGGAGCCCCGACGCGCGACGCCTGGGGGCGCTGGGGCAACCGACAGGATGCACTGAGTATCAGCGCCTTGTACCTATCTATAATTAGAGTTACACTGGGCTGCTTGGTGAGCAGGGTCCTACTTTCAGATCCAGTCGCCCAGTACGATCGATATCAGCCCAACGCTGCTGAGCTCCCCGGGAGGAGTACAAACTGCAGTAGGATTCAAAAGCTATTTTGTATGTTCCTGTAAGCTGACGTCCAGGCGACCAACGTGTTGCCATGCGCTGGGAAGAGTCGTCCCAAGCCTACTGGAAACCTCCAGACCAAAATCCACTCCCAAAGTCTGAGAAATTTCGTATTTCATAGCCCAGTTTGCATTACCAAGATAGTACCGGTACTTCATGTACAGCTTCATGTACAGCTACCTTTGGGCTTCCATCGCCATACCGCTGTGACGTTGCAAGCCGCGCCCTGCTGCTCTAAATTAGCTGTCGTCTGGGCTTTAAGCAGCGGTGCTGGACGGGAGAAGGATACCCTTCTCCCGTCCAGCTACTTGCGCGTGTGTCGCGAAAGCGCGCGCTGTGCGCGTGGCCGGCGTTACAAAGCCGCTGGCAGCTGACTTATGTAAGCAAGGGAAGTTTTCATGGGGGAAATTACCTGCGGGGTCGTGCTCTCTAGCTCTCGAGCTGGTCGCTGGTCGGTCGGTGCGCTCATATCAGGTGCGCTGCTGCGAAGGGCACTCAAGTAAGGCAGGGTGCATCCGTAGGCTGGCCGCCCTCGTTTGGTCTCCGACGGTCGGTCTCCGCGTGCAATCCTTATCACAAACTGGGGCGGTAGAAATGCGAGTGCTCACCCAGGTTCACCGCTTCATCCGTCGCTTGGCCAGCCACCCACGCGTGTCCTACCTGCTGCGTTTACAGACCACGGCGGACCCAGTCCCTGCAGCGCCTCCCCACCCCCTCACCCCCCCCACCCCCCCACCCCACCCCCGAAACAACCCCAATATCAAGCAATAGCCATACGAGGCAGCCCGCAGGCCCTGGTGTGCGCAAACAAGGGGGCGGAGGGGTACACACGCAACTTGCCGACCAGCCGTCACGCACGACCGCCTGGCTCCCCCGGTGTAACCAGGTGTAACCAGTGTGAACGTGATGCCAGCTTGGTCTGGCTCCCACTGAGCTGCACCTACACACGAGGTTCGGTTGTTCCTTTCAATTGTGCTGCAACAGGAGCGAAGTGCCCGCAGCAGCGCCATGCCGTTTCGACCTGTATGTCCTGGGCCCGCGCTCCGCTCCTGCTGTATTCACATGGCGTCAACTGATGTCCGTTCCAACCACGCCAACACATTATACCGTGCAGCCCGGGGGATCCCAATCCTGGTGCATACGGTGCACGAAGCAGGGGCGTACAACCCGTACGTGTAATCCCACTACGCATGCCCTGCACATATACCGTAACACGGTACACGTCCAACCTGTCCACACGCATGACCAGCGTGGAGACACGTGCACTGGCCCATGCTGAAGACACGTGCGTGTACCCTTGACACGTGGCCGCATGCGCCAGACGGACACGTGGCACTGGCCCATGCTGAAGACACGTGCGTGTGCCCTTGACACGTGGCACTGGCCCATGCTGAAGACACGTGCGTGTGCCCTCAACGTGCGTTGCACCCACGGCGACAGACGGTGTCGCCATGCCGATGCCAACAGGCCAAGCGGCACACTGGGCGTGCTGATGACACGTGTCGTTCACGCCCTGCCACGTGCGTGCCGTACCCGCCCCGCGCACATCACATCCACGGCGACCAGCCGATGTACCGTACACGTGGCATACGTCTGCGTCCCCATGCCACGTGTCAGGTGCACCATGGCACTGCCGTACCCGCTCTCCACACATCACATCCAGGGCGACCAGCCGATGTACATGCGGCACAGGCGCTGGGGGTCCTGGGCCTCCGACAGTAGGGCGCGGACCTAGGGGGCGATGGGAGGTGGGTGGGGAAGGCAGGGTGTTAGGGACCGGCGGCAGGAGGGGCAGCAAGGGATGGTTGCGTACTGGCACCGGCATGGCAGCAAGTGTGCATCACAACCACAATCTCTATTCAGGGGGCGATGACAACGGGACGCTTAGGAGGGCACGGCGTCCCGCATCTTGCCTTGCTCAAGCATGTGCAACTGTGCCAACGAACGAAACGCCCTTTCTCCGCTAAGCCACGCCTCTCACCTGCCCCTCCACGCTCAGCGGCGCTCCTACCGCATCCACCGCCGCGGCCGCCGCCACCGCCGCCAGAGCGCCGCCCCCCCCCCCCCCCCCCCCCCCCCCCCCCCCCCCCCCCCCCCCCCCC
>VFQN01002959.1_pt1 | contig 25225 bp, 45 predicted proteins | sample 3512371 | NCBI WGS metagenome assembly VFQN01 (sample SAMN10412370, study PRJNA504923) | tailings metagenome | isolation source: Replicate 2 from Balatoc abandoned mine | place: Philippines: Itogon, Benguet | collected 2017-08-28 | reverse complement strand
CCCCCCCCACCGGCCCGCCCACCCCCCCCCCGCCCGCTGCCTGCCGACCCCACGCCCCCCAGCCCGCCGCGCGCCCCCCGCAGCCCACCCTCGCCCCGTGCCCCCCGCAGCCCCCGGCCCCCCCGACCGCCCCCCCGGGCGCCCAGGGGGCCGAGGGCTCCTCCCCCACTCGCCCCTGTCGCCGCGCTCCCTGCCGCGCCCACCTACGCCCCCACCGGCTCCCAGACACTGCCAACACCCGCACGGAGCTCCGGAGCCAGCATGCCCACCGAACCGCCGGCATACGCCCCTCCCGCCTGGCCCGCCTACCCAAGCACGCCCTTGTCTCCTGCCGCACCACCGCCTCCCCCTCTCGCCCCATCACCGCCTCCCCTCTATCCCTCTCCGCCCTCTCCCCCAGAACCACCTTACCCCCCGCCCTCCCCGCCCTCACCACCACCACCGTACCCCCCTCCCCCGTCCCCTCCCATGCCGCCCTCCCCGCCGCCCCTGCCCCCCTCCTACCCATCACCGCCTCCCAGCCCACCCGAGCCACCCTCACCGCCACCCCACCCGCCCTCGTGAGTGACCCACAGCGCAAGGCTGCCTGTGACCACTTACCGCCGTTGATGCTAGCCTCCTGTTGCAAGTGAGGATACTCAGCTCACGCACGCAAGCACATGCACAACCTCCTGCCCGCTGCAAAGCCTGGCAGACGCCTGCGACCCGACAGCTGCATATTGCCCCCCTGTGCCCCGCAGGCCGCCCAAGCCCCCGCGCAAGCCCAAGCCGCCGTCCCCGCCCGACCCACCACCAAGGCCCCCGCACCCGCCCCTGCCCCCTTTCCGCCCGCCATCGCCCCCACGGCCGCCCGCGCCGCCTCCCTCTCCGCCGCCACGCCCGCCACACCCCAGGCGCCCGCCACGCCGCCCTCGACCATCCCCGCCACCGCCGCCCTCTCCATCGCCTCCCCCCTTGCCAACGCCGCCCCCCAGTCCACCTCCACCCCCCAGCCCGCCGCCACTGCCCTCCCCGCCGCCGCCCCCTCCCAGGCCACCTCGCCCGCCACGGTAATTGCACACATCCTCGCGTTGTCGTTGCCCTTCGTCTCTTTCGCCCCGATGTCGGCAATTTAGCAAGGATGTGGACAATGGGGTTCCTCTCACAGCACCAGCATCGTGCTTGCAAGGTCTGGTGCCAGTGGCCGTGCTGCTGGGACATTGGTGTATGCCATGCCTTGCCTAGCACACACGTACTCCTTTGCCCGCAGGCCGCCGCCGGGTCCCCGGCCGCCGATGGAACCCCCCAGCCCGCCGGCGCCGCCACCCGCCCCGCCCTCCCCTCCCCAGCCTCCCGCGCCACCGGCGTCACCGCCTAAAGGACCGCGGGCGCCCAAGCGACCCACCAGGTGACCGTCAACGTGCCGCCGCCACCGCACCTGCAGGCAACAGCAGCGGTACTGCACCAGCGAGCGTGGCAGTCGCCTGGCCCCCTTGCACACGGAACTGGCAGCATGGGGGCTGGTTACGCCTGCACCACGTGACAGGCCGCTGCACCTGTACAAGAACGCGCTCTTCCATACATTTGCTCCTCCCGCAGGCCGCACGAGCCCCCGCTGCCGCCAGACCCTCCTGCAACGCCGCCCCAGCCCCCCGCCCGACCCACGCGGCCCCCACGGCGGCCGCGGCCACCACCCGGCCCACCCACCTACCCGGGGTCTGACGGGCAGCCGCCGCAGCCGCCCGCCTACCCCTGACCTACGTGCGGTGCGCGCGGCTTCTGTTCCGCAGACGCAGCGAGCAGGTAGTTGGCGAAGACGGTTGGGAGCACCTCCACCTGGAAAGAAACCGTGTGGGGTCTTGGTGTCGGACCAGCGGTGAATCGGCTGGCATGTTAGTCCGATGTCTTGAGCACAGTTGGGGGAGCGGGGGGGACGCCGCCAGGGCGGCGCTACCCACCACGGTGCACCCCGGCTGCTGCCGCCATACACACCCCACTACGTCAAGCGCTCGTGCCGGATGCAGCTGCCGTGTCCTATGCTGCTGTGCTCGTTCGCGGCCGCTTTGGAGTGCACCTAGGTGATAGGGGAGGCACGAGCTGCGGCGCATGAATGCCTTGGTGTTGCAAGATGGGTACGAGATGTACAGGAACCGGGATTATATACTGTACAAAGTATCGCTTTATATGTCAAGTGCAGGGTGGTGCTTGCACATGTCTAGTGGGGGTTGTCTTGAGGCGTATGCCCTCACGCCTGGGCCCGGGGCTGCGGGTTCTGCTGGGCAGCGCGCCCGTGTGCAGCCCCGCCCGCCTGCGTCGCATGGCCGCCCAGCACCCCGCCGCCGCTGTGCGCGTGTACGGCTAGTGCTTGGTGTACATGGTGCACCGTCGGTGTATCGCATTAGTCGAGGTACCTTACTGGTACAGTACAATGCAGTGTTTGAATGGGTTTGGGGAATTGGGACTGAGCACTGGCTGGAGACCTGGAGTGACGTGCCGAACTGCCTGCACGACTACCTTTCGTCCGGCATGGGCTCTTCTACATACAACGCTCTGGCACAATTTAGGATGCTGCACTGCGCACTGCATCGTAGCTTTCGGACGTCTGTTTGCCTGGTTTTTTCGCACCAGTGAAGGGCGACCTGGATCCGTGCCGTCACCATCACATACAGTTGTCAGCGCCAGCTGCCATGGACTGACGCCCGGCACTGTGCACGACGTTGTAACCCTGAAGTCAGCTACCGCTAGCCATTTGCCGTGCATGTCCATGGTATTGCAGGCGCGTGACGCGGTGACGGAGTCGACCAACTTGATTGACGGCTGCGTTCGTCCAGCGGGTTTGGGCACGCAGCGCCTTTCAGTGTTCTGCAACCGTGGTCTTGGTACCTACCGGTATCACACACATTTGCCCCTGGGCCGACGCCTAACACTACAGTCGAGAGATTATTGTCCACGACAGAGATGTCTGTGTCCGAGGGTGCCTGCATGGCCGAACGGGGTGGCCTGCCCAGGGCCCACACATCTGCAGCCTGACTGTCTAGGCTGACAGTCAGAGGACTCCCCTGCACCTGCACGTCGCGTCGACGACCCGCGGACCCAAGCACCCAGAGGCACTGCATGCACGATAGACCCTTCCTGTCGTGTACTATTAGCCTTAAACTCAATGGCTGGAGTGCCTCCTGTTGGAATAGGCCTAGTCGCCGGTCACTTTGCACTGTTGCCGGTCGTTGTGACAGATTCTGTAGTCCTTCACGACCCGTGGCCTTGCTACGTTCCATGAGAGCCATGCTGTAGCTCAGTGCCACAATCTTTAGCTGATAAAAAATAAGGTGCCACGCCTGTGCTCGGGCACGTCGTCGTTGAGTGGGCCTCGTAAGCCAGCTTTTACCCGCTGAACGACGAGGCGAGGGCTTGCTTCAGGTTTACCCTGATATTTGAAACGTAAAAGCGAGCTAGTTTCAACAACAGGGCATTTACAGCACGCCCACTTAAACGCCTGCACCATGCAAGCGCCCCTGAGGAGAGCACCGCTTGGAGGAAATAGGACATCAACAAGGGCGCAATGTAGAGGCACTATTACCTCTGGCTCAGTGGGGCGAGGCTCTATTGTGCGCGTGGCCAGTGCAACCACCCGACGACCCGACCCTTGCCCGGCGCCATCCGCAACACCGAGCAGCCTTGCCTCCAAACCACGGTTAAGCTACGTAGGACAGGCCTTGGCAGGTGCGCTTTTTGGGTGGCCTGTCACCCTTCATCGCTTGTGGCTGGCCGTGCGAAGAGCGGTGCGCCTGGTTGCCTAGCCGCGTGCATTCCAAAACACAGCCACTGGTTATTCAGTGCTGCGAATAGAAAGGCAACACGGGTTTGGGGAGGACTTGAAGAGCCGGCCCGCCAGCGTACCACCGTGTGCGCTCGGCGACTGGCCTGGGCGCCAGAGGCACAGGGCAGGAGCGGCACAGGCCGCCTGCATCCTGGCCTGTATCCCCAGGCGCCGCAAACCCACATTAGCTGCCCCGCGATGCGGCGTGTACAGCTCCAAAGCATGCACCACTGCACCCGACGCAGCCTGAACAGGGTCGTGGAAGAGTGTTGCTGCCTTGCGCCATGCGGCCAGCCGTGGCATGGCCTTTGCTCCGCTATGCACCTGCCTGGCCTGTGGCATGTTTAGCAACGGGCGCCGTGCTGCTTTGGGTCGCATACTCCCATCCGACACGGTCAGACAACCCTAGTTCGCCGCTGGCTGCCCCCCGCCCTGCCGCAGGCGACGGCATGAGCCCCGACAAGACCATGTACGGCAGCAGACTGGAGGTGCGGCGCGCGGGCAGCTCACGTAGGAGGAAGTGGTGCAGCTGACCAGGCACCACCTCGTCTCTGTCTGTACCCCGCCTACGGCCTCACCTCGGGGCTTCACCGCATGGACTTCCTTGGTGCCCTTACCCTAACCCCTTGTCAGCCTCCCCATCGCTGGTCAGCGCTTTGTCGTCCCTTCCACCGCCTGGCCCCCCAGGAGGCTGCGGGCGGTGTGCTGCGGCCGCCACCCATCTCGCGGCCGGACTTGGAGTTTGAGACCAAGCTGGGCGTGGAGTTCGTGGAGGGGCGGGAGGGCATTGTCATCACAGAGCTCAACGACCTGTTCGAGAAGGTGCGGCAGGGGGGACACGGGGTGGGGGGATGGGGAGGACCCGGGGCGCCTCGGGCCGTGCCTTTCTGTGCCAGCTGGGGCAGGCCCTGGGGCGCAAGGCAGCATGACAGCTGTGGACATGGCACCTGGAACCCTCCATGTCCCGGCCCGGTTGGCGCCCCACGGCCCTCGTCCCCCTACCCACCCCCTTCTCTTCTCCCGGCAGGTTGGCTTCCCCCGGCGCGACCCCGACCGGCTGCGTGTGGCGCTGGAAAACACATACCACGTGCTGTGGGTGCGGGCCACAAAGCAGTCGCGCCTGGCAAAGCAGGTGGGGTTGGACCGGGTCAGGACTGTGCGGGTGGTTCAGGGTGTGGATGGAGATCGGGACATGGCAGGGAAGGCAGCTACGCGGGGTGCCGTCTCTTGGGGTGCAGGGAACGCGTGTGCACCGGTGTTGCTGCCCAGGGTCCTTGCCTTCGGTGGAATGCTGTTGCGGGTATGTGCCGCCTCAAGCAGGCCAGGGACCCGCTGCCGAGGGCTCTGCTCGGCGCTTTGTGCCCCCTCGTCCAGGCTTCTTGGTCCAACCGCCGACCGCCCTCCTCCCCCGTGCCGCTCCCTTGCAGGGCCAGATGATTGGCTTTGCGCGCGCCACCAGCGACGGCGTGCTGTCGGCCACCGTGTGGGACGTGGCGGTGAACCCGGCCTGGCAGCGCAGCGGGCTGGGCAGGGCGCTCATGGAGCGACTCACAAAGAAGCTGGTGGGCAGGGCAGGGCCGGGAGGGCCAGGGGCGTGGGACTACGGTGCGCGGCGGGCAGAGGAGGGTGACCCAGGATCAGCTAGGTACTGCTCATGACGTAGAAACTCATGCAAACAAGGGACGTGGGAGCCCAACCTGTGTGGAGCCCAAGGGAGACGTGTATGCTACATGCGTGACGTGGGCGCTTGAGCGTTGGGGTGCGCGCTCCCGGCAGCCGTAACGGTGCTGTGCGGGCGGGGGGCTGCAGCGCTGCCTGCCGCTGCTGCCACCTTGAGCACCGAGAGATGTTTTGCCGTACCGCGGTATCGGAGCCGTGTTCGCGCTGCGTGGCGGTGTGCGCAGGTGGAGGACGGCATCCCCACCATCACCCTGTACGCGGAGCCGCAGGTGCGCGGGGCGGGAGGGGCACAGGGGAACTGGTACCGCCCGGCACGCTCATGGGCCCTCCCGTCCCGGGCCCTCCAAAGGGGCTCGGGACCCCTTCGTGAGTCCCCGGGGCGCACGACAAACCGTTACTGGGCCTCGGCAGCCATGCCTACGCTCGCGTGCGGTGCCTGGGGCGCTCCTGCGCCGCCCGCCATGCATGCCGGCCTCGCTTCCCCTGCTCCTGCACAGACCGCACCTGCGGTGGTCCTGCAACAAGGCCCTGCCAGGGTTGCCAACCCGCGTGCCCAGGGTATGAGTTGACATGTGTACCGGTGGCCCCAGTGGGTGGTGCCCATGAACGTCGTAGCACCGTAACGCTTCTCCCCCCGTGCAGGTGGTGGGGCTGTACGAGAAGCTGGGCTACGTGCGCGACCCGGACGGCATCCGCGGGATGGCCTTCCAGCGGCGCAAGAAGGAGAAGGCGGGCGGCCTGCTGGCGCGCGTGTGAGGCGGCCGGGGTGGAGACAGCCGGGCGCATGCAGGGACGCGTTTGTGTGCCAGGGCGCTCGCGCTGGCAGGGACTTCTTGAGGCGGCGGGGGGGTGCTTGCACCGAGCTCCTGCTCCGTCGCGTTGATGGCCCGCCGGTGGCGTAGCTCGGGGAGGGGGCCGTGAGCGCCAGCAGCAGCAGCAGTCATGACCGGCATCGCCCTCTATCCGTGGCATATGCGCGGATGTTTTTTGGAGGGCCAAACAGTGCGTCTTGGCTGGCGGAGGTGGACATAGGCCCTGCCGTCAACTTGACTTCTTCGTTGGGACAAGTGCCCAAGTTTCAGCAGCGGCCTTGACCGTTGGCAGTATGCGCGCGTGCTCCTTGCCAACCCAGCATGGAGTATAACAGGCGGCCTGCACACCTGCAAGGTCTCGGCTGCCCCAGTGAAAAGGCAGGATGTTGTCATTTTGGCTTGTGGTTGAACATTCAAGTTGTGCTCGTGGGTGCTTGAGAGTGCTCGCAAGAGTGGAGGGTTAGACATGCTGCTGGTGTAGGACTGTGTTGGCAGTGCTGGGCGTATATGATGTGTATTGTATGTCTAAAAAATTTCGAAGTGCATGGCCATCGTGGGTGTAGGCGCTCGGTAGTATCAGTCGGTACTGTCCTGGAAGGTGCCATTACGTACGAGTTCAACCTCCGTGACCGCTGGTGCTTCGATCTGACTTGCAGAGCTGAACAAATGGTACTGTGATCTGACACGAACATGAACACTGGATCTGACCTTTGTAACGTTACAATACAGATGAATATTGTCCGGGCACAGACGCTAGAGAGCAAGCCGTGCAATTGCAGCGTAGCAAGCTGACCACCCCCCTACGCAGGGGGGCCTAGCAAACAGCTGACACGACATGCAGCCCGCCATTCACAAAGTGCTCCTGCAGTTGCGCACGCGTCTTGTAGAGGGTGCAGCAACTTGAATGCCGCAAGGAGCCGAGAAAGCAAAACGTGAAAACAAACCGGTTCATGGCAACGCCAATCCAGCCCAGCAGCTTTCCAACTACGCAGCCGTCATTTCCTGCCCCGCCGCTGCTTCCGAGTCAATGTCAACCCTTACAACGCGAGGCCGCCCGTCCCGCATCCCTGGGGCCACACGCATTTACGACAGCTGGCCACAGTCGGCAATGACGATGGGCACCTTGGTCTTGCCGCTGGACGAGCCCATGCCCTCGAGCTTCTCCACCGTGTCCAGGCCCTTGATCACCTTGCCGAACCTGCACACACGGCACACGGTCGTGGTGTTGAATCTCAAGTCGCAGGTTCGGCACACGGTTGTGGCGTTGAATCTCAAGGATTTAAGAGGAATACCGACTAACCGCCGGTGCTACGGACGGGCGTGCGACACCGACAGGCTGTCGTACACGACGGTCAACTGCTGACCATATGGATGGCAGCAAGCCGAACGCCTGCTCAGACACTACGCTGCGAGATGCAGTCCGGCGGGCACCCCCACACACTCACACGACGTGCTTGCCGTCCAGCCAGGAGGTCTGCACCGTGCAGATGAAGAACTGGGAGCCGTTGGTGTTGGGGCCGGCCTGTGAGGGCACCAACGGGGGGGTGGAGACGTAAGCAGTGTCACGGTCACGGAGAGAGTTGCACCCACACCGCGATGGAGAACGCGGTTGCTCCCGCTCCCAACGGCGCCCTTTCAGCAGGAACAGACGCCTTGCTGACCGAGACACAGCGCCGGGCAAGTTCGCCCCACGTGGACCCGCCGTGTACTTACGTTGGCCATCGACAGGATGCCGGGGCCGGTGTGCTTGAGGGCCTGCAGCGCAGCGGGACAGAATGCATGCCGGTCAGGGGCATTCAAGTTTGGGTACGCCTCCCGGCAGGGTGTTGCCGCCGTCACGCGCCCACTTAAAGAAACCACGGCGGCGCAAGGCGGACAGGCATGCACGGGCTTGGCGTCAGGGGCTCGGCAACGGCAGTGGGACACACGGCGTGTCAAGGCCACTCACGAAGTTCTCGTCCGGGAACTTCATGCCGTAGATGGACTCGCCGCCGGTGCCGTTGCCGTTGGTGAAGTCGCCACCCTGGCACATGAAGTCGGGGATGACGCGGTGGAAGGTGGAGCCCTTGTAGCACAGGGGCTTGCCGGACTTGCCGACGCCCTTCTCGCCTGCGCGGGGGCGTAGGCGGGCGAGCAGCTAAGCATGTAATCGGGGTGCTGGACGGGAGGGACCCTCCCACACTGGCAGACTGGCACGCTGGTAACACAACACTCGGACACAAATCAGCACCGCCGGCCCGGTTACATACGTGTTGAACAGCATGAAAGCAACGTGAACGCCTCCTGTGCACGGGCTTGACAAGGGCATGGTATGGCGCATGTCAGGTAACTTTCGCCTACCGGTGCACAGAGCGCGGAAGTTCTCGGCAGTCTTGGGGACCACGTCAGCGAACAGCTGCAAATGCAAAGCAACACGGGGAGATTATCAACAGCAGTTCGCAGATCTGCGGAGCGACATGCCGACGCATCCACGCCACTCCCGCCACGCGCCACGGTACAAGGTAACGCAGTAGAACAACAGAGAACTATCGTGACAAGTAGGTTTCAAACAGCGCGCGCGGTGATAGGGATCAGCACCAGCGCCTCAGACGTAACGTCAGGGCGCGTCACGACGAGTTCAGCGGTTGTGGCCCCACACAATACTCTTTGCTCGACACTATGGTAAACGCCCCGAAAGCTTGCTGCGGGGCGAAAGCGACGGCTGAGGGACTCCCGCGCTCTACAGATCGTGACGCCGCACGTCCCCTGCGCACGCTGATCGCTGTCACGTCGGCAATCACTTCACTCACCTCCATCTCAATGCGACCAACCGGCTGGCCACCGGCGGCCATATCAAAGAAGACGACCGGGTTGGGCATGGCTGCTTGTTGGCGTTAAGAGACGGCGAGTAAGTACAGGAGCTGCGAGCTAATACGTTATGTAGTATGACACGCCAGTACACAACAGGCCCTGAATACCGCTTATACTTCAATGGTCATTCAGGTCGGGACCCACGACATGGACCCTCCCTTCCGGTGGCACATTCGGAGGCTCGCCAGTCGGCGCAAAACCGCTTCAGCATGAAGGGTAAAACGTCCTCAATCGTTAGCATACATTCTGTTGAATACTGTCCGGAAGTCGATAGGTCATGGGTACCCGCTCATTGTCAAGGCGACACAATATGAGTGTCAACCTGCATGTGGTATAAAAATAATTTCTAGCCGGTGCATGACAGTGACAATGTATCGCAGGCGTATGTGCATGGTCCCATGGGTCAGCATTGCCCAGGTGTGGGCGGTACCAGCGCGGTTCCGCTTTGGCGCCAATTTGGCCGCCTGAGGCATAAGTTGGAGGCCTCCTACTTGCAAAAAGACGCGTGTCATGTGGGTAGCATGCTAGCAGGGTAGTCAGACGCCTTCCGGGTGTCCAGGGTGTCCAGGGGCACACCCAGGGGTGAGGGCGGGCACGCTCAGGGGTCAGGGGTCTGCAGGGGTCCCCTGCACCGTGCCTAGTTCGCCCCACGACCCACGCTGCCCTCCCCTGCTTAGCACTGGCCCTCCCTGGCCCTCCTGTAATACCTGTTTCCTCCCCTGATTAGAGGCGTTATCGTCAACAGGTAGGCGTCGACAACCTGAGTTGGCGTACTGGATGGGGCTGTGACGTCTGCAACAGTGCAACATGCCAATTCGATTCAGCCCACCGCATGCGTCGCGACCGTTCCAGTCCTGGGCAAGCCCAGAACGTGGGGCCCCGGGTCACAGCAGGCCGATACCCGTGCAGGCGAGCGCTACGCTTGGGTATCGGTGGGCGCTTTGTCGGTGGGCGGCCTGTAGCAGTGAAACCCCCGGTCGCGTGGCGGCCCAAGCAGGACAGACTGCGAGCAGTGGATGCCGCATTGTGGACGTAGGAGGCCGTACCATCCAAGTCGCTACAGAAGGCATAAAGGACACGGTAGACTCCTGAACGGGCCGGACGAGCCCCTGCCCGCGTGGACCTCCCAGGAGTCCAGTACGGGCGGAAACAGCACGACACATTGGTGCAGCTAGCGCCAGAGCCAGTGCCCTGCACAGCCTCTTGTCTTGCGTCATTGGCTGCCGCGCATCCACTGGCCCGCAGCACAGTGATTCAGCACGGCCCTGGAGCCCCTGGCTCGTATTCGGGTCCTTACATGCTGGGTTCTGGATCCTACCATGTAAGAAACAAACAAACAAAGCACGGCAGGAACACGTGTAACCCGCTGCAACCCTGCACCCTGCATGGCTGCATTCGGCCCAGCACCCTCCGAGATGCCTACCCGCAATCGCACTTCTGCACGTCTGCAAAGTGCAACAGTCCCCTAAACTCTCGGAAAGAAGGCAAGCACACCTGTGCATGCAGGTGCATGCCCACGAGTATCCTGCCTGCCCACCCTCCAGCCCAGCACCAGCACCCCCGCACTAGCGCACGCCTCCAAGGCGGGTGTCTCGTCGCCGACCCTCCGTTGCCGTCGCCCCAACACACCACCCCAGCAACCAATCCCCCCCCCACCGGTCCAAGCCCTCCTGCACATCATCCGGGCCAGCCACTGCCCTGCGCCGCAACTTGCATACACCCCGCCCTCATCCACATGCGCTCCTCTCATGCCCCGGTCCCGTCCCCGCCGCCTGCACCCCTACCCCTATCCCATTTCCCCTCGTGCGCCCCGGGGCCCCCCAAACCGCGCCCCCTGCCCTCACAGCTCCAGCACGGTGGTGGTGCAGGCCATGGCGTTGTACAGCAGGCTGCCCGCCACAGGCACGAACTGCCGCGTGACCAGCTTGATGGCCTCCTGCGCCGCCAGCCCGCCCATGAAGGCGGCCACCACGTGCAGCTCGGCTAGGGGGATGGGGGGGCAGGAAGGGGGGAAGGGTTGGAAGGGGGAGAGAAGGAGGGCGTGGGGCCGGGAAGCCGAGGAGGATGAGGCAAAGGTGCCAACATGGACGGGCTCAATTCGCGGGCTAAGCAGGACGGGCAAGGGATGACTGGCTGATAGGTCCTAATGCACGACCCCCCTGGCAAGAGCATGCAGGCCCCTTCCACCCCCATCCAACCGACACCTCCTCGTCCCTTTCGCCTACCCCGCTCATCCCGGTACCCTCTCCCCCCGCCCTCACCTGCCCCCGCGCGGCACACCTCCACCAGCAAGTCCTCGTTCACCGCCACGCCGTCGCCGGGGCTCTTGCGCGGGTTGCCGCCGCCCAGGCCCAGCTCGCTGAGCACCTGGGGGCGGAGTGCGCGACGCCGCATGGCGGCATGGGTGTGGTGCGGGCAGGAGGGGGCCCTGCCGTTGCTGCCTTGTAAAGCGGCTACGTCCCCCCGCACACCTAAAGCTCTCCTGCTCGAAGCCGCCCCTCATCAATTTCCGGCCCGCAACTCAGCCCCAACCCCTGTGACACCCAAGCCTGCCCCGCTTCTTGCAGCCCACATGGTGTCCCTCTCCTCCGCCGCGCCGCCTCCTCCCCTGCCCCCGATCCGGCCCCCACCTGCTGCGCCGCCTGCCTGAGCAGCGGCACGTCGTCCGCCGGGTCGCCCGCGCCCGCCCCCGGGTAGCGGCCCTCCTGGCCGTGGAAGCGGTCGGCGGCGCGCAGCAGCACGTACAGCTGCGCGTCGTCGGCGGAGGGCGGGCCGGACTGCAGCGCGGAGGCCAGCGCGGGGGCGCGGGCCGTGTCAGGGGAGGTCTCCTCGGCCAGCGTGCGGAATCTGCGGCCGGGCGGACCGGGCGGGAAGGGGTGCAGGCGCTTCAGTCAAGTGGATTTATGAGGCGCAAGGCTGATGTTTTCACAGCTACCAGTGCCAGAGCGGCTCCGTCAGTGGCGTAACGGCAGCGGCAGCGGCCAGCAGCGGTTGCCTTGGCACTGGTAGCTTGGCAGCAAACATGAGTGAGCATGTGGCCGCGCCATACAAACGTCGTAAGCAGACGGGGCCGCTGCAACGCCCGGGCCGTCCACGGACAAGGGCGGCGCTTGCGTCCCTTCCTTTTGGCTGTACTCCATCGCAGCACCAGACCCTGCCCGCCCTGCCGCCCCACGCGTCTCATGCGTCGCTTGCCCCTCTGCCCCCGTTTGCCCTCCGCCCCCGCCCCACCTGATGCACCTCAGGTGTCGCGCGTGCTTGCAGCACAGGCGCACCGTGTCGTGCGGCAGGGCGTCCGCGGGGCGGCCCAGGCGCTGCAGCAGGCGCCGCGCGTGGGCCTCCACCGCCGCCACGTCGCGCTCGGCCTGCTCGCGGTACAGTTGCAGCACGCGCAGGTACAGCCTGGGGGGCAGGGGCCCGAGGGACAGGCGTAAGGTTGGTTACGACGTGCTGGGCTGCAGGGCATGCAGGGCCAGCCTCAGTAGCACAGCGGCAATGTGGAGCATGGGAAGGGGCCAGCGGCAGGGCGGGCCTGTTGGTCGTTACACGGTCGGGAGGTGCACAGGCACCGCAACGCGGTCCGCAATGGGTCCCAACCCGGCGCCCGCCCTCAGTAACTCCCTACTGACCCCAGTACCTAGTCCCTATCAAAATGGCACAAGCTCGTCAGGTGCAGGGTGGACCCCATTCCCCGTCGCCCTGCCACCCCCACCCCACGCACTCGGTGGTTGCGTGCATGTCGGGGATGGAGCCATCCAGCGGCAGCGCGCCGCGGCCCTCGTTCTCCTGCGGCCGGAGAGTAGAGGCGGGAAGGAAAAGTAGGCGGATGCGGACCCAATTACACCGTTCCTGCCTTGCGTACACGGCCACGGCCACGGCCACGGCCACGGCCACGGCCACGGCCACGGCCACGGCCACGTGCCAAGGATTAGCCTTGCGACGTGCCGCCTACACCCCGCCCTAGGCTGGCTGCACGCCCGCGTCGGGCCGGCCCGGGGCGCAATGTGCGCCTGTCCTGCCCTCGGGTCTGCCTCTTTGCTGCCCTCCCCTCATGGGGCCAAACCCTGGGGCCCCGCACAAACACCCGGTCGCTCGCCTCCCCTCACTGGCCCCGCCCCGCCCTCGCCCTCCTCCCCCCCACCACGAATGCCTTGAGCGCCGCCACCATGATCCAGAAGGGGTCGCTGTCGGGCCGCAGCCCCGGCCCCGCCTCCTCGTCCTCCAGCAGCGCACGGACCTCGGAGGCTGGGGGGAGACCGCGCGGGTGGCATGGCAAGCTGCTGTGAAGCGGGGGCGGGAGCCTCAAGACCCAGCCCCTCCAATGATCGGGATGCGCAGTACAGGGGCTACGCCCGTCCCACAATGAGCCAAGGCAACTGACTGCAGCAGGATGCCGGCAGCCGTGGAACTTCAGCCATGCGCCCTCCATGCAGCGCAGACGTGTACCCCCCCCTCCTTGGGCTCACGTATGCTGTACCGCGTGTACACGTGGAAGGCCGCCTTGGCCGCCTCGTCAAAGTTGTCCTCCTGACAGGAGCGGAAAAGGGGGAAGGTGGCGCAGGGTTCAGGGGCGGAGCACGGCTTTTAAATCGGCCACGCAACGCCGCTGAGGCGACGCTCCACAGCCGCCTCTGCATCACTGCACATTGCAGTCTTGCAGCACTCCTTTGCTTTCCCTCTTCTTCCATGTCCGCAGAAACCCCTTGGACTCCCGTAACCATTCCGCGAACCGCATATTCAATCTGTGTCCCACCCAGCAGCCCCCACGCACCCCCCACCCCCACCTGCAGCGGCACCCCCTCCACCGTCCGCCTCAGTGCCGCCACTGAGGCCTTGAACGCCGCCTTGTCCGCGCTGGTGGAGGGCAGCGTGCCGCCGTGCGCCGCGCGCCACCGCTCGGCAGCCTGCAGCAGCAGCACCACTGGGGCGAGGGCGGGCGGGCGGCGCAGGAGTGGGCGAGGGTAAGGTGTGGGTAGCGCCTTGACGGCAAGCCGCGCGAGGGGGGTGCTGCCCACTGTGCATGGAGTGATGGCACGAAGTATAGCGGAAGTAGGATGTCTGCAAGCAACCCCACGTTCTGGTCGATGGCATGGCTGTGCTGGCAGGGTCCCCTTGTTGGTAGGCTGAACCAGTCTGCCCTCCTGCCAGCCGCCCTCCCCACAAACACCTGGCTCGGTACCCCAACCCGCCCCCCCGGCCCTCCCTCACCGTACGGCATGTGTGCGTGCGCCACGTCGTCCAGCGCCGCCAGGTCGTACGACAGCGCCCACTGCTGCAGCTCCGGCCACGGGTCGTGCAGCCTGGGCGGGCGGATGTGAGGGTCGGGAGCAGCAGGGCCACCGCGGGCAGGGTGGCCGGAGGGCAGGTGGGGAGCAGCGGTGAGGGACGACATGAACATGGCATTGCTTGTAAGTAAGAATCGCGCATAGCTCACAACAGCAGCTGTTGGTCGTCTCCAGCGGAGGTGCTTAGCCATGATGGTTTTCCGGGTCGCTGTGCGATACAGGTGCCTGGCTCTCAGCACAGAGCGCCCTGCCCCCTGTGCCCCCTGTGCGCCCCAGGCCCACCTGAGGTCGTCCACTTGGGAGTCGGGCTTGGACTCGATGATGTGGTGCTCAGGCAGGCTGGCCTGCGGGCAGCGGGAAGGGGGTAGAGGTTGGAACGTCGTAAGGCGACCGCTGAGAGTGGAGGCGGTGGCGATGCGAATCGAGATGTGTCCACCAGTAACCCCATGCACGTTAAGAGGGCCAACCAGGGCTTGCTACTGAGTTCATGTCCTGCGTCGGCCCGCCCCAGCTGCCCCGAACTCCGTAGTCGTCCACCAACGGCCTGGGCGCCCCCTGGGGCGCGCCGCTGCCAAGCTCTGCCGCGCTCCTGTGCCTGCGTTTGTATCCGTCCGCCCCGCGCCCCTCGTCAGCCGGCAGCACAGCCTCCACAGGCCCTCAGCGGCCTCGCAGCCGCTGCTTCCAAGCCCAAGGTAGCCGCACTCAACACGCCCAAGGTAGCCCCACTCAACACGCCCTTCTACCCAAACTGCACTCCTGCATCCGTGGCTCAACGCAACCGCACCCCCGCCCTGCCCTCCCCGCCCACGCCCGCTCATCACAGCTTGCAACTGCTGCTACTGCTCTTGCTGCTCCCGGCAGCATACGGCTGGCACACCCCAAGATACTCCGTCTCCCCGCTGCTGCTCCCTCTCCTGCCCCGTGCTGCCGCCGCCGCCGCTCCTCACTCGCAGGCAGCCCCCACCCAACCCGCTCAACGCCATACCGTAACCACCTCCTGCACCCCTCCCCCGCCACCGCTCCTCACTCACTGCCGCCCCCGCCTGCTCACCCGCAGGTACCCCACCAGGCCGTACGACCGCACCACCAGCAGCTGCACGCGGGACGCGCGGCAGATGGCGTCCAGCTTGAGCAGGTCGGGCTCGCGCATCTGGGGGGTGGGGCCAGGGGGACAGGGGGTCGGTGCGAGGGTTGCGGACGGTGGGCGGGAGGTGCAAGGGCTGGGCTGGCTGGAGAAGGCCAACAGACGGCAATGCGTCGGAAGGGCAGAGGCGGCACAAGTTGCTCAGCACAAGTGCGATAGTGCCGTGCGGGATCAAACCATGTGGCGCAAGTGCGAGTGAGCAGTGGTGCCCGTGGGCTCCATCCGCGCCGTCGTAGGGGGCTCCATCGCAGGAGCCCCTTCGGCACGATGAGGCAGGCAGGGACCAACAGGCTGACAGCTGCAGGAGACAACGCAGCTGCAGCGCATCCCCTAGCGTGCAATACTCCAGTCACGCATCCTGTACGTGTTCCCGAGGAGCTGCAGGATTGCCGCTTCCTGCTGCTGCCTCCGCCGCGGCCTCCACCCCCACCCCGCCGCGCTCCGTCTCCCACGCTGTAGCAACCCGCATGGCCGCTGCTGCTGTCGCTACCCACGCGCTCTCTGCCCGCACCTGCGTCGCAATGACCAGCTGGAAGCTGCTGAAGAACTTGGGCTTGTTGTCCAGCAGCACCTCCGGTACCTCCTCCACGTAGCTGCCCGACACGCTCTCATTGAGCTCCTGCAGCAGCTCCGTCACCACCTTGGCGCGCGGCTCGCCCAGGCTGGCCTCGCTGACCAGGAAGTTGTTCCCCAGGTCGCGAGGCTCCACCTTACCGCCATCGACAATGGTGAAGGACGCAATGCCGCCGAGCACCAGGTTCTTCAATGTCTCCGACCCGGTGGGCCCGCAGTTGAGCAGACAGATCGAGCAGTTTTCCAGCCGCTGCTGACCATGAGTACCCCAAATGCGTAGTTGGCGGTCGTATCGCTTTGCTTTAGGGTCGGGCACTGGCGCCATCCCGTCGCAAGGATCTTACACGGCCGTGCAAAGCCCCCTAAGCGTCAGTAACTGTTTTACGAGAGGAAGATCGCTATTTTAACGTGTTGGTTTCGGGGTTGTCGCGTCTTGGAAAGGCACAGGTCTGTTTCGCCGAGTCACAGAGAACGCCTGGCGCAGCAGCAGACGCTGATAGTGCGAAATAGCTCCCCGAAGTGCACAATGCACTACATTGGTCACGCAGCACGACGGGCCTCCGACTGCAAAGCACCCTATGGCAGGCGAGGACTCCCTTGGTCACCGGGTTCAGAAGCACCCTGCTCCCCTGGCCACGAGTCCATCCATCTGGCCCTGCTTGGCACCGCGTCCCGCCCTGCTACCCGCCCCTGTCCACCTGCCTACCCGTACTTCTCACCACCATTGGGATTCTCATTGATTCAAAACGCCACTGTCAGCCTGCTGCGCGCTGAAGGCAGGCCGCCAAGTGTTCCTTAAACCAGGACACCACCAGCAAAGCAGCAATTGCAACATCTCCAACACGTGGCACGGAGCCTGCAGCCAACCGCTGCCCCTGGCGCCGTTACCCTCCTTGAGATCCAACTGGCCCAAGAGGCCTTAATCCTGCGGTTATGTTCCGTGATACGGTGATACACGCCCAAAGCTCTTACCCCGCTTGCTCACTGATGCCGTCTTCGACTGCCCCCCGTGTTGCATGTGCCAACCAGTGGCCATTTGCACAAATAAGTGCCTGCAGTGTCCAATACCCCATGCCGGAAACCACGCACAGCGTCACAGTCCCATCTGCCCACTGTCTGGAGTCACGTGCCCTCTCCGCAGCACCGTCCCCCACACCGTTATCGCTTTTGCTCTGCCAACTCACACGCGTGCAGGCAACAGCGCTTCCGTGACTCCCTGACGCCTTAACAGTTTCCCCACGTTTCACGCGCACCCTCCCCCTCACCCCACACGCACACGTGCCCAGCCCCATGGCGCTATCCTCAGCCGCGCGCCCGCACGCTCCCCTCCACCCGCCTTGCCGCCGCCGTCACCCCCCTCATTGCGTCGCCCCCTTCTTCTCCTTCTCGGTCGCCACTGCAGCCACCACTGTCGCCGCCGCCGCCGCTGCCGCCGCCGTCCCCTCGCCCGCCCCCGCCGCCGCCAGGTTGGCCTTGACCGCCTGTTGCAGCGACGCCAGGTAGAAGGTCTCCATGTGCTCCTCCAGCCCCTGCCCGCCCACAAGCGTGTCCAGCAGCGCCAGCTCGCGCTCCGCGATGGCGGCGTACACCTCGTCCCACGGCCGGGACTGGGGGGGAGCAGGGGGGGCGGGGGCCAGGGGGTAGGGGCGGGGGCAGGGCGTTAGGTGTCGGCAAAGCGCGGGCGCAGGTGCAACCAGCACGGCAGGCCAGCATCTGACATGCGGCGGTGCCGCCGTGGGTGCAGGCGGCGCACTAAACACCTGCACTCCAGCCTGTGTTGCCACAACCTGCCTGCTCCGCCACCCCTCCAAGGCCCAGGCACCTGGTCCAGGGGGCACAGCTGCATGCGCCGCATACAGCTCGGCCCCTGCACTCCAACCCGCGTCCCCCCAGCCCCCCAGCCCCGCCCGTGTCCGCCGCCCGTGTCCGCCGCCCGCGTCCGCCTCTCACCTGCTCGCTGACCTGGCTGACGATCTCCTGGATCACCTCCATGCCCGAGCGCCCCTCGCCGAACACGTCGGTGCTCTCCGCGGTGGAGCGCCCCACGCGCAGCCGCCCGCCCTCGCCCAGCCGCACGGCGTGGCCCACGTGGCAGTAGCCCATCAGGCGCGGCACGCTGCGGGCCGAGGAGGGAGGTGAGGGTCGAGGAGTTGAGTGACAACTGTCATGTCAGCCGGATTCACGCTGCGGTTCAGGAGGTGCGCCACAGGCGGGCGGGCCAGACACAGCGTCCTCCGACTGATCTTCAACGCACGTCCTTGGAAGCGTGCTGCGTCGTCGCGTATGGGACCCATATAGTCAACCCGCGAGCCTCACGTCCACGCGATGCCCGCCTGGCCCCTCCCGCCCCGCCCCCACCTGGGGATGATGTCGTTGGCGTTGGTGATGCGCCACGTGTCGGGCACCAGCCGGTCGAACTCCTCCGCGAACGCCTTGTTGCCCACACGCGGCGCGCCGTAGCTGTACAGCGAGATGCCGTCGTACAGCTTGGAGGCGGACCTGCGGGGGACGGGCGGGCAGGGGGGGGAGGGACGGTGAGGATGTGGCAACGCCGGCACAGCGGTGCACGGGCCTCGAACGAAGTCAGGGTACAGTGGAAAGCTGTTGGTGCGCCCGTGTGTGCAGGTGACGGGACAAGCACCTTCCTCCTGCGCTGTGGCACGCATGCCCCAATACCAACACACGGCAGCTGGCACGTGCTGTTGGAAGCCCTGCATCCTGTGCCGGTGCGCTGCCGGCACTCACTGCCGCATGGCCAGCTCGTACGCCGCGAGGGTGGCCAGCGCGCCGCCCAGCGAGTGCCCCGTCACCAGCACGCGCCACGGCCCGCCGGAGCCTGTGGGGCACACAGGGCAGCACGTGCACAGCGTTTGCACAGCACAGAGCTGCAGCACGGCACGGACACCGAAGTGAGGTGAAGGACAATAGGGCACTTGCTGCTATCACCAAGGCGTGTTGGGGTGTCAAGGGCCGGCTATCGGTGTCCCTGCAACGAGTCACGAACAGGTGCTCGGCCCCCTGTCCACTGGCCCTGCTGGCCCCTGCCCCCGGCGGCCGCCGCGCACCTGCCTCCGCCGCGCGCTTGGTCCCCGGCGCGCCCACTATCTCGTCCAGCAGCGTGAACACTGCCCGCTTGACGCTGTCGTAGGCGTCCAGGAAGCCCTTGTGCACCATGAGCTGCGGGAGGGGGAGGGCATTGGGGGATTGGGGGAGCTGCAGGGGGTACCACGTGGAGTGCGAGGAAGCATTCTAAGGCGTCAAGGAGTGAGGGAGAGGCATCGGGAGGGGAGGGGGCTTAGCGAGGAAGGTGACAGCAGGGCAGCGAGGAAGGGTTCCGGTGAAGGGATCCCGTTCTTGCCCTAGGGTACGGCCGGGGCTGCCTGGGGGCTGCCGGGGCAGGAGGGCCTCCGGCCGCACCTGGTCCTGGTTGGTGCCCGACACCGCCCGCAGGATGCGCGCCGTGAAGGGCAGCCCCGCGTTGTCGTCCACGCGCTCGGGGTTGAGGGAACAGGGCGTGAGGTTGAGGTCGGTGGCGATGTCCTTCCACTTGATCTGTGCGGAGCGGGGGGGCGGGAGAGGCGGTAGAAAGGAAGGGGTCGAAGGCCGCCGTAGCGTAATGAGTTCAGCGGGTTGGCAGGGAGCCCATGATGCCGCGAGGGGAGCAGGAAGGCAAGGGTTGATTGCAAGGAGACGGGTGCAGGGTGATTCACGGCGGGGAATGGCGGGCCAGGCGTAGGTCACAACTCAACTGATCCTTCCAGAGGCAGTGCACGGCCCCAGACCGTGTAGGCGTTGGCAGCGCGGGTTTGTGAGTGCACTCGCGCCCGGCAGCCCCTGCAGGTGCCCCCACCCCACCCCATCCCCCTTGCGGTTACCCTCCTCCCACCCAAATACCCCCCCTGCCCTTGCCCCACCTGCTCTGTGCCGCGGAAGGCGATGACGGCCTCCCGCGCCTCCACGCTGCGGTACAGCCACACCTGCAGCAAGGAGTGCCGGAGAGTTGGCATTGTCCAAGACCTACGAAGTTGCAATCATCCGTTCGTGCCAAAGTTTATATTGGGGTCTGTAATCCTATGCCGGGTACCAATCGTCGTGACGCTGTGCCGGCCAGGCGCCAGCATCCACCGAGTGCGTCACGCTGGCCGCAGGGAGCAGCAGGTGGGGCCGGACGGAGGCCGTGCTTGGCTGGAGCGGCCTTGGGCCTTGACGTGGTTGTCCACCCAGCTGCCGGGCACGCTGCTCCAACATAGTGCCCTTCTATGACTGTCCTCGCAAGAACACGCCCACCCGCCCACACCCGCGACCGCCCCCCCCCCCCACACACACAACCACCACCGCAACCTCGCTCTCCGCAGCCCCAATGTTTCCGTTCGTCCCTTTGCCGCTCTGCGGTTACCCCCCACCACCACACGTCCACACACACCTGCGTGTCCGTCTCCTCGCTCTCCACGAAGGCCACTGGGGTCAGCCCCTCGGCGCCCTCGCCGCCCGCCGCCCGCCCAGCCATGGCCGCCAGCACACGCCACGGGTTGGCCACCTGGGGGCAGAAACAAAGTGCCTCAAATGTTGTACATGGCACTTCTGTACTACAGTCGAGCAGATGGGCAGTGGAAATGGGAGGGTACGCGGCAGGCAGGCAGCGTGTCGGGCAAGACTGGATATTGTGAATATGTGGTGCAGGGTTCAAGGCGGGCCGGGCGGGAAGCGGCAGGCGGCCACGCAGTGTGCGAGTCGTCACAGCAAACTTGGGAGGTATGTACGAGCAGGCACATTCTCCACAAGGACTTAGCGTGCATGGACCGCAAAGGCTACACGCATCCATCAGCGCGTGTGCCCCTGAAGGGGTGCTGCTGCTGCTGCTGCTGCGGGCCCACCTCCTCGCCCCCCGGCAGCTCCACTGTGGAGGCGGTCTTGGGGCCGCCGTCCTCGCCGCCTGCGGGCCGGGGGATGGCGTTGAGGAGCACCTCGTTAGCGAGGGTACCTGACATTGCAGCTTCATACACGGACCGCCCCAGCGCCCGGCCGCATCACCGCCGGACCACGGCCCCGGAGCTGCGGTGACAGGGCGCGTGCTTAGGCTGCTCCCCGGTCGAGGCTGCACACGGCCTCGGCCGGCCCGGCCTGCTGGGGCTGTGGCAGCTGGACGGGTGGCAGGCACAGCGTGTCGTGTCGCGGAGGGCACTCGTGCCACATCCAAGCCACGGCCCTTTCGGGGCCAACGCAGGCACCACCAAGGTCGGCCCCCACCGAGCCCACTCGCAACCAGACACTTGCTGACGCTTCCCCGTCTCAACCCCCACCGCCCACCCACCCTGTATGACGGACTGCACCGCCGCCGCCGCCTCCGGCCCCAGCACCGCCTCCAGCTGCTGCGGCACCGTGGAGGCAGCCTCGGCCACGGCTGCAGCGGCGGCCTACGGGGATGGGGTAGGGCAGGGCACGGCAAGGGAGGAGGCAAGGGACAGGGGCCGGGTCGTGAGGCCGGAGGCTGCACAGTACGGCCTTGAGCAGTAGGCGCAGGACGAGGCGGCTGCACTGGGTGGAGCTACGGGAAGCCCCAGGGTTCAAGGCCCCCGGTTAGGGGGCGGGTTGCTGGAAACCCCGAACGGAACGGGTCGGCTTGCAGACGCCCTTCGCTCCCGTCCCCACCCTGCTGTCCCCTTGCACCCCACCCTCTCCGCTCAACGGGCGGACTGCGTTCATACTTTACATCCGTCGAAGCCCCCGCTTCCTCTCCCTCACATGCAGCCCCTCGCCCCCCTTCCCACCTTGCGCCCCACCCCCACCCCCGCCCCCCCACCTGCAGCCCCGCCATGGCCGACGGGCTGGGCGCGGTGGTGCGCTGCGTCACCAGCGCCGCCACCTCGGAGGGGTCGGCGTCGGCGAATGACAGCAGCCGCACAGCCAGCTCCACCGTGGCGCCCTGACCCGCGCCGGGGCCTGGAGGTGGAGGGGGACAGGGGGCGGCGCAGCAAACGGGGTGACTGGGGCAGTGGGCACAAGACCGTGCCTTGTTAGCACTGCGTGCGTATGTGGCGCGGCAGCAATCAGACGCTGGCGCGGGAGCAAGGGCCAGTGGTACAGAACAGGCGGGCCGCGAAGCCCGCCCCCCGGCCCGCACACCCACCCCTGAGCGGCAGCGTGAACGTGCGGCTGGCCCCTGCCGTGCCCTGCAGGTCCGCCAGCCCCATCATGGCCAGCCCCAGGTCGTCGTCGCTCTTGCCCAGGTCCTCGTCGTACAGCCGCACGCGCAGCACGTCGGAGGAGGGGTCCCTGGGGAGGCGGGGGCCGGGAGGTACTGGAGGTCACGGCCAGTACTTGGGGGCGGGCTGGGTGGCAAGCCGAGCCCGAGTATGATCCCATGTTCAATAAGGGGGCAGAGGCTGCATTGGTGGTGGACACGGGTGAAGAGGGGAACGGCAACGGGGGGTGTGGAAGGCGGAAAGGGGCCCGCACCGGGCCATACGGCGTGGCGTGCCGCTGCGGCCTGGCGAGGTGGCCAGCTGGGCCACGTGCTGCGCTGTTTGTGGATAGTGGCCCGGGGAGCTGCCCCGGCCCCGGCTCCACCACTACAGCTCGCCCACAGCGAAAGCCATGCCCCCTGTTCCATGACCACTGCCGTTTGCGTCCACCAAAACGGCCCGACCCCCGCCTGGCACACCGGCCCCCCACGTGCCCACGGCCCTCGCCGGCGCCCGCCCCTCCCCCTGCCCCCCACCTGATGTACACGCAGTGCGTCTCCTCCCACTCGGGCTCCAGGCTGCGGCCCACGGTGCGCGTGCGGAAGGAGCAGTTGGCCACGCTGACGACGGCGTAGGGGTCGGAGGAGCCGTTGGGGTCGGCGGGCCGCAGGTTGGCGGCGCGCTTCACCGTCACCTCCAGCACCCCGGAGTAGGTGTCCGTCAGGAAGGACCTGGCCGGGGGCGGGCAGGCGGGCAGGCGGGGTGGACGGGGTGGGCAGAAGGGGCAGGTCAGGCAGTGTGGGGCTGGGGGCTGATCTGGATGTGCTGCGGGTTGATGGCCGCAATGGGGGCTGGTCGAATTTGAGGTTGCACTTCGATGCCGCTGACAGCTTAGAGCAGGCCGCCGGACGCTGTCGTGCCCCCCGCCCCCCATACCACCCCTCAACCCCAGCTGCTAAGGTTGTTGAGCAAGGCCTGCAGCTCTGCTGGCGCTGCCGTCACGCTGGCATTGCCGTCGTGCCCGCGTGCGTGGCCCTGGCCCCACACCGCCACCCACTTGTCCGTGTAGGTGATGGCTGGCCCTCCCACGGTGCGCTGCTGGAAGCCCTCCCCGCCCTGCGGCTCCAGGTAGGCCTCGAAGGCGCAGCCCGCCAGCACCACCGCCAGCGGCAGGTCGAACTGCGGCGGGGGGTGGCGACACAGAGCGACACAAGGGACCTAAAGGACCGGGAAACACTAGGGCGTGCGGATAGCAACGTCAGTGGCGCCAGCGGACAAAGCGGATCCCTTGGTACCCGCTGTGTAGCACAAACGGAGGGGTGGCTGAACTGAGAGGCTGTGCGAACTGGGTTGCGACGCGGGACCCTAAGTGCCCGAAGACGCTAATCTGGAACACTGAACGCTGAGCGCACCCTCGGGCCTATGGTCCCGCAACGGTGCACGATTCACGACCAACCCGCGCCCGCCCACGCTGGCCGACCGACCTTGTCCCGCATATCCCGCAGCGGGGGGTGCTGCGGATCAGGCTCGTGGTCGCGCTCCTGCTGCTGCGGGGCGTCAGGGGAGTCCTTCTGGCCGCCGCCGAAGGGGAAGCTGAAGCCGCCGAACTTGGGCAACGCGGCAGGGGGCGCGGCGGGGCGCGGCAGGGTGAGGGTTGAGGTGGAGGAGGACGGCGCTCCGTTGGCGCCGCGGTGTGGAGCGCGGAGGCCGATGGTGCTAGCATGGGTGGCACGTGGAGGGCGGGTTGCGGGGAAGGGAGGGTGTAGAGGGAGGGGTCAAGGCACAGTCGAGGCCTAGGACACGGGCAAAAGGGTGGAAGAGCGCTTACCCCATGCGGTAAGGACGTTCCGGAAACCCCCCGACAAGGGCACATCGCAGCGCCCTGTCCATGCTACTATGTATGGGACCGTATGGCAGGTTATTGAAAGCCATTCACGACCTACCGGCATGCTTTGGCTGTAACATCAGTACTCCGCGGCAAGCCCACTCCTTGCTGCGTCGGGCAGAGTTGTGATACGAACAATGATGTTAGCAAACATTTTAGCGAGCTTTATCAACTGTCCAGATGATAGTGGTGGGGAGCGTACCCCTCGCAAAGTAGAAAGGCCAGTGGCCAGCGCCATTTTGTGCAGCTTGCGCGGATACCAAAAGCGCAAAAGTGCAACAGGCAACCTTTTAAATATGAGAAGGCGTCTTCGATGGGGCCGACCAACTTGACCCATATGCCGCGCCGTGTGGCCAGCGGTTGGGATCGCTGCCAGGTGTCGGGGGTTGCGGCGGTTGGTGGTCGCTTGCCTCAGAGGCCGGCGCAAGGAGGCACCCCAGACGGGTCATGCACCATGCACTTGCGTGCGCCTTACTAGTGATCTGTCGGTTGTACCTGGCAGCTGCTTCCGCCACACACCAGGAACACGACTAGGGCCGCAGGGTCGGCACGACGCAACGGTCTCACTGCGGCCACTCCTCAACGGCTGTGCAGCAGAACGGCAAAGTCTTAAGATGGTGCAGCCGGGGCGTGGGTTGTATCTGTTCGTGCCACTCTTGCCATGTGGCTGTGCGCAAACACAACACGAAACGCGGGTAAGGTAGTACCACAACGGCCCATGCCGGTAGATCTTGCCGTACCGCTGCGATGCTGGACAAAGTCCCTTTCACTAGGCAAGCCATTGGGCCTCAAACTGTTAATCTGTTTGCGCCCTCCAGTCCTGCCTGGCCCTGCGCGTCCGTTCGGCCACAATGGCTTGCCCTGTGCCCATCCATGGCAAATTGACCCTGGCGCTTCCAGTGAAGCTTCTACGCCCCGGCGCCCTCGCCACCGACTGCCTTGGGCAGGGAAGCCCTGGTATGTATGGATTTACAGTTTTGGTCCCCTTCCAGGGCCCAGCCCCGTCCCACTCGGGAGA
>VFQN01002958.1_pt1 | contig 25227 bp, 20 predicted proteins | sample 3512371 | NCBI WGS metagenome assembly VFQN01 (sample SAMN10412370, study PRJNA504923) | tailings metagenome | isolation source: Replicate 2 from Balatoc abandoned mine | place: Philippines: Itogon, Benguet | collected 2017-08-28 | reverse complement strand
GCGGCAAAGGCCGCAGCGGAATCGCGAATGAGCCGCTCGTCTTCGGTAAGCTGGTCCTCGATGAGGAACGGGTCGTTCCAGGCAAAGGATGTGGCGGCCTGCGAGAAGGGCGCGTTCATGGCGATATCCTCGATCGATTGCAATCGGGCATAGTCCTAGCCCATCGGGACGCGCCGGACCAACTCTATCTATCGCTGACTTCATGCATTAAATGCATGGATCATGTCCCGCCAGCGCCGCTACCTTCCCTCGATAAGCCTGCTCTCCGCCTTCGAGGCGGTGCTGCGCACGGGCTCGACGTCCGCCGCCGCGCGCGAGTTGCAGCTCTCGCAAGGCACCGTCAGCCGCCTGGTCCAGAACCTCGAGGAACAGCTCGACAAGCCACTCTTCCTCCGCGAGCGCCGGAGGCTGGTGGCGAACGCCGCAGCCGTCGCCTATGGCCGCGACGTCACCCGTGCGCTCGACCTCCTGGAGCGCGCGAGCATGCAGCTCGTCGCCAATCCCGAAGGCGGAACGCTGTCGATCGCGATCCTGCCGGCCTTCGGCACGCGCTGGCTGGCACCGCGGCTCGGCGGCTTCCTTGCCGACCACCCCGGCATCTCGGTGAGCCTCGCCACCCGCATCCGGCCGTTCAACATCGTCACCGAAGGCTTCGACGCGGCGATCCATTTCGGGCGGGACGACTGGCCGGGCGCCGGGCACCTGAAGATTTTTGACGAGCGCCTGACGGCCTGCGCGGCACCGGGCCTGCTCGCACGGCATCCGATCGCCACCGTCGAGGACCTGAAAGGCCAGCAGCTCTTCCAGCTCGAAACGCGGCCGAATGCCTGGCCGACCTTCTTTGCGGGGCAGGATGTAGCAGCCGTGCCAGTGCGCGGCATGCTCTTCGACCAGTTCGCGCCGATGATCCAGGCCGCGATCGCCGGCCTCGGCATCGCGCTCTTGCCCGACTATCTCGCCGAAGCCGAGATCGCCGAGGGCCGCCTCGTGCCGATCCTGCGCCCATCCGTTCCCGGAACGGGCTCCTACTGGCTCGCCTGGTCGCTCGACCGCGCAGCCTATCCGCCGCTCGACGCCTTTCGCAGCTGGCTCGCCCGGCAGGGCGGCTGACGGCAAGGCGCGCTCGATAGGCCGGGCTCCAGAACCGCCGGAACGGCCGGGTTGGAGAGAAAGGCCGCTGCAGTCACCGCGCAAGCATCACGACGACATCGTGCTCGCCGGTACTCTCGATCTTGATCTCATCGACCGCCTGGCCGTCGAGCGTAAGTCCCGGCTCGTCGGCCCGCTCAACGCGGATCGCATATGTCGCCGCACCGATCCGCATTGTCGCCTCGAAGCCCGGCCAATGCGCAGGCAGGCAGGGATTGATGAGAAGCCTGTTGGCCTGGCGCGAGATGCCCAGAATGCCTTCGACCATGGCCCGATACAGCCAGCCGGCCGAGCCCGTGTACCACGTCCAGCCGCCGCGACCTGCCTTGTCGCCCTCGCCATAGACGTCGGCTGCCACGACATAGGGTTCGACGCGGTAGATGTCGGCGTCCTGCCGGGTCAGCGCGTGATTGACCGGGTTGAGGAGCGACAGGGCGCGATAGGCCTCGTCACCGCGCCCCAGCCTTGCCAGCGCCAGGACAAACCAGGTGGCGGCATGCGTGTACTGGCCGCCGTTTTCGCGCACGCCGGGCGGATAGCCCTTGATGTAGCCCGGCTCCTTGTCCGTCTTCTCGAAGGGTGGCGTGAACAGCTTGACCAGCGAATGTTCGTCAACGATCAGCAGCCGCGATGCGCTGTCCATGCCCTGCTCGGCGCGCGACCTCGGCGCGAGGCCAGAGAGAACCGCCCAGGACTGCGCCAGCGAGTCGATCCGGCATTCGTCCGAGAGATGCGACCCCAGCGGTGACCCGTCGTCGAAATAGCCGCGCAGGTACCATTCGCCGTCCCAACCGGCGGTCTCGATCCCGCCGCGCAGCCGCTCGACATGAGCCAGCCAGCGCTGCGCCCGCGCCAGTTCTCCGCGATTGTCGGCAATGGATGCGAAGTCGCGCAGCGTCGCGGCGAGGAACCACGCGAGCCACACGCTTTCGCCCCGACCTTCCTCGCCGACGCGGTTCATGCCGTCGTTCCAGTCGCCGCCGAGGATCAGCGGCAGGTCGTGCGGGCCCGTCCGGTCGATGGCGAGGTCGAGCGCACGGGCGCAGTGCTCGAACAGGCTGGCTGTCTCTCGCGACCTCTCCGGCGTGAAGAACGCGTCATGGGCACCTTCGGCGAGCGCAGGTCCCTCGATGAACGGCACGGCCTCGTCCATGATCGCCGCGTCGCCGGTGACCCCCACATAGCGGTGCGCGGCATGAGCGAGCCACACGACATCATCGCTGATCATGGTGCGCACGCCCGCCCCGGTGCCCGGCAACCACCAGTGCTGGACGTCGCCTTCGACGAACTGGCGGCCCGCCGCGTTGAGGATCTGGGCGCGTGCCAGCGAGGGGTCGTGCAGAAGCAGCGCCAGCGTGTCCTGCAGCTGGTCGCGAAACCCGAAGGCGCCGCTCGCCTGATAGAAGGCCGAACGTGCCGTCACGCGGCAGGTGAGGTTCTGATAGGCGAGCCACGCATTGACCATCGCGTCGAAGGCCGCGTCCGGTGTCTTGACCTGAAGGGTCGAGGCGAAGTCCGCCCAGCGTCGGGCGTTGGCCGCAACGCGGTCCGCAAACGCGATCCCCCGATGATGTTCGACGAGTGCGGTGGCCTCTGCAGCCGAGCCGGCATCGCCGAGAAACAGCAGCAGCTCTTCCGTCCTGCCGGGGGCGATGTCGATATCGAAAGCGAGCGCTGCGCAGGTGTCGCGGCCCGCCTCGACGGTTCCCGACAAGGCGCTTCCCGAGACCACCGCCTGGGGCCGCGTCACCGATCCCGACCGACCGAGGAACTCCGCGCGGTCACACGTGACGCTGTCGGGCTTGCGGTCACCCGTCAGGAAGGCCACCCGATCGCCGAAATCGACGTGATACGGGTTGCGCGCCGTAACCAGCCCGCTCGCGCGCTCGTGCCCCGGCACCATCGTGCCGGCCGTGGTCGCGCGCCGCGTGCCGAGAACCCATTCGGCATAGGCGTAGACCCGCAGGCGCATCGGCTTGTCCGACGAATTGGTCATCGCTAGGCGGGATACGCGCACCGGATCTTCCGGATCGACGAGTTGCGTCCATTCCGTCGCGAGCTCGCTGCGTCGCATCGTGAAGCGCGACATGCCCTGGCCGTGCACTGCCTCGTACATGACCCGTGGGTCGCGCAGGAAGGCGGCCACAGGCGAGAATGCCTCGCTCGTGTTGCGGTCGGCGATATAGATGCCCTCGCCGGGGCGGTTGGTGACCGGATCGTTCGACCAAGGCGTCAGCTGGAAGTCGCGGCTGTTGCGGCTCCAGGAGAACGCCGCGCCCTCGGCGGAGACGTGGAAGCCGAATGACCGATTGGCAATGACGTTGATCCAGGGCTGCGGCGTGTGGCTGAGCCCATCGAGCCGCACGACATAGTCGCGCCCGCCATTCGCGAAGCCACCATAGCCGTTCCAGTTGACGAGCCCGTCGCCGGTCGCTGCAGTGCTCGACAGGAAGGCTGGCCGCACTTCCGGCGCACGGACATGCGTCCGTGTCTCATTCTTCTGAAGCTCCAGCGCCTCCGCACGGTCGATCTGGTCGAAGATTGGCCCGTTACGGGTGTGCAGCACGATGCGTGCGACCGACAACAGCGTGCCGTAGCTCTGCCGGTCCATCAGGTCGCGCCGCACGGAGAAGATGTGCTGGCGGGGCCCTAGTTCGCGCCCGCGGTTGCGGCTGTTGTCGCACAGCGCCTCGATCGCGGTCTGAAGATCCTGCACGTAGGACGAGGCCTGCTCGTTGACGATGACAAGATCGGCGACGAGCCCGTGGCCGCGCAGATATTCCTGCATGCGCAACGCCGAGGCGACGATCTCGAGGTCGACGACATCGGCAATGCGCAGCACGAAGATGGGGAAGTCGCCGGAAATACTCGTCGGCCAGAGCGTCGATTGCGCGCCGATGCCTTCGAAAATGGTGGCGGACGGCGCCCGCAGCGTGGCGCCGGGATAGATCAGGTGCCGCGCCAGGCGCTGCACGCCGGCGGCATCGGCTAGCGTCAGCCCGACATGGCGCGTCTGCACCTGCGAGCGCGTCCATGCCAGCATCGCCTGCCGCTCGAACGCCTCCGGCGATTCGAAGCGCCGTGCCGTGGCGCGCGCGTCGTCTTCGGTCGCGGTGACGACCGACCAGAATGTCAGCGCGACCTTCTTGCCGGCCGGCACACGCACCTTGCAGCGCAACGCCATCACCGGATCGAGCACGAAGCCCTGGCTGCCACCCAGGTGGACATCTCGATCGAAGGCCGCGGCATTCTCGATGGAGCGCCCACGCCCGAGAAAGGCGCGCCTGTCCGTTTCGGCTTCAGCCTCGCGCGTGACGCCGGCGCCCGCCGTCACGAAATGGGCGAAGGCGACGTCGGCTTCGCTCGGCGCGCGCTTGTTGCGCCGTGCGAGGATCAGGCTGCCATTGTTCTCGATCGTCGTCCTGACGAACATCTTGGAGAACGCCGGGTGGGCAAGGTCGCTTGCCTCAGGCGCCAGCGCCAGTTCGCCATAGGACGTCACCGTCAGATGGCGATCCGTATCGCCTTCGTTGAGGATGGTGATGCGCCGCGCCTCGCCATTGGCCTCGGAAGCGACGATGCACTCCACCCTGGTCGAAAGCGTATCGACGCGCTTGGTGAAGGTCGCCTTGTCGTCACTGAAATGTGCTTCCGCCTGCTCGCCGTCGATGGCGCGCGGATCGGAGGTCGCAGACCATGTCGCGCCGGTTGCAGTGTCCGTGACGAAGAGCAGCGTGCCCGACCGATCTTCCGTGGGATCGCCCGTCCAGCGCGTGACGGTGATATCGCCGCAGCGGCTGTAGCCCGTACCGCGCGCTGTCAGCATCACATGATAGAACCCGTTCGACATCAGCATCGTCGCCGGCAGTGCGGCCTTGGGGTCGGCGATGACCCTCAGGTCGGACGAGGCTTCCATGTCGACCGCCACCGGCCGTTCACCGGCCTCCGCGCGCAGCTTGGTCGCCGGGACGTCGCGTGGCGCCTTTTCCTGCAGCAGCAGCTCGGCCGCCTCGATCACGGGGTCGCTGTGGAAGCGCTCGCGCATCCGACCTTCGAACACGACGTTCGACACCGCCACGATGGACATGCCCTGGTGGTGGGCGAAATAGTTGCGCACCACGGCGCAGGCGCTGCCGGCAGGCACCCGCGTCGGCGTGAAGTCGATCGCATCGACATAGCCGAAAGCGCCGAGGCCACCGATCCGCCGCAACGCGCGCAGGTTCATCACCGCCTCGCGCGGCTGGAACTGCGCCGCGAGCACCGTGGCGTAAGGCGCGATGACCGTGTTGTTCGCAAGCCCGCGCTTCAGGCCGAGGCCGGGCACGCCGAAATTGGTGTACTGGTAGGTCATCTCGCGATCGCGCGCATTGTAGGCGGATTCGGATATGCCCCAAGGGATGCCCTTGGACCGCGCATAGGCGATCTGCCTCTTGATGACGAGCAGGCTGGTCTGGTTGAGGATGCCGCCCAGCGGCTCCTTCATCACCAGCGACGGCATCAGATACTCGAACATCGAGCCGGACCACGAGACCAGCGCGCCTGAGAAACCAACCAGGGTGACCGGACGGCCGAGCCGCCGCCAATGCTCGGTCGGCAGATCGCCCTTCGCGATGGCAAACAGGCTCGACAACCGCGCCTCGGAGGCGAGCAGATCGTAGCACGACTCGTCGAGCTGATGATCGTCGACCCGATAGCCGATCGACAGCAGCTTGCGATCCGCCCGCATCAGGAACTGGAAATCCATTTCGAAGGCGAACTTGCGTGTCCGGTCGCGAAGCGCGATCAGGTCGCGGCGCAGCGTGGAGACCTGCCCATCCTCTGTATGGGAATCCGCGATGTGCGACTGGCAGGTGGCATCGAGCTTCTGCGCCCAGATCACCAGGGTCTCGCTGGCTCCGGACGCGACCTCCTCGTTGACGGCCCGCGCGAACCGCAGGATGTCGGCCGACAGCACGGCCAGATTGATGGTGCGGATCGCCGCTGTCTCCGGCTCGCTGCGGATCGTCATCACGGCGCGGTGCATGCCCTCGTAACGCTCGCGAAGCCGCCGGCGCAACGGCCGCAGCGGGCGACGGTTGTCGGGCAGCTCGGCCAGCGTCTCTTCGAGCACGTTCAGACAGTCGATGATGCCCTCGAAATCGCCCTGCAGGTGGGCTGCCGGCGCCTGCGCCCAGCTGTCGAGGGTAGCCGCGACCGTGATCAGGTGCCCGGCCAGGTTGCCGCTGTCCACGCTGGAGATGTAGAGCGGCTGCAGCGGCTGCAGGGTCTTCGTGTCGTACCAGTTGTAGAGATGCCCGCGATGCCGCTCCATGCGCTCGAGCGTCGTCATCGTCTCGCGGACACGCCGTACCGCTTCGCCAAGGCTGATCCAGCCGAAATCGCGCGCCGCAATGACCGAGAGGAGATAGATGCCGACATTGGTCGGCGAGGTCCGCCCGGCCACCACGGGCTCGGGAATCTCCTGGAAATTGTCGGGCGGCAGCATGTTGTGCTCGGCCGTGACGAAGCGCTCGAAATACGCCCAGGTCCGGCGCGCCACGGTGCGCAGTTCGGTGCGGTCGTCTGGCCGCACCTGCAACTTGTCGTCATGCTCGGCGGATCGGCTGATCAACCAGGCGAAGGTCGGCGCGCCGATCCAGAGCATGCCGAAAAGCAGGGCCACGCCCACGCCGGTCTGGCCGCCGGCGATTGCGAGCGCGATGCCGGCAAGGCCGATGACCACCGAGCCGGCCATGGCGAGGTGGTAGCTCGGCAGATCGTCCGCCAGCCCGCGTGCCGCGTCCGATGCGGTCCGCCATTCGAGCAGCCGGCGACGGCTGACGAACATCCGGTACAGTGTGCGGCAAATGGCGTCGGCCGATGCCCAGGCCTGATGCGCCATCAGGATGACCTTGAAGGCCACCTGCGCCGTAGCGAATGAGAACTCGCGCGACAGGGCGCTGAAATGACTGCCGAGCGTCGCTTCGCGGTTTTTCGGGATCGCCGCGTTGAAGAAGCCGAAGGTCAGGGACAGGACTACGCTCAGGATCAGCAGCGCCTGCCACAGCGCCGCCTGCCCGAACGACAGAAGCGTCGAACCCGCGATCGACGCCACGACCCAGGCGATCGGCGTCAGCGAGCGACGCAGATTGTCGATCATCTTCCACCGCGACAGCGCAGGCACGCCGGAGTTGAGCCCGAAGATGAAGGGAAGCAGCTGCCAGTCGCCGCGGATCCAGCGGTGGTGGCGGGATGCGTCGACCGCGTATCGTGTCGGATAATCCTCGATCAGCTCGACATCCGTGACGAGCGCCGCGCGCGCATAAGACCCTTCGAGAAGGTCGTGGCTCAGCACGGCGTTCTCGGGGATACGGCCGGCGAGAGCCGCCTCCATCGTGTCGATGTGATAGAGTCCCTTGCCGGTGAAAGTGCCGCTTTCGAACAGGTCCTGATAGGTGTCGGAGACAGCGAAGACATACGGGTCCATGCCGCGGTTGGCCGACAGCACGCGCTGGTAGAGCGAGGCTTGGTCGCCGGTCGTCAGCGACGGCGTCACGCGCGGCTGCAGGATGCCGTAGCCGCTGGACACACGCCCGTCCTTGGCTGTGACCGGCCGGTTGAGCGGATGGTCGAGCTTGCCCACCAGCCGCGCCACAGCGTCGCGTGTCATGCGCGTGTCGGCGTCGAGCGTCAGCACATACTGAACGTTCGTTGGCAGCGGCGTCGTCGGCGCGATGAACGTCGTATCGCGGTCGCCGCGCAAAAGCGCGTTCAACTCGTGCAGCTTGCCTCGCTTGCGCTCCCAGCCCATCCACACCCCTTCGGCCTCGTTGTAGAGGCGGCGCCGATGGAGCACGTGGAAGCGCGGCCGGTCGCCGCGCGGATAGCGGTCGTTCATGGCGGCAACCCGGCGCATCGCAAAGGCCAGAAGCTCCAGATCCTCTGGGCTCTGCTCCTCGACGCTGTCGCGCCAGTCCGACAGGATTGCGAAGTCGAGCGCGCCGCGCGGGTTGGCGTGGAAATGCACTTCCAGATTGTGGAGCGCGTCCTCCACGTCGTCCACGGATCCGATCAGCGTTGGCAGCGCCACCAGCGTGTGCGCATGCTCCGGCACGCCGTCCCGGAACTCGTAGCCGATCAGCCGGGTCGGTTCGACGAGCAACGAGACGACCGTATTGAAGAACCCTTGCGCTGCCTCGCTCGCTGGCAGCGCGAAGAGGCACACGAGCACGACGATCGTGGCTGCCGGCAGCCCGATGCCTTCCAAGGTGATTGCAACGAGGAACAGGAACACCACCGTTAGCGCGAGGATGGGCGCAACGACGCCGAGCCAGTCCGTCCGGGAGTAGAAGCGGTGAAGCTGCGCCGAAATTTTCGGAGTGAAGCCGATCGAACGCTCGAACTCGGGTCGTCCGTCCCCGACGACCATGAATCCGATATCCGGCCGGCCGGTACCTCCGGTGAGGGAAGGCAGCACCTCCGCTTGATCAACCGCCCTGGTGGCGACCTCGATCTCCGACAGGTCGGACCCGGCCGCGAGGTCTTCGATCGCGCGGCGGTACTGGTCTCGGGAGTGGAAGTCGAGATCGGCGAATTCAGTTCGGGCGCGCAGAAGCGCGTCGATCCGGCTCAACCGTTCGAACCACAGCGTCCAGTCGGTGTCGTTGATGAGCCGCAGGCCCTTGATGATGTTGCCGGTGGTGACGTTGCCCGACGACAAGGTAGCGTGCTCGATCCGGGTGACCTCTTCGGCGTCGAGGTCGAAGCTTTCGAGTTCCGTCTCCAACCAGCGTAGGGCGCTGCTGGCGCTTTGCGTGCCGTCGCGCAGCCGGAAGAGGAGTTGCGTGGCAAAGGTCGAGTCCGCCGCATAGGCCTTGTAGGTGGCCAGGATGCGCAGTTCCTCATCCACCGACTGCTGCATCTGCGCTTCGTCGGCGACACGGTTCGCGACGATCCGCATGTCATGCGCGCGTTTCACGCGGACGGCCAACCGCCGCAGGTTCTCAATGAGCACGAAGCGTAAAAGTGCCGGCAGCGCCCATAGCTCGCCAATCGTCAGCGCGTCGGTTTCCTGAAATTCGGCGATGCTGCGCTCGAAATCCTCGATGACGAGCGCGCTGTCCGTCTGCGCGACATGGCGCCAGGCCAGAAGCAGCGCTCGCGGCACCTCGCGGCCATCGGCAAGCCTTACCCGCGGCAGCTTCGAGAAGAACCGGACCGGCAGGTCGCGCCGCACTTCGACAACCGTGTCCTCGACGAGATAATGGTTGTCGAGGAGCCAGTTGGCGGCAGGCGTGACCGGCTGCCCGCGCTGCTGCGCCTGGCCCAGCGCCTCGACCACCGAAAGGATCGTGTCGGCGTTGGCGCGCGCGCGGCGATGCAGGTTGAGATCGGCCAGATCGAAATGGAGATGCTCGATCTGCCCGAACGGCGGCGTGACCGGCTCGAAGGCCATCGCTCCGAAACCGCTGGCCAGGCGGATGGGCCGCTCGACCTCGGCAGTTCCAGGAATTGCCGTGGCTCGCTTGATGTCGTCAACCCGCGCATTCATGGATCCGGAGTTCTCCGAAGGCCGAGAAATCCGGACGTGCCGGCGGTCGATCGCAGTAAGATTTTCAGGGGCGTTTCGTTCCCCACATCGAAGCCGCGCGCCGGATAAAATCGTTCGTCTCGATGCAGGTTGCGCCTGCCGGCGGGTACAGTCGCTGGAGCTGGTCAGCGCCTGCCGGCTGCCCTTGGCGGCCGGCACGCTTTGTCCGGTGGTGGCCGCCGGCTAGTGCTTCAGGGCTCGCTGGTGCGACAGTGCGGCAATGGGCTCGGTCAGGAGCGCCGGCGCGCTGCGCTGGCGTTCTATACCGGGGAATGCCGTGTCTATGGGGGCGGCGACGATGATCTCGTCGATGCCGTAATCGGCGAGGAACGCTGCCTCGTCGATGCTTTTGAGAGCCAGGGCACGCCCGGCCGCCACTGCGGCGGGTTGGGGTGCGGAAGGCTCGACCACGCTGACGACGGCTGCAAGCGAGATCCGGTCTTCACGACCGAAATCCCGCGCAGCAAGCCGCAGCCGATCAGCGAGCGAAGCCACTTCGTCGCGCGACGATGCTTCGATCTCGAACACGTCCGCATGGCGAGCGGCGGTGCGGATGCCGATGCCGGAGCGGCCGCGGATGCGCAGCGGGATTGCCCCGCCCCGCGGCCCCTTCTCGGCGACGTAGGCGCGCGAAATGGCATAGTGCTCACCGATATGGTCGAAGGGCTGGTCGCTCGCCCACAACCGGCGCATCACCTTCAGGTACTCGTCGAGGCGCTGCCAGGCGCGCAAATGCTGGGCGCGGCCGACATAGCCTTCGATGCGGTCATCCGGCATCAGCAGCACCTGCAGCCGGCCGTCGCAATGGGCGTCGAGCGCCGCAATGTCGTTGGCGGCCATGACCGGCGAATAGGTGCCGGTCCAGTGCGGCATTACGAGGTCAAGCGCCGTGTTCCACCGGGCAGCAAACGCGACGACGTCGATGTTGTCGATGACCCCCGCTCCCGCATCGAGCAGAGCCGTCTCGTAGCCGGCCGTCTCGATCCGATCGAGCAACGCTCTACCCGTTCGCGGGTCGAAGAGAAAATACGGGTCGCCGCCTGCAACGGCAGGCAGCGGAGCGAACGCATAGCGCATCGAGCGGTTCCTAGTTCACGAGGCCGAACACGAAAAGAAGCGTCACCAGAAAGGCGCTGGCGAACGCGGCGGTTTCGGCAATTCCGGGACGGGCGCGGGGCTTCATGGCGGACCTACCAGAGGCCCTGGAAGAGCCAGTATCGGGCTTCTTCCGGATCGGGTCGTTTCGAGCGTACAGGCTCCCGGTGCCGCTCGTCATGCTCGAGCGGAATGACCGGCGTGGCAGGCGACGTCGCGCGACCGAATTCTTCGACGATGCGAACGAGATAGGACTTCCAAGTCATAGCTGCTCCCTCATCTGCCTTCTGCCGGAAGCGCCGGCACGCATGTTTGATTGCGTGACGATTGTGGGGCATCGGCGAAACACAGCGAAGGAACGGTCGACCAAATTGGGACGCAAAGAGACTTCTGACGCTCTGCCCGGCGCACGCTTCGCGCAACGTGATGCTCGGCTCTTGTCAGCACTGTATTTGCAGCCATGAGACACCAAGCTGCAGCGCGCTGCTCCATGGAAGCCCTCTGCCAGCCACTCTTCTACACGTCGCATGTTCACCGAGTGAAGCGCGGACGCCTCCATCGCGGGCAGGAATTTCCACATCGAGCCGCGCAATTGGAACGCGCGGGCTCCCCCGCAGCCATGACGTCGATCAGGATCATCGTCATCAGGCGGAGTGACGGCGCGATCCTCCCATTGCGCACCGTTCCGCGCCGCCTGAGACACCCGGCGCCCATCCTCCCGGATGCGCCATGGCCCGCTCCGTCTGATCCCCTTGGACGGAGCGGGCCCGAGGACAGGCTGGAGTCGCAGTGGAAATGATCGCCGACAGCGCCACCCCTTTCGGGCTCACGGAGGAGCATGAGGTCACCATGGGACAGAACGTGCCTGAATTCATGTCCGTGCCCTGGTCCGGGCCGCAGCGCCGGCGCCGGCCTGGTCGTCTCGTTGTAGCCGGTGTCCTCGGAGGGCTCGCCATTTGGGCGGTCTTCGGTGTCGGCACGCCAGCGCTCTTCAGCCCTGGCGCGGCTCCCGAGGCGGCAGCCGTAGACGAGGGCCAGTCCTCGCCGGGCGAGGACGACACCGTCCATCAGGCAACCGACATCTGATTTCGAACTGGCGCACCGCTATCCCGCAATGCGCTTCTGGAGGAGTTGATACATGACGCTTGCGCAAGAACTTTCGTCGACCGTGGAAGCCGTCAAAGGCGCTGTTCCCGCACCCATCTTCGAGGCTATCGGCCAATCGATCGCCGACCTGCATGCGTCCGGCCTTGCGGCAAACGCGGCCAATACGGGCACGACGATCGGACTGCCAAACCTGCCGCTGGCGGATGGCGGGCAGATCGACCTGAAATCCCTCGCGCAGGACAAGAAGCTCGTCCTGATCTTCTACCGCGGCGGGTGGTGCCCCTATTGCAACGTCGCGCTGCGGGCATACACGCGCAGGCTCGACGAGTTTGCGGCGGCCGGCGCAACGATCGTCGCAATCACGCCGGAGCTCGCCGACAACGCGCGCGATACGACCGCCAAGAACGAGCTCGGGTTCCCCGTCGCGCTGGACCGCGGCAACGCGTATGCCCGCAGCCTCGGCCTGGTCTTCGCGCTGCCCGAGAACCTGCGGCCGCTCTATCGCGACATCGGCATCGACCTCGAAGCCCACAATGGCGAAGGCTCGCACGAGCTGCCGCTGGCAGCGACTTACGTGGTCGCGTCCGATGGCAACATCCGCTGGGCGTTCGTCGAGGCGGATTTCACGACGCGTGCCGAGCCGGACGATGTCCTCCGTGCGCTGCGCGCTGACGCGTGAACATGCCTTTGGGGAAGAGAACGATCTTCGCCTTTCGACCCTGAGCGACAAAGGATGATCCGCAAACAGCGCGGCGACTAGGCTGGCATTCGTTCAGCCCGCCAGGCAGCCGCGCTACTCCTCTACCCATAGAGGCGCACCACGGAGGGAGGACCGCTGGTGCTGAAACAAAGGACGATAGTGTGCACTTCCTCCGAACCGCGATGGCGCCGGCATGAACGCGTCTCCGTCACGCATCATCGATGGCGTGCCGCTGGCACAGACGACGGCGGGCGAGCCGGGCAGAACGTCCGAAACAGACGCGCTCGTTCGCCTTTCGGGCGTGACCAAGCGCTTCGGCACGGCCGATAGTGACGTCGTCACCGCCGTCGATAGCGTCGATCTGGTAGCGCCGAGGGGCTCGGTCACCGCCATTATCGGTCGGTCGGGTGCGGGTAAGTCGACGCTGATCCGCCTCGTCAACGGGCTGGAAAAGCCGACAGAAGGCAGCGTCGTCGTTGACGGTATCGACATCGCCGCGCTCGACGAGGCGAGCCTGCGCACCCGGCGCCGCTCCATCGGCATGATCTTCCAGCACTTCAATCTTCTGACCTCGCGGACCGCCTTCGACAATGTCGCGCTGCCGCTCGAGATCGCCGGCCTGAACCGGCGCGCCATCGAGGCGAAGGTCGCGCCGCTCCTGGACCTCGTCGGTCTCGGCGACAAGCGCGACCGTTATCCGTCCGAACTGTCCGGCGGCCAGAAGCAGCGCGTCGGCATCGCACGGGCGCTTGCGACGGATCCGACGCTGCTCCTGTCCGACGAGGCGACGTCCGCGCTCGACCCCGAAACGACGCAATCGGTCCTCGCGCTGCTGTCGCGCATCAACCGCGAGCTGGGGCTGACGATCCTGCTGATCACGCATGAAATGGAAGTCGTGAAGCGCATTGCCGACACGGTCGCCGTGATCGACGGCGGGCGGATCGTCGAGCGCGGCTCTGTCTTCGACGTCTTCAGCGCGCCGCAGCACGACACCACGCGCGCGCTGCTGGCCGCCCTGCCCGGCCAGTCGCTGCCGGACGCGGTCGCGCGTGAGCTCAGGCCCGAGCCCTTCGACGGGTCGCATGCGATCCTGCGGCTCACGCTTGTCGATCGCGGCGCAGGCGCGCTGCGCCTTGCCGAGACGTTCGACGCAGCCGGGTCCGGCCACCGAATCCTCTCGGGCGGTGTCGAGGAGATCGGCGGCCGAAGCTTCGGCACGTTCATCCTGTCCCTTCCGGCAGGCACCCTTGCGCCTGCAACCGCAGCCCTTGCCGCGCTCGGCGCACGTACGGAGGTGCTCGGTCATGTCGCCTGAAATCGCCTGGCTCATCGTCCGTGCCACCGGGCAGACCCTCCACATGGTCTCGGTCGCCGTCATCATCGGCTCGCTGATCGGTATCCCGCTGGGCGTCTTTCTCGCAACGAGCGGCCGCGGCGAACTGTTTGCCGCGCCGGCTGCCAACCGGGTTCTCGGCGCCATCGTCAACGCGACGCGCTCGACGCCCTTCATTATCCTCGTAGTGGCAATCATTCCGCTGACGCGGCTGATCGCCGGCACCTCGATCGGCACCAATGCGGCAATCGTGCCGCTGACGATCGCGACGATCCCCTTCGTGGCGCGGCTGGTCGAAGCCGCAATCCGCGAAGTCGATCCGGGCCTCGTCGAAGCCGCGCGCGCCATGGGGGCGACGCCGTTCCAGATCGTCTGGAAGGTGCTCCTTGCCGAAGCGCGTCCGGGTCTCACGCTGGCGCTGACGCTGACCATCGTCAGCCTCATCGGCTACTCGGCCATGGTCGGCGCCGTCGGCGGCGGCGGGCTCGGCGACCTCGGCATCCGCTATGGCTACCAGCGCTTCATGCCCGACGTCATGGCAGCGGTGGTGGTCGTCCTCATCGTCCTCGTCCAGGCCATCCAGTCGCTCGGCGACCGGCTCGCACGGCGGTTCGACAAACGCATCCGGTCGCGCTGACCGGGCAACACATCATCACACATGGAGATATCGATGATCGCGAAACTCACTCTGGCGGCCGGCGTATCGCTGCTGCTTCTTGCCGGCGCCGCCTCGGCCGAAACCATCAAGGTAGGCGTCACGCCCGGACCCCATGCGCAGATTCTCGAGAAGGTCGCAGAGGTTGCCGCCCGTGACGGGCTGGAAATCGAAATCCTGGAATTTTCGGACTATGTCGTGCCGAACCAGGCGCTGAACGATGGCGACCTCGATGCCAACTCGTTCCAGCACAAGCCCTATCTGGACAACCAGATCGCCGACCGCGGCTACGACATCGTCGACGTCGCCTACACCGTCAACTTCCCGCTCGGCATCTACTCGCGCAAGCACGAGACGTTCGACGCGGTTCCCGACGGCGCCACGATCGGCATCCCGAATGACCCGACCAATGGCGGCCGTGCGCTCCTGGTGATCGCCGACAACGGCTTCATCAAGGTCGATGAGGCAAAGGGCCTGCGCGTGACCGTGGCCGACATCACGGAGAACCCGAAGAACCTCAACTTCGTGGAACTGGATGCAGCCCAACTGCCGCGCTCGCTCGATGATACCGAAGCGTCGGCCGTCAACAGCAACTATGCGATCGAGGCGGGTCTCGATCCGGCGACCGACCCGATCCTGATCGAAGGCGCAAAGGCCCCTTACATCAATCTGATCGCGGTTCGCGCGGAAGACCGCGACGCACCGTGGGTGGCCCAGCTGGTCGAAGCCTATCATACCGACGAGGTGCGCCAGTTCGTCGTCGACACCTTCAAGGGCGCTGTCGTCCCGTCCTGGTAAGAAGAGCGGCGCCGGGTTTTTCGGCCGGCGCCTCCATTCATCTCAGCCGACGAAAGCGCGCTCGATGACGAAGTCGCCGGGCGCGCTGTTTGATCCCTCGCGCAGGCCGGCCCGTTCGGACAGCGCCTTGACGTCGCGGATCATCTCTGTGGATCCGCAGATCATGACCCGGTCGACTGCCGGATCGAACGGGGCGGTGTCGAGGTCGCGGAAAAGTGCTCCGGTCTCGATCAGCGTCGTGACTCGCCCCATGCGATGGGAAGGTTCGCGCGTCGTCGTCGCGTAGTGGCGCAGGCGCTCGGCAGCGAACTCGCCGATCAGTTCGTCTGCGGCGATGCCGGCGACGAGCTCGCGTCCATAGTCCAGCTCGGCCACGTCCCGGCAGCTATGGGCAAGGATAACCTCCTCGAACTTCTCATAGGTTTCCGGGTCCCGCGCCAGGCTTGCGAAGGGCGCGATCCCCGTTCCCGTCGAGATCATCCATAGGCGCCTCGCCGGCGTCAGCGCGTCGAGTACGAGCGTGCCGGTTGCCTTCGGCCGCAGAAGCACCGTGTCGCCCGGCTGGATCAGTTGCAGCCGCGCCGTCAGCGCGCCGTCCGGCACCTTGATCGAAAAGAACTCGAGCTCGTCGTCCCAGGCGGGGCTCGCGACCGAATAGGCCCGGAAGAGCGGCTTGCCCTCCTGCGGCAGCCCGATCATCACGAACTCGCCGGATCGGAACCTGAAGGACTGCGGACGCGTGATGCGGAAGGCGAACAGCCGGTCGGTATAGTGCCTGACGCTGGCGACGGTCTCGGCGTGGGCGCCGGCATGAAGCACGGCAGGCTCGAAGGCCTTGGCGGTAGTTGCAATGGTCATGAGATCGGCTCGCCTTGAAGGGGCGCTCGCTGGCGCCTGTGCGCGCGGACCCTACCGAAGGCCGTCCGCGAGCCAAGGAACAGCGCTGCGAAATGCGCTCGCCCAGTAGAAATTCGTTCCCGGCAGCCCTGCTGTTTCGGTCCCAAGACGATCCGGGTTTCCTTTAGCGACGACCTGCCCGGTTTCCAAAAAACGGCCTCTCGCGGCAAAGCGCGTTTCTTGAGCGCGTGAAGTTTAGATTGTGCGTGCATTCACGATGCGGCACGCACGGCTACGATCGGTCATCTCATAGGAGGTGGACCCCATGCTGACCCGCAAGACATTGCTGCTCGCCGCAGCAATCGCGATTTCCCCGATCGGACTGATCCCGGCAGCCCATGCCCAGCAGACCATCATCAACGTTTCCTACGATCCGACCCGCGAGCTCTATCGCGAATACAACGAGGCCTTCGCCAAGTATTGGCAGGAGACCAAGGGCGAGACCGTCACGATCCAGAACACCCATGGCGGCTCCGGCTCTCAGGCACGCACCGTCATAGATGGACTGGAGGCTGATGTCGTAACGCTGGCGCTCGAGGCAGACATCAACGCAATCGTGACGAACACCGGCAAGATCCCAGAGAACTGGCGCGGTACCTTCGCCAATAACAACTCGCCCTATACCTCGACAATCGTGTTCCTGGTTCGCAAGGGCAACCCGAAGAACCTGCAGGACTGGGACGACCTTATCGGCGAAGGTGTCGAGGTCATCACGCCGAACCCGAAATCGTCTGGCGGCGCCCGCTGGAACTTCCTCGCGGCCTGGGCCTGGGCGCTAGAGGAGTATGGCGGCGACGAGGCCAAGGCGACCGAATACGTGGCCGAGCTCTACCGACATGTCCCCGTCCTCGACAGTGCGGCCCGTGGCTCGACGACGACCTTCGTGCAGCGCGGTATCGGCGACGTCCTGCTTGCCTGGGAGAACGAAGCCTTCCTCGCCATCGAAGAACTCGGTCCTGATGCGTTCGACATCGTGGTCCCGCCGCTCTCGATCCTCGCAGAGCCGCCAGTCGCGCTGGTCGATGCCAATGTCGACGCGAAGGGCACGCGGGAAGTGGCGACCGCCTATCTCGAATACCTCTACTCCGACGTCGGCCAGAACATCGCAGCCAGCAACTACTACCGTCCGGCCAACCCGGATGTCGTGGACCCGGCCGAACTGGAGCGCTTCCCCGACGCAAAGCTCGTCACGATCGACGACCTCGGCGGTTGGGCCGAAGCACAGCCCCGCTTCTTCGGCGATGGCGGCGTGTTCGACCAGATCTACACCGCAGGTCAGTGATCCATGAGCCTCGCCGAGCCGCAAGCCGTGCGGGGCTTCAGATGGAAGCAGCCGAGTGTCATCCCGGGTTTCGGGCTGACATTCGGCTTCTCGCTCTTCTATCTGAGCTTCCTCATCCTCATCCCGTTGAGCGGCCTCGCCTGGCGGTCGGCTGATCTCGGCTGGAATGAATTCTTCAGGATCGCCAGCGACAGGCGCGTCGTCGCCGCGCTGTGGACGAGCACGTGGACCTCGCTGGTCGCGGCCGCAGTCAATGTCGTCTTCGGCGTTCTCGTGGCGTGGGTCCTGGTTCGCTACCGGTTCCCCGGCCGCCGTATCGTCGATGCCGCCGTCGATCTGCCCTTCGCACTGCCGACCGCGGTTGCCGGCATCGCGCTGACGGCGATCTATGCGCCCAATGGATGGGTCGGCCAGCTTTTCCAGCCGCTCGGCTGGCGGATCGCCTACACGCCCACCGGCATCGTCATCGCCCTCATCTTCATCGGCCTGCCCTTCGTGGTGCGCACGGTGCAGCCGGTGATGGAAGAAATCAGCCGCGAGGTCGAGGAAGCCTCGGCAACGCTCGGCGCTACACGTTGGCAGACGGCCACCAAGGTGATCTTGCCGGCGCTGGCACCCGCGATCCTGACCGGGTTCGCGCTCGCCTTCGGTCGTGCGGTCGGCGAATACGGCTCGGTGATCTTCATCGCCGGCAATATTCCGTTCGTTTCGGAGATCGCACCGCTTCTCATCGTCATCCGGCTCGAGGAGTTCGCCTATCCTGCAGCAACCGCGATCGGGGCGCTCATGCTGATCCTCGCCTTCATCGTCCTCCTGACGATCAACCTTATTCAGGCCTGGAGCCGGCGGAGATACGGATATGGCAGCTGACGTGACGCTCGACCGCCGCTCGCCGGCTTCGACAGAGACAGAGACCGCCACCTTTCGAGATCCGATCTCGGAAAGCCCGCTGGCGCGGCGCGTGCTTATCGGCATTGCGCTTCTCTTCCTCGCGCTCGTCCTCTTCATGCCGCTGATCGCGGTCTTCACCGAAGCCCTTCGGCGTGGCGTCAGCACGGCGGTAGCGGCAATACAGCAGCCGGATGCGCGCGAGGCGATCCAGCTGACGCTCCTCGTCGCCGCAATCGCAGTGCCGCTCAACCTCGTCTTCGGCGTCGCGGCTGCATGGTCGATCGCCAAGTTCGAATTCAAAGGCAAGGCATTCCTGATCACGCTCATCGACCTGCCATTCTCCGTGTCTCCGGTGATAGCAGGGCTCGTCTACGTGCTCCTCTTCAACGCGCAGAGCTATTTCGGTCCGGTGTTGAACAGCTACGGCCTGCAGATCTGTTCGCGGTGCCTGGCGTCGTGCTGGCGACGATCTTCGTCACCTTCCCCTTCATTGCGCGCGAACTGATCCCGCTTATGCAGGATCAGGGCACGGGTGATGAGGAGGCCGCCATCTCGCTCGGCGCGAACGGCTGGAAGACCTTCTGGTACGTGACGCTGCCCAACATCAAATGGGGCCTGCTCTACGGCGTGCTTCTGTGCAACGCCCGCGCCATGGGGGAGTTCGGCGCTGTGTCCGTGGTTTCGGGCCGCCTGCGCGGCGAGACGATCACCATGCCGCTGCATGTCGAGATTCTCTACAACGAGTACAACTTCGTCGCCGCCTTCGCGGTCGCGGCGCTGCTCGCGCTTCTCGCCATCGTCACCCTCATCCTCAAGGCGCTGCTCGAACGCGTCTATGGCCGCGACCATGCGGCATCCGCCCGGCATTAGGAGCCTGCGATGGAACTTCGCATCAAGAACATCCGCAAACAGTTCGAGGCTTTCGCGGCCCTCGAGAACGTGTCGCTCGACATCCATTCGGGCGAACTGATCGCGCTGCTTGGGCCTTCCGGCTCAGGCAAGACAACGCTCCTGCGTCTCATCGCGGGGCTCGACTTCCCGACCTCCGGCGCAATCTTCTTCGGAGACGAGGACGCCTCCCGCAAGTCCGTGCAGGAGCGCCATGTCGGCTTCGTCTTCCAGCACTATGCCCTCTTCCGACACATGACGGTCGCCGAGAACATCGGCTTCGGGCTCAAGGTGCGCCCCGCCGCCACGCGACCGGCAAAGGCTGACATTCGCCAGAAGGCACTGCAGCTTCTCGATCTGGTCCAGCTATCCGGTCTGGCAGACCGCTACCCGCACCAGCTGTCCGGTGGCCAGCGCCAGCGTGTCGCGCTTGCCCGGGCGCTCGCCATCGAGCCGCGCGTGCTTCTCCTCGACGAGCCGTTCGGAGCCCTCGACGCGCAGGTGCGCCGCGACCTGCGCCGCTGGCTGCGCGAGATCCACGACCGCACCGGCCACACGACCGTCTTCGTCACCCACGACCAGGAAGAAGCGCTCGAACTCGCCGACCGCGTGGTGGTGATGAGCAACGGGCGCATCGAACAGGTGGGCTCGGCCGACGACGTCTATGACCGGCCGGTCTCGCCTTTCGTCTACGGCTTCATCGGCGAGTCGAGCCGGCTGCCGGTGCGCGTCGATGACGGGCAGGTCTGGTTCGAGGATAGGCCGCTCGGACTGTCCGGCGCAGAAATCCCGTCCGGTCCCGCCCACCTCTACTTTCGGCCCCAGGACATCCAGCTGATCGAGGGCGGCGCCGGCATCGCAGGAACGGTCACGTCCCGCAGGCGCGTAGAGGCGCGCCGCAGGATCGAACTCGCTTTGGGTGGCAGCGCGAACAGCGTCGAGATCGAGGTCGCCGCGGATGCTCCGATTGCCGAAGGCAGCCGCGTCGCCTTCAAGCCGGGATCGTGGGCGGTCTACCCCGCCAACTGATGCATTTCGCGCAAAGCCGGCCTTGCGTGCGATTTTGCTATCGGATCGCCTGATTTGAGAGGCGAGTTGCTGTCCGAATGCCGCTGCACACTCGATAGTTGGGGGCATGAACACCGGTCCGGCCAATATTGCGACCCTCGCAGTCGATCTGGAGCCGCTCTCACTTGAAGAGCGGCTTCTTCGCATTTCGGCGATGGCTGGCCGCAAGGTCTTCACCACGAGCCTAGGCATCGAGGACCAGGTTCTGACGGCCGCCATCGCCCGCTCGGCCGCGGCCATCGACATCGTGACGCTGGAGACGGGCAGGCTCTTCCCCGAGACGCTGACACTCATCAACGAGACCGAGACGCGCCTCGGCATCCCGATCGATCGGTATCGTCCGGAGGCAGCCGACGTCGAGGCCTACGTCGTCAACTATGGACGCAACGGCTTCTACGACAGCGTCGAGGCGCGTCACGCCTGCTGTGATGTGCGCAAACTGCGGCCCTTGTCGAGAGCGCTCGAAGGCGCTGCCGTGTGGGTCACCGGCGTTCGCCGTGGCCAGTCGCAGGCGCGCGCCGACACGCCGCTCGTCGAGTGGGATGCACAGCGCCGGCTTCTCAAGGTCAACCCGCTCGCCGATGTCGACCTGCCCGAAATACGCGCCTACGCGCAGGACCATGACGTCCCGCTCAACCCGCTCCACGAGCGCGGCTTTCCGTCGATCGGCTGCGAGCCCTGCACGCGCGCCATCAAGCCGGGCGAGCCCGAGCGCGCCGGGCGCTGGTGGTGGGAACAGGATCAGAAACGCGAATGCGGCCTGCACGTGAAGACCGCCGAACCAACCCCGCAAGAAGAACCGGTATCATGACAGCCCTGCCTGCCCGCAAGCCAGACTCCTCCGACCAATCCAGCTCCGCTCTCTCCCCTTTATCTGAAGGCCCTCGAAAACGAGGCGATCCACATTTTCCGCGAGGTGGCGGCCGAGTTCGAGCGGCCGGTGATGCTCTATTCGATCGGCAAGGATTCCTCTGTCCTGCTGCACGTGGCGCGCAAGGCGTTCTACCCGGAGCCGGTCCCCTTCCCGCTCCTGCACATCGATACTGGCTGGAAGTTCGCCCAGATGATCGCCTTCCGCGATCAGGTCGCCGAGGAGTACGGGCTCGACCTGCGCGTCCACACCAATGCACGCGGCGCGGCCGAGGGCCTGAGCCCGTTCGAGCACGGCTCAGCCTACTTCACCGACGTGATGAAGACGCAGGCGCTGCGCCAGGCGCTCGACGCCGGGCGCTACGATGCCGCTTTCGGCGGCGCACGCCGCGACGAGGATGCCTCGCGCTCCAAGGAACGCATCTTTTCGTTCCGCACCGCCGAGCATCGCTGGGACGCCCGCAACCAGCGACCGGAATTGTGGAACCTCTACAATGGCCGCATCGCGCAGGGTGAGAGCGTCCGCGTCTTCCCGCTGTCCAACTGGACCGAACTCGACATCTGGCAGTACATCAAGGCCGAGGCGATCCCGATCGTCGACCTCTACTTCGCGGCGAAGCGCCCGTTCGTGGTGCGCGACAACATGATCATCCTTGCCGAGGACGAGCGGCTTGAGCTTTGGCCGGGCGAAGTCCGCCAGGAGGCGAGCATCCGCTTCCGCACGCTCGGCTGCTTTGCGTTGTCGGGGGGCATCCGCTCCGAAGCGACGACGCTCGACGACATCATCGCCGAAGTCTCGCAGGCAACCGCCTCCGAGCGCCAGGGCCGCATGATCGACCGCGACGAAGCCGGCTCGATGGAAAAGAAGAAGACGGAAGGGTATTTCTGATGTCGCTCGACGCCGAGGTCACGCGGCTTCACGCCGCCCCGGAAGACGACAGCGAGGCCGGTTCGGGCACGTCCGAGTTCGGCCGGCGCCTGCGCTTCCTCGTCTGCGGCAGCGTCGACGACGGCAAGTCGACGCTGATCGGCCGCCTGCTCTGGGATACGAAGTCCGTCAGCGACGATCATCGCGAGGCGCTGGTTGCCAAGGGCTCGCGGCAGAACGACCTGCAGCTTCCCGATTTCGGCCTGCTACTCGACGGTCTCAAGGCCGAGCAGGAACAGGGCATCACGATCGACGTCGCCTACCGCTATTTCCACACGGCCAAGCGGGCCTTCATCGTCGCCGACACGCCGGGCCATGCCCAGTACACGCGCAACATGGCGACCGGCGCCTCGACCGCGGATCTCGCCGTCCTCCTCGTCGATGCGCGCGCCGGGCTTCTCGAACAGACCAGGCGACATGCCGCGATCGTCCGCCTTATGGGCATTCGCCAGGTGATCCTCGCCGTCAACAAGATCGACCTCGTCGGCTATGACCAGGGCATCTTCGACGGCATCGCAAGCCAGTTCGCCGACTATGCCGACAGGCTCGGCGGCCTGTCGGTAACGGCGATCCCGATCTCGGCACTCAAAGGCGAGAACCTCGTCGCCCCGGCACCCGAGACGATGCCCTGGTATCGCGGCCAAACCCTGCTCGATGCGCTCGAGACCGCCGATGTCGGCAGTGCCGCCACGCTGCAGGCCTTCCGCATGCCGATCCAGCGCGTCAGCCGTCCGGGCGAAGGCTTCCGCGGCTATCAGGGCACGATCGCGTCCGGTCGGGTCCGCCCCGGCGACCGCGTGACCGTTCACCCGTCGGGCGAAAGCGTGGCCGTGTCGCGCATCGTCACCTTCGACGGCGACAAGGTGCGCGCCGAGGCGGGCGATGCCGTCACGCTGGTCTTCGACAGGCCCGTCGATGCGGCTCGCGGCGACCTGATCGCAGCGTTCGAAGACGCGCCCCTGAAGGCCCGTACCTTCGGCGCGACAATCGTGTCGCTGCAGGCCGAAGGCATCGCTACCGGCGCCACGCTCTGGCTGCGGGCCGCCGGCCGCCAGCGCCGCGTGCGCGTCACCGTGCGCGAGATCTATGATCTGGGCCAGGGCGCTTGGCTCGGCGCCGCGGCGCTCCCCATCAACTCGATCGGCCGCGTCGAACTCGACTTCACCGAGGACATGGTCTTCGATCGCTTCGAGGAATGCCGCGATACCGGCGCGTTCATCCTCGTCTCGCCGGAGACAAACAACACGCTCGCCAGCGGCATGATCGTCGATCGCCTCGAGCGCGATCGACGGGCTGGCGACGAGGTCACGCTGACCATGCCGCGCGACCTCGCCGACCTGATCCTGAGCCTGCCGGAAATCAGGGACCGTCTCGGCGAGATCGGGAGATCGCCGAGCCGCTAGGGGGTTTTTCGTCAGGGAGAGAACGCCGAACGCAGTAATCGCGCTTAAGGAGAAAAATCATTCTCCCGATTGCAGCGCAGCGCTCGGCTGTTTCTTCAATTGCCGAGGCTGCTCGCCGATGATTGCGCATGTCTTCCGATAACAGCGCAGCCAGGCTCAACGCCTTCCCCGTGTTCTTCGGCGTTCGCGACCGCCTGGTCGCGATCGTCGGCGGCGGCGATGAGGCTTTCGCCAAGGCGCGTCTGCTGTCGCAGTCCTCTGCTCGGATCGTGATCTTCGCGCAAGAGCCTGAATCGGACTTCGAAAATTGGGCCCGCCAGAACGGCGTCGCGATCGAACGATCGCCGTGGCGCGACGAGGATTTCGCCGATGCCGCGCTGCTTTTCGCAGCCACTGGCGAGGAGGCTCCCGACCGCGCCGTGGTCGAAGCCGGGCGTCGTCTGCGCGTCCCAGTCAACGCCGTCGACCGGCCCGAAATCTGCGACTTCTTCACGCCGGCACTCGTCAACCGCGCGCCCGTCGCAGTCGCGATCGGCACGGCGGGTGCAGGTCCCGTCCTTGCGCAAATCATCCGCGCAGCCGTGGATCGCATGCTTTCGCCCGGTCTCGGGCGGCTCGCTTCACTCGCCAACGATTTGCGCGACACCGTCAACGCGCGGCTTCCCGCCGGGAGCCCCCGCCGGCAGTTCTGGCGCAGCTTCTTTTCCGGCGAGCCGGCGCGGCGGTTCGAGGCCGATGGCGCAGACGCCGCACGGGCAAGCGCGATCGAGCTGCTGGAGACCGGTGGCGAACGCAGCGGCCGCGTGGCTCTGGTGGGCGCCGGCCCGGGCGCAGAGGACCTGCTGACCTTGCGCGCGCACCGCCTGATGATGGAAGCCGACGTCATCGTCCACGACGCGCTGGTGCCCGATGCCGTGATCGCCCTTGGCCGCCGCGACGCCGAACGCATTGCCGTCGGCAAGCGCAAGGGCTGCCACAGCAAATCGCAGACCGAGATCAACCAGCTGCTCATCGAACTGGGCCGCGCGGGAAAGCGCGTCGTCCGCCTGAAGTGCGGCGATCCGCTGGTCTTCGGCCGCGCCGGCGAGGAGATCGCGGCGTTGCGCGAGGCGGGCATCGCCTTCGAGATCGTCCCCGGCATCACGTCCGCGCTGGCGGCCGCCGCCGATTTCGAGCTCCCGCCGACCCTGCGCGGCGTCGCCTCGTCCTTCGTGCTGACGACCGGCCACGACCTCAAGAGCGAGGCGCTGCCGGACTGGGCTCGACTCGCCGTCGCGGGCGCCACCGTCGCGATCTATATGGGCCGCAGCAACGCGGCCGACGTCGCTTCGCGGCTTGCGTCCTCGGGTCTCGCCACCGACACCCCCGTCGCTATCGTCGAGAACGCCAGCCTGGCCTCGCGCCGCCTCTTCCACGGCACGCTCGCTGACCTGCCCGGCCTGCAGGACCGCCACGACCTCACCGGCCCCGTCATGACCATCATCGGCGAAACGGTCACCGCCGCAAACCTCGACCGTTCGGAGCCGCTTCGCAGCGCCGTGCCGGCCGCCATCGCTGCCTGAGAACCCGCCATGAGCACAATCAAGATCGCAAC
>VFQN01002957.1_pt1 | contig 25229 bp, 25 predicted proteins | sample 3512371 | NCBI WGS metagenome assembly VFQN01 (sample SAMN10412370, study PRJNA504923) | tailings metagenome | isolation source: Replicate 2 from Balatoc abandoned mine | place: Philippines: Itogon, Benguet | collected 2017-08-28 | reverse complement strand
ACGGTCGGGCCCGCGATCAGCTTGCGGACCTCGTGCTGGCTCTTGCCGCAGAACGAGCAGTACAGCGTGTTCTTGGAATCGCCCGAGGACTTGTTCATCGGTTCTCCGTCAGGACCGGCGCCCCGAAAAAGGACTCCAGTATTGCGGGGATGTTAGCCCCGCGATGGCCTTGCAGCAACAATACCACCCGGGCGAACCGAGCGGGAACGATACGCGTTAACCCTACCGGTTACGCGGCTTTGCTGCCCTCGTCGGCGCGCGGCGGGCGCTGAACGACGACTTCGTCGATCAGGCCGAAGGCCTTCGCCTCCTCGGGGTTCATGAAGCGGTCGCGTTCCAGCGCCTGCTCGATCGCTTCGAGCGGCTGGCCGGTGTGCTTCACGTAGATTTCGTTCAGGCGCTTGCGCAGGCTGAGGATTTCGCGCGCCTGGATCTCGATGTCGGTCGCCTGGCCTTGGGCGCCGCCCGACGGCTGATGGACCATGATCCGGGAGTTCGGCAACGAAAAGCGCTTGCCCTTGGCGCCGGCGGCGAGCAGCAGCGAGCCCATCGACGACGCCTGACCGATGCACACGGTCGCCACGTCGGGGCGGATATATTGCATCGTGTCGTACATCGCGAGACCCGACGTCACCACGCCGCCCGGCGAGTTGATGTAGAGCGAGATGTCCTTTTTCGGATTCTCGCTTTCCAGGAACAGCAGCTGCGCGCAGATCAGGCTGGCGACGCCGTCGTTGACGGGACCGATCAGGAAGATGATGCGTTCCTTCAACAGGCGCGAGTAGATGTCGAAGGCGCGCTCGCCACGCGCGGTCTGTTCGATGACCATCGGCACGAGGGCGTTCATCTGCACGTCAATCGACATTGGGTAGCTCCTGGGGGCTTGGCCGTCGCCCGAAACGAAAAGGGCCTTCGGAACCATTTAGGTCCGAAAGCCCCCTTCGATCAAGAGATGGGAAAAAAGAAGCCGGATCAGGCGGCTTCGTCTTCCTTGAACAGTTCCTCGACGGTAACCGGCTTATCGGTGACCTTGGCGAGTTCCAGAATGAAGTCGACGACCTTCTCCTCGAAGATCGGCGCGCGCAGCTGGGCCAGCAGCTCCGGATTCGAACGATAGAACTCGACGACCTGGCGTTCCTGGCCGGGGAAGCGGCGGACCTGCTCGCCCAGCGCCCGATTCACTTCGTCCTGCGTGACCTGCACGTCGTTGGCGCGGCCGACTTCGGCGAGCAGCAAGCCCAAGCGCACGCGGCGCAGGGCGATCGCCTTGTACTCGTCCTTCAACTGGTCGTCGGTCTTGCCCTTGTGCTCCGGATCCTCGACGCCGCGCTTGCGGTCGGCTTCGACCTGGCCCCAGATCTGCTGGAATTCCATTTCGAGCATGCCGGGTGGCACTTCGAAGTTATGCGCGTCCGACAGCTTGTCGAGCAACGCGCGCTTCACCTTGGCGCGCGAGGCGCGCTGGTAGTCGCGCGACAGCTGGTCCTTCACGACCTTCTTGACGGTCTCCAGATCCTCGAAGCCGAGGCCCTTGGCGAATTCGTCGTCGATCGTCACGGGCAGCGGCTCGCGCAGCTCCTTGATCTCGACCTTGAAGGTCGCGGCCTTGCCCGCGAGCTTTTCCGAACCGTATTCGGCCGGGAACGTGACGTTCACCTCGACCTTGTCGCCGGCCTTCTTGCCGACGAGCTGGGCTTCGAAGCCCGGAATGAACTGGTTGGAGCCGAGTTCGAGCGGATGGTCGCTGCCCTTCCCGCCCGGAAACGCTTCGCCGTCCATAAAGCCTTCGAAATCGATCACGGCGGTATCGCCGAGCTTGGCTTCGCGCGCCGTCTCGACCTTCTGGGTCTTGCGCTGCGAGGCCGCGAGGCTGTCGAGCGCCTTGGCGATTTCCGCTTCGCCGGGCTCGGCCTTGGGGCGCTCCAGATCGATCGTCTTGAAATCGACCGGCACGATTTCCGGCAGCACTTCGAGCGACACCGTGTATTCGAGGTCCTTGCCCTCGTCGAACGACGTCACTTCGATCTTCGGCTGCATCGCGGGCTTCAGATTGCGCTCGAGCAGCGCCTGGCTCGTCGTGTCCTGCACCGCGCGCTGAAGCACGTCGCCCATCACCGACTGGCCGAAGCGCTTCTTGATGACGCCCTTGGGCGCCTTGCCCGGACGGAAGCCGGGAAGATTCGCCTTCTTGGCGACTTCCTCGAGTTCGCCGTCGATCTTGCGGGCGATGTCGGCGGCCGAAACGACGACCTTGTAGCCGCGCTTGAGACCTTCGTTGAGCGTTTCGGTGACTTGCATGGATTGAAAACTCGTTTGTCGTTGGGGCGCCGGAGGCTCGATCGCGCGGGCGAGGCTGGTGCGGGCGGAGGGACTTGAACCCCCACGACTTTCGTCACAAGAACCTAAATCTTGCGCGTCTACCAGTTTCGCCACGCCCGCTTGTCGCCGGATTTACGCCCGGCGTCGAACCCCAGCGGCGTTCGGGCGCTTCTCCTACCCGCCCCCCCTATTCCCGTCAACCCGCCGCGTGACGCCGCAATTTTTGCTCATGACGCAGGCAGTCCGCCTAATTTTCTTCTGCTCCGGCGGCATAGGGGCTTCCTAGCGAGTTATAATCGTTACAAAAAATCTGTTGTCGCCATCCTAGCTTCAGCGCAAACATCTCTACCAGATGTTGGCTTTTCGGCCGCACAGAAGTGCGCCGTCCTCCATCCAGACGGAGTATCCGCATGTCGAATTCGATCAACACCAATGTCGGTGCGCTCGTGGCGTTGGCTTCGCTTCGCACCACGCAATCCGCCCTGTCCGTCGCCTCCAAGCAGGTGCAGACCGGCTATCGCGTGTCGGATGCGCAAGATGACGCGTCGACCTTCTCGGTCGCGCAAGGCATTCGCGGCAACCTTCAGGCCTTCCAGGCCGTGCAAGGCTCGCTCGCGAACGGCGTGGGTCTGGGCACCGTTACGCAGGCGGCACTGACCAATATTTCGGATCTGGTGGGCAACCTCCAGGCCAAGATCACGCAGCTGGCCGACGGGTCGATCGGCAACAGCCAGCGCACGATCTACGCCGCCGACTTCAGCGCGATGACGAATCAGATCTCCAACTTCATCGCGCAGGCCAACTACAACGGCGTCAACTTGCTGTCGAACAACTCGGCGGCCAAGACGTTCCTCGCCGACACGTCGGCCTCGACGTTGACGATGACCAGCCAGTCGTCGGTGCACACGGCGTTCACAACCTTCGCGCAGGCTTCGGTATCCTCGGTCACCGCCGCTACAGCGGCGCTGACCTCGCTCACCACGTTCGCGAACTCGGTTGCGGCCTCGCTCGGCGCCAACGCGGCGGATACCCGCACGATGACGCTGCAGTCGAACTTCGTGAACTCGGTGGTCGACGCCACGACGACGGGCCTCGGCGCCATCGTCGATGCCGATATCGGTAAGGCTTCGGCCTCGGTGCAGGCGTTGCAGGTCCGCCAGCAGCTGGGCATCCAGTCGCTGTCGATCGCCAATCAGCAGCCGTCGGTTCTGCTGGGCCTGTTCCGCTAAGCGTCAAATTCGACGCAGAAAAGCGAACGCCGCCGGTTGCCGAGATTTTAGGCAGCGGCGGCGTTTCGTAATTTAGAATAATAGATATAAAACAATATCTTAATAGACTCGCCGTTTAGTCCGACAACTCTCGGCCTCGTTACAAATCGTATTTTGACAGTGCTATCCAACAGGAATATTTTCGGCATCGTCGATAACCGACACCGGATCGCAGAAGCGGACCGGATATCTTCCAGAAGGAACCATAACGATGACGAACTCCGTCAATACGAACGTTGGCGCACTTGTGGCCTTGGCCTCGCTGCGCACGACCCAATCCGCGCTCTCCGTCGCCTCCAAGCAAGTCCAGACCGGCTATCGCGTCTCGGATGCGCAGGACGACGCGTCGACCTTCTCGGTCGCGCAGGGCATTCGCGGCAACCTTCAGGCCTTCTCGGCCGTGCAGGGCTCGCTCGCGAACGGTGTCGGCCTCGGCACCGTCACGCAGTCGGCGCTGACCAACATCTCGGATCTGGTGGGCAACCTCCAGGCCAAGATCACGCAGTTGGCCGACGGTTCGATCGGCAACAGCCAGCGCACGATCTACGCCGCCGACTTCAACGCGATGACGAACCAGATCTCGAACTTCATCGCGCAGGCGAGCTACAACGGCACAAACCTGCTGTCGAACAACTCGGCCGCCAAGACGTTCCTCGCCGATACCTCGGCGACGACGTTGACGATGACCAGCCAGTCGTCGGTGCACACGGCGTTCACGACCTTCGCCGCATCGACGGTCGGCACTGTCACGGCGGCGACCGCAGCCCTCACCTCGTTGACGACTTTCGCCAACGCGGTGGCCACGTCGCTCGGCTCCAACGCCTCGGACACGCGTTCGATGTCGTTGCAGTCGAACTTCGTGAACTCGGTGGTCGACGCGACGATAACGGGCCTCGGCGCCGTCGTCGACGCGGATATCGGCAAGGCCGCGGCATCCGTTCAGGCGTTGCAGGTTCGCCAGCAGCTGGGCATCCAGTCGCTGTCGATCGCCAACCAGCAGCCGGCCGTGCTGCTGGGCTTGTTCGGGTAAGCTCGGCGCTTCGCCGTCGACCTTCCGCCGAGCAAAACAGAGCAAAAAGAGAAAGGCCCCGCACGCCGGCGGGGCCTTTCGCATTTTCGGGGATCGCGGCCGCGCCCCAAAGGCGGGGACCGGTCTGGCCTTTTGCACATCGGCAGACCGTCCGCGCGGCACGCAAACTGCACGCCTCCGGGATCGTTTTCGACCCTTTGGGAGGTATCCTATGACGAAGTCGCTCCGTATCGGCCGCCGTTCCTTGCTTCTCGCCGCACCGGCCGTCGCCCTGGGCCTGCGATCGGCGCGCGGCCAGACCGCGAAGTTCCGCTTCAATCTCGGCTGGCGCGTCGAAGCCTCCGCCGCCGGATTCCTCGTCGCGGCCGAACGCGGCTATTACCGCGAGGAAGGCCTGGACGTGACGATCGACGTCGGCAACGGCTCGGCGGGCGCCATCGCCCAGGTCGCGGGCGGCGCCTATGACGGCGCCTCGGCCGATATCCCCGCGATGATCCAGCACAACCTCGCCAATCCCGGCCGCAAGCTGGTCTGCGCGGCGATCCAATACGACAGCAATCCGAACGCGCTGATCGTCAAAGCCGACTCGCCCATCAAGGCGCCGCGCGACTTCATCGGCAAGAAGGTCGCGGGCCAGCCCTTCAACGCTTCGCGCGCGCTGTTCCCGATCTTCGCGCGCGCGCAAGGCCTGCCCGCCGACGCCGTGCAATGGCAGTCGGTCGATCCGGGCCTCGGCAACCAGCTTTTCCTGAAGGGCGAGGTCGATGCGGTGGCGTTCTTCTATTTCACCGGCTTGCTGAACCTGAAGCTGGCCGGCTTGCCGCTCGATCAGATGCGTACGTTCCGTTACTCGGATTACGGCCTCAAAGGCTACGGCAACGCGATCATCGTCAATCCGGCGACGAACCCGCGCGCGATCTCGGGCTTCGTGCGCGCCGCGACGCGCGGCTGGCTCGACTGCATCGCCGATCCGGACGCGGGCGGCAAGGCGGTCAAGGCGCGCGAAGCGCTCGCCGATCAGGCGATCGAAACCGAACGCCTGAAGATGATCGTCGAAGGCTCGATGGTGACGCCCGATACGCGCCTCTATGGCTGGGGCGGCGCCTCGCCCGCGCGCCTGCAAGCGACGATCGAGGAAACGCTGCTTGCCTATAACCTCCAAGGCAATCTGACGCCGGACGACATCTTCACCAGCCAGTATCTGCCCGCCACCGCCGATCGCACCTTGCGCGCGAAGAGCTGACGCGATGGGCATTCCGGTCGTCAGCCTCGCGAAATCCGACCTGGAGATCGCCGCCGCCATCCGCGCGGCGGCGACCGCCCACGGATTCTTCTACATCGTCGATCACGGCGTCCCGCAAAGCCTGATCGACGCGCAATACGAATGGGCCAAGCGCCTTTTCGCCCTGCCCGAAGCGTCCAAGCGCAAGATCTCGCTGTTCAACTCCAAGGCCAAGCGCGGCTGGGAAGCGATCGGCGATCAGACGCTGGATGCCGAGGCCGAGCCCGACCGCAAGGAAAGCTTCTATTGCGGCGTGCCTTACGGCCCTGAGCATCCTTACGTGAAGGCCGAGCTCAACGGCTACGGCGCCAATCAATGGCCCGAGGAATTGCCGGAGATGGCGGCGTCTTGCGCCGCCTATATCGAAGCGACGACGAAGCTGTGCGAAGGGCTGATGCGCCACCTCGCCCGCTCGCTCGATCTGCCGCCCACGCAGTTCGACCACACGATGGCCGAACCGATGATCACGCTGCGCCTGCTGCGCTATCCGCCGCATCCGGCGGATGCCGGCGCCAATGTGTTCGGTGCCGGCGCGCATACCGATTGGGGGGCGATCACCGTGCTGGCGCAGGACGATAGCGGCGGCTTGCAAGTGCTCGACGCCGACGGCCAAACCTGGCTGGACGCCACGCCCATTCCCGGCAGCTTCGTCGTCAATCTCGGCGATATGATCCCGCGCTGGACCAACGGGCTCTATCGCTCGAACTTGCATCGCGTGATCAACAAGGCGTCGGCGCATGATCGCTATTCGGTGCCGCTGTTCTACAGCCCGAATTATCACGCGCGGATCGAGGCCCTGCCCGGCACGGTCATCCCCGGCGAGAAGCCGATGCACGAGCCCTGCACCGCCGGCGAACATCTCGCCGAGATGTATCGCAAATCCTACGGGTTGAAGGCCGCATGACGAAAATCGTCAGTATCGACGTCAATTTCTTCTGCAACGATCCCGTCGCGCTGATGGGCTTCTATCGCGATCTGCTGGGCTTACCGGAAAACGAGGCGGCGCGCTCGCCGATCTATCGCGCGTTGCGACTGGGCGAGACCGAATTCGGCTTCAACAAGACCGATGCCTATCCGGTCTTGAACCTTGCCGACCGCGTGCCCGGCGACAAGGGCGTGAAGGCCTATCCGACCTTCGTCGTCCCGGATGAGCCGGATATCGAAACCCTCGCCGCCAAGGTGACGGCGCTAGGCGGCAAAATCATCAAGCCGCCCTATCGCACCTATTATGGCGCGTGGCAGGTCGTCGCCGAGGACATCGAGGGCAATGTGTTCCGGCTGAATTGCCGGCCGGCCTAACTCTTGTTCTTAAGGTCGAACACGACGGCGTAGCCGTCTTCCGCGCCCGCCGCGATGCGCCAGCCATCCGGCGACCAGGCCATCGCGCGGATCGGCTTTTGCGTGTCGGCCGGTGCGCGCAGTTCGAGATCGCGGCGGCTGTCCATGTCGCCCAAACGCAACGCGCCGTTCTCGAACCCGCCGCAGACGAATCCGCTGTCGGGATGTGCCACGATACCGGTCATCCCCGCCCCGTCGCCGAAACCGTATTCGACCGGCGGCTGGCCTTCCGGGCCCTTGCCCGAAAAATCCCAGCACACGAAGCAATCGGCGGCATCCGACAGCAGGTAACGCGTATCGGCCGTCCAGGCGAGCGCCTTCACCTTGGTGCGATAGCCCGCCATCTGCATGTCCTGGCCGTTGGCCAGGCGCCAGACATGGATCGCGTTGTCTTGCGTCGTCGTCGCGAGGAACTTGGCATTGGGCGCGTATTTGATCGCGACGTGGCTGCCTTTCCAATCCATCTTGCGCGGGGCGCTGACGGGGTTGCGCACCTGCCAGATCGAAGCACCACCGTAATGCGCGGCGGCCACGCGGCTACCATCGGGGCTGAAATCGAGTGCCGCGACCGTGCTGGGATGGGGCCCGAGCTTCTTGGGCTCCGCCACGCCCGGCGCCCAATACCAGATTTCCTTGCCGATGCCGCAGGCGATGCCGCCATTCTTGTGCGTGGCGAGCGCGTCGATCCAACGGCCTTGCGCCTTGCCGATTTCGGCGAGCGAACCGTCGACGCCGATGCGCACCAAACGCCCGTCGTCGCCGCCCGAGACGAAGGACACGCCATCGGGATGCGGGGCGAAAGACAGGCTAGCGCCGTTATGCGCCTCGACCTCGCGCGTCGAATTGTCGGCGATCGTGACGAGCTTGACGATCCCGGAGCCGAGGGCGAACGCCGCCGTTTCGCCGTCCGCCGAGAACGCGGCGCCGGAGACATAGGCGGCGAAATCGAACTCGCGCTTGGCGGGCAGTTTGACCGTTTCGCTCATGCCGCTTTGCAGGCTTCGAAGCCGGATTTCAGCGCGTCGGCGTCTAGCTTGCGGCCGATGAACACGAGCTTCGACTGACGCTTCTCGCCCTTGCGCCAATTCTGGCCCCAGGTCGAATCCGCGAGCATATGGACGGCCTGGAAGACGAAGCGCTGTTCGGCACCGTCGATCGACATCACGCCCTTGGCGCGCAGGATATTCTGGCCTTGCGTCTGCAACACGCCGGAAATCCAGGTGCGGAACTTCTCCGGATCGACAGGCCCGTCGATCACGGTCGCGACGGAGAAGATATCGTCGGCATGGCGCGGATGCGCGTGCCCGCGATGGGAATGATCATGCGTGGGATCGTCGCAATGATCGTCATGGCAGTCTTCGCCATGGTGATGATGATCATGCCCGTGATGATCGTGATCGTGGTCATGATCGTGATGATGGTGGTGGTCGTGATCCTCGAGGAAATGCGGATCGAGCTCCAGGATGCGCTGAAGGTCGAACGAGCCCTTGTTCAGGATCAGGGAAAGATCGATCTCGCTTTTCTTCGTGCGATGCAAGCGCGCGAAGGGGTTGATGTCGCGGATGCGGCGCTCGACCGCGCTCAATTCCGCGGGCGACACCAGATCGGTCTTGTTGAGCAGGATCACGTCGGCGAAGGCGACTTGATCCTCCGCCTCGCGGCTGTCTTCCAGGCGCAGCGGGAAATGCTTGGCGTCGACCACGGTCACGACCGCGTCGAGCTTGGTCTTGGTCTTGACCTCGTCGTCGGTGAAGAAGGTCTGCGCGACCGGGGCGGGTTCCGCCAAGCCCGTCGTTTCGACGATGATGCCGTCGAACTGGCCGGCGCGCTTCATCAAGCCGCCGATGGTGCGGATCAGATCGCCGCGCACGGTGCAGCAGATGCACCCGTTGTTCATTTCGAAGATTTCTTCGTCCGTGCCGACCACGATATCGTTGTCGATACCGACCTCGCCGAACTCGTTGATGATCACGGCGTATTTCTTGCCGTGGCTCTCGGTCAGAATGCGGTTCAGCAGCGTGGTCTTGCCCGCCCCCAAATAGCCGGTGAGGACGGTGACGGGAATTTGCTCGGTCATGGAATTTGTGCTCCGGGTTCTCCCCCGGATTTAGCCCGTCCGGCGCGCGGTTTCCACCCCTGTGGCAACAGGGTTATCGGCGGCGCCGTGGACATGCAGATCGGCGCATTCCAGGGCGGCGGCGGTTTCGCCGGAACTGGCCGGAACCCGTGCCCCGCGATCCTGGCCCAAAGCGGTGCGCAAAGCCGCGCATGTGACGACCACCGCGAAGCCCGGCCACAGCATCAAAGCCGGGTGATCGAACATATAAAGCCGGTATTCGAACAGCATCGCCCCCCAATCCGGGCGGCTAGAATCGGCGCCAAGGCCCAAAAAGGCCAACGCGGCATAGGCGATGACGATCCGCCCGAGCTTGGCGCCCAAATAGGCGAGCTGCGTGTCGAGCACGGCGGGCAGAACATGACGGAACATCAGCCGGGATTTGGTGCCGCCCAAGGCGCGCGCGGCTTGGACATAAGGCTCGGACAACGCGCGCCGCGCCAAACCGTCGGCGAGGAGCGCATAGGGCCCCCACGCCCCCAGGCCGAGCGCAATTCCCGCCGTCACCGCATCGAAGCCGAGCAACGCGACGATGGCGATGGCAACGACAAGCGTGGGCATGACGCTGGCGAATTCCGCGACGCGCAGTAAAGCGCCGCGCAAGATTCCAGAAGTGCTCGCCGCCGCGAGGCCAACCGCAAGGCCAAGCGTGACGCACATCGCCGCGACGACGCCCAGCGCCAGGAACGTGCGTCCCATCCCCGCCATCAATCGCGCCGCGACGTCGCGCCCCAGATGATCGGTGCCAAGCCAATGCGCGAAACTCGGCGCGCCATGGCGATTCAGCATGTCGATCGCGTCGGGCGCGTAAGGCTGCCACACGGCGCAGATCAGCGCCGTGCCCGCGAGTGCGGGCAACACCCAAAGACGGCGTTCGACGACGGCGGGCGCGTGATGCGACATCAGCGCAGCCTCGGGTCCAGAAGATGGCGCGCGCCCGCCGCGACGAAGGCGATCGCCAGCATCCATGCCGCCGCGACGACGATATAGGCTTGCAGCACGAAGTAGTCGCGCACGGCGATGCTGTCGACCAGGAAAGTACCGAGGCCCGGCAGGCCGAACACCACTTCCACCACCGCCGTGCCGCCGACGACCCAGCCCGCTTCGGCCGTGAGTGCCGCACTCAATCCCAATCGCGCGTAGCGCCCGCCTTGCGCTTCCAGCGCCGTGTCGGGGTCGGCGCCTTTGGCAAGCGCCGTGCGAAAATAATCCGCGCGGCTCACTTCGGCCAGGCCCGCGCGATAGACCTGCGCGAGCGGCCCCAAGCCAGTGAACGCGACGATCAGGATCGGCAGCACGTAGCGCGCGGGCCCCTCGCCCAGCACATCGACGACGCGCAACTCGACCGCGAAGAACCACAGCAGCAAGCAGCCGAGCCAGAAAGCCGGAATCGCTTGCGCGCCCAGCGTGGCGGCATCGAGCACGCGCGCCGCCCACCCGTTCGGGCGTTTGGCGGCCCCGCGCGCGAGCGGTCCCACGGCGAGCAACGCCACGAACAAACCGCCGAAACCGACGATCAGGCTGACCGGCAAGCGTTTGGCGAATTCGTCCAAGATCGGGGCACCCGTCTTGAACGAGCGCCGCCAATCCCCGGTCAGGAAGTCGCCGAGCCACGCCGCGTATTGCAGCGGCAAGGCTTGATCGAGGCCCCATTCGCGATGCAGGGCCGCGACCGTGTCGGGATCGGCGGCTTGGCCGAACGCGATGAGGCTCAGCACCGCCGGATCGGCGGGCATCGCGCGCACCACGGCGAACGCGGCAAGGCTGGCGAGCCACAGCAACAGCAGGGCCCGCAATCCTTCCGCGATCGCCGCGCGCGGCATTTACGGGCTCGCGCGCAAATCGGCGCGCAACACGTAATAATCCGACGGATACGGCACGTAGGACGAAGCACGCTTCGACAGGCCGACATGCCAAACCGGCGTCATCAGATAGACGACCGGCGCTTGCGCGAACACGAGCTGCTCGATCCCTTTCAACGCTGCGGCGCGCGCGGGCGCCGCATCGATCTCGCGCAAGCGATCCAGCGCCGCATCGACTGGGGCGTTGGCGAAGGACATGAAATTGGTCGTCGAGGTCGAGCGCAGATATTGCTCGAACACGAAAGCGCCGTCGCCGCCGGGCGCGGCATGCATCGCCCAAAGTGCGGCGTCGTAGCGCTTGGCCTGAAGCTGCGGCGAGATCGCCTCCGTCACCTCGATACGCACGCGAAACCCGATACGCTCCAAGCTCGCGCGGATCACCGGCGCGATCGTCACCAGATCGGGGCGCTGCGGATAGGTCGTCAGCGTGAATTCGAGTACGCGCCCGTCCTTCATGCGCTGGCCGTTGGCCGCCGCCTTCCAACCCGCTTCGTCGAGCAGCTTTTCGGCTTCGCGCGCATCGAACTTGCGCGGGGCTTCGCTGGCGAAGGGAAATACGCGCGGGAACATGCCGGTCGCCGCCTCGCCGCCATTGGCGGCGGCGACGAGCATCGAGCGATCGATCGCGAGATCGACCGCTTGGCGCACCTTCACGTCGTCGAAGGGCGCGCGCTTCGTATTCAGCATCGCCATGTATTGGTAGGCGACCGGCGTCGACTTGATCGTCAGTTCCGGACGACGCTTCAACCGCGGCAGCGTTTCGGGCGCCAGGTTGAACGCGATATCGACCTCGCCGCTTTCAAGCCCCAGCGCCAATGTCTGCGCGTCGCCGATCCGGCGGATCGTGACCGCGGGCCGCGAAGCCGCGTCGCGATAGAACGGGTTCGGCTCCAAGCGCAAACTCTCGCCGCGCTTGAACTCGACCGCGCGGAACGGCCCGGTCATGCTCGCATTCGTGCCGTCGAATTTATGGATCGCCAGCGGAAACTCCGCGAGCACGCTTTCGATCGCTGCGACGGGGCGCTCGGGACGCAGGCGCAATTCTCGCGCGTTCAAAACGTCGAGCACGGGCGTGCCGATCTGGCCCCGCGCGCGCGGATTTTCCTTGGTCGCACGCTCGAGCGACGCTTTCAGCGCGGTCGCATCCAAGGGAGAACCGTCGGCGAATTTGAGATCCGGCTTCAGGCGAATGACGAAGCTTTCGCCGTCGCGCCGAACGCTTTCGGCAAGGTTCGGCACGATGCGGCCTTCGCGGTCGACGGTGAACAACGTCTCCGCCACGCCATGCGATTGCAGCGCCCAGCCGGCCACGCCCTGCGCGGGATCGAGGGAGTCGGTCAGGAAGCCCTGCCCGACGACGAGCGGGCGGGTTTGCGCATCGGCCGCGATGGGTGCCAAAGCGAGGGCGGCGGCGGTCGCGAGAATACGGAACTGCATGTTTCGACCCCTTCGGGAGGGAAGTGTTATACTATAACAAATCTTGAACGCCAGGCTTTTCGTCAAGGACCAAGGGTCCTTTCCAGCCGGGCGGTGCGATGCGGGCGAGGATTCCGGCGCGCAACGGCTCCGGCCGTTCCTTGCGGTCGAGGAATCCGTCTTCGCGGTCGCGATACATCAGAAACGCGTCGATCACGTCGCCCGCATGTTTCGCGGGATCGAGATCCCCGAACATAAAGGTGAAGCGCTCTGCCCCGCCCGCGAACGCGACCGTGCAGGCGCGTGTGCATTGGCTTTGGCAATAGATGTCGCGCCGATGAACGTCGCTTAATCCGCGCTTGGCGAGTTCGGCGTCGATGGCTTGCGCGAATTTGCGCCCCGGCCGCTCTTCGAGCGGGCCTTCCCAGCCCGGCGGACGGCACCGGTTGCAAACGTCCAATGTTGGTGGTGGAGAGTCTTCAGGCATTTCGGGCGGAACCCCTGTTTCGGTTCGCCACAGACGAGAGGACGGTTTTCGCTTTCCGCCTTGTCGCACCGGGACACCCCGCCCGATACGCTCGTACGTGACCGACGACGATGGCAGGTCTCCTGGCTCGCGGGTCGCCGCCGAACCGTCGCCTTCCCGGCGTTCCGCGCCAGTGGCAATTTGACGATCCGGCTCGCCGCTCACAGTTGCGGGGGCAGCCGCGGATGAAAGTTCCGAAGAACTCGCGCCGCGTTCCCATTCAATCCCTGGCGGGAACCATCGCGCGCACGGTGCTTGTCCAGGTCGGGCTTGTCAAGGTAGGCAAGGCGCCATGTTCCAGCCGCGCCCCGCCGCAATCGCGATCGTGCCGCACCAAGGCAAGGTGCTGCTGGTGCGCCGCGCCAACCCGCCCGATCCGGGGCGCTGGGGCTTCCCCGGCGGCAAGATCGAACCGGGCGAGAGCTATATGGACGCGGCGATCCGCGAACTCGCTGAGGAAACGACCATACGCGCCGAAGCCTTGCGCGCGCTCGATGCGCTCGACGTCATCGTGCGCGAACCCGACGGCGCGTTGAAGTTCCACTACGTGCTGGTCGCGGTGCTGTGCCGCTTCCTCGACGGCGAGCCGAAAGCCGGCGACGACGTCCACGATGCCGGCTGGTTCGAACCCGCCCAAATCGCCGCTACCCCGCAAATATTCCTGGACAGGGTAGCGGGTTTGGCGGCCCACGCCTTGGACGCCCCGCTGGCTTGAGGGTATCGCCCCTAAGTGGTACTGTTTCCTCCATGGAAATGATCGCCACACCGGGCGGCGGCGTGTTGTTGCGGAATCCTTATCTGCAGCAACAGCTCGCCACCAATCAGGCGCAGACCGGAACCAACGTGTTCCAGCAGGTCGCGGCGGTGGCGGCGCAGCGCACGGTCAACGTCGTCCAGCAGACGCAGACCTCCGCGGGCGCGCAAGCGACCGGCCAGACCGAGAATTCGCGCGAAAGCCGCTCGTCGTCCGAAACCGGACGCGCGGGCGACACGCTGGCGAATTCGGTCCTTGCCGTCGCCTCGCGCGGTGCTGCCGCCCGCCAGGGCCGGGGTACCCAGGTCGACGTTTCGGTCTGACTCGACCGATACCTTCGACGTAAACCTCCTATTTAGTACGACCTTCGGTCATCCGGGCGTATCTTCGGAGATGCCCGCGTCGTTACAATCCCAAATCGGTTTATCCTTGCTTCAGGCAGCGTCGATCGCCCCCCGCAGTCGCACGACATGTCGCCACATGTCTGCGCGGCGCGCTTTCTCAATGAAGGATGGCCCCAATGAACATGTTCGCATCGCTTTTGTCGCGGCTGCGCATGCGCGGCAAGCTCGGCGTCATCTGTGCCATCGCCGTCGCGGGCTTCGTCGCGGTCGGCGCGCTGTTCCTTTTCCAGGAGCGTATCCTCGCCGACGTCCATCAAATCGAAGAGCGCGCGGCGGCGCGCAAGGAGGCGATTTTGCGGTTCGACGCCGAACTGCTGCAACTGCGCCGCAACGAGAAGGATTTTCTGCTGCGCAAGGAAATGCGTTACGTCGAAATGCACGCCAAGTCGCTCGAAGCGGTGCGCGGCCGCGTCGACGGCTTGAAGACCGAAGCGCAAGGCGAATTGGGCGCCCTCTACGCGCGCGTCGACGGCGAGTTCACGAACTACCGGACCGCGTTCGACGAAGTGGTCAAAACACAGCGCGACATCGGCCTGACCGCCAATGACGGAAAATGGGCGGCGATGCGCGGCGCGGCCAAAACGATCGAAGACGCCCTGGATAAACTTTCCGCCGATGCGTTGACGAGCGGGCTCCTCCAACTCCGCCGCAACGAGAAGGATTTCATGCTGCGCGAGCTGCAGGCGGATTTCGAGCAGTTCGGCAAGTCGCTGGCCGCACTCGACGCCACGATCGCCGCGCGCGCGCCCGCCGGTGCCGCGGAGCTGCGCGCCGATCTCAAACGGTACGCGGATTCGTTCGAGACGCTGGCCGAATCGATCCGTCAGCGCGCGGCCGTGACGCCGAAAATGAGCCAAGCCTATGCCGCGATCGATAGGGTCATCGACGAGATCCTTAAGATCGAACTGGCGCAGGCCCAGACTCAGCTCGCCGCCGCCGCAAGCCGCCTGTCGAGCCTGCGCACGACGATCGGAATCGCCATCGCCGTCATCGCGCTGGTCGTCGTGGCGCTCGCCATGCTGATCGCCGCCGCCATCGCGCGGCCGCTCGTCCATATCACCGGCGAGATGACCAAGCTCAGCGCCGGCGATACCGACATCGCCGTCACCGTCGCGGGCAAGGACGAGGTGACCGACCTCGGACGGGCCCTCGTCGCCTTCCGCGACAATCTGGTGCGTCAGCGCGCGCTGGAGGCGCAAGCCCAAGCGCGCCAGCAAGCCGATCTCGAGCGTGGCCGGAAAATCCGCCAGCTGACCGAGGAATTCCGCACCTCTGTCGCCGGCATGCTTCAGACGACCGGGGAATCGGTGTCGAGCCTGCAGGGCACCGCGGGCGATCTGACCAAGATATCGTCCGACGCGCTGCAACTGGCCGTCGCGGCCGCATCGGGCGCCAACGAAGCCTCGAGCAACGTGCAGACGGTCGCGTCGGCGACCGAAGAGCTGACCGCCTCGATCGGCGAAATTTCGCGCCAGCTTGCCAGTTCGTCGGAGAGCGCGGGCAAGACCGCGGCGCTCGCCGGCGAGAGCGAGCAGCGCGTGCGCGAGCTCAGCGAGGCCGCGAAGAAGATCGACAGCGTCGTCACGCTCATCAACACGATCGCCGGACAGACGAATCTGCTGGCGCTCAACGCCACGATCGAATCGGCGCGCGCGGGCGAAGCGGGCAAAGGTTTCGCCGTCGTGGCCAACGAGGTCAAAACGCTCGCCTCGCAAACCGCGCAGGCGACCAACGAAATCGCCGCCCAGGTCCAGACGATCCAGCAGCGCACCGAAGGGGTGGTCGAGGCGATGACTGCGATCGGCGAGGCGGTGCGCGGCATCTCGCAAATGACGGCGGCCGTTTCGGCGGCGGTGGAGGAGCAAAGTGCCGCGACGCGCGAGATCGGGCGCAACGTCGAACAGGCGGCCCAAGGCGTGGAAGAAACCAACCGCGCCATCAATGGCGTGCGCGACGCGGCGGAACGCACGGGGTCGAGCTCCGGCGTCGTGCTCGGCGCCTCGCAGCGCGTGTCCGACAAGAACGGCGAACTCAGCCGGGCGGTCGCCGCGTTCCTCGATGCGGTGCAGGCGGCCTAACGGATGCGCCGGCGCAACCGCTCGGCGATTTTATCGGGCGGCGTTTCGTGGCTGAAATGGTCCAGGTACTTGCCGTCGGGGCCCATCAGATAAATCAGCGACGTGTGATCCATCAGATAGTCGCTCATGCCCGGCGGCGTGACCTTGCGATAGAACACGCGATAGGCCTTCGCCGCCGCCGCGACTTGCGCCGCCGACCCGGTCAGGCCGATCAAACGCGGATCGACCGCTTCGACATAGGATTTCATCTGGGCGACCGTGTCGCGCTCGGGATCGATCGTCACGAAGATCGGCTGCACGCGTTCGGCGAGCGGCCCGATATCGTCGATCGCTTGGGCCATGGCCAGCAGCGCCGTCGGGCACGCATCCGGGCAGAAGGTGAAGCCGAAATAGATCATCACGAACTTGCCGCGGAAATCCGTGTCGCGGCGCGTCGCGCCAGTTTGATCGATCAGCTCGTAGGGCCCGCCGATCGCGTCGCCGGCCAAAATCGCCGGATCGGGCGCATGCCCCGACAGCCAGAATTGATGCGCCCAGAAGGCGCCGAGACCGACGATGGCGCCCAGCGCGACGAAGCGGATGGTCTTGAGGATGTTCATGGGGCGCGAAGCTAATCGGAGGCGATGAAGATGCCCAGCGTCACTTCGTCGCGGCTGCTTTGACCAGCCCGCGCACCGCTGACGACGCCGCGATCGTGCCGTCGGTTGCATAAGCCTCGTGGTTCGCCTCGATTTCCGCGAGGCTGTAGAGATAATTGACCATCAGCCCGGCGGATTGGCGCAAGCCTTTTGGCGACAGGTCGGCGCGCCAATTGACGCGCTCCAACCGCGCGCCGTTCGACAGATGGAAATGCGCGACGGGATCGAGGGCGCGGCCGTCGTTGCGCTTGGCCTTGGTGAGATAAACGGCGCAGGCGCGCGACAGCGGGGATTCCATCGCTTTGGCCAGCGCCTTGTTCGCCGCCCAGGCATCGTCGGCCAGCACGCGCTTGAGATCGCCTTTCGCGACAGGGCTGTCGACGTCGCCCTTCAAAGCTTCGGCCAAAGCCGCGCGCTCGTCGCGCGTCATCAGCCCCTTGGCGCCTTCCGCGAATTGCCGGTCGAGCCATTTGCGGAAACCGGGCACGGGCGACAGCGTCGCGAAGGTTTTGAGATTGGGAAACTCACCCTGCAATTCGCCGACGACGCGCTTGATGAGGAAGCCGCCGAAAGAAATCCCGGCGAGTCCCCGTTGGGCGTTCGTGATCGAATAGAAGATCGCCGTATCGGCCGCGCGCGGATCGCCCAACGGCGCGTTCTCGTCGAGCAGCGCCTGCACGTCGCCGGCAAGACCTTTGACCAGCGCCACTTCGACGAAGATCAGCGGCTCCAGCTTCATGCGCGGATGGAAGAAGGCGAAATAGCGTCGGTCGCCGTCGAGCCGGTTCTTGATGTCGTTCCAATCGCGCACCGCGTGGACGGCTTCGTATTCGGCGAGTTTTTCGAGCAGCGCTGCCGGGCTTTCCCAGGTGATACGGCGCAGTTCGAGGAATCCCAGATCGAACCACGCGACCAGCAGGGCCTTGAGATCGGCTTCGAGCCCGGCGAGTTCGGGCATCGCCCGCGACCATTCGAGCAATTCGGCGCGGCGATCGACCAGGAATTTGACGCCTTCGGGCAAGGCCGAGAATTGTTGCAACAGCGTCGCGCGCGGCGCCTCCAGCGCGCGCTTCAGGGCGATCTCGGCCTTCGTGCGCGATGCGGGCGTGCCGTTCTTCCACGCCGCGAGGGCGGCGTTCGCCGCTTTCTCCGCCGCCGCGCGGTCGAAATCGAATTCCGTCGCGATCAGCGACATGAAGCGTTTGCGCCCGGTTTCGGACAGACCCAGATAAAGTCGCCCGAGTTCGACCGCGCGCTGGCGGGCACTCGCCTCGCCGCCCTTGCCCTCCAGGCAATCGCGCATGCGCGCGCGCAAAGGCTCCAAATCATCGTCGGTTAGATCGGGATGCGGAGCGCGCGCGCCGCCGACCGCCGCGCGGGCGGAGGTGGACAGATCGCGCCACGCCTCTTTCAGGCGGGCGACGAAGGAATTCGGGACGCGCGTTTCGCTCATCGCCCGAAAGTGTCGCGCGGGCCACGGAGCCAGGCAAGCGGCGAAATTATGGCGAAATTAATGGGCCAAGGCGCCGTCGTCGGGCATCAAGCCTTGCAGGCAGAACTTGATCGCCGCCCATTGCGCATCGGGCAGCGACGACAGCAATTCCTTGGCGAGCAGCCAATCGTCGGAATCGTCGGATTGCACCGCGCGCGCCAAGGCGCGGGCGGCCGCATGCTCGGCGCCGAGCACGGAACACGTCGCCATGAACAGAGGATGGTCCATGCGGTTTAAATGAGCCGCGCCCATGACAAGCACAAGAGCGCGATTGTCGCGGATCGGACGAAACGTTGCGGTTTGCGGCGTTTAGCTACCGTCTCGCGGTAATTTCATCGAAGAATTTTTTAACACGTTCGCTGCGCGGAGAAACGGCGCCAGCGATTGCGAAATGCGAAGCGGAAGATCGTCGGCGATCAAGCCCGGCCCGTGAATGGACGCGGCGTCACCGTGAAACCAAACGCCCGCACAGGCCGCAAAGAATGCGTCCATTCCTTGTGCAATCAGCCCCGAAATTGTGCCCGCGAGCACATCACCCGATCCCGCCGTTGCCAGCCATGGCGGCGCGTTGGCCGCGATCGCCGCGCGGCCATCGGGATGCGCCACGACCGTATCGGCGCCCTTCAACACGACGACAGCACCCGACCGTGCGGCGCCGATCCGCGCACGCGAAAGGCGGTCGCCTTGCGCAAGATCGGGGAACATCCGCACGAACTCGCCATCATGCGGCGTGACGACAAAATCGCGCGTGAGGCGGATATCGAGCGGCGACAAGACGCGCAGCGCATCGGCATCGAGGACGCAAGCGCGCCCGGCTTTGCGCACCGCTTCGATCCTTGCGCGGCACGCCGCGTCGGCACCGTTGCCGGGCCCGAGCAACACGACGTTGCGGCGTTTATCGGCGAGGAGTTCGTCGAACGAGCGAAGATCGCGCACCATCACGGCGGCGGGCGACGCAACGCGCAGCATATCGGTGACAGGGTCGGGTGCCGCGAGCGTGACGAGGCCCGAGCCGGCGCGCAGGCACGCTTCGCTGGCGAGGCGTGCCGCCCCGGTCAATTCGCCACCGCCGACGATCAACGCATGACCGCGCTCGTATTTATGGGTTTGCGCACCGGGGATCGGCAGCGCGGCGCGCCACAGCTCGGGCGTATTGGCGAAGGTTTCGACCTTCACGAAATCATGCGCGGAATCGGGGATACCGATATCGGCGACGACCAGCTCGCCGCAGAGTTCGCGCCCCGGCAGCAGCAAATGGCCGGGCTTCGGGCGATGGAAGGTAACGGTCAGATCGGCCTTCGCCGCCCCGCCCTTCACTTCGCCCGTATCGCCCGAGACACCGCTGGGCACGTCGATCGCGACGATCGGCGTGGCGCGATGATCGAGCACGCGCACGAGGGTCAGCGCCGCGCCGTCCAAATCCCGCGACAAGCCCGCGCCGAACAGCGCATCGACGATCAACGATGCATGCTCGATCAGATCGGGGGCGATAGTTTCGATCTCCACCGGGCAGAGCGCCGCCATGGCCGCCGCGTCGCCGCGTAAAGCCGCCCGCTCGCCCAGCAGGCCGACACGGACGGGCCAGCCCGCGTCGAACAAATGCCGCGCGACGACGAACCCGTCGCCGCCGTTATTGCCCGGCCCGCACAGCACCGCGACCGGGCCGCGCCTGAACCGCGCGCCCAAATGGCGGGCGACCGCCGCCCCGGCGTTTTCCATCAAGCGCAGGCTGGGTACGCCCGCCTCGACCGAGGCGCGGTCGATCGCCGCCATTTCGCCGCAACTGGGTAAAATCGTTGTCATTGCCCCGATCATGCCATATTAGGCGCGTAATTCTCCCGCCCCATGAAGCGCCGCAACTTCCTCGCCGCCGGCTTGGCCGCCGCCGCATTGCCGGCACGGGCCGCGTCCCATCCCGTGGACGTGGCGCTGGTGCTGGCCATCGACTCCTCGAGCTCGGTCTCGATGGACGAGTTCTATCTTCAGATGGAAGGCTACGCCGCCGCATTCCGCCACCCGTCGGTCGCGGACGCGATCGGGTCGGGCCGCATCGGCGCCATCGCCGTGGCGATGTTCGAATTCGCCAACGCCAAGACGCATACGATCAACATGGATTGGTGCCGGATTTCGGCGCCCGAGGCGCTGGAAGCCTACGCCAAGGAATGCGAGACGGCGCCGCGTTTGGTGATCGGCGGCGCCACCGCGATCGGCGACGCGCTCGACTTCGCCTACGACACGCTGACGGCCTGCCCCTACCAGGCCGCGCGCCAGGTGATCGACGTGTCGGGCGATGGCGCTTCCAACCAAGGGCGCAACGTGCTGGCCGCGCGCGAGGATGCGCTGGCCGCCGGCATCGCCATCAACGGCTTGCCGATCCTGAACGAGGAGCCCGATCTCGAAGCCTATTACCGGCTTTACGTCGTCGGCGGGCCCGGCGCCTTCGTGGTGCCCGCGCGCGACTACACCGATTTCCGCGACGCGATCCGCGACAAGCTGGTGCGCGAGATCAAGTTCATCGCCTAACGCTTCAGACGCTCGATCCAGGCGGCAAAAGCTTTGAGCTGATTGGCGAGGGTCGACTTCGCGCGCTCGTCGGTCAGATTGCCCTCGGCGTCGAACACCGCACCGGCGTTCGGCACGGCCGTATTGGCGCCGACCAGCGGCAACATGCCCATGCCGGTCAGCACTGGCAGGATCGAGGTCTGCGCGCGCAACGTGCCCGACATTCCGGGCCCCGTGCCCATCACCGCGACCGGCTTGCCCGCACAGGTCGACTTGCCCGGCGGGCGAGACATCCAATCGAGCGCGTTCTTCAACACGCCGGGAATGCCGGAGTTATATTCGGGCGTGGCGATCAGCACCCCGTCGGCAGCCCCGACGGCCGCCTGCAGCTTGGCGACCGCGTCGGGATAGCCTTGCGCTTCGACGTCCTGATCGAAGAACGGAATCGGCTTCAGGTCGAATATCTCGATCGCCGTCCCTTCCGGCGCGGTCTTGGCCGCATAAGCCAGAAGCATGCGGTTGAAGGATTTGGCGCGCAGCGAGCCAGCGATACCGAGCAGCTTGGGCATTTGGATCTACTCTCCTAGATGCGGCCGATGGCGCCGCGGAAATCCGCACCGTCGATCTTGGCCTCGCGGAAATCCGCGCCGGTCACATCGCAATCGGTGAATTTGCAATCGGTCAGGTCGGCGCCGCGAAAATCGGCCTGGCGCATGATCGATTCCGAAAAGTCACACACCGCGAGCTTGGCGCCACGCAAATTCGCGCGATGAAGCTGGGCGCCGCGCATACGCGTGGGCCAGCTTCCCGTCGCGGTCGTGGGAAGCGGCATCGAGGTGAGATCGGCGTTCGACAAATCGGCGCCGTTCAGGATGCATTTGTCGAGCGTGGCGCCGCGCAAATCCGCCGATTCCAGCTGCGCCCCGGCGAGATTGGAGCCCGTCATATCGGTCATCTGGAATTTGGCGCTGTCGAGCTTGGCGTCGATCAGCGTCGTGCGTTTCATGCGCGCGGCCGAGAAATTGACGCCGTTGGCGTCAATGCCGGTCAGATCAACCGAATCGAGCACGGCTTGCGCGCCCTTGGCGCCCGCCGTCTGAAGCCAGTCGAAATGGTTCAGCACGATCTCGCCCAGCTTCATCCCGATATCGTCGAGCGTTTTCGGCAGGATCGCCTTGCTGGTATCTGACTTCTCGAAATCCTTCTTGCTGAACTGCGCGGCAGTAAGGTCCGCGCCGTCGAGATTGGTCTTGTTGAGGAAGGCGCCGGCGAGCACGGCGCCCTGCAAAATGCAGTTCGAAAGATTGGTCTCGGTAAGGTCCGCGCCGGTCAACACCACGCCGGTCAGATCCGAATTCGAGAAATCGGCGCCCGCGAGATTGGCGTTGCGCATGATCGCGTTGGAAAGATCGGTACGCCGGCCGAAGGCGCGCGCGACTTTGGCTTCGGTCAGGTTCGCGCGGCTGAATGAGGCGTCATCGATTTCGGCCGAGCGGCGCTGCGCGCTGGCGAAATCGAAATTGCCGTTGTCGTCGGGCACGATGATGAAGCCGTCGCGGATATCGGCTTGGCGCAGATTGGCGTTTTCCAGATTGGCGCCTTTCAGGCTCGCCCCGCGCAGATCGGCGCGTTGCAGATCGGCCCCGCGGAAATTCGCGCGCGTCAGATTGGCGCCGAAGAAATTGGCGCGTTCGAGCCTGGCGCCCTGGAAATCGGCCTCCTCCATCCGGCTGCCGACGAATTCGGCCTCGGCGAGATTTTTGTTCGCGAAGATCAAACGCTCGAGCGTGTGGAACGGATAGGCCAAACGCCGCCCGCCGGTCTGCTTGGCCACGAGCCGCTCGTGCAGCTTAATCGCCGCCTCGAGATCGGCTTGGCTGACTTTCGCGTATTTTGGCGGACGGGGCGGCATGATCGCGGCGGAGTGTAAGGCCCCGGTGCGAAATCGGGCAACTGCATGCCCCGCCGCAATAATTCCTCCCGCCCGGCGGAACACCGGTGGGAAGGCTGGGGCGAGCGACGGGGCTCGAACCCGCGACAACTCGGACCACAACCGAGTGCTCTACCAGCTGAGCTACGCCCGCCACAGCGGGGCGGTTTTTAGCCCCCCCGCCCCCGCAACGCAAGGCTTACCGGCGGATGGGCGGACATGCTACCCAAGGCGCCAGAAAGTTCGAGGGGGGACCCCATGTCCATGCAATTGGCCGAGCGCATGTCGCGCCTTGGCACCGAAACCGCGTTCGAAGTGCTGGCCCGCGCCAAGGCGCTGGAAGCCAAGGGCAAGTCGATCGTCAATCTGGGCATCGGGCAACCGGATTTCCTGACGCCGGAGCATATCGTCGAAGCGGCCGTGAAGGCCCTGCGCGACGGCCATCACGGCTATACGCCGGCCAACGGCATTCTGCCGCTGCGCGAGGCGGTCGCGCGCGACATCCATAAGCGCCTGAAGGTCGAGATCGATCCCGGCAACGTCCTGATCGTGCCCGGCGGCAAGGTCACGATGTTCTTCGCGATCATGATGTTCGGCGAGCCGGGGGCGGAAATCGTCTATCCCAATCCCGGCTTCCCGATCTACGAAAGCGTCATCAAGTTTTCGGGCGCCACGCCCGTGCCGCTGCCGCTGCTCGAAAAGAACGGTTTCGCCTTCACCGCCGACGACGTGCTGTCGCGCATCACGCCGCGCACGCGCTTGCTGATCGTCAACTCGCCCGCCAACCCGACGGGCGGCGTGTCGCCGAAAGCCGAGATCGACAAGCTGGTCGCCGGCCTCGCCAAGCACCCGCATGTCGCGATCATGTCGGACGAGATCTACGGCCAAATGACCTATGACGGCCGCGAACATGTGTCGCTGCTGTCCTATCCGGAGATCCGCGACCGCCTGATCCTGCTCGACGGTTGGTCGAAAACCTACGCGATGACCGGCTGGCGCATGGGCTATTCGGTATGGCCCAAATCGATCGTCGCGCAGGCCGAGCGTCTGGCGATCAACTGCCATTCCTGCGTCAACGCGTCGGCGCAATTCGCGGGCATCGCCGCCCTCGACGGGCCGCAGGATGCCGTGCGCAAGATGGTCGCCGCCTTCGCCGAGCGACGGCGCGTGATCGTCGACGAGCTCAACGCCGTGCCCGGCATTTCCTGCGTCGAGCCGGGCGGCGCCTTCTACGCCTTCCCCAATATCAAGGGGACCGGCATGTCGAGCCGCGAAGCCGAAACCCTGTTCTTGGAACAAGCGGGCGTGGCCGTGCTGTCGGGCACGGCGTTCGGCGCGCATGGCGACGGCTATCTGCGTTTCTCCTACGCGAATTCGGTGGAAAATATCCGCGAGGCGATGCGCCGCATTCGGGAAACTTTGGCGCGCGCCGGCAGCAAGGCCGCCCAGTGAATAGGCGAAATGCCTATTTTTTATACGAAAATCGGCTGCTTTTCTGGGCGGCCGCTCGCGAATCCGTGAGTCCGGGCCGCCGATTTTCCGCCGCTCCTGGCACGGCCCGTGCTTTGTAAGGTGCCGAAGCCGGGCTCGTTCCGGGGTCTCGTCGCACTCGCGTACCTTCTCTCCAACATCGCAGCGTCCTGAAACGTCATGAAAAAGATCGAAGCGATCATCAAGCCCTTCAAGCTCGACGAGGTGAAGGACGCGCTCAACGAGATCGGCCTGAAAGGCATTACGGTCGTCGAAGCCAAGGGCTTCGGCCGCCAGAAGGGCCATACCGAACTTTATCGGGGGGCGGAGTACGTCGTCGACTTCCTACCCAAAGTGAAGCTGGAAGTCGTGCTCGAGGACAATTTGGTCGAGCGCGCGATCGAAGCGATCCAGCGCGCCGCCCATACGGGCCGCATCGGCGACGGCAAGATTTTCGTCTCCACCATCGAAGAGGTCGTCCGCATCCGCACCGGCGAGCGCGGGGCGGACGCCGTTTAATCGACCGTTTCAACCCGCCCGGCGGAGGGACCGCCGGGCAAACCACAGGAAGAAGACTATGTCGGATCCCAAGACAGTCCTGAAAAAGATCAAGGACAACGGCTGCAAATACGTCGATCTGCGCTTCACCGACCCGCGCGGCAAGCTGCAGCACCTCGCCCATGCGGTCGAGACGATCACCGAAGAGACCTTCGAAGAAGGCCTGATGTTCGACGGCTCGTCGATCGCCGGCTGGAAGGCGATCAACGAATCCGACATGACGTTGATCCCCGACCCGACGACGGC